>SDBV01001463.1_pt1 | contig 35648 bp, 42 predicted proteins | sample 2277081 | NCBI WGS metagenome assembly SDBV01 (sample SAMN10402039, study PRJNA504765) | marine sediment metagenome | isolation source: marine sediment core GS10_PC15, 223 cmbsf | place: Arctic Ocean: Southern Knipovich Ridge | collected 2010 | reverse complement strand
AGGCAAAGGTTAACTGCCATTAGTTTGAACTCCTTGTCAAAACGTCTTCTTTCTCTTTTCATATTACAGTAAATTTAAATCTTACGAGCTTAACTTACTGTCCAGTCAAATGTAGCAGGTTCAGCAGGTTTTAATCCATCTAACTAAACGATAAAGTTAGAATCTTTATGCTACCCTTTTTTATGTATTGTAATGCGGGTTAAAGCATCTATATTACTACGCATAACGGTAATCAAATCTCCTTCATGAGGCTTGTTGGCACATGGCCTAAACAGGATTGATTCTATCCCCTTTTCTTGCAGTAAAGACTTTGTTTTCAGACTTGGCTCACCCTCCCACAGCATGATATCAGACCCGTTATTTTCAATCAATTTTTCAAGCTCCAGCCATTGGTCAGATGAGAGATCCTCTCCAGGCTCCCAATGAACGCTCGTAATTTCAATGTTATATCCGGAGGCCAGGTATTGATAGACCGGATGGGATGCATAATATCTATTCCTCACTTTTAGTGCATCATTCAAATCATTATGAAGGAGGTCCAGCCGGTTGCTAAGAGAAACATATCTTGTTCTCATTTCTTCCTCTTTTTCAGGAATTGCCTCAACAAGTGCATAGAAAACAGCCTCCGCCTGGCTTTTAGCAATTGACATATCCAGCCAGGTTAACAACGCATAATTCGTATGTGTGTGTTCACCTTCAGGCCCATGGCTATGAGCCAGACCTTCACTTACAGTTTGATACTTTTCTTTTACCTGTGCTGTTGTATTAATAATTTTCGAAGCCGGAAGACTCACATTATTTATCCACCGGGCATATCCCGCTCCATTTATCAAAATGATATCTGCGCTTTGAAAGTTTGCTATATCCTCTACCGATGGATTCCAATAAGCAGGATCTATACCGGGAGGAATTGGAAATACGGTTTCAATACCTTCTTGTCCAATTGTTTGTGTAAAAAATAAAAGCGGATAATTTACCACAGCTACCTTTAATTTTTGCGTCGAAGTATTGTCTTCAACTACGTTTTTATTGGAGCATGATGCAAAAATTGAAAGGATCAATAACCCCGCTAACCTATTTCTTGTGTTGATAATCATAGCTATATAATGAATCTATAGATAAAGTCCTGGATGTAAAAATCAGTGAGTTCATACATGATGAGTGTAATGGCTCCACTAGCTATAATCATGATAAGAAGCTCGAAAAATATTACTTCAAAAACTTTTGATCGGCTGGAACCTATTGTAAACATCGTGTGAATTTCTGCTTGTCTCAGACGGATTCCAAGTGTTACAATCAAGGCAAAGATGAGCGCCGTGGCAAACCCAACCGCGATAAAAACAGAATCAAATACCTGCTGCATTTTGAATATATTGGAAAACAAATTCTCTACCACAGATGAGGGTACAACGGCCTGGTCCAAAATCTCACCCGCTTCAAACCTGCCACGCAAAATGGTCTCCGACTTCACATCTTCAGGAACAAATATAATGGATGTGATGGGATATTCTGATCTGTTTCCATGGAAGTGAAACGATTGCATATTCCGGTCACTGATCTCATTATACATAAAAAGCTTTGCCCCGGCTGTAACAACACTGTCATTTCGGCTAAGAACAATTGTTGGGTCATTGATGGTTTGCAGATCCTGATGCCCATGCCCAAGCCCCATGATCACCCATGTCGTTTTTAAATCAGTAAATATGGCATTATCATCTGGTGATTCGGTAGGCGCGAGTACACCGGTGATGTTCATTTTTAAAGGATATACGCCGGCAAAATCAAATAAACTTCCCGGGGAGCTTATCAAACTATCTCCTGTGGTCAGGTTTAATGATTTGGCAACATTTGATCCAATCGCACATTCGCCAAGAATCGACATAAACCGTCCATCTTCAATTAGTATTCCGCGGAATTCGAAATAGTCGAGATCTGTACCAACTATCGGATAATTGCGTGCCTTAAATGCAGAAAAAATTGGAATACAATTGCCAAAACCAGTCGCATTCAATTCATATACTTTATTCATACTCAAAGGATCAATCTTTTCCTGCTGGAAGTAAAGCGTATTGATCACAAGATCTGTCGGGCTTCCCTTTTTTCCAATGATTAGTGGAGTAGCATTCGCGCGATCGAGCATCAATCGCTCACTCTCGGTCACTAATTTCTTTAATCCATTCGGAAGGAAAAGAATAATACTGATAGATGAAATCAGAACTGCTGAGCGTATTCGATGAAATTTCAGGTATTGAATGGCCAGAAACAAGCTATCCTTCATAATGCTGTTTTTGAAAGTCCTGAAAATCAATTACCCGATCAAAACCTTTGAGCAATTCATGGTCATGAGTAACAGTAACCAGTGTGGCACCAAACCGATCAGCAGACTCGAAAAGAACTTTTTTAATCCTGACTTTATTTGCCGGGTCGAGATTTCCCGTGGGTTCATCGGCAAGTATGATTACCGGATTATTAATTAATGCCCTTGCAATTGCAACGCGCTGCTGCTCTCCCTGTGAAAGTTTTGCGGGATACTTATTAAGTTGTTGACCTATATCGAGCGTTTTCGAAATAGATTGCATCCGATTTCGAACTTCGGAGGAAAGGTTCAATTTTTTGTTGATTCTAAAAGGAAACAAAATGTTATCCCCTACCTTCAGGTACTCAATCAACTTAAAATCCTGAAATACGAACCCGATGGAAGCGATTCTGAAGGCCCTTCTTTCCTGATCACTCATTTGATTCACAAGGAAATTATTGACTGTTACCTCACCTGAGTCTGGTGCAAGTATTCCTGCGAAAAGATTGAGTAACGTCGTTTTTCCAAAACCACTGGGGCCTACTATAGCCACCTTCTCTTTTTCAGCAATCTTAAGAGCAGATATGCTAAGTTTAAATTCGGCATCCGGATAGGTAAAACTTAAGTTATTTATTTGGATCATAGCAACGCAATTTTTATCAAATCACTCACAGCAATCTCGATTCTTCCAATACCTCAAGATCCACCATTTTCCACACTCCCCTGACAGGTTTGATCCGAATAATTGCCTGATACTGATTGATTCGTCTGTGTACATGACCCCAGTGTCCAACATCTCCCTCAACGGTCCAGACACATTGATAAGCAAGTTCATCATCCTCACTTTCTATTTCTATTGCCTCTGATAACTCGATATCTTTAAGCTTCACCTGAATCCCACCCTGACTTTCCAGGATCATCGATTTCTTTGTTTGGATATAAATATCGGATAATAGTACACCATCGTTGCTAATCGCCAGCTTATCGTACACATCCTCTTCCTCCCTGAAATCAAAAGCCCGATATGTATTTCTTAAAAGTTCGCTAATCAACTCCCGGGATTGTGGATTCGAAAAAGAAGTCTTTTTTATAAAAGGAATTTCAATTGTATTTTGAAAGAATAAGCCAGCGCCGCCAATCAAAAGTAATATTACCAACAATCCCCAATTCCATGTTTTTGTAAGGCCTCTTGACTTTCTGAAAATCAAGGTTCCAATTATGAGCAGCACGATTGCTGTTACAATTGGAATCTTAACAGATGCATTGGTTACCTGCACTTCTGAAACGGTCGGTAACTTGTAGTTCTTCAGGTAATTGTTCCATACCAATTGTGCATCATCCGGTGTTAAATCATACGGCATTGGCCCTGCAGGATCGCTCATTACACACGGGATCCTATCGATTTTGCTGCTCCACATGTCCCAATTCACAGTTACTTGCTGAGGAATGCTGTCATGTGGATAGGCAAAAATGACCCCGATGATAGAAGAACTATAGGGCATATTTTCGGGTATCTCCAGGATTTGGATCCCTGATAACGCTACTTTCACAAAATGGGCTTTATCAAGAATGGGATCAATTTCAATACCATCAATATGCACACGATTTTTTTCGATGAGGTATTCGGCAACATACAGTTTGATACTATCCAGTTCATCAATTCGTATGTAATCGTCTATGCCATAGTTGAGATTGATCCAATCCTCCAGGTCTTTTAATCTTACCAATACTTCATGCCGGATTTCATACGGATCAACATACAAAAAAGACATTAAGGAATATTTATGGTGGCGGGCGATGTTTCTGTTTTCAAATTTGGAGTACCACGGATCGTTCCAGTCCAGGTGAACGGTTTCTTTTTGACCCAGGTATCGTAAATCGTTGACGGGTAAATCCTTGTGATAGGTAACAAAGCCAATGTTGGCCAAAGTAGAGTTATAACCTTCAACAATGGGTGGAGTTATGGAAATAACCTTGGGTTTGTTATTTGTATTGTACATAATTTCAACAAAGAGGGTTTTTGAAGAAATTGTGAGATTTGCTGTATCCACTCTCCCGGTATATAAAGAAGCCCTGTAGTTTCTGGGGATTACTTTTAATTCAATAACCTCACCGGTTAACACCTGGCCATCAGCCACCAGGATAAACTGCTCCTGAAAAAATCTATTCAGGTAATTTACTCGATTGTTATCATTAAAACCGCCCGGGATAAAAGCTTCCGGAACGATATATTGAAAATGCCGGTAATCCCTCTCTCCGATTTCGAGGGTAAGGCGAATGTGATCTTCATAGATAAATATTTCTGAAATGGTTTCACACTGATCCGCTCGGATCAGGCTAATCATATCTGCTTGGCAGTCAAGAAATACAAAATAAATTAAGAGTGTAAAAAGATATTTTGTCATAAGGAAACTAATTCTAACGATCAAATATAAGTCTTCAAATGTGCAGGTTTAAGTATAAACTAATTAAACTTATTTTGTACATATAATTTCGGTTATTGCCAGTGCTCCAAAGAAGAATTAAAGAAGGAGTATTTAGTTTCTTAGCCATTAAACAGAGGACATTTATGAGACAATTGTTTCCACTTTTATTTTGAGCTCAACACTTCGTAGTTACTCATTATTTAACGTAAGAGTAAAAAACAGATGTTGAACCTTCACGGATCGCCAGATAAACATAAGGACGGTCGGATCAATTACTACAATTCCCGGCGGCATAGTGTCTTTAATGGGGAAGAATCGGAAAAGATCTATAAAATTTAATTGAACAAACAAAATCATGACAATATTGATTATTATTGTCATTGGTTTCCATTATCCCACTATAAAATCCTATCTAATCACCGCTTAATAAAAAATAAATTCAACAACTCATGAACAATAATATACTACTTATTTTCGCTTGTATACTTTTTGTATCAGCTAGCAGTGTAGCACAAAAAGTCAGCACTGATTACGACAAAGAGGTCGATTTCACAACATACACTTCTGTCTCCTTTCTTGGATGGCAGGAAGATATCAATTTAAGCGATTTTGAAAAAAAACGATTTATCGACGCCTTTAAGGACGAATTTGAAAAAGAAAACTAACGTTGGTTGAAAGTGGTGGAGATATGGCGATTGTGCTGTATATAGTTACAGAACTAAAAACAAGTACAACAGCCTACACGAGCTACTACGGTGGTGGGGCCGGAAGAGGATACCGTAGAGGTGGCAGAGGAGGATGGGGAGGAGGTCATTCTTCAACAACCTACACCGAATCTGATTACCTGCAAGGCACCCTTGTCTTGGATGTGTTCGATGGTGAATCCAAGGAGCAGATATGGCAGGCAGTTGCAACGAAAACGGTAAACGAGAAGCCTGAAAAAAGAGAAAAGAGCATTCCCAAGGGTGTTAAAAAGGTAATGAAGAAGTTTCCGATTGCGCCTGTTAAATAATAAATTAATTACGCATTGTAAATGCTCACCTAGAGCTGCTTCTTAACAAATAAATCTATTAAAAAAACAATCTGTTATGAAAAAAGGAATTGGACTTGGAATAATTATCGGTTTTAGCACAGCTATTATGCTGGTGGCATACTTTGCTTTTAATTCATTCTCAAATGATGCTGTAAAATCGGATACGCGAGATGTGTATTATCCCGGAAGTGAAGCATTGGCCCCCGATGAAATGCGTGTGGTGGCTTTAGGTACGGGTATGCCTAATGCAAGACCCAAACAAGCTGCTGCCAGCTTCCTTGTTGAATTGGGTAACGGGGATAATTTTATTTTCGATGCTGGAACTGGTTCAGCTGAAAGGCTCAGTGCACAAATGATAGCTTATGATAAGTTAGACAAAGTGTTTCTTGGACACCTTCATGCAGACCATTTTGGTGACCTCGATGCAATCTGGATTGGTGGTGTACTAGCCAACCGTCAGGTGCCTCTTAGAATATGGGGACCCAGCGGACATAAAGAAAACCTTGGGACAAAATACGCGGTTGACCGCATGATAGAAATGTATGCCTGGGACTGGGCCTCAAGGCAGGGGAATGTGAATACGAAAGGTTTCGAAACCCAGGTAACCGAATTTGATTACAAAGCTGTTAATAAATTGATTTATGACGAAAACGGCGTGCAGATTTATACAATACCGGCTATTCATGCACTGGATGGGCCAGTAAGTTTTATCCTTAAATGGAATGGCTTAAAATTCGCATATAGCAGTGATACATATCCAAACAAATGGTGGATGGAATATGCGCAGGATTGTGATATAGCCATTCATGAATGTTTTTCACCTCCTTCATTGATGGTTACAAAACAGAAGTTCCCTCCACTTGACGCTTTAAATGTTGCTACCCAGGTCCATACTTCCCCGGCAATGTTTGGGAAGGTGATGAGTGATATCAAACCAAGGATGGCTGTAGCTTATCATTTCTTCAATGATTTTGATACGGCACCACAAATATTGAGCGAAGTGCGTCAAACCTATGACGGCCCGCTTTCACTGGCAACCGATTATATGGTTTGGAATGTAACAAAAGAAGATGTAAAAGTACGCATGTCATCCATTAATGAGGATGTTTGGCCGCTACCATCATTGACAGATAAATTAGCAGCAGATCCAAATGACCGAATAGGCTTTACAGAATTTATTACAAACGGGCGTGTAGTGTATGATGATGTAATTAAATTCTATTACGACCAGACCAATCAGATGTTTGGAACTAATTATGATCCTCCGAAATAAAGAGATTGTTTTATAACTTTCGTCAAAATTTATATCTGGCTGGTGCAACACGGATGATGTGCGGACCTTTCTATGAAGAGGCAAGGAAGGTTAATGCGGTGAGCGTTTAAGAATCCCTAAAAGAGAAACCCCATGTCAATCCGTTTTTTAATAACATTAATGATGAAACGTTTTACCTACTATTCTATATTAATTATAGCTTTAATTCTCTCCCATTCAACCTTTGCACAAGAAGAGGGAGAAGGGAGTGAAAGCGGGCATGAAGCAGAAGAGGGCCGGCATACAATTTTCCTGGGCTTCGGATGGACCCACATACCAAAAGGGGGCCACGTGGACGATACGGAAGCAAACGGTTTTCTTGTCCCCACACTGGGGTTGGACTACTTATACAAAATTTCACCACGCTGGGAAATCGGTACTATGATGGATTTTGAACTTGATCACTATCTTGTTGTTGATCAAGAATTGGAAAGAGAAAATGCTTTTATTATAACAGCGGTTGGCCTTTACAGGTTATTGCCCCATTTGAGCATATTTGCAGGCGCAGGTATTGAATTTGAACATCATAAAAACCTGGCGATATTTCGAGCTGGTATCGATAGTCCTTTTCATCTTGGTAAGGGATGGGTGATCGTTCCATCCTTCGCGTACGATATTAAGGAAGATTATGATACATGGTCGCTGAAAGTATCCTTTGGCAAAGAGTTCTAAGAACACTGAGAATTGGATGCCAAACGATAGGAAATGATTGGGGTCACTCTATGGAAAAAAGTGATACAGATGTTTAGAGCCAGTCCAAAATCAATATAATTGGAGTAATTATAAACAATATATTCACACAACAGCATAGCCAGATCGCCATCTATAAAACTCGATCTCAGCTTGTCGGAATTTATTCCGTTTGAGAATAACTTGAGCAACAGAATAATCACCATTTTTTTATATCTTCAAAGGTAGAAAAAGCCCTCATGTCAAAGAAGAAAAAGAAGGATCAGAATAGAAAAAAAGTTTGGATCGTCGCAGGCAGGGATCAGTTTGCGGAGCACGGTTTGAAGGGAATTAATATTGATAACCTGAGCAAAACCTTAGGAGTTGCCAGGACCAGTTTTTATCATTTCTTCAAAACGAAGGACCAGTTTCTAAAAGAGATAGTAGATTATTGGATCGAGGACGGTTCAGAGCGCTTAATAAAGAACTTTGAAAAGGTGAAAGATCCAAAAGAACGCCTTATGACAGTTTATGAGCTTGCCTTACGTAATCAAATCAATGATCAATTTCTTGTTCAATTGAGAACTGCTTCATTAAATAGCCAATATCTGAAACGGAAACTTGAAGAAATCGAAGATCTTAGGCTCCAATTTGTCACACAAATTTTCCTTGACACGGGCAATGGTAAAAAAATTGCATATGAAAAAGCAAAACTTGTCTACTTTATCTACCTGGGATTTTTTGAATTCAATAAAGTACGGGGAGATCATAAGGATGCTATTAATAAGTTACAGGAAATAGCCGGATCAATTTTCTTCGATTAAAAGTTAATTTTTTTAAAATGCTTGACAATAAATACTTTGATTTTGTACATTTATGTACATTTATTTTGAATTTATAATTTTAAGTCCCAAAACATGAAAAAAGGAATACTCTTAGGAATCATAATCGGGGCCGTAATGACTGTTTCGGCCTTTGCTTTTTTAGCTTTCAGAAGCGAATCAGCTTCCTCAATGGAAACACCGGATGCTCGTGAAGTTTTCTACCCGGGCACCGAAGAAGTTGGACCAAATGAAATCAGGGTGGTTGCACTCGGTACCGGAATGCCAAATGCACGACCTAAGCAGGCTGCTGCCTGCTGGTTGGTGGAGTTGGGGAATGGAGATAAGTTTCTCTTTGATATTGGCACCGGTTCAGCAGAAAGACTTTCTGCCATGAAGATACCCATGGACTATGTTGACAAGTTATTCATCGGGCATTTACACTCCGATCACGTTGGGGATTTTGATGCTTTATGGATAGGCGGGGTAATCGCCAACAGGGTTAAACCACTAAGAGTATGGGGTCCTACGGGTAACGGTGATGAATTTGGTACCAAACACTTTATTGATAACATTAAGGAAGCCTTCCATTGGGATATCTCAGGTCGATTGGGAAATGTCGATATGCGAGGGGCTGAAATTATTCTTACCGAATTTGACTATAAAGCTGAAAATGAAGTGATCTATAATGAAAATGGAGTAGTTATTCGATCATTCCCTGCAATTCATTCTCTTGATGGTTCGGTAAGCTTTACCCTGGAATGGAATGGATTAAAGGTCGCTTACAGCTCAGACACTTACCCGAATAAGTGGTGGATGAAGTATGCTATAGATTCTGACATAGCTATTCACGAATGCTTTGCTTCTCCAAAAATTATGATCGAGAGGCAGAAATTTACTGCCGGAGCTGCCCTTGGGGTTACTACTCAAATACATACTTCCCCCGGACAATTTGGTAAGGTAATGAGCGAAATTAAACCCAGGATGGCAGTTGGTTATCATTTTTTTAATGATTTTGACACTGCACCCCTGGTTTATGAGGAAATACGTCAAACTTACGATGGGCCACTGTCTTTGGCAGTTGATTATATGGTTTACAATGTGACAAAAGAAGATGTCAGAGTCAGGATGTCAGCCATCGATGAAGATATCTGGCCCCAGCCTGCCAGCCAGCCAAAATTACCACCCGATGCGTCACTACAAATCGGATTCACAGATTTTATAAAGAGCGGACGTGTCAATTATAACGAAATTGTCAAACAATATTATGATAATATCAATAAAGAATATGGAACGAAGATTCCGTATCCTCCTGGGGTTGAATAAGCAGTAAATCAGAGATGTGAAATCAACCTTCGTCAATGTAAGTAGGTCTACAATAGTTCATTCGAAGCACATATTCGTTTTTTTAATCCTTTTGCCACCGATTTCAGCAATATGTCAGGAAGAAGATGCAGCAAAGGCAGCACAAAATCCGCTGGCAAATGTGATCAGTATGCCGTTCCAGAACAACAATGATTTTGGTATTGGGATGTACAACAAAACCTCCAATGTTATCAATATTCAACCGATATTGCCGGTCAACCTAGGTAAAAAGGGATGGCTGCTAATCAACCGTTTCATAATTCCTTTACCAAAGTCCGCTCCCGATCTCTCTTCAGAGGCAGCAGGTAACATTATTGGTATTGGAGATATAAGTTATACAGCCTGGTTCTCTCCTCCTATAGTTGGCAACCTGACTTTTGGATTTGGATTTACCTCGATATGGCCAACTGCCAGCGATGATTTATTGGGGCAAGGAAAGTTTTCTCTGGGACCCTCGGTGGTATTAGTATATTCCAACCCATCCTGGATAGGGGCGGCAGTTATTTCAAAATGGTCTTCGGTTGCCGGGGATGAAGCCAGGGCAGATGTGAATACATTCTACTTTCAGTACATCTTTACTTATTTCCTTGCAAAGAAATGGTACCTGAGTTCCGCTCCAATAAACCTTGCAAACCTGGAGGCTCCGGAAGGTGAAAAATGGACTGTACCACTCGGAGGTGGATTTGGCAAAATGATACCCGGGAAAATACCTTTAGATATTCAAACCCAGGCTTTTTACAATGTTGTTAAGCCAGAAGGCAGCTCAAATTGGCAGTTACGGGTTCAGTTCAAGTTGATCTTTCCTACTGGTAAAAAGGACTAATTACTGATCAGTAACATTTTTATTGAATATTTGAGATCAGAACCTTGCGGGCTGGCTTCTCCTTTTGACATAGTCATGCCCATGGCAAGGCCTGCCGGCCGAAGTTAAACGAAAACGGGGGATCAGGGGGCGAGCGAGGGCATTGGCCATTCAAAAATAAACCTCCTAATCTGATGATATCTTGATAAATCCCCGATAGGCCGCTACAAAAATTGAATTATTAGGTCCTACGGTAAACGTTCCCCAAATATTATTGAATACCTTACGATCGTAATTTTTATTACCCAAAGAGGCACCACGCATTATGAAGCTGACGTTTTCCCCAAACTCTTTCTTTTCAAGGTAAGGCTTAATATAGTAAGCCCGTAAACCCGATTCGACATCAAGGGCGGTAATCTGCCAGTCATAATGTCCATTTACAGGCTCATCCGCTCGATTATAAATGTAAAGGACTCCGGAAGCAGTCGATAGTTTAGGAGTAGCCGTCTTTATATCAATGTGTTGCTCAGGCCAATCTTTATTGAATGACCATTCACCTGTAGCCACATCCAGATCAAAGCGCATCAAACCACCGGGTGTATCATTCTCAACAAAGGGATCATCATAGCCGGAAGTATTCCCCACAAAGAGGCTGTTTTTATAGGCAATAACACTGTTCTCGCAGGCACTTCTACCTGGTTCAAACAAAGGATGTTTGTAAACAAGCTTTCCTGTTTTCTGGTCATACACGCAAATATTTACCTGGCTTGGTGCATTGTCGACAATCACCACATACTCATCCCTGATTAAAGTTGGTGTGGTACCACTACCGTTATTGAGCTGACCGGATTTTTGGGTCCGATCGTTATCATAGACCAGTTCATCGAAATTACTTTTCCATTCGGTGTCCAACTCAAACTGCTTGGTTTCATCATTGAAGCGCATCTTATACAAAGCCATATTAGAAACAATAAAAACTCCATCTTCACTGATTGCAAAAGAGTTCTGGATCTCTTCACGTGTCCCCTTATCCACCTGGAACTGTTCTCTAAATACAATCCTTACCTCCGGGGTAAATTCCCCCGTTTCTTTTAGCATCCTCAATGCCTCCACTTCATCTTCAGAATCCAGTGTTTGGCCAAAAAATCGTTCGATCTTGGGCAAGGCCCCAAATTGGCTGATCAAGGTAGAATAAACCTTAGGGCAATCTGATCCTTCGAACTTGTCATTTCGATGGATCAAACCAATTATTCCATACTTCGAGGTGAACCAGATGTTACCATCCTTGTCAGGGACAAGGGAAGTAAGCTTATTTAGCCCTTCTTTATCGTCAAGGCCTTCATCCCGCAGACTGCCATCAAGGATCTGTCTTTCCAGATCTATATATTGAACATTCTCTTTTACAAACTTTCTGTCTTCAATGGTCACCCGGATAATTGCATTGTTCGTTGCAGGGATATAAACATGATTTCTGTCTGATAAATAGAAATAAGCACCTCCTGAGGTGTCTTTGAATATTTTGAGCCTGCCCTTTTTACCAGCCAGTTCCAGTGCCGTACTCCCACGGCCCGGAATCGGAAGGCTGTCAATCACTTTTAAACTATCACTGATATCAATTATTACCAAGGTGGTTGTTGCCCGGCCGAAAGAAGGGGCAATCAATGTGTTTTCATCCAGAAACGCATAGGACGGTACCATCCCGGAAAAACCATCTCCTTTCTCACGAACACGGAAGTACTGAACTTCCAAATTTTCCAGCGTAGGACCGGGTAGATATGTAACGTCCGTGGCATACGGGTCCTCATGCATAGACCTTGCAAAGCGTACCTTCATGTAAGGATTCAGCCACTTTTCCTGGGCCTCCAGACTTTGGGGATAAACTTCACCTTTTTGTTCCAGCCATTCAGGAAACCAGCCAGACTCAACCCGGGTAAATATCGGCTCGGCAACATATTCCGAAGGAGGTGGTGTAAATGTTTTACAACCCTGGGCATTAACATTTTGGTATAGAATAAGAATGGTAATTATTACAAAGTATAAAGTTGGCTTTTGAATCTCTTTCATGATCGGTCCTGATTATTTGTACTTCAAAGTATAAAATAATACAATGAATTCAAATCCAGGCGGTCAAATCTAATTATCTTAGTTCCATGAATACCAAAAAGAAGAAGATCTGGATTGCTCATGGGTATACGGAAGTCATTAAAAATGGCTTTCCAGGTTTAAAAGTTGATGAGCTCAGCGATAGCACAGGAGTGGCGAAGACCAGCTTTTACCACTACTACAATTCCCGTGAGGATTTTGTTTACGATCTGGTCGAATGGTGGTCAACGGAACGTTGGTCTGAGGTGTTTTCTTCTCTGCAAGCTGTTGTTTCTGCCAAAACAATTGAATCTTTTATAAAGCATAAGCAGAAATTTATCGACTTTTATTGTTTCAGGATCAGAGTAAAGAGACAGTTTTCTAATCAGGATAAATGTTTTAAATATCTTCAGAAAATTGACCGGGAATTGCAAATACTAATTTTCCATTACCTGCAATCGCTTAATAATGATAGTATACCTGAGAGTGTATATTCTTTTGTTTACACCTACCTGAATGGTTGGGATTATCTATATGCCTTTGACCTATTTCTTAAAAAGCGAACCAATAAGTATTCACTTGGAGAACTGAATGACTTCCTGGAAAGTCAGAGAGCAGATCAATCACTGAAACAAGTTTCCTGAAAAGTGCATACTGTTAATTGGAATAAAGAGCAAATCCGGATACTGGAGGCCGGCATCGATAAGATATTGAAGCAAGACCTGGTAAGACCTGATTTTGACCCATTGCATTATAAGGACCGGGGCGAGTGGCTGGTAGATCTGGTTGAATATTGGGCCTGGAAAGATACTTATATCATAAATGAGAAAATGAAAAATGTTCGAATTCCACATTTTCGATTAATACGATTGATAAATTACGGCCTGGCAAATAACCGTTATGCTAAATTGTTTTTGAAAATCAGGGAGTTTGAGTTACCGGTAGAGGCCAACCAAATCATTACGGATGTCAGCCATATCAAAGAAGAATTTATTATTAAACTGTTTACTGATAAAGGCCTCCCCAGGAACTATGGTAAAGAGCAGTTTAAAAAGATTCAACCGGCATTCTACGGTTGGATCTCTGACAAAGGTGATGTTATAAATAGTGATTTACAGAAAGCGGATCTTTTCGGATTTTTGAAAGCATTCATGTTTCCTCATTTATTTGACGAAAAGGCTGCCTGAATCACTCGATGATCAGGTAAATAATTTATTGGAATATATCATAGGTGAAGCCAAAGAACAGGCTCAAAGCAAAGTAGTTCACCTCCATTATGGGCAGTATCTCTGCCTGAAGACTTTGACCGGTCATTGGATTGTATTCTACAGGATTAGAAAAATTAGCCAGCTGGTTGACATCCTCCAGGCCTCCTTTACTGAATTGGAGCCCACCGATTATTTCAATCTTCTCCTGTATAACAAAGGCTCCACCCACCGTAAGATGGTATTGATTATAGGGGATCCTTGTAAGGATATTATCCTCGGAACTAATAAAGTCTTTATCCGCCGAACTGAAATCCGTTCTGAAACCCCCGAGAAATGAGATCTTTTCACTAAAATACTTCCTGTAACCAAGCGCCAGGTTTAACACACCGTTCGCTTTTCTTTTCGTGGGGAGGATAGAACCCCCAAGGGAGTCCTGTACTGTGGTAGTCGCTTGTTGAGTGTCTTGCTCAATTTCCAGCATTTCGTATACTTCAATGGGAAAAAAATATTCAGCGGTAAACAACAGGGAATTCTTTTTGTCAGGACTTTGATAGTGAAGACCAACAGCGATTGCAAACGGATCCTTCAAATCCGCTTTAACTTTTTCCTGGTAATCCGTTACACCAAAATCTACAACTCTCCCCCCGGTCTGTGGATCAAATATATTTGATCGGCTGACTTCACCCTTTACATATCCGTCTCCATATACGCCTACTGATGGGGTAGTGGCCGTTAATCCAATCCCCCATTGACCTTTATTATATTGAAGACCCAGTTTCCACAACAACCTGATGTCCACAATCTTTAGAAGTGTCCGGCTGGAGGTTGTAGCCAGGTAAAAAGCCGAAGGAGTGCCATTGATTAGTACAGTATCTTCTTGTGGAAATGCGCGTAAATTTATTTCATATTCATTTCGCAAATTTTTTATGGAAACATAGTTACCAAGACCAAGATTTAATCCATTGCCAAGATCCCTGGAGAATCCGGCGGCTACCCATTGATCTTTATAGTCCACCTTGTATTGCACATCAGCATTGTAAAACTCTTCTCCATCCGGTTGTGAGAGAATATCTATTGTACTTGATACATCACTGAAAAAGCTAATTTTCTGCTCATTACGGGTAAAAATTGCAATTTGAAAGTCGATCTTGTCATCTTTACTTTTCGAATAGGAAATAAACTTAGGTACAACCCTGAAAATATCACGCTTAAGATCAACATCTTCCCCAACGGCATTTCTTAATCTATATCGCTCGTATTTGAACAAGCTCGCGGTAAGGGCAAAGTTCTGTTCATTCTGCTGCGAGATCTGCGCCGGATTATAAAAAATGGAAGAGGTTTCAGATTCACCTCCTACCACGGCCCCTGACAATAAAGCACTGGCTGTGTTAAAATTCTGGGACCAGTAATGGTCGATCTGGGCAAAGCAATTGATGGACAATATGAGATTGAAGAAAATTAAGGCCCTGGCTAACTTAAACACCAAATCCCAATGGAAGCTAACTTCCCGCACTAAAATCACTTATTCTTCTTCTCCTTAGGTGGTCTCTCCATTCGAAAGGACTCCGAACCTGAGTCTCCTACAGTTGCTATGTACATGGTCCCCTTCTTGTACTTGAAAGAGTATTCAAATTCTGAATTTTTAGTTGTAATAATCTCGTATTTAACTTTCTCATATTCAGAATCTTCAGCTTTTGCGACTTTATTGATCTCCTTTCTGGAGACTATATTGATTTTAGGATCGTCTCCAAAAAGTCCTTTAAAATAGTCTGTATTATCGTCACCTGTCACTTCGACCGGAGCACAATTATCGGCCTTGTAGTCTTTCCCCTTGCATTTCGGGAAATTCAGCCTTACGGTTTCAAATTGGCTAAGAACATCCTTGCCATCTATTTCAGCTTTGACCACAATCCACTCTCCTGTTAGTTTTTTATTGAGTTTACTATCAGCAGAACTTGTAAGTGCCGAAAAGGTCAAAATAAGGACCTGCGAATTTGCTACCGCTGATACAAGCAATAGAAACAGTAATAGTGAATACCCCTTCATAATTATATCATATAAGCGTTTAACTATAAATTATTTACTATATTGTATTTTGTACATTAATGTACATATAATTAACATTTTAATTAGGAAAAAATGAAGAAAATAATCATTATTTGCCTGATACTTTCATTCATAGCGGTTCCTATATACGCTCAAGATGAACAGGAACCGGCCACGGAAGAGGGGGAAGACCTGGACCTGAATGGAGTGGCGGCTCTTTTCAAGGAGGCTGAAACACTGGAAGAATTCGAGGAAAAGCTTAATTCTGAGGAAGCAGAAGTTAACAATCTCGACCTTAACAAAGATGGGGAGATTGACTATCTCAGGGTTTTGGAAAGTGTGGAGGGTACCACACACCTCATTGTAATTCAGGCTGCTCTGGGAGAAGAGGCCTACCAGGATGTATGCACGATCGAAGTCGATAAAAGTGAGGATGGCAACACCTACGTACAGATCGTAGGAGATAAATCCATTTACGGTGATAGTTACATCCTTGAACCGCCACCCGAAGAACAGGAAACCGTAAACAAAACTACTATTATTGTTGTATTCGTTAGTCCGGGATATCGACCTTGGCGAAGCCCTTACCGATGGGGCCACTATCCCCCGCATTACAGACGAAGAGCTCCTATCCCCCGATCCCGATATAGAAGTCGGATGGGCGCAAGGTATCCCCGTAGGGGACATTGGGGACATACCAATAGGCGCAAGAGCTCCCGGGCTACATCCATGCACAAAAGTTCCAGAAAATCATCAAATAAGGCGAAAACGACACAAAGAAAAAGACACTGATTCGAATAAATCTATACAAAGTATTAAATTGTAGAATATGAAAAGTCGCCTGGCTATTTGTATTCTGATAACTCTTTTTTTCTTCACCGAGGGTCGATCTCAGTCCGAAACAACTACTCAATTTTGGTGGGATGCTACTTATTACCGCCCATTTGCAGTGAGCTATCGTAAAATTCTATCTGTTGGCACGCAACATCTGGTTTCAGGCGGTGACCCATGGAACAAATTGGTTGTAAAACCTTCCCTTGAATGGTATCCCATTCCGGCGATAGATGTAATGACAGCACTTACTTATGCAGGTACAAGACAAAAAGAGGGCGTAACTACTAAAGAATGGCGACCGGATATTGGAATCCGTATTAATTTCTTTCAGCAGCGATGGACCCTGAGGACAAATACACGTCTTGAATACAGACATATCCATTACATTGAGACGGATGAAAATATTAATACATGGAGATTTCGGGGTCGGGTCGAATTGATTTATCCACTGACAAATCCTAGTCAGCGGGATCCAAAAACTCTATATGGCCTGACTGACTTCGAGATCTTTGCAGATGTGGCCGGCGATGAAGTAGAAGAACGTTTTGCTAACAGGAACCGGTTCAGGTTAGGCCTGGGCTGGCGTCATGACCTGGAGTGGCGCATAGAATTTATTTATACACGTCAGAGTTCTAAGAATACCCTGGAAGGGAATTTTGAGAACTCTGATAATATTTACAGGATCCGGATAAAGTATCAGCCATTGAGGGGCAAAACCAAAAAAGAGCTGAAGGATCAGCCACATCACTGATGTTCCTGAATTGGTATTTTGAAAAAAGTCATAATAAGGCCAAACCACAAAATACCAAAGGATTTTCACAAAATTCACAAATCTTAAATGACATTAATATTAACAGCTTAGCGACTTAATGTATAGACTTTGTGATCTTTGTGGTAGATATTCACCTCTCAAGAAAGGTTTTTCAAAACTCCTTACCAATAGAAACGGCCAGTGACCAGGTATCATATCCTTCCTTAAAGTCGAAGATCAATGTAGGAGCAAGAATCCAATCCCGTCCAAGTGGTATCGGACTATCGGCTCCCACACGTAGGACAGCAAGATTTTCATTATGTTCGAATTCCATCCCACCACCTGCGAAAAGGCTGAACCTGGGTGTTACTTTGTAAAGGCCTATAACTGCAGCTATAAAGGCATTTTCCCTTTCCAGATCTTTATCAACGACTAAATAATGATCCAGTTCAACGTCCATCATAGTCCCGATTTCCCAACGGGGTGCTAACTTATACATATAATCAAAACCTACGGACGGAACGAGAAATCCATCCGCTTCAGTGGCATCAACCTCCGCTCCACCAGGTATGTATGTATAGCCAAAGGATAATGAAATGAAATGCCTGAGTTCCTCGCTTTCACTTTCCATTTCTCTTTCCCCGGCTTCTTCCTCCTGGGCAATGGTTATATGTGGTATCAAAAAAAGTAATATCCAAATAAGCCTAATGAATGTGTTTGAGTATTTCATGATTTGAATTCAATTAGAAGTATCAATAATATTAATGGCCTTTCAGCAATCTGGTTATCAAATATATAAGAGCGAAAAATTACAATGAATTGGTAAACTAATCAATGATTATGTACATTTATGTACATAAAATATCTTATTAAGATTGATGGGATAGAATAGATTCATTAGTGGATAGAAGCTTATTCCAAATTAGATTCTTCATACCCAGCTCAGGCCTTATGAGCGATAGGAAAATATTATTGTCGATGATACTTACACAAAATGTTTACTAATAAACGATCTACAATCATTTAATCAATTTATCTATGAACATTCAAAAAGTTTACTTACAGCCGATAATAATAGTATTTGCATACCTGCTTTTCATGAACAATGAAGAGATTTTTCTTGTTGATCAATTGGAAAAGGGTGTAAAAAAATATGTAGAGGATAAAGATCGAAGAGATGAAATTCTGGCTGTAACATCTCCTACAAAAAAATCAATCAAAGATTTTAATAAACTCCGGGAAGAGCAGGTAAAAGAGTTCAGGGAAATGAATGCCAACCGAAATAATTCAAGAGAGGAATTTGAACAATATTTTAAGAACAGAAGTAAAGAGAGATTGGAGATCCAAATGAAAATGATTGAAAACCGTGTCAGGATGCATGGAAAGATCAGACCAGATGAATGGGTCCTGATCATGGAATTGGAAAAAAAGGAACGACAAAAAAAACAAGACAAGATTGACAAAAAACTATCAAAGGGTAAATTTATAAGTCCTTTGAAAGGCATGGAAAAGGCCATTGACCAGGTTATTTATAATGAATCCAAAAAAAAAGTACTTAGAAATGAACTTAAATCTTTTGAATCTACTCACTTATCTTGGGTGGAAAAAGCAAATAATTTTTCGGCCCTACATAATGAAATTATTGCTAAAAAAGATGCATCCAAAGAGGAGTTGGTCACTGAGATTACGGAATTGAATAACTTAAGAATGGAAATGTACGTGGATATCATCGATTTCAGATTTATAATTTTAGAAAATACCAATGATAAAGAGTGGGACGACCTGATAAATGAATTGAATAAGATTATGCGAAAGCAGCGTATACTTCAGTAATACTCAATAGGGATTGAGCGATTGTGACAAGCTTTGTTCATTTATAATATCTATAGGGTTAGTTCTACAATTTAATAAAACATTTCATTTGGTGTTACGTATAAAACAGTACCTTGCAAAACATTATACTAACATCAGCGAAAAGTGGAACACCTCGATAAGCACAAACGCACGCTCGGCATTCTTTTCCTGAGCTATGCAATCCTGAAAATTGTTTTATTCACCATGGGCATTCAAATTTTGTCGGTCGCGCTGGAATACCTGGCCGATGAAGCAGAAATTAAGTTTGCAGCCTATGTACTTAAATATGTGGTTGGTGTAATCATAGTACTCTACACGATACCATCAATGATTGCCGGAATAGGTTTGATCAATGGCAAAAAATGGGCTTTGGTACTGGCAATCATAATGGGGATTATTTCATTGCCTGTATTCCCTCTCGGTACCGCAATCGGGGTCTATGCCATCATCGTATTTTTAATGGATCATAGTGAGACATACAAGCAAAATCTTCCTCAAAACAGCGACACAAAAGCCGGTTAATTACTAATAAATTTCGGGTACAAAAGTCTGGTAATCCAAAGGCGGCCTGACATAATTTTTGTATTGAGGTAAAGGAGGAAGTTCAATTTTGTCATATTTTATCCTCTCGTATGATATTTGATGAAGCAAATGGTGAATACAGTTTAACCTTGCCTTCTTTTTATTCTCTCCATTTACCACGAACCACGACGCTTGTTTAGTGTCCGTATAAGCAAACATTTCGTCTTTCGCTTTGGAATATTCAAGCCATTTTTCTCGTGATTTCACATCCATCGGACTTATTTTCCACCGCTTCAAAGGGTTAGTTATGCGTTCTTTAAACCTTTTCTCCTGTTCTTCGTCACTTACCGAAAACCAGTACTTAATTAAAATGATCCCCGATCGTACAATCATACGTTCAAATTCCGGGCAGGAACGAAGAAATTCCTGGTATTCATCATCGTTACAAAATCCCATCACTTTTTCTACTCCGGCGCGGTTATACCAGCTTCGGTCAAAAATTACCATTTCTCCTGCAGCTGGAAGATGTGATACATATCGTTGAAAATACCATTGCGATTTTTCTCGCTCCGTAGGTACCCCTAATGCCAACACCCTGCAAACTCTTGGATTAAGTGGTGCGGTAATGCGCTTGATCACGCCTCCTTTACCTGAAGCATCCCGTCCTTCAAATATCACCACCACTTTCAGTTTCTCATGTTTAATCCATTCCTGTAAATCAACAAGGCTTTCTTGTAGTTTTGCCAATTCATCTTCATAATGATTTTTCGAGATTTTTTTTTCAGGATTCTCAGCAGTTTGTTCTTTTTTCCCCATAATGTTTGTTTTTTCCCAGGATCAATAATTAAGTTCATTTATCAATTCCTGACCCTTTTCCATAAAATTAGTTTTATTTCTTTCGATTTGAGTGCCAATGGTATCCAATTCATTTGATGGCACCATATCCTTTACCGATTCAAATACATTTTGATAATAGTTAATCCACATTGTCAGCACATCAACCTCATGTTGCAGGTCTCCTCCATCCTTCAGTTGATTTCCGCTATATTGAAACTCTTTATCTAATCGTTGTGATGCAGCCCTGTTCGTCAGCTCAAGAACCTGGTTTGCAGTTTCGGCATCGGCATTGGCAAGGTACATGGATGTAACTAATGCCCCGGTGCCCACATTTTGAAGCGAAGCAGCAGATACTTTGTCAATCCTGTCGCCATCGGTATGATAAAATGCATCGGTAAAATGCCACAACAGTAACCCAGGTATATTGGCTCTTAAAAATGGAGTATGATCACTTCCACCTTCAAAAGGATTTGAGTTTACAACCCAGTTGGAATATTTACCTTGTCTTTGAAAAATATCCAAAACCAGATCGTTATAGTAATGTGGAATTATTTCTTTGGGATCCAAAGGCCGTCCTCCCCATTCGGTATGTTGATCATCGCCACGAAGCCAGACTGCTCCAGGGTCAGGCATTTTTTCAATCAAAAATGTACCCCCTGTTTTATCTGTGTCTTCGCCAACCATATCAAGGCTCATTCCCCACTTGATATTTTTTGCCCTCACAGCATCATCCTTAATAAATCTTCTTGTAGATATGATCTCGTCACCGAATAAAAAAGTGATCGTACGATCTGGTGCATATTCTTTCCTGTGTACAAGCTCTGCAAGTGCCCGGGCCATTTCGGCCTGTGCACCCACACCGGAGGCATTGTCATTTGCTCCGGGCTCCTGCACATGAGCGCTAAACACAAACCGTTGTTCGGGATATTTATGACCCTTCACTTCAGCAACCAGCGTTAATTCTTCTGATTCGTAAAACCGGGTATCTATTGAAACAGAAGCAATCACAATACCATTTGTTTCGATTTTCTTTAAAAGCCGGGACCTGGCCTGGTTTGACAATATCACCGCCCACGGTTTGGCCTTGTCATCCTGTCTTATCCTCTTAAACTGAATGGAGTGTACATTTTCTTCCGGTTTCAGATACCCGGGCATATCGTAAACAAATACACCTATCGCACCCTTTTCAATAGCTTTCCCTTGTACAGTTCGCAAACTGGCTTCAGCAAAAACAATTTTCCCTTTTATATCGATCTTGTCAATATTCTCTGAAACCGGCTTGGGTATATATACAATTTCCCCTTTAATAGTACTATCCGTTGACCAGGAATTAACAGCGATCATATTACGATTGGTAGTGTAGGTCAATAATGGTTCTTCATCCCCATCGATATTTACCATTGCATCTTCAGGTTCCCATGTCAATCGTCTCATTGGCCGCCGTTCGATCCGGTATGTCATCAATGAATTATCATTTGCATTGGACTCCTCTACATACCCTGCATCTAGAAGAATTTGTTCGACCTTGTGAATTGATTTGTTGAATCCGTCATTGCCTGCTATTCTCCAGAACTTTTCAACATAGGCTACCGTATTGTAAGCGCTGTCTCCCGAATATACTCCCCGCACCAGGGTAAATAGATCTTCAATCCGGTCCTGGTTTCCCGACTGTCCATTTGCGCTTATTGCGGCAATAAAAATGAAGAGTAATCCCCGTACAAAGTTGTTGATATTAAACATGTGAAAATGCCTGTTCTAAATCCCAAATCAAATCATCAGGATGTTCCACCCCGATCGACAACCTAATCAATTTTTCAGTTATTGACAAAGATATCCGTTCATCCACATCCACATCGCTGTGGGTCATAGTTGCCGGGCCTTCTGATAGTTCCGGTTTGTAACCATAAGACATCATCAGGGTTTCCGGCCTGAGCTTTCTTTCACTATTCTCGTTTTTCATATTTCCGTTGATCAAATAATTGATTGTAGAAAATTCAATACTATCGAAATTTACCTGTAATATAAATGAGATAATACCGATTATACCATGAGAAAAATCATATCATTATCATTAATCAGTTATCTGGTTATTTCAATTTCTACGATTTCCTATGCCCAACCGGGGGATCCTTCAAAATCCAATGGCCATGAGTCTAAGTACGGGGTACTGTCAGTAATTAATGAACTATTTGATGGCTATCGTGAGGGAGATTCTTCAAGGGTTAGTAAAACCTTTGAAAAAGGTGCAATCATGCAACGTATTTCAAATAAAGAAGGAGAAACAATTGTAACACCGGCTAATTCAGTTCAGGGTTGGCTTAATTATATAGGCTCCGGATTGGAAGAAATCCATGATGAGCCCATTTGGGATACCGTGGTACAGATCGATGGTGACCTCGCAAGTGTATGGACAAAGTATGCATTTTATCTTGGTGGAAAATTCCATCATTGCGGGGTAGATAACTTTCTTCTCCATCGGACGGATGCCGGATGGAAGATCTTTCATATCGTAGATACCAGCCAGGAAGTTGGTTGTGATATACCTGATGCCATTCGTCAAAAAAGTGAAAACAAATAATCGGTGGTTCCGTTTACGGTTCTAAACTTTAATATGATATGCGTAGATTTATAATCATTGGCCTTTTAGTATCGGTCTTTTCACAGGGGTATTCTCAATCCAGCGAGGCAAAATACACTTACATCGTAAACCTGACCCAGGTTGAGAATGATAAATTACTGGTTACCCTTTTGGCACCGGATATCGAAACCGACGAAGTAAACTTTTACCTTCCGAAGATAATACCGGGAACGTACCGGATAGCGGATTATGGCCGCTTTGTTTCAGATCTAAATGCATTTGATAAGAAAGGACGAAATCTTACAACTGAAAGAACTGATGATAACACGTGGAAGATTTCCAGGTCCCGAAAATTGAAAAAAATAACCTATCTGGTTGAAGATATTTTCGATACCAGGATCAAAGAAAACCAGGTGTATCCGATGGCAGGTACAAATATTGATAAAGACAAAAATTTTGTTCTGAACACAAGTGGGTTTTTTGGATATTTTGAAGGAATGAAAGAGCTCCCATTCGAGCTAAAGGTTGTCAGGCCTGAGAATTTCTATGGAAGTACAGGGTTGATTCCCGAATACGATCCCGCCCTGTCCACCACAATGGAGAAAGAAATGATGCAATATGTATCCGATGGCACCAAAATTGATCATTACCTCACTGAAAACTACAATCACCTGATTGATTCACCGCTTATGTATTGTGAGCCCGATACTACAATCATTGATGTTGCAGGTACAAAAGTGCTTATTTCCGTGTATTCACCGGGCAACCTGGTATCATCTTCTTATGTAGCCGAAAACCTGGAAGAAATTCTTTTCGCCCAACGTGACTACCTGGGCGGAAAATTGCCCGTTGAAAAGTATGCATTCATTTTTTATTGCGAAGACGTTTCAAAATTACTTCCTATCCAGGGAGCGCTTGAACATAGTTATTCAAGCTTTTACTATTTTCCTGACATCGAACAGGAACACTTATTGGATGGAATCCGGAATGCCGGGGCTCATGAGTTCTTCCACATTATTACCCCATTAAATATCCATTCGGAAGAGATACAATATTTTGACTATAACAACCCGAAAATATCCGAACACCTCTGGCTTTATGAAGGAATGACCGAATATGCTGCCCATCATGTACAGGTAAAATATGGCATTATATCACAGGAAGAATATTTTGATGTTCTAAAACAGAAAATGACTGTCACATCAAACAATTTCAATGATACCCTTTCATTTACTGATTTAAGCCGGTTTACTCTGGATAAATATTCAGATCAATACGCCAATGTTTATAATAAAGGCGCCCTTATTGGAATGTGCCTCGATATCCTTCTTCGAGACCTTTCGAATGGAGACTATGGAACACAAGACCTGATGGCCGATTTATCCAAAGAATATGGAATACACAATGCTTTTAAAGATGCAGAATTATTTGACAAAATAGAGTCATTAACATATCCCGAAATCAGGAAATTTTTAGAAACCTATGTAAGGGACGGCGCTGTGCTACCTTATAAAGATATCTATGAACGGGTGGGGCTGACTTATATCCCGAAGGTTTCAAAAAAGGATTTTAGCATCGGAAAGATTGGCATTGGAGTAAATCCCGGAACTGGTAAATTATTCGTTTCGAGTACGGCACGAATGAATGCGTTTGGAAAGGCCCTGGGCTATAAGGAGGCTGATATCATATTGCAATTGAATGATATCGATCTTCCTGAAAATTTAACAGAAATGCAAAATTTCTTTGATGAAGCCAGGAAAAACATGAAAGAAGGGGCGTCATTTTCCGTAACCGTTTTAAGGAAGTCGGAAGATGGGACCGAAATCAAAGAAAGACTGGAGACAGAAATATTCAAGGTATTATCAAGCGATCAGCACAAACTGGAGATTAATGAAAATGCTACTGACAGGCAAAACAATATCAGAAAGGCATGGCTGGTACCAACAGAGTAGTACCCAACTCAGATAAATACCAAATTTTCCCAATATTATATTTACAATACTTTTCCTTTTTGAAAACTTGAATAGGGTATTTTCAATTTGTTGCAGATACCCTTATATTGCCTTTTTAACCCTCAATAATTGTCACAGAGAATCTCCTTCCTGAAAACTATTATGCTCCCGGGCATTATACTGCAATCTGTTCTGGTAGGTGGTGGTTTTGCGACGGGCCGTGAAATCGTTGAATACGGTGGTAAATTTGGCCCTTATGGATGGATCAGTGGGATTAGTATATTTTTCGGGTTCACTATAATGTCAATCGTCTCATTTGAGGCTTGTCGTAAGTGGCAAGTGTATGATTACAAATCCCTTATGATAAAATTGGTTGGGAAGGGCTGGATATTATATGAGCTGATATACATCCCGCTTGCTATCCTCACTATAGCTGTGATGGCATCCGCAGCAGGTGAAATCCTGAAAAGCACACTAGGGATCAGCAAATGGGTTGGTATTACATTCATCATTGTAATGGTGGGGTTGTTCAACTACATGGGGGAAGATTTTATTGCCCGTATGAAAACAATTGGAACCATCGCTTTGTTTGCAGCATACTCAATATTTGGGATAAGTGTATTTATGACAAGAAACACAGAAATTTTTGATGCTTTTAACAGTAATACCACTTCAATGACTTCATCACCGGGTTTGCTGGTTGTGGTATGGACAGGGATCATCTATGTTGGGTACAACCTCGGTGTTTATCCGGCAACCCTATTTACTTTACGGAGGCTCAATTCACAAAAGGAAAGTATTATTGCCGGAGTTTTCTCCGGGATATTAATGACCATTCCCTGGTTTCTTACATACATCGCTATTATGGCCTATTATCCCAATCCTGAAATATTAAATGCTCCTGTACCCTGGTTAAAAATGTTACAACCATTTGGAAGGTATTTTATTGTCATTTTTGGTATTGTGGTTGGCTGGACACTTGTTGAAACAGCAACAGGGGTTATCCACGCCTTCATTGGAAGATTGCAGGAGGATATCCGGCAAAGAAGCGGACGGTCGCTCACCGGCTACCAGCGGGCGATAATATCTTTTATCGCGTTAGGAGCAGCACTTTTACTTTCCAGGGTTGGTATTATTGACCTCATTGCCAAAGGGTACTATATGATGGCTTATGGCATGATTGCAATTTTTGCTGTTCCATTACTTTTCAAAGCATGGAACATTTTTTTCGGAAAGTGATATTTAGTTTTGATTGTATCCTGATTGTGAACAAAAAGACAGTTGACAGTTTGCATTTGACAGTTTCGGTTTTCGGACTTCAGACTTCAGACTTCCGACCTTTCCAACTAAAATAATGTATTAACTTTAAATTTATTTATCTGTCTGTAACATTCTTTTATTCACATCGTCTATTTAGTGTATGAGTCTTGAAGCTTTTGAAACTCTTGTTTTGCCAGCTAAAAACAAACTGTACAGGTTTGCATTGCGGCTTATGGGTGACCAGGAAGAAGCAAAAGATATCGTACAAGAAGTAATGATCAAGGTTTGGAAAAGACGTGACGGTCTTGAAGACCTGAATAACGCAGAAGCCTGGTGCATGCAGATTACCAGGAACATGTGTTTTGACAAACTGAAATCAAAAGCATACCAGACGAGTGTTTCGATGCCTGACAACTGGCAGGTAACCGATGACCAGGAAACTCCGGACGGTAAAACAGAAAAAAAAGACATTATGAAACAAATTCATCAATTTATCAGTGCATTGCCCGACAAGCAGAAACTTGTCATTCAACTGCGCGATATTGAGGGATTGAGTTACAAAGAGATTGGCGACGCACTGCAAATAGACCTGAACCAGGTAAAAGTGAACTTATTCAGGGCAAGGAAAGCAGTACGTGAAAACCTTATAAACATTAATGCATATGGACTCTAAGAAAATAAAAGCATTGCTTGAGAAGTACTGGAGTTGTGATACCTCGCTGGAAGAAGAGCAGTTACTGAAAGATTATTTTCTCTCAAAAGAAACCGACGAAAACTTTTCTGATTCAGCAATATTATTTCAATACTACGATCAGGAGAAAAAAAAGCAAGCAGAGGGTATATTATCAGACAAGGAAATTCTGGACCTGGTTCAGCAATCAGAATCAGATCAGGTAACTGAGAAAAAAGCAGATAAGAAAGAACAACATTATCTACCCTGGTTTGGTACTCTTATTAGAATTGCAGCTGTTATGGTAGTGGGGTTGATTATAACATTTTTCGTGTATCGTGACCAGGTGAAAGAAGAAACTGTTGCCACTATATTACAAACAGACACTTTTGAGGATACGCAAAAAGCTTATCAAGAAACAATGAAAGCGCTTGCCCTCATCTCAAAACAGTTGAATGCCGGCAAACAGCAAACAATGAAACTAGCCAAATTCAGTGAAGCAGAGGAAGTAATAAAAGAATCAATTGCGAATTAAGAATGAAGATATTAGTAGCGAGTTTAACCAGGAATTATTTTTAAACACATTACAATTAAAGAAATTAAGAATATAACCAGAAATAAAAGATAAAGTTATGAAACGGGTAATTATAGTAAGTTTAATTAGTGTGATGGTGATTGGCCAGGCATGGGCACAGGGCAATGACGCCATCTCCAGGTTTTTATCAAAATATGCGGAAGATGAAAGTTTTACCGTTGTTACGGTGACAAAAAAGATGTTTTCTCTTTTTGCAGATATTGAGCCGGGGGATCCTGACGAAAAAGAAGTTCTGGAAGCCATCAGCAAAATCGATGGACTTCGTGTGCTTGCTCTGGAGAATGACTCCATAAGGGCGCCACAGATATTTAAAGAAGCCAAATCATTGATTCCTGCAAAAGAATATGAAGAATTAATGACTGTGCGTCATGAAGGCATGGACATGCGGTTTTTGATAAAAGATGCAAACGGCAAAATCACTGAACTGTTGATGATTGGCGGTGGCAAAAAAAATTTCTTCATCATGTCACTGGTAGGAGATATCGACCTGAGCCAGATATCAAAATTATCGGGAAAAATGAAGATCGACGGGTTTGAAAACCTGGAACTTCTGGATGAAGACAAACATTAACAGTAGAACAATAGAATTTTATAAACTCAAAATAAGGTCAAAATGAAAAGATTAGGAATATTTTTAGCACTGATGGTAACACCTTTTATACTTTTCTCACAAAGTAAAGCAGTTACCGATTTTCAGAACAAATACAAGAACGACAGGGATGCAGCATATGTTGAAATAAGCGGTTCGTTATTCAAGTTCATCAGTATGATGAATGACGACGAAAGTGGTGAAATTGACCCGGATATCGAAGCTATCGCAAATATTGCTGAAGGTATGCTGTCAATGCGGGTGTTGAAAATTTCGAAATATGAATCGGGCCTGGAACAAAGTGAAATCGATGCATTGAAAACACAATTGAAGAAAGACTCCTATGAATCGTTAATGACATTCAGAGAAGGTAAAAAATATATAAATGTGATGGTACAGGGTAGTGGGAATGAATTCAAAAACCCTCTAATCCTTATTAACGAAAAGGATGAATTTGTGTTGCTAAATATCGAGGGCACCTTTACACCCAAGGACATAGCGCATCTCGCAAAAAATCGCAAACACTGGGACTAATTATTACTTTTATCACAAAATCCGGAATTTACAATTTATCATTTGGTTTAATAGTCGAATGGTAAATTGTGAATTTCTGTACTATTTTTACCTCCAATGAAATATTTTCTTTTGTCAATTTTCCTTTTTCTCTCCTCTATGGGCTTCTCGCAAAGCAAGGCGATGCGAAATTTTTCTGACGTCCACGACGATGCATTTACCATGGTGTTTTACTACAGCACTCTCAAAATGTGGCTTCCGGAAGATGACGAGGAATTAAAGGCAATTATCCATGACCTCGAAAAAATAAAACTTCTCCGGCTTGATGAAGATGAATTTGATGGAAAAGAGGCTCTTTCCACCATTAAATCTGACCTCGCGAAAGAAGGCTATGAAGAAGCCCTTGTAATGAGTGGCCCGAAAGGAAATATGATGATTTACATTCGCGAACACAATGGAAAACAAAAAGGTATTTTCATGATGTTTGGGGAGGATGGAAGTGTAACTATCCTTGATATTATCGGAAGCATCCCTATCGATAAATTGCTTACATTACAAGACAAAATAGAAACATTAACAAAAGATGGATCAATCCTCCAAAGTTTTAAAAATAACTAATCTAACGAAGCATTACGGTCGGATCAAAGCTGTTCGGAACCTTAGTTTAACCATCGAAAAGGGATGCGTATTTGGTATCCTGGGACCGAACGGAAGTGGCAAAACTACTACCCTGGGAATGGTAATGGATGTGATCAATATGACGAGTGGCAGTTACGAATGGTTTGGTAAAGCACCTTCAAAAGAAAGTCGTAAAAAAATCGGCACCATTCTGGAAACCCCTGTTTTCTACCCATACCTGTCGGGTCAAAAAAACCTGGAGATCATTTCTGAAATAAAAGAAGCACCCAGGTCGAATATCCCGACGGTACTTAAACAGGTAGGGCTTACGAGCAGAAAAGATGATAATTTTCGCACTTATTCCCTGGGAATGAAACAGCGTTTATCCATAGCTGCCGCCCTCGTGAATGACCCCATTGTACTGATTCTTGATGAGCCTACCAACGGACTGGACCCACAGGGAATAGCGGACATCAGGCAACTTATCAGGGATATTGCTAAATCAGGTAAGACGATTGTACTGGCAAGTCATTTACTTGATGAAGTGCAAAAAGTATGTTCGCATTTCGCGGTATTAAGGAGGGGAAAGCTCCTTTATTCCGGAAATGTTGAGGATGTAGGGAAGCAAACGGTGGCTATTGAAGTAGCTTCATCAAACCCAGAATTGGAAAATGTTTTAAATCAATGGGAAGCCATCGGTGATATAAAAAAAGAAAAAGACACTTTTATTCTGACTACGAATTCTGAACTTAATAGCAGTGATATTAACAAGTTCCTGTTTGAAAAGGGGATCATTGTATCGCATCTCCGGGTACAGAAAAAATCACTTGAAAAACAATTTTTGGAAATTTTAAAAGAAAACTAATGCTCCGGTTACTAAAAATTGATCTTCTCAAGAACAAAAGTTACAAGGCATTCATCATTTTGGTGGCGATGTATTTTATTTCACTGGGGGCCACCACGGCAAGTGGCATGGAATTTCTTAAATGGCTCCAGCGGTTGGGCGCCGATTTTGATGGTTTTAACATTATGCGGGTTCCATTATACCATTTCCCTGATATTTGGCATAACCTGGCCTACGTAGGTACATTTTTCAAGTTTATACTTAGTATCGTAGTTATCATTAGCATTACCAATGAATTCTCATTTAAAACAATTCGGCAAAATATAATTGACGGATTCGACAGGAAAGATTTTCTGGCTTCAAAAGTATTAACCATTGCACTCCTCTCTTTGAGCGCCACTGTCTTTTTATTTCTGATTGGCCTCATCACCGGACTAATTTATACACCTCCTGAAGATATGCGGTTTATTTTTAAGGATGTTGAGTTTATCCTGGGATTCTTTCTGGAAACATTTGCATATCTGCTGTTTGCACTGCTGGTAGGAACGGTTGTGCAAAGGTCCGGGCTGGCGATTGGCCTCCTTTTTCTATCCACACTAATGATCGAGCCGATCGCAACATTCAACTTGCCTGATCAACTTGCCTGGCTTATCCCCTACTTCCCTGTTCGGGCAATGAACGAGGTGGTGAAGATCCCTTTTCCGAAATATGCCTTCATGGAAATCAGAGACTACATCAGCTTGATCAGTATTGCAACGATCCTGGCTTACTCCGCCTTGTTTACTTATCTGACTTATCTTTTGCTGCGTAAAAGGGATCTGCAGTAGCCTCCCCGGAAGCGGGAAGATTACACCTTTTAAGAAGGTGGCTTTGATTGTTACATAGCCGGTTTTTAAGTAATTCCTGTTTTTTGAATATCGAATACCGATTAGCGATTGTAGAATGTTGAAGTATTATAGTTACATCTAAAATCAATATTCGTTAATCAAAATTCATCATTCATTTTATGACAACAAATTCTGGCATAGCCGAACCAGGCCCAAAGGACTTGTTTGGGATGGGCAATCAATAATCCATAATCCAAGCAAAAAAAAAGATTCTTATGTGGAACTCTCATTGACATATACACAAGTCAAGATTAATTTTTCCTTTAGCTTTTCGTATAATTGAGTAGAAAAACGAGTTAAAAATTTTTAGCTCAAATCATCAAAATCCTATAGATATGACAAAAGGGGAAGCAAGAGAAATTCTGCATACTTTGACAGAAGGAGAAAGTTTGTTGCGGCATGCCCGGAGCATAGAACTTGTGATGGAAGCATACGGCGAAAAATTTGGTGAGGACACTGAAGAATGGGCCATTACAGGAATGCTGCACGATGCCGACTATGAAAAGTATCCGGACCGGCACCCGGATGTGATCGTTGAAAAACTACGGGAGCAGGGTGAAAACAAAATAGCCGATGCAATTGCCGCTCATTATACAAAATGGAACAAACCATACAATACGCTGCTTGACAAAGCTTTGATTGCCTGTGATGAACTCACCGGTTTTATCATCGCCTGCACCCATGTAAGGCCCGACGGGATCGAAAACCTGGCACCGAAATCGGTTGTCAAAAAGTTGAAAGACAAGCGGTTTGCTGCTAAAGTAGATCGCTACGAAGTTACCCGGGGTATTGAAATACTGGGGGTGGACCGGAATGAACACATCCAGTTCATTATTGATGTGCTGAATAAAAATAAAGAAGAGCTGAAAATAGGAGCGAGTTCGAGGTAAAGTCAAATGAAAACGTCTTGAAATCAAAAGGGTAGGCAGGGTCCAATGCTATTAAGTTAAGGAAATTGAAAATTCATTTTTGATTTGCCCCTGGCCCCTGAAGGGGAATATTAAAGATTCGGATTGTCCCTTTCGGGAATAAAAGGGTAATACAAACTTAACTTAATAGTATTATCGGGGCTGGGGAGCTTTTAAGTAATTCCTGTTTTTGAATATCGAACACCGATTAACGATTTTAGAATGTTGAAGTGTTGAGTTACATCTAAAATCAAAATTCGTTAATCAAAATTCATCATTCAATTTATGACAACAAATTCTGGCATAGCCGAAAGAACATGACCAGGCCCAAAGGACTTGTTTTTAAGTTATAATAAACGCCTCATAAGGAAACCCTCCTGAATTTAATGTGTCTTTATCACAAAAGACGATAATGAAATCCATACCTCTGATAATTCTTACTGCTTTATTCCTGACCTATTTCGCGGGATGTAATTCAGATTTGAATTGTACTCCCGGTAGTGGCCCGATCGTAACCCAGGACATCATCCTGGACTCTTTTAGCCAGATAAATTTTGAAGTGGCAGGAAATGTTCGGATCATCGAGGATAGCGTACAAAGGGTTATTATTGAAAGTCATCAAAATATAATCAATGAGATGAATACGGTAATTTCCGATGACACGTGGCGTATCCGTTTCCGGCGATGCTTCAGAAATTATGATAAGTTCGAGGTTACAATTTATACTCCTGAAATCAATGGCATTTTTCTGTCAGGATCAGGAAATATACAGGGTGAAAACTTGCTCCATTCCGAATCCTTCAGCGTTATGATCAGTGGATCAGGAAGTATAATTGCCATGGTAGATGCTGAAAGTGTATTTACGGATATTTCGGGATCAGGAAATATAAATTTGTCCGGGAGCACCCGGAATCAGAACATCAATATTTCGGGTTCGGGGAATGTGCAGACATTTGACCTTGCATCCGCTGACTGTAATATAACGATCCCGGGGTCCGGCAACTGTGAAGTTGCAGTTGATGATAATCTCAACGTGGTGATATCCGGTTCGGGGAATGTTCGTTATAAAGGGAACCCGGACGTCAACTCTTCCATTTCGGGGTCAGGGACTATTACAAAAGTGAATTAGGTGGTGCGTAATGAAGTATTTAAGTTTTAAGCCCAACGGGGCATGCCTAGGGACCTACCTGTCCGGCAGGCGTCCGGTAGGCTGGCGAGCATGACAATGTGAAAAACAAAGCAGGCGCTATTCAATATTTCTGAATCTGTCTCTTATTGTTTTAATGCTGCTTATCAGTTCATCAAAATTCTTGGAATCACCATATATCATATTTTCCTGCATTACGATATAGTCCGCTCTCCATTTATCAATAATGCCCTTTGGCGGAACGAAATCAATTTTGTCAGGTTGATGGTTTGTATAGTCAATTCCTTTTATTTGATTAAACATTTCCCGGTGAGCAACAATGGAATTGTAAAGTTCAGAATCATTTAACGCATCCTCTCCATGTTGCGAATCCATTAACTTGTCAAGGTCGTACAGATGTCGGCTTAATCTTTCTACTCGAATATGTTCAATTGGTTTTTGGAATTCTTCGTGCAGCAGAAATGCCTTTTCAAGAAACGTTCGCTTGGGCATTACTGTTGGAATTGATATAGGTTTATCGGCAAATTCCTTATCTGAAAATTGAGATCCAATCATTGATTGAATTTCCCTTTCTTCATTTGGCTCCATCAATGAACGTGCTCCAACTTCAATGAGTATTCTCGGCTGCAAGTAAGGGGAATCATCCGTAAGTGAACGGTAATTTATTTCCACCACTAAAGGGTCAGTGTCCGAATCCTTGAAATCCTGAACACTTAGATTTACACCTGGAATTTTGAGTTCTTCAATTTTGGAAGCTATCGAATTAACAAAGTCATTGCTGATAAATGAACAGGAAGCTTTTCTCAACTTCTTGACTTGTGTTTTGCTTAGTTCCCCCTGAAATCCCAGAAAGGTCCTATCAACAGCAAGGTCTATATCTTCCGAAAAACGCGAAATGAGATTCCATGCCATACTGAGGGATGTGCCGCCTTTGAATACAAGGTGCTCGGCAAACTCGGTTGTGAAAACCACACTCAACGCCAAAGTTACCCACCAATCCTTTTCGATTGCTCCAGACGGCAAGCCCTCTCTTTCTCCTGCTTCAAGATAAATAGCTTTCTTATCTTCGGTTTTAATTGCGTTCCATATTTCGATTATGTACTCATTCATCGTTTCGTGCTTTGCGCATTATTTTTCGAATCCATTCAGGGGCCAGTAAGATGTCATGTTCCAAAAATTCCGGTTTTTCTTTTCTGAGCAGTTCAAGGATTTTCCTTTCTTCATAAATTCTCACCAAATTTTTGCCAAGTGCTTTCAGTGCCTGTATGACTAATTTGCTAATTGGTCCTTTAGCAGATAAGTTCTTTGGTGTTGTTCTCTTGAATTGAATAGTGCGTTTCCCAACAGTTATTTTCCGTGCTGCACCATCGGTCAAATAAACAGCTTTCAAGGGTACTTGTGTTGAAAGTCCCAATGCATTCAAAGCGTAGCTACCTGTAGCTACAATTCGTGCCTTATCTCGTTTGGCGATGGCTGATGCGATTTCTTCGACTGATGGAGTAATGTAGCCCAACAACTTGCTTTTCTTTAACAGGGTGTATATACCAGTTGCCATACGCATAATCTCACCTTTAGCCACAAGGCGCTCCAGCGCTTTGTTTACGGCTTTAGCGTTACCTGCAAACAAGAAATTCTCAACAAAGAAAATAGTGCCTCTTTTTGCAGATTTAATTTTTTTCAGTACTTGTGCTTCGACTGTGCCGGACATTTATCTTTATAACTGTCGCAAATATAGTAAATAATTGCGACAAGAAATTAAAGAACGCTTTAGTCCGAATCCTTCAGCGTATTGATCAGTGGATCAGGAAGTATTACTCTCTTCGTGGATGCTGAAAGTGTTTTTACGGATATCTCGGGATCGGGAAATATAAATTTGTCCGGGGGTACTCAGAATCATAATATCAATATTTCGGGTTCGGGAAATGTGCAGGCATTTGACCTTGAATCCTCTGACTGTAATATAACGATCCCGGGGTCCGGCAATTGTGAAGTTTCCGTTACTGATAATCTCACCGTGGTGATATCGGGGTCGGGGAATGTCCTTTACAAAGGGAACCCGGATGTCAACTCTTCAATTTCCGGATCAGGAACGATTACAAAGGTGAATTAATTAGGGCTTCCTCAAAAAGTAATACCCATTAGGGTAGCCGCCCTGGAAATATTGAGTACAAACAGGATTGCAGCAATCCATGTCTGTGAGGTTGATTTAAGTTTGGCCTTGATTTCATT
>SDBV01001462.1_pt1 | contig 35653 bp, 26 predicted proteins | sample 2277081 | NCBI WGS metagenome assembly SDBV01 (sample SAMN10402039, study PRJNA504765) | marine sediment metagenome | isolation source: marine sediment core GS10_PC15, 223 cmbsf | place: Arctic Ocean: Southern Knipovich Ridge | collected 2010 | reverse complement strand
GGATCTTTCTACAGCGACTTATGATAGTATTAGTGTACGTATAGATAATTATTACAATGCCGAAGGCGTATTTTTCAAGCCTGATGGAACATCAGTATACTTTGCAATAGGCGGTCCTCTTACTACATCTGCAGATGATAGAGTTTATGAGTACACCTTAGGTTTTACAACTCAAGGAAAAGTAGGTATTGGGACAGCGACCCCTGGAGCACAGCTTGTAGTGGCGCAAGCCGACAGTAGTGATGCTAGTATGCGTTTTCAGAACTCTACGACGGGCTATCTTTCTACTGATGGTTATTATGTTGGAATTGACGATAGCGAAAATGCATTGGTATGGAACTTTGAAAATAACTATCTGGGCTTTGGTACAGATAATGATGAGGTGGCCAGGTTTCATGCCAGTGGTGGCTTTTCGTTTGGCGACAGCTATGTGGCTACCGACCCAGGCGTGAACAACATGATAATAGAAGGCAACGTCGGCATCGCCACTTCAACCCCAGCATATCCTTTAGTAATTAATTCTGCTTCAGCAAATGCCTTTTCCGTTGATACTTCTGGAAATGTAATATGTAGTGGATGTATATCAGAAACTGATATTGCTCAAACATCTTCATTAGATAGTACCGAAATTGCAGATATTTATTTATTTAATAATGCAGATGATTCAACTTCTTATAGATTAACAATGTCAGAGTTGGTGGTGGATGGCTCTACTTTAGTAGCTAATGTAGATGGTTATACTGATAACGTCGGCATCGGCACCACAACCCCAGCCTACCCTTTTGTTGTGAATAGTGCTTCAGCAAATGATTTCTATGTAGATAGTTCGGGGAATGTTGAGATTAGTGGTAATCTTGATGTTGGTTCTGGAATTGATGTTACGGGAAATATTACAATTCCAACAGCTAATGATTATCTTTTATTTGGTACGGAAGCAAATATATTATATAACGGAACTGACCTAGTAATAAGTCCTATAACAAATGGGATTGGTATTCTCAGGGTGAGTGGTGATGTGAAAGTAAGTGGCAACACTACAACTACTGATTTATATGCCACAGGAAATGTTGGTATTGGGACGTCAGATCCTAAAAGCGTATTGGATATAAAGGTGGACAATACTTACGAATGGAATTTTGCAGGAGCTGGATTAAATAGTCTTGATTTCGGATATAATCTTAACGGTAATCTTAATTGGTGGGTTAATTATGGAGGATATCTAAATGGTTTCACTCAATTTAGAGATTTTACTATTGGAGATGGAAAAGCAACGGCTATGCTCACGGTAGATGGATCAGCAGGTAACGTCGGCATTGGGACGGGGGGACCAGACAGGAAACTGGATGTTTTAGATGCTTCCAACCCGCAATTAAGAATTACTCAAGCCGATGGATCTAAGTATGTTGACTTTCAAGTTGATTCTGCTGGTGATTTAATAATTGATGCTCAAGGAGGAGATATTAAAGTTTTGGACGAAAATCTCTGGGTTGTCTCTGGTGGTGGTCCTCCATCTGGAACTCCTAGTGGCACAGGTAATTTAATAGTTGAAACTAGAATTGGTATTGGAACGGGGAGCCCGGGAGAATTATTGCATCTTTATGAAAGCTCTACTGAAACGGGAGATAGTACAGGAGATGTGCTTTATCTCCAGGACGCTGCTGGCGGAAGTGGAAATCGTGTTGGGATTGCTTTTACAGGTTATAGCGGCAGTTCAGTGGGAGCTCGTATCGTTGCAATAGATGATGGAAGCTATGGTGCAGACCTTGTTTTTGAGACAAGAGATGAAAGTTCTTCAGGGACTGACACTGATGAGCGAATGCGGATTGATTCAGATACTGGACATGTAACAATAAAAGAAGCTTTAAATGTCGCAAATAACCTTATAGTTTTAGATTGGAGCGCTGGTTCTACTGCAGGAAACCTTGATGTTAGATCTACCTCAGGTGCACAGGACTCAAATTTGAGACTGATAGTGGCTGCTGGCGCTAACTACATTCAAAGCAGTAACTATGCCAAAAATACTTCAAAAGATCTATGGATTTCAGGATATGGTGGGGCTGCTATAGGTGGCGTTAAGATTGTTGGTGGTAATTTAACCGTCGAAGGCGGTCATATTATTGGTACTACTAGTTATGATGACGGAATTATTATTGGTAGTGGTTCTTCATATGGCAATTCTAGTGATGATTTGACGGTTGGCGGAGATTCATATGTTGTTGGAACTCCAACGTACGTAATCTACGACGATTTGTTTGAGTATACTGCTTATGAAACTTATAATAATATGTCTACTGCTTCTTTTAGTAATGGAGGGTATGCAATAAGGGTACTGGCTCAATACGGTAACACGGGTCAAAAGGGCTATTATAAATACGAATTTTGCTTGCCACGGGCGTCGGATATAACAATAAGTTTGCGGGCATGGTGCGGTAACTGTTCAGCTGCAGGATATAAAAAAGTAAGAGCCTGCTTTAGCAGTGACTTAGCGACCAACTGTTTCTTAGATACAGATATAGTGAATACGCAGACAGAAGCAACATATACAGGCGGACCTTACAGCGCATCAGCAGGATGTAGTTACTTAACCATGGGGGTATTGGCTCTTGGGTTTTATGGACCATATTCATCGTATCATTATTTTGACCACATAAACATAATAGTGAGGCCAAATTAATAAACATGGAAATATTAGAAACGATTAACAAAACAAAAAATATGCTTCAAAAACTCACCAACTTCATAAAATACCACAACGCCATGGCAATAGCTGTTAGCTTGGTTTTAGTTTTGTCTTTTACAGCTATGGCAAGTGAGGATGTCAGAAATACGGTTATTGGTGAAAAAATTGAAACAGTTGAAGGAATTGATAATTCTCAGCTTTTAGCTGCGAGTTTAGATAGTTTTGATTTGAAAATGACTATTATTAATGTTGTTCAAGACAGCCAGAACTATTATATTGATTATCAGTTCAAAACCTTAGCAATTAAAGATAATATTTGGCAGTCAGTTTTAAAAAGCAAACGATTGACTGTTTCTAAAGCTTTTTTAGCTGATAGTGATTTAGGGCTTCATGTTCAAGAAGAAATAGGTGAAGTAGCTGATTATGAACTGTCTTATTTAAAAGAAGTCCAGGATATTCAAAAAAGAGAAGGCAAGACTGAGATTGTTAAAACAACAGAATATACTGGTTTAATTGGATTAGTATTGGATGTAAAAGACAAGATTTTGCCAGGATATGAACCAGTAGTGAAACCGCCAGTTCTTGAGATTGCTCAAGTTTCTGAGCCAATAATTGAATTAATAGAACAATCATTAACTGAGCAATTACCAGATGAACAGTTCACTGTGAGTCAGGAAGAGCCTGTTCAAGAACAATCCATTAGTGCTGATTCAGAAGTTGTAGTAAACCCATCAGCTCCACCAAACACAATCATTGATATACATCCTCTAGAAATTTCAAGTTCTACTGAAGCTATTTTTACTTTTCATTCCACTAAACCAAACTCTCAATTCACTTGCAAGATAGATGCTGAATTTTGGCAGGGGTGTGAATCACCAATTACTTACACAGATTTATTTATTGGTAATCACCAATTTCAAGTTCAGGCAATAGATTCAAGTAATCAAGAAGATCCTATGCCTGCGATGTTTGAATGGCAGATTGTTGAAACAATAACTACTGAGCAGATTAGCGCTACTACAACCCAAGATATTATTACAACTGAAGATATTATAATTCAACCAATCAGTACCTCAACAAATTCGACAACTTCATTGCAGACAGAAGAGATCATAGATTCTACATCTACAGAGCAAATTGTTGATGCAAGTTCCACAGATGAAGTAATAACCACTACTTCTACTGATACAATTGCAAGTTCAACAGATAATATATAATAAAGAAAGAGATTAATCTTAGAATGTAAGCAAGCTTTTAAATCGTATTCTTATAATAAATAAATCCAAAACCTTAATAAATTTTATAAATATCATTAATAGAAAAAAATCATTTAATGTGTTGAAAAAAAAGAAAAAAATAGAACATAAATATATATTAATAGCTGTTAATAACTTTATATGTACATATAATACATAAGCATAACATTCTTCATATATAACAAATTACTTGTATTGTACTTTTAAAAATTAAAGGTTAAAATAATTAATTAAACTAAATAAAATTTAAAAATATGGTTAAGATTTTAGAAAATATTATAAAGTTCAGCGTTTACTCATTGGTATTTTTAATGCCTTTGTTTATCCTTCCTTTTTCTTTTGAGATATATGAATTCTCAAAGCAATATTTAATTTTCTTTTTGGTTTCAATTGGCTTTGTTGCCTGGTTAGCCAAAATGATTTTTGCTGATAAAGAAATTCGCTTTCGTAAAACACCTCTGAATATTTTGGTTTTTGTGTTTTTATTAATATCTGTAATTTCAGCAATTTTCTCTATAGACAAAACTTCATCTTTATTTGGTTTTTATGGACGCTTCTCAAATAGTTTAATTGGCTTGATTTCTCTTGGACTGTTTTATTTTTTAATTGCTAATAACACAGGATCTAAAGAACAGAAAGTAGTGCAGAACGCAGAAACCAACGACCAAGAAACACAATTTAGTGGAACTAAACAATTACTTAATTCAAATACCCTTGTTGGGTTGTTTTTGTGGTCAATATTCTTTGTTATGTTAATAGCATATTTTTCAATTTTTGGGCTTTGGCAAAAAGTTTCATTTTTTTCTTTGCCTTCTTTTATGGCGCAAAAAACATTTAATCCAGCCTCAGGATCGCTAGAAGGATTGTCAATACTTCTTTCAGTTGTAGCAGTTCTATTAGTAACAAAAATAGCAACGAGAAACAAGAATGAACGATCTAAGAACAATAAAATGTTGTTTATTTTTTTGGTTTTGCTAACAGCATTAATGATAATTATTGACTTTAATTTATCCTGGATTATTTTAACAATTAGTTTAATTTTATTTTTGATTTTCGCTATTACTTCAAGAATTTTTAAAGAAGATATTAATCGACTTTTATTGCCAATAATCCTACTTTTTATTTCAATTACATTTCTATTTGTAAATAACCTTAATCAATGGACGGGAATAGCACTGCCACAAGAACAAGTTTTGGGAAGTGCTATTAGTTGGAATACTTCTTTAAATTCAATAACAAGTAATTTAAAAAGTGCTTTTTTAGGCTCAGGAACTGGAACTTGGCACTATGTTTTCTCTAAATTTAAGCCTATTGAGTTCAATAATAGTGTTTTATGGCAGATTAGATTTGACAGAGCAGGTAATTATATTGCAGAGCTTATTGCTACTTCAGGGATATTAGGATTTGCTTCTTATTTATTAATGATTGTAATGTTATTTTTAGTGTTCTGGTTTTTGCGCGAGAAAATAAGAGCCTTGCCTCTTGTTATGACTTTTATTGCTTTGATAATATCTCAATTTGTTTATTATCAAAACAGTATTTTAGCTTTCACTTTTTGGTTTATTTTAGGATTAAGTGTTGTATCGTGGCAGGAGACAAATAAATCTTTTAAAATTATTTCTTTAAAAGATCTTCCTGAATTAAGTTTAGTCTTTTCTACTGTTTTGGTTTTAATGTTATTAGTTGTTTCAGTTAGTTATTATTCTGCGATAAGGATTTACTTGGCTGATATAAACTATGCAAAATCCCAAGCAGCCCCTAGCCTTGAAAAGAAAGTAGAGTTATTAGAAGAAGCTGTCCGTTTGAATCCTAAATCAACTACTTATCAAACAATATTGGCCAGAGTTTACTTGGTTTCTTTCTTAAATGAATTGAATCAGGCTCCAGACGAACAGGCTGTTGATAGGGTTCAAAGTCTCATGTCAAAATCCATTGATTATGGAAAAAGAGCTAGTGAACTTTCTCCTAATATAGTTGTTGTTTGGGAAACCTTGGGAATGATCTACAGAGACATACAAGTTTTTGTTCAGGGTTCAACTGACTGGGCAATTGATTCTTTTGAAAAAGCGATTGAACTAGAAAACAAGAATCCAATTCTCCATACTGAGATTGGTAAGTTATATTTGGTTTTAGATGATACTGAAAAAGCAAAACAAAGTTTTGCTAAAGCCAAAGAGCTAAAACCAAACTATATTGATGCTTTACTTCAAGAAATTTTACTTTATGAAAGAGAGGGAGACTTAAATACAGCCATTAAAGAAACAGAAGGATTGGTTGAAGCTTATCCGCTTAATATTGAAATACGTTTTCAATTAGGCAGACTTTATTTTAATAAAGGAGAAACAGACAAGGCAATTGTTCAATTTGAAACAGTATTAAGTATTGTTCCAAATCATTCAAATTCTCTTTATTCTGTTGGGACAGCTTATGCGTTTAAAGGACAAAAGACAAAAGCAATTGATATTTTTGAAAGAGTCTTAGAACTTAATCCTGATAATCAAGATGTCATTAAGAAACTTGATGAATTAAGGGGAGAATAGGTTTAAAATCAGTTCAACAGAACAGATTTTGTAGTGTTGACTTTTTTTCAAGAGTAGATTAGAATAATAATCACAGTCTTTTGAATATTGTTTTCAATATTTTATTAATTTCATATTAATTTTGATTCCTTTTAGCTAGAAAATTTTAAAAAAGGCGTTTGCCCCATAACGTAAAGGGTGTTTTTTGGCTATTGGGTTTTGATTTCATATTTTTTATGGCAGGTTTGAATATAAAAAGCTTTGCTAAGTCAAAAACTTTTTTGCCTTTACCTTATTTATTGGGTTTAACCAAAGAAAGCTGGGATTTTTTCTGGCGAAAAGATTTAAAAGCATTATTCGAAGAAATTTCTCCTATTCGTGACCATGCTAAAAAAGAGCTTGAGCTTTGGTTTTTGGATTATAATCTTGATGAGCCAAAGTACAAATCCTATGTTGAAGCAAAGAAAAACAATGACTCTTATGAAGCTGCCTTAAGGGTAAAAACAAAGCTTGTTAATGTAAAAACCAAAGAAACAAAAGAACAAGAAATCTATCTTTGTGATATTCCTCTTCCTACAAAAAGAGGAACTTTTGTTGTTAATGGGGTAGAAAGAGTGGCTATATCACAATTAATTCGTTCACCAGGAGCTTTTTTCACAAGCAGAAAAGTTGGCGGCAAAAATCATTTCGGTGCAAAGATCATTCCTAATAGAGGCGCTTGGCTAGAATTTGAAACTGAATCTTCAGGATCAATAGGAGTAAAGATAGACAGACGCAGAAAAGTAGCAGCCACTACACTGCTTCGCGCTTTTGGTTTTGTTGATGATAAAGATATTAAAGAAAAGTTCCAGGATGTTAATAAAGGAGAAAAAGACTATATTGAAGAAACTTTAAAAAGAGATGCTTCTCATAATCAGGCAGAAGCTTTGGTGGAGGTTTATCAAAGATTAAGACCTGGAGATATGGGTACTCCTGATACTGCCAGAGAATTAATAGAAAACATGTTCTTCAATTTTGAAAGGTATGATTTATCTAAGGTTGGAAGATGGCGCATGTGGCAGAGATTACCAGAGTTAAGGAAGAAACCAAAAATTAAACCAAAGAAAAAAGATTTAGGAGAGGAGATTAAAATTGAAGACAGGGTTTTAAAACCAGAAGATGTTCTAATGGTTTTAAGAGAGATTATTAGGTTAAATAACAACCCAAGCGCGGTTCCAGACCAGATTGATCATTTAGGAAACAGGAGAGTGAGGCCTTTTACAGAACTATTAATTAACAGATTAAGATTGGGTTTAATGAGAATGGAAAGAACTGTAAAAGACAGAATGTCTACATTAGATACTGCTACTTTAGCTCCAATACAGCTTGTAAACCCTAAACCTGTAATGGCTATTGTAAAAGAGTTCTTTACTTCCAGTCAGATGTGTCAGTTCATGGATAATGAAAATCCTTTGGCTGAATTAGAGCATAAAAGAAGATTAACAGCTACAGGTCCGGGAGGATTAACAAGAGAAAGGGCTGGCTTTGAGGTAAGAGATGTTCAGCCCTCTCATTATGGAAGAATTTGTCCAATTCAAACACCTGAAGGTCCAAATATTGGTTTAGTGGGGCATCTTGCTTCTTATGCCAGGATTAATGCTTATGGATTTTTAGAAACCCCTTATTTAAAAGTTAAGAAAGGAAAGGTAACTTCAAAAATTCAATACCTTTCTGCATATGAAGGAGAAGAATATAGTATTGGTTCAGGAGTAATACCTGTGGATGATAAGGGTAATATTATTCCTAAAGAAGTTGAAGCAAGAGTAAAAGGAAGCCCGGATATTATTGATAAAAACAAACTTGATTTCATTGATGTTTCTCCCCAGCAACCATTTTCCATTGCTACAACTTTAATTCCATTTTTACAAAATGATGATGCCAACAGGGCTTTAATGGGTTCAAACATGCAGAGGCAAGCAGTGCCATTAATCTCTCCAGAACCTCCTCTTGTTATGACTGGTGTTGAAGAAAGAGTGGCAAAAGATTCTGGTCAGGTTATTCTTAGCGAAAACGATGGAACAGTTACTGAAGTTGATGCCAAGCATATTAAAGTAGGAAGTAAAAACTATGATTTAAACAATTTTGTTAGAACAAACCAATACACATGCTTTCATCAGAAACCAACGGTTGAAAAAGGGCAGAAGATTAAAAAAGGCGATATTCTAACAGATGGCGGAGCAATTACAAAAGGTTATTTGTCTTTAGGTCAGAATATTTTAATTGCTCTCCTTCCTTGGCGTGGAGGGAACTTTGAAGATGCAATACTTGTTTCAGAAAGATTAGTAAAAGATGATGTTTATACCTCTATTTATATTGACAGCTTTACTTGCGATGTAAGGGAAACCAAATTGGGTCCGGAAGTAACAACAGCTGATATCCCCAATGTTTCAGAAGAAAAATTAAAAGACTTAGATGAAGAGGGGGTTGTTAGAATTGGAGCTGAGATAGGACCAAATGACATTTTAGTTGGAAAGATTTCTCCAAAAGGAGAAGCAGAATTAACTTCTGAAGAAAGATTGCTAAGGGCAATCTTTGGAGAAAAAGCCAAGGAAGTTAAGGATACATCTTTAAGAATGGAGCATGGAAAAAGGGGGAGAGTTATTGATGTTAAAATATTTTCAAGAGAATTAGGTCACAAACTTGACCCTGGAGTTATTAAAAGAATTGAAGTAGAAATTGCCCAGATAAGAAAGGTTCAGGCAGGTGATAAATTAGCAGGCCGTCATGGAAACAAAGGTGTTATTTCCAAGGTTTTACCAGTGGAAGAAATGCCTTTTATGGAAGATGGAACTCCTGTTGACATGATAATAAATCCTTTAACAGTTGTTTCCCGTATGAATTTGGGTCAGGTTTTAGAAACTCATCTTGGCTGGGCAGCTAAAAAACTTGGATATCATGCTGTTACTCCTTCTCTTTCAGGCGCTACTGAAGAAGATATTAAACAGGAGTTTAAAAATGCTGGTCTTGCTGAAAATGGAAAAACAACCCTTTACGATGGTAGAACTGGTAAAGTGTTTCCTCAAGAAGTCACTGTTGGTTATATGTATATAATGAAGCTTATTCATATGGTTGAAGATAAAATTCACATGAGATCTATTGGTCCATATTCTTTAATCACACAGCAGCCTTTAGGGGGAAAAGCTCAATTCGGAGGACAGCGTTTTGGAGAAATGGAAGTCTGGGCTTTGGAAGGTTATGGTGCAGCTCATAGTTTGCAGGAAATGTTAACTATAAAATCAGATGATGTTATTGGAAGAGCAAATACTTATGAATCTATTTTAAAAGGAGAAAAAATAAAAGAACCCAATCTTCCTGCTTCTTTTAATTTATTGGTTAATGAATTAAAGGCAATAGGTTTAAATGTAGAAATTAAAGAGAAATCAAAAAAAGAAACAAAATAAATTTATGAGAGTAGGAAATTTAGAAGCAATAAGAATAAAGATAGCCTCTCCAGAAGAAATTTTATCATGGAGTCATGGTGAGGTTACTAAACCAGAAACAATAAACTATAGAACCCAAAGAGCTGAAAAAGATGGGTTGTTTTGTCAGAAGACTTTTGGACCAGAAAAAGATTACCAGTGTTATTGCGGAAAATATAAAAGAATCCGCTACAAGGGAATTGTTTGCGACAGGTGCGGAGTAGAAGTTACAAAGTCTTCTGTAAGAAGAGAAAGAATGGGCCATATTAAATTAGCAGTGCCTGTTTCTCACATCTGGTTTTTAAAAGGAATTCCTTCAAGAATAGGCATGATTCTTGATATTTCTATGCAGGATTTAGAAAAAGTAGTTTATTTTGCTTCATATATTGTTACTGATGTTAATGAGAATGCTAAAAAAGAAGTGCTGGAGAATGTTGAAAAAGAGTATAAGATGAAAGTGAAAAAAATAAAGTCAGAATCAAAAGAAAAGAAAAGAGGAAGAAAGGTTTCAAAGAAAACAATTAACTCAAAATTTCAGGAATTAAAGTCTGCCAGAAATCAAGCCAAGGAAGAAGTGTCGTCAATTTCTCTTTCAAAGGTTTTATCAGAAATTGAATACCGTGACTTTTCCTTTAAATATGGAGAGGTTTTTGAAGCAGGAACAGGGGCAGAAACTTTAAGAGAAATTTGTCAAAACATCAATTTATCAAAAGAAACTAAAAAACTAAAACAAGAACTTGAGACTATCAGCGCTCAGAATAAGAAAAAGTTTTTAAGAAGATTAAAGACTTTTCAGGCAATGAGAAGAATGAACATTCGCCCTGAATGGATGTTCTTAACAGTTTTACCAGTCTTGCCTCCAGATCTAAGGCCAATGGTTCAATTAGATGGAGGAAGATATGCCTCTTCTGATTTAAATGATTTATACAGGCGTGTTATTAACAGAAATAATAGATTAAAGTATCTGCTGGATATTGGTGCGCCAGAAGTAATTGTCAGAAATGAGAAAAGAATGCTTCAGGAAGCAGTTGATTCTTTAGTTGATAACAGCATGAGACGGGGAACAACTACAAAAGCAACAACTGGAGGAAGAAGACTATTAAAATCCTTAGCTGATATTTTGAAAGGAAAACAAGGCAGGTTCAGGCAAAACTTATTGGGGAAAAGAGTTGATTATTCAGGAAGATCAGTAATAGTTGTTGGTCCTAATTTAAGAATAAACCAGGTTGGTCTGCCAAAGAAAATGGCTTTAGAGCTTTTCAAACCTTTTGTTATTAAAGGTTTGCTTAAAAAAGAATTAGCTTACAATGTTAGAGGAGCTTCCAGGTTAATTGATGAAGAGACTGATGAAGTTTGGGCATGTTTAGAGGAAGAAGTAAAAGACAAGCTGATTTTATTAAATAGAGCGCCAACTCTTCACAGATTAGGCATTCAAGCATTTTACCCGATATTAATTGAAGGAGAGGCTATTAGAATTCATCCAATGGTTTGTAAGGCTTTTAATGCTGACTTTGATGGAGACCAGATGGCAGTTCATGTGCCCTTGTCTGAAGAAGCTCAAAGAGAAGCCAGAGAAAGAATGTTAAGCAACTTAAACCTTTTAAAGCCAGCTACCGGACTTCCTGTTGTAACCTTATATCAAGATATTGTTCTGGGTTGTTATTGGCTAACTGATGTTTGGGAAGGATTAAAAGGAGAAGGCAAGGCATTTTCAACTGAAAAAGACGCTATTTTAGCTTACGAGTTTGATGATATTGATTTAAAGGCAAAAATAAGATTAAAAACTTCTAAAAAATCAAATGATTTTATAGAAACTTCAGTTGGCACGATTATTCTTAATCAGGCTTTGCCAGCAAAATATCCCTTTCAGAATAAATTAATTACTATTAATGATTTAAAAAACATTATTGGGGAAATTATTGATAAATATTCAAATGAAGTTGTTGTAGAAACTTTGGATAAAATTAAAAAATTAGGCTTTGAATATTCCACTTTATCTGGTATTACTTGGGGAATGGAAGATTTAATAATTCCAAAAGAAAAAAGCGAAATAATGGAAGCAGCACATAAACAGGAACAAGAGGTTGAGAATTATTTTAAAAAAGGCTTGCTTGCTCCAGAAGAAAGATCTGGAAGAATAACAGGAATTTGGAGTAAGGCAAAAATAGACTTAGAGAAAAAAGTAAGAGATGTCCTGCCCCATAAAAATCCTGTCTTTCAAATGATAAATGCTGGCGCCAAGGGTTCTTGGTCTCAGATTGTTCAGATGTCTGGTATGAAAGGATTGGTAATTAATCCAGTAGGTGAAATTATTGAACTGCCAATTAAAAGTTCATACAAAGAAGGATTTTCTGTGTTAGAGTATTTTATGGCTACTCATGGAGCAAGAAAAGGAACAGCTGATACAGCATTAAGAACTTCAACCGCAGGTTATTTAACAAGAAGACTTGTTGATGTTTCTCATGAAGTGATTGTTTCAGAATCAGACTGCAAAGATAAAAATGGTATTGATATTTTTAAAGAAGATTCTAATCAAATTGGCCAAGATATTAAGTTTAAGGTTTTAGGAAGAGTTGTTCTGGAAGATATCAAAGGGGTTTGCAAAAAAGGAGAAATAATTGATAAAGAAAAATCAGAGAAGTTTTCAAAATCTAAAACAGAGAGAATAAAAGTACGTTCACCACTGAGCTGTAAAAGCGTTAGAGGAATTTGCCAGAAATGCTATGGTTGGGATTTAGGCAAGAATCAATTAATTAAATTAGGTGAAGCAGTGGGAGTTGTAGCTGCTCAAGCTGTTGGTGAGCCAGGTACGCAATTAACACTGAGAACATTTCATACTGGTGGAGTTGCTAGTGCATCAGATATTACTTCTGGTCTTCCAAGGGTGCAAGAGATTTTTGAGGCTCGTGTTCCTGCAGGAAAAGCTGAAATGTCTTCGACTGATGGCAAGGTAATAGAAATTACAGATGACAAGATTATAAAAATTGAGAATAAAAGCGAAAAGCCAAAAAGCAAGAAAAAAGAAGTTTTAGAGTATAAGATCGTTTCTCAAGCAACAATTTGGGTTAAACCAGGACAAACAGTTAAAAAAGGTGATCAGCTTTGTGAGGGCAGTCTAGGTGTAAAGGATTTATTTAAATTAACTGATAGAGAAAGAACCTGGAGATATATAGTAAAAGAAATCCAGAAGATTTATTTTTCTCAAGGCGCTCAGATTCATGATAAACATTTAGAGGTTATTATTAGCCAGATGTTTTCCAGAGTTAAAATTAAGGATTCAGGAGATAGTAATTTTACTGTTGGAGAAATAGTTGAAAAAACAATCTTTCTTGAAGAGAATATTAGATTAAAAGAACTGAAAAAAGCTAAAAAAGAGAAAAATCTTCAATTAGCCAAGTCCAGCTCTGTTTTATTAGGTATTTCAAAAGTAGCATTAACCACAGATTCGTTCTTGTCTGCAGCATCATTTCAAGAAACTTCCCGTGTTTTGATAAAAGCAGCTGTTGAAGGGAAGGAAGATAGGTTAAGAGGCTTGAAAGAAAATGTCATTATTGGTAAATTGATACCAGCTGGAACCGGCTTTAAAAAGTAGCTGAATGAATATATAATAATTAGATATTGGATTAAGTTGTTAATCTTACTTTATTAATGGTAAGAAGAAGAAAAAAAAACAAAAAGAACAGAAGATTTTTACCAGAACTAGATTTTTCTTTGCCAGAAGAAACACAAAGACACATATTGGGTATAGTGTCTTTTGTTTTGGTCCTGCTTTTTACTCTCAGTTATTTCAATAGAGCAGGCATAGCAGGGCAGTTTCTTTTTACAAGTTTTGACTGGTTAATAGGAAAAACCATTTTTATTCTCCCTTTGCTTTTCCTTTTAATAGGGCTGTCTTTTTTTTCTGCTGGCTACAAAGAAGTTTTAAGACCTTCACTTTTAGCAATTATTACAGTTGTAATAGGGGTTTCTGGCATACTTGAAAGATTGAGTCCTGGAGTGAGAGAAGGGGGTTGGCTGGGGCATATTTTGACCTGGCCCTTGCTTAAATTATTTGGCTTATGGGTGACTCAGATTCTTTTTTCTGCAGGTATTATAGTTGGAGCAGTGATTTTTTGGAATTTACTTAAAAGAGAATCAGTAAAAGACGACGAAGAAGATGAAGAAGAAAAAAAGCCTTCTCTTATTAGAAAAATATTCGCACCCTCTTTCAGGATAAAAAGTATTGAACCGGTTATCAAAGAAGAAAAAGAAACAAAAAAAGAAAAAGAACAATCTTTAGATTTGAAATCTCAAAAACCTAAGATAATACCAGCATCAAGCGGCTATGAAATACCGCCTGTGGATTTACTAGATGAGACCAAAGGTAAGCCTTCTCCAGGAGATATTAAGATTAATTCAGCAGTAATTAAAAAAACATTAGAAAGCTTTGACATACCAGTAGAAATGTCAGAAGTTAATATCGGCCCTACTGTCACTCAATACTCTTTTAAGCCTGCTGAAGGGATAAAACTTTCAAAAATTACTTCTCTGTCAAATGATTTAGCTTTGGCTTTAGCTATTCATCCAATAAGAATTGAAGCTCCTATTCCTGGAAAAAGTTTAGTTGGTATTGAAGTGCCGAATGAAGTCAGGGCATTTGTTCGTTTAAGAAACCTTATTGCAGATTCTAAGTTTCAAGACCATGATTCTAATTTAATGCTTTGTTTTGGAAAAAATGTTTCTGGTAATTCTGTTTATGCTAATTTGGCAAAAATGCCCCATTTATTAGTGGCTGGTTCAACAGGAACAGGTAAAACAATTTTTCTGAATAATTTAATTGTTTCTTTGCTTTATAAGAACTCACCTGATATTTTAAGACTGGTCTTAATTGATCCAAAAAGAGTTGAGTTCATAATTTATAATGAGCTTCCTCATCTTTTATGTCCAGTTATTGTTGATCCTCAAAGGGCAACTAATGCCTTGAAATGGTTAACAGAAGAGATGGACAGGCGATTTAAAACCTTGGCTCAAGCACGTTCAAAAAGTATTGCCAGCTATAATGAAAAAGCAGTAGATAGTGAATCAGAGCTTCTTCCATATATTGTTGTAATAATTGATGAATTAGCTGATTTAATGGCTGCCAAGGGAAGGGAAGTTGAAAGCGCAATAGTAAGATTAGCTCAGATGGCAAGAGCAGTTGGTATTCATCTGATAGTTGCAACCCAAAGGCCATCAGTTGAGATTATTACTGGTTTAATAAAGGCAAACATAACATCACGCGTAACTTTTCAGGTTGCTTCACAGATTGATTCTAGAACTGTTCTTGATACTAGTGGAGCTGAAAAATTACTTGGTTTAGGAGATATGCTTTTTATCTCTAATGAAAATATTAAACCAAAAAGAATTCAAGGCGCATATGTTTCAGAAAAAGAAGTAAAGAAAATAACAAAGTGGATAAGTTCTAAAATAGAAGAATATTTAACAGAAACAGCGGATTTAGAGATTGAAGAAGTTAAAGATAGTTTAACAAAAGCACTAGAACATACAGAAATAGAATCAACAGAAGACTTAGAAAGTTCTGGTTTTGATGATTCTTTATATGAAGATGCAAAAAGAGTTGTTGTTGAAAACAAGAGAGCTTCTGCATCATTACTTCAAAGGAAATTAAGAGTAGGTTATGCCAGAGCTGCCCGGTTGATAGACATGTTAGAGGAAAACAAGATTATAGGGCCAAGCAAAGGATCAAGGCCCAGAGAAGTTTTTCTTGTAGAGAAAGCTAAAGAATATGATGATGATATTGATGACAATGAAGAAGGAGAATGGGAGCAAGTATAATTTCTATATAGTATAATAAAAGAAGAGCGAAAAAATATGGCAAAAAAGAAAAAAATAAAAGATGAAAAAAAAGATTTAAGTGATGCATTGAATGAAATCCAACAAAGGTTTGGAGAAGGCTCTATAATGAAACTTAAAGAAGCTGCTGAATTTTCCAGTGTTGAGGTGATTCCAACAGGTTCTTTCTCATTGGATTTAGCATTAGGTGTAGGCGGATTTCCAAAGGGCAGGGTAGTTGAAATTTATGGTTCTGAAATGACTGGAAAAACAACATTAGCGCTCCATGCTTTAGCCAGCGCTCAAAAACAAGGCGGAGTAGGAGCTTTTATTGATGCTGAGCATGCTTTAGATCCTGATTACGCAAAGATAATTGGAATAAATATTGATGATTTGTTGATTTCCCAGCCTGATTCTGGAGAACAAGCCCTTCAAATTGTTGAAACTTTAGTTAAATCAGGCGAAGTAGATGTAATAGTGGTGGACTCTGTTGCAGCATTGGTTCCTGAAGCTGAAATTGCAGGGGATATGGGACAGTTCCAAATTGGTCTTCAGGCAAGATTAATGAGCCAGGCATTGAGAAAACTATCAGGAATTATTTCCAAGACAAAAACAATTGTTATATTTTTAAATCAAACAAGAATGAAAATAGGAGTAATGTTTGGTAATCCTGAAACAACTCCAGGCGGTTTGGCTTTAAAATTTTATGCATCTGTCAGGGTTAATTTAAGAAGATCTGCCCAGATAAAGCATGGAGACAATATTATTGGAAATAGAGTAAAAGCAAAAATAGTTAAGAATAAGGTTGCTGCTCCATTTAAGGTTGCTGAATTTGATATTTATTACAAGGAGGGAATTTCATACTTCTCAGATATTATAAATACTGGTATTAAGTACGAAGTTGTTAAAAGATCAGGCGCTAGTCTTCAATACCAAGACATTAAACTTGGCAGGGGAATGGAATCTGGCAAAAGGTTTTTAAAAGAAAACCCAAAAATCTTAAGACAAATTAAAAAAGCAATTATTGAGCGAGTGTAAAATAAAAACAGAGCTTTTTTAAAGCCTGTTTTAATGTTTAATAACCTGATTTACTTAATTGTATATGCAAGCAAGCCTAAAAACCTTGCTCTTTTAATAGCCTGAGATAATCTTCTTTGATGAGAAGAGCACACTCCTGTTCTTTTTTTTGCTCTTATCTTTGCTAAACCAGAAGTAAACTTTGTTAAAAGCTTAGTGTTCTTGTAGTCAATCTCTTTAATATTTCTTTGACAAAAATAACAAGGCATAAAATTATTCTATGTTCTAATTTATTACTGTTTATTTTTATTTAAAACGGTATTTCCTCAACGTTAATCTCTTTTTCATCTTCTTCAATAACTGGAATATCTTCTGATTTTGTATCTTTAGCAGTTTGTTGAGGTTGTTGATGAGGTTGCTGAGATGCAGGCGTTGCCTGGGATGCGTTTTTTGGTCCTAACTGCAAGCGTTCACCTATAATTTCAGTTCTATATTTTTTATTACCAGATGCATCTTCCCAGCTTCTGGTTTTAATCCTTCCTTCTAAAAAGGTTAAAGAGCCTTTTGTTAAATACTGGGAAGCAATTTCAGCCAATCTGCCGAATAAAACTATGTTATGAAATTCTGCTTGCTGTTGTTTTTGCCCGGATTTATCAGTAAAGAAAATATCAGTAGCAAGTCCAAAATTAGCAACTGGGTTTCCTGAAGGAAGAGTCTTTAATTCTGGGTCGCGAGTTAATCTGCCTATCAAAAATATTTTATTTAAATTCATATTACTGATCCATATAACCAAGTATATGGATTGCTAGCGGTTTTATTAATCGCCTAATATTTCTTCTAATTTTTTTTCAATTTCTTTTAATTCGACCTTTTGTTTTGGTTTAGATTTAACAATTTTAACTTCTTTTAAAGGCTTGGCTGCTCTTTTTCGTACTGGTTTGGTTTTTACAATGATTTTCTTAATCATTAAATGCCTTATAATGTTTTTTTCTGATGTCAGTTCGTTTTTAATAATTTTTAGTTTTTCTGGTTCTAAATTAAAACTTAAACCAGTTAAAAATGCTTCATTGAATTTCTCAATTTCATAAGCTAAAACCTGCCTACTTAAAACCTCTGTTTTTTCAATAGAACCGTCTTCTTTTTCTATTAAAGACTTTATTTTTTCTCCTATGTTTTTAGCATCTTGGTTTGAAAGTTTGGGAGAAATCAAATAATCAAGTTGATATAATTGCATATTTTTTATAATTTATTCGCGTTAATTCGTAATTATTCGTGGCTATATTTTAAACTCAACAATATCACCATTGCTGATAATATGGTCTTTGCCAACTATTTTTATTAATCCTTTTCCCTTCGCCTTTTGCCAGGAGCCAATTGAGATAAGTTCATTTGAGCTAATTAATTCTGCCCTAATAAACTTATTTTCAAAATCTGAATGAACTACTCCTCCAGCTTTTGGGATTTTTGAATTTTTAATTATTGTCCAGGCTTTTACTTCTTTTCCACCAGTTACTGTGAAAAAAGTAATTAGACTCAGAATATCATAGCAGGCTAGGATTAATTTATCAAGCTGGGATTCTAAATTAAGCTCTTTTTTTTCTTGTTCTGATAATTCTAAAATACCTTCTTCATCTTTTAAATTTATCACTAGGTGTCTGTCTTGTATGCGTTCAAAATCGGTTTTATCATCAGTGTTTAAAATGTAAAACACTGGTTTGTTTGTCAGCAGTCTATAATCTTTTACAATAGCTTGTTCTTCTTCTGTTAATTCAATTTCTGAAACAAGCTTTCCTTTATCAGCTTGCTCTTTTATTTTTTTAAGAATTTCAATCTTTTTAACTTCTTGTCTTTTTTTCTCAAGTTTTGAGATTGAAGTTTCTAAAGTTTCTAAATCTTTCATTAATAGTTCAATATTTACAACCTCAATTTCTTTTAAAGGATCAACCTCTCCTAAAATATTTTCAACTTCAGGATTTTCAAAAGCCCTTACTACTTGTAAAATCGCATCACATTCCCTTATTTGTGCTAAAAACTGGTTTCCCAAACCCTGGCCTTTGTGCGCTTCTTTAACTAATCCTGCAATATCAACAAACTCAATTGTAGTAGGAGTGGTTTTTTCTGGCTTAATAATCTCGCTTATCTTCGTTAATCTGTTGTCTGGGATAGAAACTTTTCCTAAGTTTGGCTCTATTGTGGTAAATGCCCTGGGAGCAATCTTTACTTCTTTTCTAGTCAGTGCTTTAAAAAGAGTAGATTTACCAACATTTGGCATTCCCATAATTCCTATTGAGAAGCTCATAGGCCAATGATATAATAAAACTGCTTCAAAATCAACATTCACTATAAATATGATAAATGAACAAATTTTCAGAGAATATGATATCAGGGGAATAGCAGGAGAAGATCTAACCCCTGATATTGTCAATTTAATGGGAAAAGCTTTTGGAACCTATCTTTTAGAAAGGGGTGTTAAAGATGTCTTAGTGGGCAGAGATTCTAGAGCTACTTCAAAAGAATACCAGAAAGCAGTAATCCAGGGTTTGATGTCTTGTGGCTGCAATGTTGTTGATATTGGTCTTATTGTTTCATCCTTTCTGTATTTTGCCCGTCAGCACTATCAAATAGACGGAGGTGTGATGATCACTGCAAGCCATAATCCAGCAGAATGGAATGGTTTAAAGCTTTGCCATGGTTTAAATGCAATAGTTGGAAAAGAGATCCAGAAAGTAAAAGACATCTTAATATCAGGCAAGTTTAAAACTGGAAAGGGAAGTATGAAGTCTGTTGATATTGTCCCAATATATTTTAAAGAGGTTAAAAAAAGAGTAGAAATGAACAGGAAATTAAAGGTTGTTGTTGACTGCGGAGCTGCAACTCCTCATGCACCTGGTTTTTTAAAGAATCTAGATTATGATGTTATTCCTTTTTCCTGTGAGCTAGATTCAAGCTTCCCTAGAGGAGCAATGGATCCGGCTAAAATAACTAATTACAAGGAACTAATTGAACAAGTAAAAAAACATAAAGCAGATATTGGAATTATGTTTGATGGAGATGGAGACAGAGTAGGTTTTGTTGATGAAAAAGGTAAGATTTGGCTGGGGGATATGATTTTGACCCTTTTAATAAGAGAGATAATGCCTAAATATCCTGGCAGGAAAGTAATTGTTGAATTAAAGGATTCAGAAATTGTTATTGAAGAAACAGAAAGATTAGGAGGAATCCCTGTTCTTTGGAAAACAGGTCATGCCCTGTTAGATCATAAGGTTCATGAAGAAAAAGCAATTTTATGCGGGGAAATGAGTTGTCATTACTGGGTAGTTGATAATTGGTATGAATTTGATGATGCTTTCTATACTTTAGCAAGAGTGCTAGAAATTGTTGCAAATTCAGATAAAACACTATCTCAGTTGATGGAGGATATACCAAAATACCCTTCAACACCAGAGCATAGAACCCCTTGTCCAGAAGATAAGAAATTTACTCTTGTAGAAGAGCTGGTGGAATACTTTAGGCCCAAGTGCCATAAGGTCATAGATATAGATGGGATAAGAGGATATATTGAAGACGGTTGGTTTTTAATAAGAGCTTCAAATACTCAGCCAATGATAACAATCAGAGCTGAGGCAAAAACTAAGGAAGGATTGGAAAAGATAAAAAAGATTATTAAAGAAAAACTAGACCAATACGATTATCTAGATTTTAGTTGGAGCAAGGATTTTTAAATTAAACCCATCTTCTTTTTAATATCAGAGATGTTTAAGCCAGCAATGTTCTGGGCTTTTTTTGTTCCTTGTCTTAAGATCTCTTTAACATAAACCTTTCTTTTTATGAGCTCTTTTCTTTTATCTCTGAATGGTTTCAAAGAGTTAGTGAGTAAATTAACAAGAGATTTTTTAAATTCAGAATATCCTTTACTGCTGAAGTCTTTTTCTAGTTTTTTAATTGGTTTATCAGAAAAGAAAGAATAAATAATTATTAGATTAGAGATACATAGATTTTTCTTGGGATCATATTTAATCTTTCTTCCCGTGTCTGTTACTGCAGACATGACTTTCTTTTTAATAACTGCTGGTTCGTCAAAAAGAGAAATGTAAGAAGCTGGCCCTAAGGATTTTGACATTTTTTTCTTGGGATTATTTAAGGACATTATTTTAGCTCCTGTTTTTGGAATATAGGTCCTGGGTATTTTAAAGGTTTTTCCAAATTTTGCATTGAATTTTTTAGCAATTGTTGCAGTAAGCTCAACGTGTTGTTTTTGGTCTTTTCCAACTGGAACTATATCAGTTTGATAAAGTAAGATATCAGCAGCCATAAGAACCGGATAATTTATAAGACCCGCCCCAACTAAACCCTTAAACTGCTTGAATTTGTCTTTGTATTGAGTCATGCGTTGCAATTCTCCCATAGGAGTTATTGTATTTAGGAGCCAGGCTAGTTCGCTGTGCTCTTTAACTTTTGATTGAATAAATAGAATTGATTTTTCTGGATTAATCCCAACTGCCAGATAACAAATTGCAGCATCTAGAATATTTTCTTGTAGTTTTTTTGGTTGATAGGGAACAGTAATAGCATGAAGGTCAACAATACAGAAAATACATTCAGCTTTTTTTTGAAGCTCAACCCATTGTTTTAATGCTCCCAAATAATTCCCAATATGAATTGTGCCGCTTGGCTGGATTCCGCTAAAAATCCTCATAAGATTATACTTCAATTATTACTGGCAAGACCATTGGCCTTCTTTTTGTATGAGTAAAGAGGAATTGACCTATTTTATTCCTAAGCTCATCTTTAACATATGTCCAGTTTACTGCTCCTCCAGAACCTGTTGCTCTGTTAATAATACTAACTATCTTCCTCCTTGTTTCTTTGAGCAGTTGCTTGGATTCTCTTAAATATACAAACCCTCTTGATATTATATCAGGAGAACCTATAACCTTTCCAGTCTGTCTGTCAACAATAGCAATTAACACAAACATTCCATCTGTTGCCAGAATCTGTCTGTCTCTTAATACAATTTCACCAACATCTCCCACACCCAAACCATCAACCATTACATAATTAGAAGCAACCCGCTCTTTCTCAAGATTTATTGTTTGTGGAGTTAATTTAATAATCTGTCCATTTTCAGGCAAAACAATGTTTCTTTCAAGCATGCCTAATTCTCTTGCTAGTTCAGCATGAGAGATTAACATTGAGTGCTGTCCATGAATAGGGAAAAGGAATTTTGGCTTTGTCATCTCAAGCATTTCTTTTAGTTCTTCTTTTTTTCCATGACCTCCAGCATGAATATCCATCATCTTATAATGATATACTTTAGCGCCTTGCCTTAATATTTCATCTTTAACATTTTGAACTGTTCTTTCATTTCCTGGAATAACTGAGCTTGAAAAAATAACTGTATCATTTCTTTTGATCTTTATATGACGATGCTCTTTGTTTGCAATTCTCATCAGCGCTGCTCTTGCTTCTCCTTGAGCTCCAGTACAGAGCACTGTCACTCTATTGTCAGGATAGTCTTTAATCTGCTTGGAACTAATAAATGTTTCTTTTTTTGCTTTCACATAACCAAGTTGTTTTGCAATTTCAATATTGGTTTTCATTGAATAACCTTCAATAGCAACTTTTCTTTTGTATTTTTCTGAAATACTAATAATCTGCTGGATTCTGTTTATTAAAGATGCAAAAGTAGCAGAAATTATTCTTCCTTTCGCAACTTTAAAAATTTCCTCTAAATTCTCAGAGATTTCTTTTTCTGATAAGGAATGACCCTCATCTTCAGCTCCTGTTGAATCAGACATTAAAAGAAGTACTTTTCTTTTGCCAAAGCTTTTTAATTTCTCAAAATCAGTTGGCAGGTCATTCATTGGATGAGGGTCAAATTTAAAATCAGAAGTGTGTATGATGTTTCCAACCGGTGTTTCAATAAACAATCCTAAGTTGTCAGGAATATTGTGGTTTTGTCGGAAAAACTCAATCTTAAAGTCACCCAATTTAATTTTAAGTCCGTTTCTAGCCTCATCAATTTTGATCTTTGGATGGCCTGTAAATTCTTCCTGTCTTTTTAGAATTATTCCTCTTGTTAAAGGACTGGCAAAGATTTTTAAATTCTTCCTATAAATATGTTCAATAATATATGGGAATGCGCCTATGTGGTCATAATGGCCATGAGTAAATACAATACCAACAATATCCTCCTTTCTTTTTTTAAGGTAATCAATATTAGGAATAATATAGTCAATTCCTGGCATATCTTCTCCTGGGAACCTCAAACCAACATCAATTATTAGGATCCTTTTTTTATACTCTAAAAGCATCATATTTCTTCCTACTTCACCCATTCCTCCTAAAGGAATAATTCTTAAATCATTTCCAATTCCTCTTGTCATCATTTTTTTAGTTGTTTTTTGCATAATTTTTTAAGTTAATAATTAAACTCAAAATCAGAGTTTATTTTAGTTTTTAATAGTAATTAGTGCCGAGGGTGGGACTCGAACCCACATGGAGTATTCTCCATAGCGTTCTGAACGCTACATGTCTAACCAATTTCATCACCTCGGCAAGAGTACTACTGACTCCAATTTTTAATAGCTTCTTCCCAGCGCTTGAAAGTTCCTGTGTCATTCCATTTTCCTTCCCATTTATAGCCGGCAAGTTTATTCTGCATAGCTAATTTTGGAAAAAGATCAATTTCACTCATGGAGAACTTTGCATTTTCAGGGAAATAATTTCTCACTTTGGGCTCCATTATATAGAGACCGCAATTAATATAATTAGAAGGGGGATTTTTAGATTTTTCAACAAACTCTATAATCTTATTATCCTTCATTTTTACTGTCCCATAGCTTTCTGGATTCTTTACTTTTACTAATGCAATAGTTGCTAAAACATTTTGTTTTTTATGCCAATTAAACATTTCTTTAATATTCACCTGTTTTAGCTCGTCACCATTTGATATTACTATTGCTTCGTTAAACCAATCAGCATCTGTTTTTTTTACAAACGGCGTAAATGTACCAGAAGGATAACTTTCAATAATAAACTCAATTTTTTCTTTTGGAAAATGAGTGACTTTCCATCTATAAAAATCTGCAATGTGTTTTTCCTGAACATTAATCTTAATGTCATTAATTCCATTTTTCAAATAAAGTTCAACCAAATAACTAATGACTGGTCTTTTACCAACAGGAATAAGAGGTTTCGGGATTTCAAGAGTCAAAGGATAAAGCCTTGTGCCTTCTCCTCCTCCTAAGATGAAACCTTTTGTGATTTTCATAAATTAAGCGTTTTGAGATATTTTCTAAGCTCTTCAGAAAATTCACCTCTTTCAAGAGCAAATTCTATTACTGTTTTTAAATATTCAAGTTTGTCACCAGTATCATAATATTTCCCATTCTTTATTTCACAAGCATAGACAGGAACTCCCTTTTTATTTAACTCATTAATTGCTTCTGGCAACCAGTATTCTTTTCCTTTACCAGGTTTTAAGTTCCTGATTGTGTCAAAAATCTCTGGTGGCAGAATGTATGCTCCATGGCTGGCCAAATTAGATGGTGCTTCTTCTGGCTTTGGTTTTTCAACAATTCTTTTTATTCTAAAAACACTTTCATCAATTTTCTCAACATCTGCTATTCCATAACGAGACAGATCTTTTTTTTCTTGGATTCTTACAGCAGAAATTATTATTCCTTTGTGCTTTTTATAAGCTTCTATCATTTGAGCTAGTCTTGGAGGTTTGGCTGCAATGAACTCATCACCCCAGAGCACAACAAAAGGTTCATTACCAATAACTGGCTCTGCTGATAAGACAGGAATGGCATTTCCATATTTATCTCCTTTTTGGCGGATATAGATAAAATTAGCCAGCTGGGCAATTTTTTGAACTTGAGTTAGTTTTTCGTATTTGTGTTGTTTTTCTAAATGTTGTTCTAATTCAAGTAATCTGTCAAAGTGGTCTTCAATCGCACGCTTATTAGGGCCAGTGATAATAACTATATCTTCTATGCCAGAAGCTGCTGCCTCTTCAACAACATACTGGATTACTGGTTTATCAACAATAGGAAGCATTTCTTTTGGTATTGCTTTTGTTGCTGGCAGGAATCTTGTTCCCCAGCCTGCAGCTGGAATCACTGCTTTTCTAATGATTTGTTTATCTTCCATATAAAAATTTTAAGTTTTTTGGCATTGATTTTAATGGTTTTTCAGATCGTAATTCAGGAACTTCTTTATAATTCTCATTTTTTATCCAACCTGAATTTGTAAAATAATAGCAACCGCCTTGTTTTTCTAAAATGGGTTCATAAATACCTTTGCATTGTTCTACTGACCAGTCAATGGTCACGAGGTTTTCTGAAGAGTTGTTAATCATAATATGACCATACCCAGGGAGAACAGGAATATATTCTCCTTTTTCAGCTTCAACATAATAAACATCTTCAATGGCTTCATTATTCTTGCTTTGCAGTAAAAACAAGCCCTTTCCTTCTAAAACACGATATAATTCCCCATATTTTTCATCTGAATGATAGTGTCCTTTTGTTTTAATGTATTCTTTACCCAGCATTTTAGGAGGGATAACAGTGATATGATTTACAAGATCATTTTCTTCTTTTACTTTACGATACATATAGTAAAGCTCATCATTAGGGGCAGTGCTGAGCCATTCTTTATCGTAAATCACTTCTTTCATATCAAGAAGATGACGAATGTCAGGTTTTCTATTTTCAATTAGTCGCTTGTAATCTTCCATGCCCTTTTTGTTTTTATGAACCAATTTGCTGAATCAGTCAACCTTTTTGAGGGGTCAACAATTATTTTTTCATTCATACCTTTGATTTTTTCAGGTACAAGATAAAGATAGTCTGGATTGTATAAGAACAAAGCAGGCGAATCTTTTATCAAGATATTTTGAAATTCTTCAAGCTGGTTTTTTCTTTGCTCTTCATCCAGTAGCTGCCTGTTAGCTTCTAAGAATTTATCAGCATCATCATTTTCATAGTTTGCCAAATTTAATCCAAGTTCTCCTTTTTGTGTTGAATGCCAGAAAGGAAAAGGATCAGCGATTAATGATAAAACCTCTCCAAATAAAAGTGATTCAAACTCTCTTTTTCTTAAAATATCTTCTTCTAAAGCATTAAGGTCAAAAGTTTCAATGTTAACTTTAATGCCTAATTCTTTCCATTGTTTTTTTAAGGCTCTGGCAATTTTTATCATTAGTGGTTGGTCAACGGTATAAAGAGAAAACTCTAAAGAAAGTTTTTCTTCCGGCCTTTCAAAGCAAACTTCATTTAATTTTTCCCTTGTTTTGCTTTTGACATCACCAGTTCCGTTAGTTAAACCAAAAGGAGTTAATACATCTTCTTTATATTTTTCCTGGAATCTAATAATAGCAGCCTTTGTTTGGCTTCCAAAATATCCTGTGATTTTTCCTTCTGGATATATTTCAGTATCTTTTGACAAGCATTTTTGAAGCTCTTTTACTTCAGCTCCTTGAGAACCAACAACAAGTGTGTTTTTAAAAACAAATAATGATTGTTGCTGTATTGTTTTTTCCCTTACACCTTGTTCTGTCATTAAAAACCCAGCTTGTTCTAAAACAGTTATTGCTTTTTCAAAATCAAATGCATAAATTTCTTCTGGCTGATCAAAACCATAAATTTGAGGCAGAATAGGGGAATGAACTTCTTGTCCATAGCCCGAGAAAAAGGTTTCAATCAATTCTCTTTTATTTGTTCCATAGTTTAAAGCTATTCTTACATCATCATCAGACAAAACTTGAGATTTTTTTTGATTGAAAAAAACAGCAAAATATCTTGGTAAAGTTAAAGAATAAAGAGTTTCATCTTTGCATTTTAAAGGTGTTTGATCTGATGGACTATTGCAGGGGACAGCATTTTCAAAACTAGTTACAGCCATTCCCTCAATCACCCCTTTTTTATAGGCATCAACCAGTTCTTCTTCTGTTTGGAAGAATTTAAAATAGATTTTTGATATATATGGTCCTTGATTATTATACAAGACATTTTTAATTAAATTAACTGAAGTGATTTTTCCTTCATTGTCTTGGGATAATTTTTGTAATTTATATGGTCCTGATCCAATTGGATTCAAATTATTAGGACTAAATGAAAAGTTTTTTGCAGATATATTTTCCCAAACATGCTTGGGAATTATTTTAAAGGTACAATTTTCCAAGAAAATTGATGAACTATTTTTTAAAGTGAACCGCACTCCTAGGTCAGATATTTTTTCTATTTGTACACCTAACCAGATTGATCTAAGCGGGCTTTTAATGTCTGGATTTTGAAGAGTTTCAATTGTAAAGACTATATCATCAGCAGTTAATTTATGTCCGTCCTGCCAAAGTAAATCATCTTTTAAATAGAATTCATAAATTCTCCCATTATCAATTACTTGATAATCTTTTGCTAAATCCAAGATTAAGTTTCCATCTTGATCATAAGTCATTAGCCCTGAAAAGATTAGCTCTGTTAAATCTTTATCTGCGTTTGATAATGGTGCATAAACTGGATTTATGAATCTTGGGAATCCAACAACTCCCTCTGTGTAAGATCCTCCCAAAGCAGGAACAGCTTCTGTGTTGGCAAGATAAAAAGTTGTTGACAGGTATAGAAATGAAAAAGCAAACAAAGAACCAAAAAAGATAAAAACCTTTTTTTCTTTTGTATTTAAAGTTTTAAAAAATTGAAGCCATTGGTTTTTTAACGGCCATTTATAACTCATAGCTACTTAGTTCCTTTTGAAAAACTATAAGGATTTCATTATTTAATAATAAGATTTAGTAGCGCTAAAACTATAAAGAGTATTGATAAAATCATTGTTACCCCAAGAAGTTTTTTTTCAACGCCTCTTCTTGTGCCATGAAATTCTCCAGTTCCTCCAAAGGCAGAACCCAAAGAACTACTTCTTTGTTGTAATAGTATTGAAACGATTAAAAATATAGCTACTGCGCCTTGAGCAATTAATAAATATTGTTTCATTTTTTTAATCCTAAGAATAGACTTGTGGCCCAAACAATTACTGTTGTTAAAAATAATGATGAGAGATTAGTAATTGTAAGTTCTAAAAACAAAATATCTAGAAACCAGATAACAGCCATATTTAATATTATTGAGAAAAGCCCAAGTGTCAAGAATTTTAAAGGAAGGGTAAGTAGGTTAAGAGCAGGTTTAATAAAAAAATTAATCAAGCCCAAAATTCCCCCTATTACAATCAAAATGTGCCAGTATTCAGTGAGTCTGAATCCCAAGAAACTACTTTCAGATAAAATTTCTAATCCTACACCAGCAATAAATCTTACTGCTAAAAATATTGATAGAGTTCCAGCAACAATATGCCAAAATAGTTTTTCCATGTTTTTTTTATTATACACTCTCACTAAATCAGCGCAAGTATTTATGTCTTGACAAGGGTGGATGTCTTGATTAAGATAGAGAACAATTAGCACTCAAAGGTCTAGCCTGCTAAAAGGATAATGAATATAACATTATAATAATCATGAATATTAAACCATTAAGCGATCATATTTTAATCGAACCAATCAAAGAGGAAGAAAAGACAAAATCTGGAATTTTACTGCCAGAAACAGCTGATAAAGAAAGGCCTGAACAGGGTAAAGTTATTGCTGTTGGTCCTGGTAAAAGAACTTCTTCTGACAAGATTATTACTATGGATGTTAAAGTTGGACAAAAGGTTTTGTTCTCTAAATATAGTTCAAATCTAAGCGAAATTAAAGTCGATGGGAAAGAATATCTTATTGTCAAACAAGAAGATATTTTAGCTGTTATAGAGTAAATAAAATTTTAAAAAATTATGGCTAAAGAAATTATTTATCAAGAAACAGCCCGTAAAAAATTAAAAGAAGGCGTAGACAAGCTGGCAAATGCTGTAAGAGTAACACTAGGTCCTGGTGGAAGAAATGTTGTTTTAGATAAAGGATTTGGTGCTCCTACTATTACTAATGATGGTGTTACTATTGCTAAAGAAGTAGAGCTTAAGGATAGAACAGAGAATTTAGGGGCTGAAATCGTAAAAGAAGTTTCTGAAAAAACTAATGATTTAGTTGGTGATGGAACTACCACTGCAGTTGTATTGGCTCAGGCAATGATTTCAGAAGGATTAAAGCTTGTTGAAGCAGGATTTACTCCAGCTGATATTAATAAAGGGATGAAAGATAGGGTTGATAAAATTGTTGAATTTTTAAAGAAACGTTCAATTAAAATTCAAAACAAGCAAGAAATTGCTCAGGTAGCAATGATTTCTGCTGAAAATGAGGAAATCGGTAATTTAATTGCTGAGATTATGGATGAAGTTGGAAAAGATGGAGTAATCACCGTTGAAGAATCAAAAGCTTTTGGTTTGGAAAAAGAAATTGTTAAAGGAATGCAGTTTGATAAGGGATATACTTCTCCTTACATGATTACAGATGCAGACAGAATGGAAGCTGTTTATGAAAATCCATATATTTTAGTAACTGATAAAAAGATCTCAAGCTTACAGGAGATTGTTCCAATTCTGGAAAAAGTAAGCCAGGCGGGTAAAAAAGAATTAGTTATTATTTCTGAAGAGATTGAAGGTGATGCTTTGGCAACTTTAGTGGTTAACAAGCTTCGTGGAATATTTAAAACCTTAGCTATTAAAGCTCCTGGTTATGGTGATGGGAAGAAAGAAATGCTTTCAGATATTGCAGTTCTAACTGGAGCTCAGTTAATATCTGAAGAAGTTGGTTTAAAGCTTGAAAGCATTGATATTTCATCTTTGGGTTCAGCTAGAAAAATTATAGCAACCAAAGAGAAAACTACTATTATTGAAGGAAAAGGCAAGAAGGACAATATTGAAGCAAGAATTGGCAGCATTAAAAATGAAATAGAAACTACTGATTCTGAGTTTGATAAAGAAAAACTTCAAGAAAGATTAGCAAAATTAGCTGGTGGTGTTGCAGTAGTTAAGGTTGGTGCAGCTACTGAAGTTGAACAAAAAGCCAAACAGCACAAAATAGAGGATGCCTTAAATGCTGCTAAAGCTGCAGTTGAAGAAGGTGTTGTTCCTGGCGGAGGAGTAGCGCTAGCTGTAGCAGCAGCTTTAACTGAATCTTCTGGAGATGGAAAACTATCGGCTTTAGAAAAAGAAGGATATATTGCTGGTCATGATATTGTCAGACGTGCGTGCCAATCACCGCTTAGACAAATCATTAAAAACACTGGTACTGATGAGGTTGTACTTTATAAGGTGTTAAAAGATATTGAAGATAAAAGAAAAGAAGAGTCTCAGACTGATAAAATGGACTGGGTATTAGGATATAATGCTGTAACTGGTAGGTTAGTAAACATGGTTCAAGATGGTATCATTGATCCTACTAAGGTTGTAAGATTAGCATTGGAAAATGCATCTTCAGCAGCTTCAATGTTCTTAACAACCGAAGTAGTTATTAGTGAGATGCCTGAAGAGAAAAAAGAATCATTACCTCAAATGCCGGGTGGCATGGGAATGGGAGGCGGAATGTACTAAGATTATTATAAAAACCCGGGCACTCCCGGGTTTTTGTGTATAACAATCTAAAAAACTTTAGTTAAACCAAAAACTACGATATAATTAACATCAGTCGAGGTAAATCTATTAACTGAATTAAAAGATTATGGTTTTTACAATTATATTAGCAATATTAGCTGTAATATTTGTTTGGGTGGTTTATGTGTATAACGGTTTGGTTAAGTTCAAAAACAGAGCTCAGGAAGCATGGGCTGATATTGATGTGCAGTTAAAAAGAAGATATAACTTGATTCCTAATTTAGTTGAAACAGTAAAAGGATATGCATCTCACGAAAAGGATATCTTTATTAAAGTTACTGAAGCAAGGGCTAAAGCAATGGGAGCTAAAGATCCAAAAGAAAAAGGGCAAGCAGAAAATATGTTGTCTGATACATTAAAAAGCTTATTCGCTGTTTCAGAGAATTATCCAGACTTAAAAGCTTCTACTAACTTCTTAGAACTTCAAAGAGAGCTTCGTGACACTGAAGACAAAGTACAGGCATCAAGAAGATTCTATAATGGTAATGTCAGGGATTTGAACATTAAGTTAGAAACTTTTCCTGCAAATTTAATTGTCAGTATTTTAGGATTCAAGAAAATGGATCTTTTTGAATTAAAAGAGCCAGAAAAAAGAGAAGCTCCGCAAGTTAAATTCTAATTAATGTATGGCTACATTATATACCCATGCGGATTCTAATATTCGCAAGACTTGGATTTTATTGTTTTTATTCTTAATTCTAATTATTGGATTGGGTTGGTTCTTTAGTTATTATTATGAAAATAATTTGTTTTTAATTATTGCAATTGTTTTAAGTTTAAGCCAAAGTGTAGCTAGTTTCTGGTTTTCAGATAAAATTGTATTGTCTATGACCGGTGCAAAAGAAATTCAAAAAAAAGACAATCCAGAACTTTATAGAATTGTTGAAAATTTAGCTATTACTGCAGGGCTTCCTACTCCAAAACTATATATCATTGATTCAGCCCAGCCTAATGCTTTTGCAACAGGAAGAGATTACGATCATGCTGTTGTTGCTGTGACTCGTGGATTGTTGGAAAAATTAGAAAGAGCTGAACTTGAAGGAGTAATTGCTCATGAGTTGGCTCATATTGGAAATAAAGATATGCTATTAGGAACTGTGGTTGTTGTTTTGGTTGGAATTGTAGCACTATTATCAAGAATGTTTTTAAGAATTAGTTTTTATTCAGGGGGGAGCAGGAGAAAAAGAGATAGGGACTCTTCTGCAGGAGTTATTATGGTTTTGGGAGTAATTGGAGTGGTTTTAGCTCCAATCGTAGCTAGCTTAATCCAGCTGGCAATCTCAAGGAAAAGAGAGTTTTTAGCTGATGCAAGTGGAGCGCTTTTAACAAGATATCCTGAAGGATTAGCCAGAGCTTTGGAAAAAATTTCTCAAGACAAAACACCTTTAAGAACTGCTGACAGCTCTACCGCTCATTTATATATATCTAATCCTTTTAAAGAAAAAAACTGGGCAACAGGTTTATTTTCCACTCACCCTCCAATTAAACAAAGGTTAAAAGCCTTAAGAGGAATGAAGGTTTGAAAAATTAAAGGAAAATGATAGGCTTTTAAATAGGGAGAGGTGCGCCGAACGGCTAAGGCACTTGCCTGGAAAGCAAGGACCCCTTTGGGGGTTTGCAGGTTCGAATCCTGTCCTCTCCGCATAGATTAATATTTAAAGATTTAAAATATATGAATATTCAAAACTTAATTCAAAACTTAACATCTTGGTTTTTAGCTCATGGAATAAAGATAGTTATTATTTTAATTGCTGCGAATTTAATAAATCGTTTTGCAAGAACTATTATTAAAAAAACAATTGAAAAGCAGATTCAAGACAACATTGATGAGCAGGAAAAAAGAATGCGCATTGAAACTTTGATAGCTGTTTTTCAAGGAACGCTTAAGTTCATAATCTGGGTTGTAGCTCTCTTAATGATTCTTCCTGAATTTGGATTAGAAATCGCTCCTATTTTAGCTAGTGTTGGAGTAATGGGTTTAGCAGTTGGCATGGCAGCAAAAGACATAATTTCAGACTTTATTGCAGGATTGTTTATTATAATGGAAAATCAGTATTATATTGGAGAAAAAATAAAAGTTGCTGGTGTTGAAGGTAAGGTTAAAGAAATTACTTTGCGAAAAACAATTATTGAATCTGAAGATGGTTCAATTCATTCAATTCCTAACAGCAAAGTTACAGTAGTTTCTAAAAAACAATAATTTATGTTTTCTTCCCCAATTGAAGAAGTAAAATCCAAACTTGATATAAAGGAGGTTGTTGGCAGTTATATTAAACTGCAAAAAGCTGGTATAAATTATAAAGCAGTTTGTCCTTTTCATGGTGAAAAAACACCGTCTTTATTTGTGTCTCCTGCCAGGCAAATTTGGCACTGCTTTGGTTGCGGTGAAGGTCACAGTATCTTTGATTTTGTTATGAAAATAGAGGGTATTGAGTTTGGTGATGCATTAAAGATTTTAGCTCAAAAAGCAGGGGTAGAGTTAAAACCAATGAAACCAGAATTAAGGACAAAAAGACATAGATTTTATGAGATTTGTGAACTTGCTACTAAATTCTATCAAAAACAGCTTGAAAAGAGCTTAAATGGTAAAAAAGCAAAACAATATCTTTTAAACAGAAAAGTAAATGAAGATTCAATCAAGAAATGGAGATTAGGTTGGGCTCCAGATGCTTGGCAGGGATTATTTGATTTTCTGGTTTCAAAAAACTATACACCAGAAGAAATTGAAAGAGTTGGTTTGGCAATAAAAAGCGATAAAGGTAAATATTATGATAGATTCAGGTCAAGAATAATGTTTCCTGTTTTTGATTTAAGCTCTCAAGTAGTTGGTTTTGGGGGAAGGATATTAGAGAAAAAACAAGATGTTGCCAAGTACGTTAATACACCAAATACCTTGCTTTATGATAAAAGTAAAATACTTTATGGGCTTGATAAGTCAAAAGTTCAAATCAGGAAAAATGATTTCTGTATTTTAACAGAAGGCTATGTTGATGTAGTTATTGGACATCAAAAAGGAATAGAAAACATGGTTGCTGTCTCTGGAACAAGCTTAACCCCTTATCAGTTGGCAATTTTGAAAAGATATTCAAATAATTTATCACTTGCTTTTGATATGGATTTTGCTGGAGATGCTGCCACTAAAAGAGGAATAGATTTAGCCCAATCAAGAGGTTTTAATATTAAGGTTATTAAAATGCCAGAAGGTAAGGATCCTGCTGATGTACTTTCTCAAAATGACGAAGACTTTAAAAAAATGATTGATAATTCTGTTTCTATTTTAGATTTTCATTTTCAAAATGCATTTAATCAGTTTGATGAAAATAAGGCTGAGGGGAAAAGAGAAATATCCAATGCTCTTTTGCCTATTATAAAGGGCATTATTAATAGAATTGAGCAGTCTCATTGGGTTCAGGAATTAGCGAAAAAATTGAATACAAAAGAAAGATTTATTGAAGAAGAGCTTAAAAAAGTAAAAGTCCAGGAAAAAGATTCAAATATTGAGATTTCTGAAGCTTCAAGCCCTGTGATTGTTAAGAATAACAAACAGCTTTTAGAAGAAAGGCTGATAACTTTGCTTTTTAAAAAACCTGAGAATTTAGATATTGCTAATAAAGAAACCTTACCTTATTTTTCAGAAACCACAAAAGAGATTGTAAATAATTTTAAAAATCCAAAAAAGATCTCTAAAGAATTTTCTGATTTACTTACCACCCTTTCCTTTAAAGCTGAATTAGAGCAAATGGAAGATGATGATATTTTGCCTGAAATTGAATTTTGCTTGAAGAAAATTAAATCAATTGAATTGAAAAAACAGCTTGATCAAATGTCTCTTCAGATAAGGCAGGCAGAGCAAAGCAATGATTCAAAAAAAATAGATGATTTAACTGAAGAATTTAATAAACTAACAAAAAAAATCACTACTACTTAATCTATGCCAAGAAAAAAAAGCAAAAAAACTTCTTTTAAAAGACCAATAAAGAAAACAAGAAAAACAAAAAAGAGAAAGATTGTTAAAAAAACTGGACAAAAAAAACCAGTAAAGAAAAAGAGAAAAAAAGTTTCTTTTAAAGAACCAGTAAAAAAGAAAAGAAAAAAAGTTTCTTTTAAAGAGTCAGCACAGAAAACAAGAAAGAGAAAAATGATTCATAGGAGTGGTTCAAAAAGAATCTTTATTCAGGAAAAAGTTGAGAAAATAATTGAAAAAGGAAAAGAAAGAGGTTTTGTTACTACCTCTGAGATTTTATATGCTTTTCCAGATTTCCAAAAAGACATTAATGGTTTGGAAAGATTTTATGATGAACTTGAGAGCAATGGTATTGAAATAAAGGAAGTAAAAGAGCTTTTAACATTAGAAAAAACCAAACCAGGCTTGAAAAGCAGAAAGATTGATCCTGTTCAAATGTATTTAAAAGAAATTGGTAGGGTTGATTTTTTGACAGCTGACCAAGAAAAAGAACTTGCAAAAAGAATTGAGAAAGAGGATATGGAGGCAAAAAAACATTTAGCAAGAGCTAATTTAAGACTTGTTGTTTCAATTGCGAAAAAGTACATTGGAAGATCTCCTAATTTAACAATTCTGGATTTGATTCAAGAGGGTAATTTAGGGCTTTTCAGAGCTGTTGAGAAGTTTGACTGGAGAAAAGGTTATAAGTTTTCAACTTATGCTACTTGGTGGATAAGGCAGGCAATTAGCCGCGCTTTAGCTGATCAATCAAGAACAATAAGAATTCCTGTTCATATGGTTGAAACCCTTTCTAAGTTCAATAAAGTGAGAAGAAGGCTTTTAAAGAGTTTGGGAAGAAATCCTTTGCCAGAGGAAGTTGCTGCTGAAATGGGAATTGAAGTTGCCAAAGTTCATCACTTAATGAAGATTTCCCAGAGAACTGTATCTTTGGAAACCCCTGTTGGTGATGATGAAGACGATTCAATTTTGGCTGAGTTTATCAAAGATGAGAAAAGCACTCCACCATCTTTAGATGCAGCCAGGGTGTTATTAAGAGAAAGATTAGGTGAAATTTTAATTGATTTAACTGACAGAGAACAAAGGATTTTATCAATGAGATTTGGTTTAGAAGATGGTATTACTCATACTTTAGAAGAGGTTGGCCAGGAATTTGGGGTTACACGCGAAAGGATTCGTCAGATTGAAGCTAAATCTCTTGAAAAGATTAGGGAACATAAAGGCTTAAAAAAGCTAAAAGGGTATTAAAAAGCTTCACAAATCCAAGAATTTAGATTATATTAATATATATCATTCCGGCGTGGCGCAATGGTAGCGCGGATGCCTGTTAAGCATTAGGTTGTAGGTTCGAGTCCTACCGCCGGAGC
>SDBV01001461.1_pt1 | contig 35674 bp, 57 predicted proteins | sample 2277081 | NCBI WGS metagenome assembly SDBV01 (sample SAMN10402039, study PRJNA504765) | marine sediment metagenome | isolation source: marine sediment core GS10_PC15, 223 cmbsf | place: Arctic Ocean: Southern Knipovich Ridge | collected 2010 | reverse complement strand
TTGCCAATCAGTTTGGCGCTAGCCTACTGATGCCAGATCCGGAAGTTCGCAAGCAGAGAGCCAAGACCCGGTCAAAGTCGGCCCTAGCCCGGCATTTCGGTGTGTCACTAGAAGCGATTCGGTATATCGGCTGTCTAATCGAATAGCAACAGGATAATACAAACTAATTTACAGTGCAAGGCTAAGCAAAGACAAGACGATGCAAGAGTAAAATAAATAGAGAATGACCATTGGACAGTAATATACAACAGTGATGATATGACTACACATAATAAGCAATTCAAGCCAGGTATTAGCCCTAACCCTGTTGGCAGGCCTAAAGGTGCTAAGAACAAGGTCTCGATGGAGGTTGTCAAGGAGATTAGGGATGCAGCTGTGGCTCGTGGTGGCTCAGGTGGTGTCCGGGCATGGCTTAAGTCTTTAGATGATAGGACCTTCGCGATGTTATTTGGTAAGGTAGTACCAAAAGACATTAACTTAAACGCTAACGTTACGGGTATTGACGATTTATTAAAGGCTCATGCGAGTCGTAAGACATAATGCGGGCTTAGCTTAGACGGCAAAGCCACTGGTGACCGGCTGAACTCGCGAGAGCTGCCACTAGAAGACGGGGGTTCGATTCCCCTAGCCCGCTTAAATAGGTAGAAGGTATCTACAGCCTGTAAATGTAGGCGCCAGGTCAAACTCAAAGTTGCCCTGACTAATCAAGTGTAAGCGAACTGTTGGTTGCAGTAATAGAGCGAAACAAGTGGGAGCAATGACCTACCGCCCGTCAACTCTCGACCTTCATGGGATCAAGCTCTATAACAACCCCTGCCTCATAGATGTAAATTAACCCCTAGGGTATATGAAGGGATATAAGGGCGGGGTAAAAGAACCATGTTATTAGATTAGTTAACAAAAAGCTTTGTTATGTGTTTAGTTAACAAAGCCCCACCCCCGAGGGACGGTACCTGACTAGGTGTGATATTCACCACCACCCTATTTCCCTCTTGGCCTATTATATATATAGCCCCAACCCTTAATCGGAATACCCCTACACCCCCTAGTATGTATTTAGCGTATACCGTACTAGGAATACCTTTAAAGGACACCATGACAAAGAACCGAAAAGCTTTCTTGTGCATCTGCATGGGGTTACACATCGCGTCTTACTTTGTAGCTTTGGTTGTGGCTATCCTGTCGATTACGATTGGTGACTGGCCTTGGTTTCATTGGTTTATGTCAATCACGCTCGGGGCCTGTGTTTTCTGTAATATCGTCCCTGGAATCATATGCATGAAGGCCGGGGCTTTCTCTTCTGATGACCTCGCATGTTAACAGCTAAGGACACCTATGAAAGTAAAAAAGGATACAAAAGGGTTTTTCCGTAGGGACGGTACGTTCGCGTGGATAATAGCAATCGCAAACTTTGCCTGTCTCCCTTCTGCCATAGCTTTTATGGGGCATTTCTGCGAATCGGGCAGGCCATCTCCGCTTATTTTTATTCCTATTCTCGTCGTAATCTTTATTATCACTAGGATCATCGGTAAGAAGATGAACGTCTGGGATGGCTCATATTGTACCACAACTGGAGGCTAAACCTCCGAGGACACCTATGGACACCACGCCTATCACCTTCAAGGGTCACGAGATTGTCTGGGATAACTTTAGCGAGCCCCGTGAATACTTTATATCCGCTGACGTTGCCGCAGCCATTCCGGGAGTGTGCAGTATGTGGAAGACTAAAGACGGCGTACATTTCAATAGAGTGGACGACCTGCCGACTATTGAGGTACAGAAGGCTCGATCTGTTGGTATTAGTGAATATTCTCCCCCTAAAACGTCTGAGGATGCCCCAGGATCGACGATCTCTAGTTAAATGGCCTTAACCATCCCAGAACAAGACAGCCTCGTACAAGCGCTTAGCGACTTCTCTAACTATGCTGAGAGGTACTGGCTGTTAGCTGATAAAACAGGTCGATTCGTACCATTCGTACCTAACAGGGCGCAACAACTTGTATTAGACGCTGCTGCCCGTCAGATAGCCAAATTCGGCTTTGTAAGGCTCAATGTCCTCAAAGGTAGGCAGTTGGGCATATCTACCCTTGTAACGGCTCTGGGGCTGCATTACTCGATGACACGGGTGGGTAGATCGGCTCTAAGTATCGCACACGAGTTGAAACTACCTGCAACTTGGCTAAGGCGCTGTAAAGCATGGCGTGATCGAGTTCACGAGAAGTGGCCGGAGATCTGCCCCAAAATAGGATCAACACAAGCCAATGAGTTGTTCTTTGATAGTATATCTACTCGTTACTACATCGGCTCTGCCCAGGGTGGCTTTCCAGGTATGGGCGACACTATTCACTTCCTACATCTCTCCGAGTTAGGTAGATGGGACAAGTCACCTTTATCCCTAGACCCTGACGCTGTATTACGACCTCTAGCGCCTGCAATACCTACTGGTGCATATGGTAAGGGAACGTGGATCATCCGCGAGTCTACTGGAGTAATGCGGGGTGATTGGTGGTACAGAGCTTGGCAGGCTGGTAAAGAAGACAGTGAATATGAGAACGTCTTCCTTCCGTGGTTCCTAGCTGATGAATACTGTCGAGAAGACCTAATAGACACCATCACTGAGTTATCGGAGTATGAAATGAATCTATTTGCTATAGCCGAAAAGTACGACGTTACGCTAACTAAGGGTCATATTGCATGGCGGAGACGACAGTTACATGACGAATTCCAGGGGGATGAAGACACTTTTAAGGCAGAGTATCCAGCGACAGAGGAAGAGGCTTTCATGTCACCAGGACGACAAGTCTTCTCCAACGATCAGACAGATAAGGCCCGAACTACTGTTCGAGAGCCCATTTGGACAGGTGATATCCTCTCAGAGCGTGACCCCGCAAGGTTTGTATTGGATGAGTCCAACGGTGGGGATCTGCTGATATGGAGTAAACCCAACCCCAAGTTCCACTATGTGATCGGTGCAGACTGTAGATGGGGCAAAGGGGATGAGTCTGACTGGGATGTACTTCACGTCGAATGCTTGGAAACCCGTAAACTCTGTGCAAGGGTTCGCTGTAAGCGTGATTTGGTTGCATGGGCCAAGATTATCGCATCAGTGGGTTATTACTACAATACCGCAGTGTTGGCTCCTGAGCGTAACGCACTGGCTGCTAGTATCCTAATGCCTATTTTACTGGGTAACGTAGGTGAGTGGAAGTATCCGAATATATGGATCAGGTCAAACGATGTGAAATTAAGGGGTTGGCGCCCTGAAGACTATGGCTGGTTGACTGATATCAACTCTAAAGGTGATTTAGTAGCTTTTGCCAAGCAGGGCACTATTGAGGGTTGTTTCGATTGGTGTGATTCACTTGCCGTTGACGAGGCTGAGGCTTGGATTCACGACGAGAAGACTGGCAATCCTACCCATCCTACAGGTGCGCACGACGATTGTCTGATGTCACGACTTATCACAGCCTACGTCTCACACAGGGAACGACAGCATGGCAATATGTACGTCGAGCCTATAACCAAGCATCCTCGGTTTACTTCAATGGAGGAGCGGGTGGGCGCGATGTTATACGGGGTAAACGATGAGCAAGGCTGAGAAGCAACTTGAAGAGGGCCGGAAGTGGCGCCCGGGGGAAAAAGACGACTGCCTCCAATACCTGCGCGCAGCAAAAATTGAATGGAACCATGAGGAGGAGTTTACCTACTCTGTATTTATGGCCGCAGGCAAGGTTGATGACTATTACCGCAAGCAAGCGAAACTAGGCATACTTATGCGGTGTCCAGAAGATATGACGTGGCTTCGAGGGGAAAATGGCGAAAACTAGCATTACGGGCAACCGCCCATCTGAATTCAAAAAAGAGGTAAAGCCTGGTATCGTTCGCAAGTGGCGGGAGATACTTAACAGGGATATATCTCTACTCAAAATAGATAAGCGCATTAAGTCCGTCAAGATCGGTGATAGGTACATTGACGGCACGATGAAAACCAAGAACAACAGGACTATATATTTAAGATATGCCCTTCCTTTATTGGAAGAGATGCACCGCCGAACGCTTCCCCGTATTCCTACTCCCAATATTAAAGCCCGTAATCAGCGCGCAGAAGACTCTATCGACGTTCTCAGGGAGTTCAGTGATACCCTGATGAATACGGTACATTCTCGGGTACTTCAGGTAGCTGAGGAGGCGCAGTGGGATGATACTAGGGCTGGGGTTGGGTTTGTCCGCGCAGGTTGGGAGACTGTTACCAAGAAGCGTGACCCTGAACTACCCACTGATCCTGTGCAGATTCAGTCAGAAATCGACGCCGCTACAGAAGAATCGTTGAATCCTCTTGCTGCTGCTATAGCTGAAGACGACTTACACGAACTCCACGCTATTCTGCATAACCGGGTACTGGTTACAATGGTCCCGTTTACTGAAGAGTACTGGGCGCTCCAGAATCATACCATTGCCCATGACGCGGCTTCTGTAGAGGTCAGATCAGAGCGAATACGACTCCATAGAGTACCTTGGTATCTCTTTGTTTACGATACTGACGTTATCTGGGAAGAGCGGGGCTATGAGGCTGAGATGAAATCTCGTAAAGTTCAAGACCTGCTAGACCAGGGCTATAAGAACATAAACAGAACAAACACTCCTCCTGAAGAGAAGTCGGGCGAATCGGCTTTACCCTTTGAACAGAAGACCATTCGGGTTTGGGAAATACACGATAGGTTAAAGGGTGAGTTGATTGTTATCGGTAGAGACGGCCCACTCGACGGCGCTCCACTATTCAAAGGCGATTGGCCTTTTGGTGAGATTGAGATTTACTTCCCCGTTATCATGCGGAAGGCTTTACCTGAACAGACATATGGTGAAGCTACTATCCAGATGCTTATCCCGATCCTAGACCAACTGGCAGCGGTGGACTTCTATATATCGAGGCACGTCGAAAACCACGCTAGCGCCAAGATACCCATGCTGGATTCTGACTTGTCTGCCCAGAGGACTAAACAGGCTTTAAACGACCCCAATAGTAAATACTACCCCATATCAGACAAGATGGCGGCTATTGGGGGTTTAAAACATACCCCTCCGCCTCCAATCCCGCAAACCTTACTGGATTTCCGTAATACTTTGCTCTCGGAGCTAAGAAGGGTTACTGGTTCGGATGCTCAAGATACAGGTGCTTCCAATCCTCACAAGGTAACTGCTCAAGAATCAAGGCACCGTGAAGGGGTTAGAGACGAGCGCAAGACTGACCGCCAAGAGATTATGGGCAAGATGCTTGCATGGGCTAACAGTACTTTCCTGGCAATGTATAAGAAGTTCGGCACTTTAGCAGTAACTATAAGGACTTACGGGCCTGAAGGGGTCAATTACCACAGGGTTGTACCCGACGATATACCTTCAGGAATAGACATTGACTTCGATATCAAGGGTGAGACCGAAGAAGCCAAGGCCAACAAGATCGTGGCATGGCAGACTTATAACCAATATCTCTTGACGATTGCCGAGTTTTCGCCTTCTGACTGGACCGAACTTAGGAGCGCCTATGGTCGTGCATTGGGGATAAACCGTCCTGAGCGATTCATTGCCCGCCAGGGTGAACCTCAGCCCTTACAGGGTGGTTCTAACACCCAACCCGTCAACACCCAGCCTGTCAATGAGCAACCCCAACAATCGAACGATAACATTCAATTCAGTGACATACAACAGACAGCATAGGAGACACTATGACAATGCCATCAATTGCGGAACTTAAACCGGGAGACGTATGGATTTTGGACCACCCGGTAAGGATAGCACGGGTCAATAAGGTTACTTCGATAAATTATATCGACAAGATAACTCATCAACCGGCATCAAAGCCGTCTGTAGAGGTTGATATCGCCATTATTACGCAGGCCATTGAGGGTCATATCTCAGAAGATGCGGCCAGGAGTGGTAGGATTATCACCCAGGCTCTTATGGGTGGAACTGAGCCGCCTGGAAAGTCTACTGAGATATGGGCGGAGCGTGCCATTCATCCTGTTGCAATGCTTGGTAATACGCGAGCGGCTTACGTTAACGACGGCGCTCCGATGATCCCACAGACCTATGTTGAAAGTGAGTCAGGAAGACACCCCAAAACGCAGAGTCAATCTTCTGTGACAGGAAGTGTTGTCAGAGGTGTTAAGCTCGACACCGAACCACCCAGGATTTTCAAGCCCTTCGATGAAGGCTTAAAGTCTGGTGACGTAAATCCTGCCATGCAGGGTGACTTTACTAGAGAGCAGCTTGGAAATATGAATATATTGAAACTCAGGGTAATGGCCAAGGCGAGAGGGATAGATATTAGCGGCATCTCCGGTCCTGGCTCTAAGGCGCAGATTGTTGAAAAGCTAGTAGTTGTGGAAAGCGTAACCGCGTGAACTACGCCTTTAGATGTACACAGACAGGATTGGTAGATTGGACCGATTCGTCTGATCCGGTGAAGTGTTCTTTCTGTGGTGAAACCCACGAAGTCTTCGAGACTGGCGCTCCGCCGGCAGAAGACGGAACTCCCAACATCATCGGCGACAAATTGCTGAAACACATGGATTGGGCGGCTGGATGCGAAATCACTTCTAAATCCCAGCGAAGGCGTATCTACGCACAAAAGGGACTTCACGAGAAGTCTTACGCCGAAGAAAAACGAAAGCATGGCGGAATGGAGAAGACTGGAACGGTCTACAGTTACGCCGGACAGACAAACCACACTTCATCTGCTGAGAAAATACAATAGGAGACACCATGCCATTAGAGCAAGCCCCAGAAGTGGAACACGAAATTAACCATAATAGAAATGAGTTTGATGGTGGTGGATTTTCTGAAGACGAACAAATCTGGCAATGTGGCTGTGGTTGCGTCGCATTCCATTTGACCTTTAAGGGGGAAGTGGTATGCGCTGAGTGCAAGTGTGACGCGATTGGAATAGAGTGCCGTCCCTGGGTTTCCATGCCGTGCGCTTTGAATTTCCAGCCTGTTCCAGCAAATTAACATCACCCTAGGAGACACCATGACAGAATTAGATACCGGCTTACCCGAACATCCTTTGGGCGAAGTCGTACCGAAAGAACCAGATCAACCCGTTGTTGATCCAAACGCTAGTCTCTGGCACGAAATAGCGCCGGAGCTTGGCGATAGTCACGCTACACTTTCTAGTGAAGAGCAAGTTCGATATCTCTTAAAAAAGCACAAGAAACAGCCTCCTGTACAGCCTGCGATTGTGGACGCGCCTTTGGCAGTCCCTACTGCACAGGTCCCGGCAGAGGCCCCTTACGCTCAAGAGATACCCGACCTAGACATGGCAGGGCTTAAGTCTACATTAACCGAAGCATTAGGTGATGAAGCAGCCGCTAAAATCTCAAAGTATTTTGAGGACCAAAATCGCCACGTCACGGGATCAATGCGGCTAGTTAGTGGAGCGTTAGAAGAGCAGAATGGTCAGTTTAGTAAATTTGAAGGACAATTACGTACCGTAACATTGCCAGGTCAGCTAACGTCCTCGGTGGGCGTCGGCGGATCAACGGCAGAGGATGTTATACAAGCCACAAAGCTAATATCAGACGGTATTACAACCGATCCGGCTATGGCTATGCGTCTTGCTGCATCTTTTAGAAATGAGGCACTTGCTTCTGCCAGGGGTCCAAACCCTTCACCTGAAGCACTGGCCGCATCGGCATTATCTCAAGCGGCCACCCGGCCGGGCGTTCCTATGGGGAGTATTCCCACGAATGCACAGGGTATTGCCGAGCTGTTACGGGAACCAGACTGATCTACATTTCATGAAATCTAAGGGGGATTTCTTATGGCTGAATCTAATACCTATGTAGGTGTAGTCAGCAGTTCAGATGCCCTACACAAGGGTACTTACCAAACATTAACAAGCAAGACCGAGCGAATATCGAAAGGTGTTCAATGGGCGGTCTTCCAGAAGACTCCGTTCCTTAAAGCGGTAGGCGTTGAAGCCTTTGGCGTTGACGCGATGACCGATATTACAAAGTTCGGCCAGGCTACCACTTCAGGTAGGATTATCCGTATTGATTCGGGTAAATACGCCTTAACGGGTGAAGTCTTCTCGACTACAGGCAACAGTTTCCACACCGGCAGAATGGGTGCGTTTAACCCAGAGCTGATCGAGGGCGGAAACCAGTGGGCCTATTCATGGCACAAAATCAATAACGTCCAGTATATTCCTGTTTTGGATGTACAGGACAACACCGATGGTTTTATCGATATCAAGGCCCAGAAGCTTGAAGGAATGAAGCAGCAGTACGTTCAGGACTTTAACTTCCTGATTCTTGGCGATACCACCAATGGACCTGACCAGGGTGCGTTTGGTCCTGCGGCAGTTAATTCCGATCTTGCAAACCTGATCTCAGTAACCCAGACGGCTACTGTGGGCGGGATTTCCAAGAGTGGTAACACATTCTGGAACAACGGCAGGAAAGAGATTTCCACCATCGGTGGTGGTGGAGAGTTCGATAGGCCTTTGATTCTCAGACGTGGCCTTCTCGACCTCAAGATGGACCAGATGGTGTTTGCTGAAGCTACAGATGACTATCTGTTGCTGGCAACCCAGGGTGCATGGCAGCTGTACGACCGGCTGATGTACGCCGATAGTATCCAAGGTCGGAACGGTGGGGTCTTTGGTGGCGTTGCTAAATATGACGCTGCTGGTATCCGCCACTTTACCTTTGACGGGTCTCCGATGGTCTGGGACCCTGCAACAGTGCTTCCTGTTGGTGCAACCGCATCGACGAATGCGATTTATGGCATTCATATTCCTAGTTTCTTCATCAGCCTTCGTGCTGAAGAGAACTTCAAGGTCTCTGATTGGGAAATGCCGCGTGAGCATGACCAGTTTAAGTCACTGGTAGCAAGTATTCAAACACGTTACACACCTGGCGTTACACAGATGCGACCGCACTTTGTCGCTTACGATCTGCCCGCCAGCAACGATTAAGGAGGGGAACATGGCATATTCAGTTCCTGCAACAAACACGTTAAATGACACTATTTTCGCGGCATTGGACCAGACCGCCAAGACAGTACAAGGCTCAGACTCGCTAGGTAAAGAGGTTATCTCTAGTCCCAGTGGTCGTAAATTCAGGTTCGTTGTGACGGATGCGTCTACGGTCGCGTCTACTGCTGGCGAACCGGCCTATCACATGGTCGGCGGTACAGCAAATGAGGTCACGTCAGACTTCTCTGACGCGCAAAACGCACGACAGACTGGATCGGCGTTCGCCGGAGTCTTTACTTCGGTGATTACTGGTGCTGCGGCGGAGTACGTTTGGATTGAAGTCCCGAACGGCGTTCTTGTGCCTTCTGCCTTTGTTGCGGCCGAAGTGGGCATTTGCGATGCCCTCGTAGCTATGGACGACAGCACGTTCTCGGTAGCGGTAAGTTTCAGCGACAACATCGTTGCTGTTGCAATGGAGGCTGCGACTTCCAATCGTGCCGATATTATATTGATTCCGTAGGTAAAAAGGGGCGGCTCGTGACTGGGTCGCCCCTAATATTTTGGAGACACCCCCTTGGATACACCACGCATTATTAGGGATACTGTACACAAAGAAAAGTGGACTTATTGGATAGACATCGAAGATGTCTCTAGGAAGTATCCCCCTCGGACAGAGTTAACCGGATACAAACCAAAACATGAAGGTGAAATACTGGCTTTCGGCAGGGCAGTTTACGAGACTCAGCCACAAGAGTCAACCGACATGCTCCTTCGTCTTAGTAGGCACCTATGCCACAAATACGCGCCAGGAAATATGTGGCTGCTCCCTACCTATGAGAGAATGCCATATCCTTACGCTGTCTATTGGCCGCTTGCATGTGCTTTTGAGACCGAGCGAACACACAAAACAAGATTCGATTGGTTCCTGTGGATGGATGATGATGTTCTAGCCACCCCTGGCGATTTCGACGCCTTGATGGATGCCGCTGACCCGCATTTAAGACCGTTCGTATCATCACTACCTTATGATAGGTTTGAACCGCACCACCCCGCCGTAACTGAATACGTCGACGGCAAACCCAAAATTTGGAACAAGGCTCCGGATGCTGGAACCTGGGGTGTATCGCACGTTGGTTTGTGCATGGCATTATTCCACAGATCGTTATTCGATAAGGTCGAAGAGCCATGGTTTGGAGTATGCCCGCCGACACTCAACGGATCGGGCATGGCCCCTGATTATTGGTGGTCAGTCCAGATGAACAAAGCGGGAATCAGCCCTTATGTTTGTTGCGACTCCAAGCCTGTCCATCTTGGCAGAAAGCTACACGTCGATAAGAGCTATTCCGAACGCTGGCAGGATGTTTCCCCAAAGGCCGCAAACTATCCTGAGTTGGCCAGTATCGAAGTAAGCGGGCATTCAGGCGCTATTATAGCAGACCCGCCCAAAATAAGAAACGGTCGCAACACGGAGGATGCGAAATGAGAACATCAGTAGTAGTAGTACCCACATGCGACCGCGACAAATGGTTTTCCGATATTGCAATAGACGGCATCAGGAAGTTCATGCCGGAAGCAATGATCTTCGAGATGCACGACCAGAACAAGAAGTTGGAAGTCGATGTTCCCGACGATATTAGAGAACTTTGCGACGCTATACCCTACTTGAAGAAACAGGTATATGCCCCATTTCTTGTAGACGGTATAGATGATATTTATATCCTTGATTCCGATTGTTTCCTGTTCGCCCGTCCTACCGAGTTGATCGATAGCTATTCTTATCAGGGCCACACATTACTAGGCAGTCCCGACTATCCGTGGGGCGTGGATGTATGGAGGTCGATGGGCCACTGTTTCCCGAAGACAACCCCCTTGTTCTGCGCTGGAATGTTTAAAGCCCCCCGTACTATGTGGACCTACAACCGGGAGTTGATGTACGACTACCTTCGCCAGTGTGTGAAGTTGGGCTACAACCGTCCCGATTGGCAATTCCGGCCCGTGACGTTCGACCAGAACCTTGCGGCGGGATTATGGCGAAAGACCTGCAAGGACAACCCACTCCCCGCCTTGGAATACCCGCTTGGTATACCCACTGTGGATATGAAGATATTCCACGCTTGCTACTTCAGGAGACGGCCCGAATTCAAGATATTCCTTGAAGACTACAAAAGGATGCTTGAAACATGATAGATCAAGCTAATGTTGGAGCTGTAACAAGAACGCTTACTATTATTGGATGGTTGAACCAATACTTTGACAGAACAGACTTGAAGGGCGCAGAGATTGGCGTTTTTATCGGCTATGTAACAAAGAACCTCCTATGGTTGCAACCGCGACTCCACCTATTGATGGTGGACCAGTGGGCGCCAATTGATCCCAACTGCACCAACGCTACAAGTGGCGACGATCTGGCTGTTCTGCCAGTAAATAATTGGACGTGGGTTTACGCATACGCCATAACGAACACCGAGTTATATGCCGACAGGCGAACTATTCTTCGTGGCGATTCGGTTGCAATGGCCGACAAGGTAGAAGACGAATCTTTAGACTTTGTTTTCATCGACGCCGACCACACATACGAGGGATGCCTTAGAGACTTGAAAGCATGGATTCCCAAAGTCAAACCAGACGGATTGATTATAGGACATGATATAGACTCGCCTAATTACCCCAAATGGGGCGTAAGGCGGGCTGTGGCAAAAATTGGGATAGAAACCCCTATACTCGGCGGGGATCATACATGGTGCTTCCAAATGAAGTCCTTATAATTCACGGCAGCGGCGGTCATGGGCATCTGGCTGCACATATGGCCCAGAAATCGGGTTGGTTAGTGCGGTTTACAGATGATGCGAGGGGGACGCGTCCTGTGCCGCCTGCGCCGTGTCATATAGGAATTGGAAATAATAAAATCCGTGCCAAGTATCACGCATGGAATACGCAATCACTCATACACGAAACGGCATTCATCCACACCACCGCAGAGATTGAAGACGGAGCGTTTATCGGCCCTAACTCTGTAATAAACATGAATGCAGTCCTCGGGCGCAATGTAATTATTAACACTGGAGCGATTGTAGAACACGACTGCAAGATTGGCGATAACGTCCACATAGCACCTGGAGCGGTACTTACAGGTGACGTAACCGTATGCGAAGGGGCGTTTATAGGCGCTAACGCAGTCGTAAAACCAGGTATTAGAATTGGCGCGTGGTCGATTGTCGGCTGCGGCGCGGTAGTAATTAAGGATATCCCGGCTGGGGAGACGTGGGCGGGCAACCCTACGCATTTAGTATACGACAAAAACGGAGACGCAATCAGATGGCGATGTTGATTGGACTGATAACAAACTTATTAAACATAGGCGTAATGGTCTTGGTCGCCAAAAAGATTCGGTATGCGCCCATTACTGCTGTCGTGGTTCAGGCGTTATGGCTCGCTTATATCGCAGTATTGGGGCCAAGTGCGTATCCGATGCTTTTAACAGTTGTGCCGGTAACAGTAATTTGGTCTCTCGCAATACCGAAGTGGTTGCGAGACAAATAGGATAAATCCCTGGGGGGGGTAAAGGGCTTGGCGGGTCGGGGTGGTGTCTTTTGTCCCGGCCTGTCATGCCTTAATAATCATGGCAACATCAGCATACATAGCACCTGGAATGACCATAGCGCAGATCGTGACTCGTATCACCGCCGCTACAGGAATTACAGACGCGGCGACTATTAACGAAGCTATTTCCGCCGCTGGATACGCTGCCAGTAATTGGTATGGTAAAATCTGGTGGTGGATGCGGGGGGAAGCTACGTTCGCCCTAGTCGCGGATCAGGCGGAGTACAACCTTCGACTAGTAGACGCCAACGGGGCAGAAGCGGCCGCTGCTGTAGCTCCCGATTTATGGGGGACGACTGCGGTTTACTTCGATGACGATTGGGCGATGGAGCCCATATCTAAAGACCAGTACGAGCAGAACACAACGATATTGACCCTCACTGCCACGGCTTCGCCCGTCCAGTATACGATATGGGCCGAGCCGCCTATTATTGGGTTCTGGCCCACGCCCAATTCTACCGACGATGTAAACATAAAGTACATCAAGCGGCACTCGAAAATCGACACGGTGAGCGACCCATCATCTACGGACGCGGCCCTGATAGTCCCCGCTGAATTCCATAGAGGGATTTATGTAGATGGGGCTACCTGGTTGTTGAATCACGAGACTCTTGACCCTGCCAAGCTGGAAGATAGTAGATCGTTTATGGACGCCATGCAGAGGATGAGCCGGGCTGAACCGCTCTACTTCGACATACGAAGCTCAGAGGATAAGTTCCCCGATGCGAAGATTGGCATGTTCCCGCACGACCGTAGAGTGTTGATAAATCAATGCACGATACTTATTGAGAATCCGCAGACACCATAATGGCTAAGAAAGAGTTAATACAGGAATCGCAGACCGAGTCTCAGGCTGGATTCCAGAAAACGTTCACCGCTACCTATCTGGTCCCCATAAACGCTTCTCTTTCCGACGTGAGTCTAGAAGAAGGGGATACATATCCAGAGGATAGCACTTTCGAGATTATCCAAGCGACATTAAAGCCAAACAAGAATTCAAATAGAAGGACTGTTACCAAGATTGCGACCATAGTGGCTTGGAAACATAGGACGGAGTAGAGCATGGCATGGAAAGAATTATCAGGCCAGAGGCGAATTGAAGACGCTAACCCGTCTCATATAGACTATATAATTACATTTCAGGACACCGCTGGCGCCGAGACCATTCCTACGATGGGTGATCTTATAGGGGCCATTACTAGCGGGACATTACCAAACACGGGCTTAGACGCCGAGCCTCGTGCGGTTCAAATCTCAGAAGTCACCAAGGCTACTACAACCGTTGCCAGGGTGACCGTTCGTTTCCGTGGCTGGTATGTGGAATAATGGCCCGTAAACTTCTAAGAAGACGGCGGAAACAGATTTCGTTCGATGCTTTCGAGATTCGCGAGGAATATTCTTCGCGGAACGGCGAGGCTCAGGCTGAGGCGGATTTCCTGTGGACTTCCTTGGAGGGGACGGGTCGATCCCAAACCATAGTAACTGACGTGGACTTTCAATTAAACGGACGCGGCCCGGGTTTCGCCTTAATCTTCCTTACCCGTCGCACCGCTACTACACAAGAGTTCTTGAGACGGTTCCCTGACAGGGCAGTGTTGTTCACCAAAACATCTTCGAGACTTCGCAGGGCGAACGCCACTGAAGACGGCTCGATCATTCAGGGGCTAGACCCTGCCGACCCTACGGGTAGGACTAAATGGCAACTAGTCAAAGGCGAAGGTGTAATACCCCAAGAAAGTGCAGTCTTTGTTGTAAGAGGATTCACGCGAAGACCCAAGACTTTTATAACACAGTTCCAAGAACTTATAAATTCCATTAACACTAACAGGATGAGCGACGTTTTTGGGAAATATAGGGACCCTCGGAAACTAAGACTTGCCGGTGTGGATAGTAGACCTGACACTTTTACTTCTAAAGGTTTTTGGGTAGATTATTATCTAGAGGGAAGGGCTCAAGGATGGGCGAAAGAGACTTCCAATAAAAGACCGTTCCAGATACTTCCGACCGTACTAGGAGAGCCAACAACCCAATTCTTAGGTCTGACTTTACCCGACCCTACCGAGTGGATGTTCACAAGCTTGAGGATGGAGAAGATTTCTCAAAAGGTAAAGAGTAGGGATATAGACGGCAACGATTCAACTGAAACCAAAGACACCGTGATATGGCAACCGTTTAGGGAATTGCTTAAAGCTAAAACTGATACTAAGCCCGCCGAATTTGGACCACTTCAATGGCGTAGCGGTCCTGAGTTCTTTGGCGCGTCATTTGCTAGAATTGACAAGATGATTCTATAATGGCCTTTTTTGACTTTCTAAATCCGATTAGAAAACTCTTTGGTAAGTCTAGTATACCAGAGATTAAACCCCCTGAATTAGAGGAGTTCGTAGAAGACCTCCCTGTACTTGAGGAGTTCGTAGAAGAACCTTTAATTTTAGGTGATCTTCCTGCCCCTGAATCATTTGGCGAGTTTGGCGAGTTTACAGATGTAGACTGGCCTCCACCCAAGGATATAAGTGAATTCACTGGCGTTAATGGGATTATCGTTACCGAACACCCTCAAGGCGGGTTTGATATAATCGCCAACCCGGAAGAAGACCCGGTAAGCGACTCGCCGACAGTAGACCCTATTCTTTACGGTAAGCCAACTGCGGCGTTTTCTTCTGGTACGACAATAACCCTCGACCCGTCTAATCGAATAGGTACGGATGCCGCTACGGGAACTGACGACCTTGTTACTATTTTTATTCAGGCCGATCAAGCGTCTTTTTCCATGCCTAACTCTACCACTATCCCCACCACGGCCATAGTCCCTTATACGTCATCAGAAGGCAGTAATTATATCTTCGGCACCCCGCTAGAAGTGTTGACCGACTTCAACGTAAACACCACAACCTTCAAGCTGCAAAAGAAAATCCAAGTAGATTTTGGCCTGTTCGCGGGTACAGAGTCAGCCTTTGTCGACATACACACCGGGAGCGATTGTCCGTAATGAGTGATATTCAGTTTAATGACAATAAGATTCTGTTTGTAAACAACAAGATTGCCTTTGGAGCGGATTGTTGTTGCGTGACCCCCGGAGAACCCTGCGTGGTATGTCCAGATACTACGCCTCTCCAGTTGAGGTTGGTTGCCAGCGGACTTACGATCTGTGCTGACTGCACAGAGATAAGTTCGTTCGACTCAACAAAATGGACAACTACGCCATCTGTTAGCCCTAATGGCACGTTTATCCTTACCCAAACCGGCAACGCCTGTGTTTGGCTTCACAACTCGGATGCATCAGGTACAGTTAAAATATGGGACACGACTGATTGCACCGGAGACGTAAAACAGACTTTTAATATTGATGGGATATTGTGGCAAGTAGGGTCTGGGTTTGACGTTCTCGGTTGTTATGATCTAGGCGGTGGATGCCGAGCAACAAATTTTGTGGCTGTGGCGGCTGGTGATCCATGTGAGTGGGGAACTGTCGGGAATACCCTTTCGTGTGGGACGGAAACCACAAGGACGCTGATAGGCTTCGAGGGCGGCTCCGTTACGGTAACGGCGATATGATTCTATTCATAGAATCTCCCGATTGCCTTTCCCATGCCCATTGCCGTACATGCCGCGATCCCGAAGCTACTGCATGGCGGGAATCTCTAGGTAAGGCTTTTCGGATACCCGAACCATTCGACTGCCCGCACGGTAAGCCTTGGGGATACATACCCAAAGGCTCACCCGTTCCAATCAAATCCCAAGTATGCAAATACCTAACTAGAACATGCTGTGGTAAACCAAATTTATGTAGCGCTCAAGGGGGGCGGGACGTTGATCCTGGGGACTGTCAAGACTGTACTATCAATGCCTGAGCCTTTAGCACTATTCATTCTGATAATCGGCGGACTCGCTATACTCGCGCGCCGCATCTGTAGGGGGAAATATGGCAAGTAAAAGATTCGTAAGCGGGGCGCCTGCTGTTGTGCAGATCAATACCGAGACTCCGGCCAATGTCGAAGTCGGCGATATATTCGCACTCAAACTAGAAGACCGCAACGGGAACAATCATTCGATAACCTTCACCGCTGCCGGTACGACGGTTGCAGGCGTAGTAACGGGTCTATTCAACGCCGCGGTAGCAGCTGATACTGCCGGGGCTGTGCCTTGGAACGCCGTTACCGCCACTGATGATACTACTACAATGACGATCACGGCCGACACTGCGGGCGAGCCGTTCTTTGTAACTACTACCGCCACAAACGGAGGCGCTACTGATGACCAGACCCTTACTGACGCTACCTCTACCGCTGTAGGTGGGCCGAATATCTATAACGATCCTGAGAATTGGTTTACACAAGCTATTCCTGTAGATGCTACGGATTCGGTTGTAATTACTTCTACCGCAGCCGCAAATGCGATTTATGGGTTTGATGATACTGGTGTTGGGATTCTAGGTTTTGAAATAGAACCTGGTCATACTGGAGCTATAGGCTCCCACGCGCGACCCTTAAAACTTAAACTCGGAACGACTGACCTTGTAAATAACAGTGCTTCAGGCGAGAAACACATCTTTTTGGATGAGTTTGCCAACGCCTTTATAAATGAAGCGCCTCCATCTCCTGGAACGGGGCTGTTTGGCTTTAACCTTACGGATAGTGGAACAAGTTCGTCAAACGGTAAAGTATTTGTATCGTGTGATTCCAGTGGATCGGTTGGTATTGCTGCCCGTACAGGAGATGTCGGTAATATTTACCAACTGAAAGTAACAAGCGGAGATGTGACTGTCGGAGATGGGGCGGTCTTTAATGAAATAATAATAACTGTTTCCGACGGTATATTGCGAAACTTTGCAGCGGTTAGCCAAGCATCTGCTAATATAAATAACATATCAGGAACGGTCTTTCAGGAAAGCGGGACGGTCAAAACATTACACACACGCGCCGGAGCGTTTACGTTCTTTAACGGTGGTATCATAGTAACTGCAAATATTTACGGCACCGGAGACGTGGATTGTTCTGCTACGCAAAAGGCAAGGTCGGTAACAACCAGCGTTAATTTCTTTGGCGAAGGGGGAAGATGGTTTGACCCCAATGGAACGGTAACCGCCGCAGGGGTTTATAATGTTAACGACGCCCGAAACGATCAGGTTATTTTCGTGGTCGGCCAAGATAAGAAATTCACCGTTACTGCTTTATAGAGGGAATAATGTCACACACGCCAGAACATAGACGTAGCGAACTACCTGTATTGACGACATTGTCGCCCGAGGTACTTGCAGCAGCTAGGAGACGGAATAAGGAGCAGGGGTTTGGTAGAAGGCCCAGAGGTCGCCTTTTTAGACGTGCTCGCCCAGCAGAGAACGCACTCAGAGATCAACTCAGGACACAGCAGCAGGAAATACCGCCCGAGGCCAGAGAGTTTGTGGGCGGTGCGTTTTCAGGCGCAGGCGCTATAGCTCCGGCAAGAGAAACCCTTGCGCAGCCTGCACAAGAAGCCCTTAGACAGCAAATACAACGACCCGAAGGCAGAGCGTCCGTTACTGTAGGCGGGCAAACATTCACAACTACGGAATCGCAGCAAAGGTCCGGCCAGTTTGAGCGCGAACAAGGCGCCGCACTACGAGAGGCTTTTACAAGCCAAACCCCTTTAACGCGAGAACAGCAGGGTCCAATCAGTACAAGGGTCAACGTTCCGCAGCAGCAGGCTATCAGGCAAAAGAGGCAGGAAGAATTATTCCAGAAAACCGCAAGTCCCGTAGACAAGCAGCTTATAGACCTTGGGTTGCCGATAGGCGGTAGTCCCGAGATCAGGTTGCAGGGTTTGGAAATAGCCTTAAAAATCAAGCAGCTTAAAGAAGGCAACGCTATTGAATTGTTGGAAATAACGAATGAAATAGCTAAGATAAAAGAAGTGATAAGGGCTGCGAAAGCCGCCGAAGACTTGGCCAAGGCGAAGCTAGAACAAGAAGCCACTACTGGCGAAGCCGAGAGGGATTTAACGAAGTCAGAGGGAGAACTCGGCAGGGCTGAGGCAGCTACCGAGAGAGAATTCACGGCTGGCGAGAGTCGGCTTGACCGAGAAAGCAAAGAACGTAGAGAGACTACAAGGGCCGAGGCGACTAGGCAGTTAAATGACATTAGAAATACTCGGCCTGGTTTTAAGTTTCAGGGGGAGGCTATCAGAATAAGGATAGACCGAAAGCTTCTTGCAATTGAAGACCTTCAGACAGAATTGCTCACGGTTCCTGCGGGTCCTCAAGGAGATGCAGAACGTACTAGAATACAAGACAAAATAGATAAACTGGATGAAGATGTAGGCAAGGAGGTTGATACTCTTTCGGCTGTTGGCCAACCAGAAGTACAGGCGGGCCAAGCCATTGCTCAAGAGGACTTGCAATCACGGGCGGCGGTAGATGAGAATTTGCAGACACCTGCAACGCCACAGGCTACTACGCAACCATCGGGAGCTGCTCCGCTGTTTCCGGGGGAAGACAATGCCGTCATAGGCCAAGCATACACATTCCCCGATGGGTCAGTTGGGGAATATAGGGGGAACGGCAAGGTCCTGCTGGCTCAATAATGGCAAAGCTTGTTGACATTAAAGATTTGGGCATAACGGACAGCCCCGAACAGCCCGGTCTTGTAAACATTTCTGATATCCAAGGCCCGTCGGTAGAACCTGCGGGATTAGTGAACGTTGCCGATCTTCAAGGTCCACCAGTAGAAACTATTAGCAAGGCCCCAGAGCCATCAATCGAACAGCCGGGTCTTGTGAATATTTCCGAACTACAAAGACCCTCGCCAACTGGTTTAACTCCGCGCCAACAGGCTACATCCGACGAGCAAGAAGCAATAGTCCGAGAAGCAAGATTGAACCCACCGCCTCCGCCACAACTGCCTCCATCGAAGGGATTTTTTTCTGGCCAAGGCCTTGTTTCTAGCAGCGCGGCACTTGCAAGAGGATTTGCTGGTAGCGTAGAAGCTGTAATCAATACCACCGAAAACATTACTGCCTTTTTGGATAGGAAAACCATTGGAGAGGCAGACGCCAAAAAGCTCAGGGAATTCCTGGGGGCGAAATCGCCTCTCCTTTTTGGTGGAGGGAATGGCGGGGAAATTATTCGGAAGTGGGCACAAAAAACAAAGAGGGACTTCGGCATCAGGCCCACCGCTCCTGATTGGTGGAAAAGCGTAAGCGGTGTATGGAACGCGCTGCCAAATCTTTTGGGAGAAACCCTTGGATTTTTCGCCCCGTCTGTTCTTGTTTCGGCTGTAAATCCTTTAGCCGGGGCCGTGACTGCGTTTGGGACTGGCTTCGCTAGTGGATTCGACCAAATACACACGAAAGCCAAAGAGCTTGGGATGTCGGACGACTCTGCCGTAATGCTTGGCATGGCGGGCGCGATACCCTACGCATGGATAGAGAAGGCAAAGTTAGGCGGCGTTTTAAGATTCGGCAAGGGCGGCGAGAAGGCTTTGAAAAAGGCGGTTGTTGGTAAGCTAGCAACCCAGTTTAGTAAAGGGGTTTCGCTATCTAAAGAACTAGTTAAAACTAGTTTTGTAGAAGGACTAGAAGAGGTTGCTCAAGAGGGCGTCGTCTTCTTGTTCGGTGAGATTCCTTCCGGCAAAGCTGACTTCGGAGGCTTGGTCGAAAGATTGGCCGCATCCTTTGTCGGCGGATTCTCTGCTGGTGGTGTCTTGTCCGGGGCTAACATTGCCACAGGAATAGGAACAGACACGGCAGTTACAGATCTTGCCCGCAGAGCCCAGCAGGTTTCTCCTCAAGCTCCTACCGTAACAGAGTCGCCTGCTACTGAGGCCTTAGAGCAACGCCGCCAGCTACAACGTGCGAGATTAGGTGCAATTGAAAAAGAAGTATCACCACAGTCCACGGCAGAACCAGCGGAGACAGCGCCTGAAACTCCAACTGAAACCGAAAGTGGATTTAGGCCTGATCCTGAAGTTCCTGTGGGTGTAGAAGAAAAAAGGGGCGGCTTTATCTCTTTCGGCCCAGAGGGTAAACCCAAGGGACCGTCTAAGCCTTGGCTTGATTTGGAAAGAACTAAAAGTCCCAATAAAGTAATCGAGGATTTCTTTCAAAGGACCAACACGCTTACCAGTGTCAAGAGCAAGCTTAGCCAGGCGTTTCAGAAAGTAAAGACTGGACTAAAGGAAAGGTTTATTCCGACATCTTTGATCCCTCGAACGCCCGAAGGTATATTTGCCCGTGATGCAATTCGTACAATGCCGGAACAAATCCGTGCTAAGAGAGAGCGGTCGATAGATGAAATAGAGACTATCCTAAACGGCGACGGGACAAGAAAGACCTTAGACCACGCAGGATTAGATTTATTAAGGCGTAAGGTTTTCACGGAAGACCTTATTGTCGAGGGAATACGGGCAGAAGAAGAAGCCGACCTTGCGGCAAGTGCGGGCGCAAGTGAGTCAGATGTGGAGTTCATTAGGGGACGGCGATTCCCCGAAGGTTTAACCAAGGAATTCCTTCAGGAAGAAAAAGCCAGAATTGATTCGATTATAGCCCAAGTGCCTTCTGTTCAAGATGCGTTTGATAGACGACAGGAATTGTGGGAAAGAGTCAGCCAAGACCTAGTAGATCGCGGGGTCATCTCTGAAGAGACGGCGCGAAACAAGGCCTATGTTAGACATTTTGTTTTGGATTTCGTCGAAGATATACGTCCCCCAGGTGTGCCCAAGTCTCTTAAGAAACCCTTTAGGGCATCCGCGTTAAGAAGAAAAGGAACCAGTAAAGATATATCTACAGACTATCTTGAAGTCGAACTCAATGCTTTAGGTCAAATATTCAGAGATAACGCAGTAGAGGATTTGGCAGGGGAAATTGCCGACTTTTATAGTGTGGGCCCTTCCGAGGGTGTTCCGCCTGGATTCACAGAATGGCAATTTAAGCGAGGAAACATATTCTTCCAGGCTAAGACTATAACCGAAGCCCAGATTACCGCGATGGCAGAGCAGACATTCTCCGATCCTGATAATGCCAAAACGCTTCAAATCCCGCTGTCTGCCATGCGAGACGGATTAGTAATTGGAGGCAAGCGAAAGACTCATATAATACCTCAGTGGCTTGCAGACCAGCTAGATGATTTACCTGTATCCCACCAACAGGGCAAGCTTGCGTCGCTTTCAGCATTTGCGACCAAACTGTGGAAGCGGTGGATACTCCGTATAAACCCGATTCGCTACAATCTTCGTAACTTTGTTGGAGATGCTGAAAGGGTTAATGCTGCCGGAAAGACCGGGGCTTTTTTGCGAGTACCGGACGCGGCCGTTTTCCTTTTCAAGAAACAGGGCATCGACTATGAAAAAGGATTGGAGTTTGGGGCGTTTGGATCAAGTCTTTGGCATGAGATGGGAGACGCTACCGAACTCCAGCAGTTTAAGAAATTTAAGGATGTAACCAGTAAGAGTTCATTCAAGAAGGCCCTCAAAGTATTAAAACTCCCGTTCCGTGCCGTAAGCGTAGGTGGGCAGGCCCTTCAGGACGCCACCCAGGCGAGAGAAGATGTTTTGCGAGTTGCTGTATATCTTGACGCCCTGGACTCTGTGGACAAGTTTCTCGCTGACGGGACTTCAATAAGGCATTGGGCTGGCAAAAATACTGACATAGAGGTCTTGGCAAAGATAGACAAGCATCGCGCCGCCACTCGCATGAGCCGAGAGACGCTTGGCGACTATGGCGACTTTACGCCGTGGGAAAACGATGTTCTTCGCAACGGAGTTGTGCCTTTCTATTCATGGATGAAAATCAACGTCAAGTTCTGGCCGCAGGTTCTTTTGAATTCCGCCAAAGAAGAGGGCTTTAAGGCTGCCGGGAAAAGCGCTGCGATCAGAGCTGGCCGGGTCGGTTATGGTGTCGGGAAGTTCGCTGTTCGCATTGGTACGGCTTATGCGATGCTGGCCGCGTGGAACAATAGCGATGAAGACAAAAGAAAAAAGGAAAAGGCGCTACCGTCTTTCCAACGGTTTAAGCCACATGTTATTTTGAAAGACGGGATTGTTTCATCACCGTCGGCATTATCGGATTTCTTAGAGTGGTTCGACCTTGAGTCGATAGCTCCGCTATTAAGAAGGTGGGAAAACGGGCATATCTCTTTTGATGAGTTGTTATTACAGGCTGCACTTACTGAAGTAAAGGCTCCTGTGAATAGGGTGTTCATGGCGTTAAACCCATTCCTTAAGACGCCGATAACTTTGCTAGGCGCAAGAACTTTTCCCGATGTGTTCGAGTCTCGTCCATTCGCCAAAGCGTTTTCTAAAAAGGCCGTTGCCAGGGCTTTTCTGGATTTACTCGGTTCCGATGTCAAGCGATTTGTAGATGTCGGGAAAGGCAAGCGAACACTACAAGATGTTCTCGCTTACTACTTCTCTGGCTCTTCATATCGCAGACTATCAGAAGATGATCTTCTAAAACAGATCCGTCGTGGGCTTGAATTTACCACGATTAAGCGACGAACTGATACCCGCCAACCCGGCGATCCGAGAAAAGGTCGCGAAGGCGAAGCCCAAGAGTTGCAAGCAAGGCATCAAGCCTTGACTGGTAGAAGATTTGTTCCATCACCAAAATCCGGTAGATCGCCTAGGAAACCGAGACGAGCCAAATAATAACCGACCCAAAGGAATATAAATGGACATACAGGAATGGATGCAGAATATTTCGCGCGATATCGGCGAACTTTCGCAAGGTCAAAAAGACTTGGCTACAAATCAAAAGGAAATGAAGGCTGATATAAAATCTACCAAGGTTACTCTGCAAGGAAATGGCAACTCTAAAGGTAGCGTTATAGCAGTTTTAGCAAGCCACGGCACAGCGTTAAGGATTTTCGGCGTTGCGCTTTGCGTGATCACTCCCGCTGGTATATATGGAATTGTAAAACTAATACAAAACACTTAGGAGACACCATGAAGAAAATCATTGACTGGATCAAAGACAACAAAGACTCTGCAATTACCCTACTTATCGTGGCGGTGTTGTTCGCTGGTATTGGGGGTTGCGAATCGACTGTCTCTGTAGACGGCGAGAAGCTTACCCGTTCTGAGTTCACGGCTGCCGGTCGAAGTACCCTATCCGCCCTCGAAGCTGAAGGCATAGACCTTCAAGCAGCTACCCAAAAGCACAACGCAGAAATTTCCGCATTCAACGAAGCCTTTGAAGCTGGTGTAGAAGATTTAAACGAACAGGATGATTTAAAGCTTGAACTTTTATCCGTTGGTACTACACTAATCTCCGGTGCTGCCAATACCGTCGCCCCTGGTTCTGGTATGATTATATCAAGCGCATTAGGCGTGGGCGGTTGGCTGATTGTGGGCCAGGGTGCATGGCGAAGACGGAAAGAAAAGAAAGCTGCATAAATGAGCATACCCGAAAAAGCAATTGAACTATGGTCCGAGGTTGCCAATCAATTAGAAGACCTGCAATCCTTTCAAAGGCTTGCGTTTGATCGTATTGGGATCACAGAGGGCAAAGTCGGCGATCTTAAGGTCGCCATAGATTCTATACGTCGGGATATGTCTGAGAAGTTAGAGACCCTTGGCGAGTCGAACAAGGCTATTATCGCCAACCTATCTGACCTACTTGAGACAGTTGAGAAGCTAGAGGCTGCGCCAGAGGCCGGAGGATCGCCTGAGAGCCTCGAAAGTCAAATAAAGGCACTTGGATACCCCTCTGGCCGTATTATCGTCTTAGACGACCTCCAGGTCATCCAGGACGACAGGCAGACTACGCCTGTGCCGGGTACTGTGTATGTTATTAAAGAAGGCACTTACGGGTCGCTGAAACTCACAAGAACTGGCTCGCAAGCTGAATTCTCTGGTGAACCGGGCAAGCCCTTAGTTATACTGGCTGAACCGGGCAAGACTGTTACTCTAAAGGCTGTAGATAAAGCTTTAAGTATATCGGGTTCACATGATGTTATTATTGACGGGCTGACTTTGATATCCGAGAACTCCGGTCGGGGATCGGGGTTACATCTTGACGGGAAGTACCAAGGGCCGATACGAGACCTATACATAAAGAATCTATCGTCTTCGGGCTGGATGTGGGGCTGTAATGGGACGGGCGGAGACATATGGAACTCCACTTTTCTTAATTGTGACTTCTCGAATAACCCCGGAGAGCATGGGGTATACATGGGGGCGCGTGCTGGCTACATGCAGCGAGGGGTAATCTTTAATGAATGTACGTTTAACGGCAACGCTAAACAAGGGTTATATGTAAACTGTTTCGCTGAAAACTTCCTTATAGAACTATGCGAGTTCATAGGCAATGACGATGCAATTACTTTGTTCAACGGCGTTAGCGATACAACCATCAACGACTGTGATATCACCACCGATGATAAGGGTATAATCTTTTATGCTTACTTCCAAGGGGTCAAGATGGGGATCGTACCCCATGACTCCACTGGGAACTTGGTGCAGAATTGCAGGATAACCTCTGGCGGGCCTTCTGTTTACTTTAACGTCCAAGAAGCTGGCGATGGCTTCCCGATAAAAATGGTTGCAGAGATCAGGGATTGCACATATAATAACCCACCTGTAATATCAGATAGCAAATGGTTGACAGCAGACGTTACGATAACATGATCCCAGACAAAGAGAGGTGGTTGCACAACAACCCATCTGTGTTGGCTTCTGTCATGCGCGGCATGGAACAGACAGCCAGAGGTGAGTTTGTAGAGCCGCCGGATTTAGAGGAAGATATAACGAACCTGCAATAAAACAAACATCATCAGTGATAGTATCGTTACCCCGGTATCCTATAGGTGCCGGGGTTTCTTTATGCGCCTTACAATGTTTCGCCAAAAGGTTACAATAGTGACCCCAAAGGTTTACAATACCTATACGAAAAGGCCTTTTGTGTAGACGTTCGTCGGATACCTATGAGAAAACGGCATTATTTATAGGTATCAGCAGGATAAATGGGTACTAGACGAGAAAAACGAGTACTAAAACTGCCTGTTTAATTGGGCAGTTTATGCGTGTTTGCGTAACGTTATTGTCTTGCCACAAAAGACTTATCTATTTAGGGGTATAAAAACTTTATTTTCTACTTGATTTATCCTGAGACGTACCCGATAATGCTTGTAGGAACATGAATAGGACTGCTAAACAACTTATGGTTTTCCTTTCTGGAGCAAGCCCAGCACCCTTTCCTAGCAGTCCGGGTAGTTGGGTTTGTTTCATGTACCGGGCAGTCTTAAGCGAGTTGCCCGAGTCCCAAGGCTGGGACGCCTTCCCAGCAAGTCAGGGTGTCTCCCCCGCACCTTGGCTTGCTATAAAGGAGCTATAATGAGCATAATAAGTTATCTCGTGCGTATTTCGGCCGAAAGGGAGCAATTAAAAGCAGAGCTTGACAGCATACTTGAGCCTGTAATGGAAGTAGCTTTAGACCAAATCGAAATCCGTACTTCTATGGACTCTGAAGGCGACCCGGAAGTAATCGGCGGGATCAACAGCTTTGAAGTAACCGAGATTACAGGCCCGGACTATATAACCTTTGATATCGAAAACGACATGAATATCCCTACATCGTTTAACGGTATTAAAGACGGCGTGGACTTCAAGTGCATCCTGTTTGAAATAGTAAAGGGTGAGGCACACTACGAGGTAACAACATGAGTCATACACCGGGACCGTGGCACACACACGACGAAATGGTACATGCGAAGTTCCAAATAGAAGGGCAAGAGTTTCATTATGCTGTGGCGAACGCCTTGGAACACTCCAGGGTGAACCAGCCCACTATGAAAGCCAACGCCCGGCTTATAGCGGCGTCACCCGACCTACTGGAAGCGTGCAAGGCTCGAACGTTACTGCTATTTGAAGGCCCGGAAGCTGTGTGCGAAAAATATGACCTACCCTGGCATCATAGTACGCTATGGATGAAGGACGCCAATGAGCGTGACGCAAAGGATGAAGTAGCTGAAGATTATGTGGGCAACCTTGAGTTCGCTGCTATCAAGAAAGCAGAGAAACCATGAGTAACCAAAAAGGACAGTGGCGGCTTCGTGATAACGAAATCATCCTTAACCACAAACCCGTGGCAACTATTGCGTGCGGTGAGATCGGCGACAAGTTTCCCACTATCAGGCTTGTAGAAGGCACGCTTGGCGGCGTGTTAGGCCGGATAACACTTCAGGCTGAAATGGATATCGTAGCCATGGATAGCATACCAGAAGAAGAAGCCGCCGAAAGGGGCGAGTTCATCGTGCGAGCTTGTAACAGCTATGCTGACCTACTGGAAGCGTGCAAGGAAGCCGCTGCTGAACTTCACCAACTAGCTTGGGACTTCAAAATCCACGGCCAAGGCACGTTGGCAAAGCAAACAAAAGAACACGCTGATAAGGCTGAGGCCGCTATCTCCAAGGCAGTGAAGCCATGAAGATTATAGTACAAGATGTTATCAGTAGCGACAACCATACAGACCGGGCACCGGCATTGAAAAAGAGGCTGGCCAAACAGGGTATCGACATAGAAATTACAAAGCCAATAATTATAAATAAGAAGCGCAAGGATGAGCAAAGAACAAATGGAAAAAGAAATAGCCGCCCTCAAGGCCAAATTGACAGAGCGAGAAGAAGACAATCTCGAATTGCAGGTTAATAGAGATGATTCGTGTCGCCTAAATGCGGAAATCAAACGCAATCTATTGGGCAGATTACATACGGCCGAGGCCAGGATGGTAGAGCAAAAACAGAAGATTGACGCTTACGAGGTATATGTGACGGTCACTGAAAATGAAATAACCAGTCTTAAAAAGAAGTTACGCATCTTAAGTTCCGCCCACAGCATGTCCCAGGTGCGGAGACTGGCTATCCAGCTAGATGTGAAGGGAGATAGCGATGGAAAACTGTCCTAAATGTGGAATGGAATTGATGCCACAAGATAAATGCCAACGTGCGTGGCGCTTCCAAGTCGAGGCGCCACACGGAGCGATTCTCCACAATTACTCACGCTGTTTAGAAGTTAAAAACAGCCGAAAAAACGCAAGGTTAGTTGCGGCTGAAGCCAAGGTAGCAGAGTTAACAGCCGAACGCGACACCCTCAAGGCGATAGTAGACAAGCGGACAGTTGCAGCCGCAAAGGCTTTGTGCGAATTGGAGATAGTCCTGCCTTATTTGCCACTGCCGACAAACACAATCGCCAAACGTGTTTTCAATGACATTTTGCGGGATCACCCCGACATACCCCACAGGGACTTCTGCTATTGCCCCCAATGTTACACAGTACACAAGACCGACAAGCACACTCCCGACGCCGCCCAGGCTGCATTGGAGGGAAGGGAATGATTGTCCTAACACCAGAGCTTGTTGCGAGAATTGACAAATTGGACCTGGAATTCCTAAGAAGAGAGTATTCCGCTGAACGCGAACTGGCCATACTAATGGGGTGGGTCGAGGCCGACTTGAGTTTGCTGTGCCATGAACCGCTTATAATCGCGATCAATACAGTTTTGCATCGCATACTTTATGATGGATTCAGAGGATACCAAGATTTTACACGCGACAGTTTAAAAAAAGCCTTTATGGTTGAGTTTAAAGGCTTGCGGGTGTTTGAAAACTGGTTGGACCAGGTGGAAAGACGCTGGAATAGACGTTAAGAGATAAGGATGTCTTTTATGATTTCTCCCGGAAACACCTCCAAAAAATACCTACCTGCATGGCTACGGAAGACTAAGGGTTCGCTTGTGCAGTCGCTTTCAATAAACGAGCCCTTTCTGCCCGACATAAGCATAGCGGCCGAAGAAGAAATCCTATTGAGCAACGGTACAATTCGTGGGCGAATCGATATTCGCAAAAGTGTAGGTAAATGTTCATGTAACGCAACCGGCCCCGAGTGTCGGCCTTGTGAAGAATGCAAACAAGCTAAGTCTCGAAAAATTGCTGGGCTGCGTCTGCGGGCTAAGGCCCGTGAGCCCTTGTTTCCTCAAGCTACAACCGAATAAAGTCGCTAAAGCGAGCGGTGTTCAAAAGCAGACTGTGGAGTTGTCCACTCCTTATCAAAGTCACTGTTTGCTTGCGGTAACGAGGCATCGCGCCGGTGCAACCCCGGCCAATATTTTACAAGTGACACGGAGAACGTATTATGTGTGATTGTTATGAAGACAAATGTAAAGGTTGTGGTAAGTCAGTGCGGATTCACATTGGTGATTTTTCCACTGGCAGAAATAATGTGAGAGTGTGGTGTCCGGCCTGTCATGCCAAACTATTGGAATGCTTGGCTACTACGGGTAGAAGTCAGGACGCATACATCATGTTCTATGATCAGGGCTATATCTTCTTGTGCGATTATCCAAGAAGTATTCATGTGAACTAGGCCCCTTCTGTAGCTCTTTTACAAGTGAATAAAGCTGATGTGCGTGGATGAACGTGGATAAACAGCCCACACACGAAGGGCTGCATCTTCTCCGTTGCCAATACTAGGAACGGTCAACGGCCACATCAGCATTACGCGGCGGTAGCTCAGTGGTAGAGCGGCGAACAAGGTCAACCCCGGGAGAAGGCCTTTAGTAGTTGACGTTGGGTTCGATTCCAGCCTGCCGCATTCAACCGCCTACCGGGAGTGGCGGAAATAACCACCGGCTGACATATTCTCCAGTGCCGTCGAGGGGAAACCTTCGGCGGTGCATTAACGAAAGGGCAAACATGAGAGTTTACGGAGATATTACATTTTGTCCGTTCTATCAGGGCTGCAAGGATGGTAAAGGTTGTCGCCGCGCTTTAACTGTCGCGGTAGAGGCTGGTGCCAAGCGGGCCGAAGAGCCCATATTTGAATACACCGACAAGCCAGAGTGCTTTAAAGTGAAAGGATAACAATGTCAACTAGCGAAATAGAATATCGTGATCTGTACGAACGTGAACAGGCTGATAGGCGTAACGAATCTCTAAGGACAACACTATCTATCTTAGACACTATTCGTGCCATGAAGGCTACCTGTAGCCAAATGTTAAACCCGGTGCAACATGACTGAACAAGACCCTATGATGTTAGCGTTGCAAGAGGAGTTTGACGTTATCGACGCCGACGCCAATCTTGCCCAGAGTAGGCATGAAGGCCAAGGGTGGGTAGTTGAATGGTATCTACAGCGGTTAGCCGAGCTCGATGCTGTTGCCGGCGTCCACCATGACCAATTCAAAACCCTGCAATCGCAGATTGATAGCCGTCGCAAAGCTTTGGATTACCGCTATGGTGAGCTTTTCCAGCAAGAGGCAATGAAGGTCTTTGCGGCCCGACCGGACCAGAAGAAAAAGTCGGTTGATACTCTCTGTGGTCGTATCGGATGCCGAACAACCGGCGGCAAACAAAAATTGGTTATTGACGACGAGGTTAAAGCTATTGCATCGGCTGAAATTGAATGTCCAGAAGCTGTCAAAAAGACGTTATCTAGATCAATAATAAAAGAACAACTTGAGGCAGGTGTTGCTATTGAAGGCGCTCGCCTTGTTGTCACAGATAAAGTAGAATCATTTTACGCAGGTAGCGTGAAGTTCGATAGACCATTATTAGAAAGGACAGACGATGAACATTGATTCAGCATTTCCAAGTAAGTATCTAAAGGCAAGCGACCTTGAGGGTGGCGAAGTTACTGTAAGCATGTCTACTGTCGAAATGCAGGAGGTAGGCCAGAATAAAGAAATCCAACCGGTCTTGTACTTCCAAGGCAAGGACAAGGGTTTGGTGCTTAACAAGACGAACGCCGGAGTTATAACGAATGCCTATGGGGCTGAAACCTCCACATGGTCGGGCAAGACAATCACCATTTACCCAACGACAACCGAGTTTGCCGGAAAGGCGGTCCCCTGTTTGCGGGTTAGGGTCACAACCCTTTCAGACGCTGGTGCGCCGGACATCCAGGATATTACTAACGAACACGGCACGCCTCCCGATATGGGTGGCGACGATTTGCCATTCTAGTGGCTAAGACCTACCCACGATTGAATGACCTTGACGAACCGGTATTTGACAAGCCCGTCATTGAGATAGCAGCAGAGGTTCCCCCTGGCGGAGCGTTAGCGGTTAAGAGTGCCAAAGAATACCACAGCGACCGCCAGAGGGCTTGGTATTGGGCTGTAGCGGTTAAAGCACTTGTAGACATAGGTTACTCCCAAGGTGAGGCTGACATGATCCTGAAGGCTACCTGTGGTAGCACGTTGCTCAAGAAAGAAGCCCTGTACATTGGTAGAGACGCCGACAACAAACCCATTACAGCTACGCGGCTTTCAATCGTAGGCGTAGGCAAGCGGAACATGTCGAAATTCATCGACAATATCATAGCCGCTTCGATTACTAACGAGTGGTTTATACAACCCCCGGAGATAAGAGAATGAGTTGGAACTACCGCATAGTGAAGTATGGAGAATCGGGCGCGGGTTTTGGCCTGCATGAAGTTTTTTATGATAAAAATGGCAAGCCTGAAATGATGTCAATGGAGCCTGCCGGTTTCGTATGTATGCCCGACGAAGACCCTAAAAAAAGTATCGTTGTCGCCATTTCAATGGCACTAGCAGCGGCGAAGGAACACCCAGTTTTAGATGAAGATGATATAAGGAGTTAAGCATGGCATTTGTATTACGAGACGGCAACGGAAAGTATAATACCGAGTTCTGGCTAAATGAAGGCTCCGATGGTGGGATAGTCCTGCGATGTCTTAGGGCCGGAGAGCCGCATCCACAGGGGCTGGCGGTGCTTAAGATCGCTGAAGACGGTATGCTAGAGTTGTTGAACGCTGGCGACTTCTCAAAAATGGGCCTCACATACAACCTAAACCACCGCATATTGCTTAAGGATTCATCATGACTAACTGGCTAGAAGGCGTAGAGAAGCTGAAAGACCTTACCCGTATAGGTCTAGCAATGTGGCCTGAACTAGCAAGGGAGTGACAATGGATGAATTACTAGAAGCGATAAGGAGCTGGCTTGACGTTAAAGATCACCCGGAAAAGCTGTGGTTTCCCGATAATCACCTCGAAAGAACCAGCAAGCTAGTAGAAGATGAATTGTCCAAGATTATAAAGGCCGAGGTTGAAGCTGCCCTGAAAGGAATAAAACATGAGTGAAGCATGGAAGAAGAACACGGATGTGTTGATGGAGGCTTCTGGGATACCGCCAGCTCCCAATCGCTTCAGGGCTTCGGGTATTGTGCCGATTAATGATCGCCTTACTTTGTTGCCTTCGGTATTTCACGGCTGCGTTTGTATACAGGGGCCAGACGGCTCATATCTTACCATAGATAAAGAAGAAGCAGTCCTTCTCGGTGATCGTTTTAATTACATCTTCCACTTAGGGGCTAACTGTGACTGACTTAATCAGCAGAGACAAAGCTATAGCGATATGCGATCAATACCAGGATGCGGTAGCGGGTGTATTCGGTGACGGATACCCCCAATTTACCCAGGTCGTGAAATCGCTATTCACAAGCATGAAACATGATTTACTCAGCATGGAGGCTGTAGATGAAAATACTGGCGATAGACCCCGGAACTGAACAGTCGGCGTATGTTGTTTACAACAAAGCGACCGGGATATTGGATGATTCCTCCATTCTGGCCAACTATGAGCTGCTGGGCAAGATGCGTTCGGGCGAAATGGCCAACTACAACGTAATGGCCTACGAGAAAATCGCCTGCTACGGAATGGCGGTGGGGGCCACGACGTTTACTACGGTAGAATGGTGCGGTCGTTTTATAGAGGCGTGGATAAGTGCTACCGGCCAAGAATGGATAGGTATCCCTCGAAAAGATGTAAAGATGCACCTCTGCCTTTCAATGCGGGCCAAAGACGCCAACGTGCGCCAGGCGATCATAGACCGCTACCCGTCATGTGGAGGCGGCAAAACCCCCCAAATCGGAACCAAGGCCAAACCCGGCTACTTGTACGGTGTTAAATCGCACATCTGGTCTGCCCTTGCGGTTGCTGTCACTTACGCGGAGACTTGTAATGGCGACACTTAAAGAACAATGTAACACGCTAGTTCAAAAGATAGCTGTTGCGCGTGGCAAGTGGTGTATTCGGTGCGGGACCTCTTGGGGGTTAGAAGGCCACCACGTCGCCGGAAGACACAAAGGCACGATTCACGACACATCTACAGTGATTTGCCTGTGTTCTAAATGCCATAGAACGGGGCCGCTCGCTGCCCACCACAGCCCAAAACAGTTCCGCGCGTGGTACGAAGGATTAAACCCAAACCATTTCGCAGAGTGTCTCGAAAAGAAGGCGAAAATCATCTATGGATCAATTGATTATTGCATAGTACGCGCCGATCTCAAGGCCCAACTAAAGGCATTGGAGGGGGAGTAGTGGGTAAGGACTGGGTAAAGCTATTCCGATGCTCTCTGCAATCTGCGGCGTTCAACTCGTCGCCGGAGGTTTGGAAGGTTTGGTGCTACTGCCTGATTCGAGCCAACTACAAAAAGCGGTCTGTGGGCATCGGAAAATCCGAGGTTAAACTCAGTGTGGGCCAGTTCATTTTCGGGCGCAAGGAAGCAGCTTTAAAATGCAAATTATCCGAACAAAACATCCGTACAGCAATGCGAAACCTTGAGCTTTGGGGTTGCCTAACCAAGGAGTCAACCAAGGCATTTTCGGTTGTAACCATAGTTAATTGGGGACATTACCAAGCCAAAGATTCTCCAGCTAACCAAGAACCTAACCAAAGGGTAACCAACGCCTCACCAACGGGTAACCAAGACCTAACCACAGACAAGAAGGGAAAGAAAGACAAGAAGGGAAAGAAAAAGAAAGAGGCGGAGGTTTTCGTCGCCGAATGCGGGATTGAATTCCCTGAGAACCTTCAGACTTACGGCTTTCTGGGAATCTGGTGTGAATGGGAGACTGAACGGAAGCGCCGTAGGATAAAACTAACTGAAGGTGCCGTTAAGCGTCAATTCAAGCGGTTAGCCCAGGAAGGGCCGAAGCGAGCAATTCAAATTGTCGATGCTTCGATAGAGAACACATGGACGAAACTGGTTTACGAGGTCAAGGATGGACAAACTAGGAAAGATACTACCGGCGGCGATGACCAGTTTACCCCCAGCGAGAGAATCGATGCCTGATTTTTCAATACCCCCACATTCCAATAAAGACATTCCTTACCGCTACATGCCTTGGGAGATGGAAGATTACCCCGAAGCTATCAGAGAACGAGTTAGGTATTTCTTCTCGAACGCTGGTTGTTGGTCGATGTACCTTCATGGTGGGCCTGGCAGTAAGAAATCTTCCGTTGCCTGTGCAGCTCTTAAGCGTTGGCGGAAATGGAAAGGCCCTGGTCCTGATCGTGAATCGGAGTTTGTGGCTATCTACCAAGCCGTAGACTGGCTAAGGGATATTCACAGCCCCGGTGCTAAAGCTCGGTTGAAGTTGATGCAGGACCGCAAACTGTTACTTATTGACGACCTCGGGAAAAACAGGGGTACGCCCCACGTTGTCGAACAATTTATATTTTTGCTGCATCGAAGGTATGATGCTGGTGCGAAAACGATTATAACTTCTAACTTAGATTTAACCGAGTTTGCCCAACATATTGATCCCGCAACCTCCTCAAGATTCCAGGAAGGGATTATTCTGGACCTTGGCGACAAAGACGAAAGGAAAAAGTAAATGGGTAAGAAGATAGACATAGGGTGTTTTAAATCATTTTACGATTCTGGCTGGGGTGAAGGGATGTGGTCTCCACCTAGTAGATTTTTGCGTGCGGTTGTTTTGATGGACGCAGACGCCCCAGAACCAGAAATCCGCCTCCTGTATGGGGATAAGGATTTGCTCGCTGGCATTAGGACTAGCTTAGATCGAGGACTATACCAAGACGAGGCTAGAGCTGTGGCGGCGATGTTGATAGCCGCAGCTGATGAGGCTGAGCTACTTAAACAGCATGAGGAGAGTAACGATGGAAAAATCTGATGCTGCCCTTATATTTATAACCACCGGAGTCATCCTTTGGTGGATTTCCGCCAACACCTGCCCTCCACACGTCGAGCAATGGTCCCTAGAATCCACGATCTCCCCTTCAGGGACCATTGCCACTCTTAAACCCCCGATCGTCGCTTACGAGGCGATTGTGACCGCCTATTGCCCTTGTGAGAAATGCTGCCTAGGGTTCTCTGATGGGATCACGGCAAGTGGGAAGCCCGTAACTGCAAACGGTGGTAGGTTTGTAGCTGCTGATAAGTCAATCCCCTTTGGGACTATGATAATAATCCCCGGCTATGGTACTGTCCCTGTGTTAGATAGGGGCGGAGCGATTAAAGGCGATAAGTTCGACGTGTTCTTTCCCAGCCACCAAGAAGCTTTAAACTGGGGTAGGCAGACACTTTGGGTAACGATAGGAGAAAGATGATGGATGTAAAGCTCTATAAAATAGAGATTAAGACTCACACAAGATGGATGTACGCTTACGTTGTGGCCGCTGATCCCACCGCAGCCTATCAAGCATATCGCAGTTTCTTGGATGGAAAAGAAATCTGCTTTGGTGACGAACGCGAGCTACAAAGCATCGAGGTTGTCGCTGACAGCACCCCTTATACGACAGCTAATCACATACTTATCACAGGAGACCCCCAATGACAGATAAATGCGACCAGTGTGGAGTGAAGCTGGCTTATGCCGAGCCTTGTGGAGACCCAGAGGCACCCTATAAGCGTCCTACTAATGCCCACACCCCGGTACGCTGTCTAGAACGCCAGCTAGAGCAAGCGAAAGCGAGAATGGCTGAGATGGAAGACAAAGCATACAAACGCGACATTCTCATCGAAGAGTTTCAAGAATCCTCAATGCTGCTTAATAGCTCCGGCGATACTGACGGGATCATACCGGCTGATATTGAGAAGCATATCAACACCCTCCAAACCGAGAACAAGAGGCTTAGGGGGAAATTAGTCCAAGGCAGGATTCAATGCGACAAACTGCTTGAGTCTATCGGGGATCTTGGCCCAGGATTTAAGTCACAGGTAGAACTGATTAGGGCCGAGGCTGCACTGGAGGAGAGAGAATGAGCAAAGCACCCGCTGGATGGAAACAAAGTACTTGGGATTTTGCTGAGAAACAGTGTGCAAAAAACAGAAAAGATATGGCTGGGGAACGGTTGAGGATAAAGA
>SDBV01001460.1_pt1 | contig 35684 bp, 27 predicted proteins | sample 2277081 | NCBI WGS metagenome assembly SDBV01 (sample SAMN10402039, study PRJNA504765) | marine sediment metagenome | isolation source: marine sediment core GS10_PC15, 223 cmbsf | place: Arctic Ocean: Southern Knipovich Ridge | collected 2010 | reverse complement strand
GTCAAACTGCTTACTGTATGGGAATTCCTTCGGTATTCTACCATACAACAAATCTAAACATTTATAGAAATTAAAATAGCTGCAATAAAATTGCAGGGTTTTAACCGTTAATCAGACAATAAATAGAATTGCAGTTTTCAAATAGGTTGCTTTCATCGATTGTATGTTAAACTATTAATTTTTGAGAAATTCCTCAGCACGCCGGGCAATGTTCGGGTCATCACTTTTGAGTAATTCTGCGATCTGAACCTGAAGTGCCAGTTTGCAATTGGCCCGGCCGCTGTTTTCAAGTATACGGAAACAATTCTCGCTGAATTGACGATCAGAAGGAACCTTTTTCAAAACCTGATTCAGTCCGAACTTCACATACCGGGGGTCTTCGGAACTTAGGCAATGCATCAGATAATCGTTGTAGCAGAATTCCAGGGTATTGTCAAGCAATTTGTCCATAATTTCTCTATTGGCCCAATGCCATAAAGCCCATGAGGTATAAGCTGCATCCTTCACTACAACATCCTGGATTGCCTGTGGTGTGGCGGATATGACTGCATCTAGGCGCCTGTAATCTTTAGCGGTGAACAATTTGTGATTGTATTTGGTGAGTGGTAAATGCTCCAGGTATTCTAAAAATTCATAATCCCCAAGTGCGTTCCAGCACAGGGTCACAGCCAGGGGCTTGCAAATTTGTTTAAGGCAGACTTCAATGAATAAAGACAGTTTGTATTTATCCGGGAAGCCATGCTCATCAAAGCTCAGGAATACCGTATGTGTCTGGGCTACCGAATCCGGTTTTACAGGATCGGTAAGTATCATTTGATACTCGACAGAGTCCCCTGCGGCCAGGGCAGCCTGAGCCAACAGCACAAGCAATATTCCACATATAATAAATCCAGCTTTACCCATTAATTTAGAATGTCTCTCTAAAGTTATTCATAAAAGGGAAGTTACCTTGTTTCACCGTAACCGATCCGTTTTCGTTTTTGAACATACTGGCGTGTCCAGCGGAAAATATCCATCTCGCTGGTAATCCGTGGATCACTGGTTTGCATTCGCATTTCATCAGCATAGTCGGGCTGATCAGCCAGGCCACTGAGTTGCCCTTCTGTTGCCGGTTTTCGGTGTTGTCTTTCAATAAGGGAGGTAATGAAATTGTGTTTGGGGGCCGTGCATCAATTCTTTTTAAGTCTATTTGGGTTTTGTCTGTTGTCAAATATAGAAATGACATGAACCACTTGATTTTCAATTCGATAATATATGGATACCTGTTTTGAGATCACAGCCCGTATAAAGTCTTCAGACTGATTACTCCTAGGGAATCATTCCCTTCAGATTTTCAAGGGCTTCGTCTGACCAGCTGAGTTTATAGGTATTTCCCATATAGTTTTTGGACAGTTTCATGTGAATGAACCCTGCCTTCCTCTATATCCTTTAGCCCTCTCTCAATGGATTCCTTTTCTGCTTGATTCAATTCGTTCCACCAATCCTCAGATTCTACATGCTCCTCTTGAATTCTTCTGAGCTTGGAAATTATTGATTTATCATTAATTCGTGATATCCATTCAATTAAACTAAGTTTCTCTGCTTGTATATTCATGTCTACCAAGTTTAAAGCAAAAATAGTGAATATCAAAATAATTGGCAAAAGATCAAATTGCATGCCCTCTAACAGATGTGCAAAAACAACTTTCTCTTATTCGAGAATTTTACTCAATGCTGACCATCTGGCGGTACATGTAATCATATTCGTGATCCCCAGCAGTTCTCCATTGTACGTGCGTTAAAGGTTTATCCGGATATTCATTTTAATCTTGCTGAGACCGGTGTTATAACCTCATTGTCTTTCCACCGGATACCGGTATCGCTTCTCCGTTCAGATAAGTGGAGAGGGCATAGAACATCACCACTTCGCTGATCTCGGTCAATCGGGCTTCCCTTTTCAAAGGCACCTTGGTTCTGGCTACCGCATCGTCGGAAATCTTATCCACGGTGGTCCTTCTGGCATTGGCCAGGTCCAGCCAGTATTGTTTCTCTGCTGTGATGGCGGTTTTCTCCAGGTAATCCGGCTCAATCAGGCCCACCCTGACAGCCTGGTGATCGGCTTCGGCCTTCCACTCTTTTGCCAGGGTTCCAAGTAGTCCCCTTTGTGCAGCTTTTGTACCTGCATATCCGCCCTGGCCCTCGGATCCGACCGATGCGCAGGATCCAATCATGATGAGTACCGGGTCAACGCCCTTTACCAGCAGCGAATAAGCATAGGCAGCACAGTAATAGGTCCCTTTAAAATTCACATCGATAATTTTATCGAAGGTCTGTGATTCTTTGTCAGAAACAATGTCCTCAATCCGGCAAGGCTTAATAATGCCCACATTGTTGACAAATACATCCATGGATCCATCATAAATGGATGCAATCTCAGCAAAGGATTCTTTGAGTGTCGTCCGGTTGCTGACATCTCCTTGTACCACATGAATCTTGCTATCCTTAAAAGATTTATTAATAATTGCTCTGGCTTCTTCTGCAGCTTCGATATTGTGGTCCAGGATAATTACCTCGGCTTCATTTTCGGCAAAGGTGTAGCAGATTTGTCTTCCGATGCCCAGGGCTCCTCCGGTAACCACACATTTTTTACCCTTGAGTAGTGCTTTGCCTCTATATTTGGAAGGTTCAGGATTTTTCATTTTTCTCTGTTTGTTTATTTCTACATTTAAAATTGTCTGTTCAAACCTCCTGATACAACTTAGATTGTCAATTTAGTCCCCTCCCTGCCATAATCATCCTCATGCCTTACCTGGTCTTCTTCTGTCCACTCTCCAAAGCAGACTACAATCATTTTGAAATCATCCTCAATGGCCCAGAAACGGTGTTTCATACCCGGTTCAAGCATAAACTCATCGTGAGCCTTCGGACGATAAAGTTCACCATCAATTTCAAGATAGGCTCCGTCATCCAGAAAATGGAAAAGCTCATATCTGACTTCGTGTGAATGCAGGCTGGAACGCTCACCTGGTTTGATATGGGTTACATCGACTGAACACTCCTGGTTCCTGACCAGCAAGTGGATATCCCCCCATGGGCGAACAGACTTTACGGTCTTTGTTCCTTTTCGTGGATTTTGTTTTTGGCTCATCGCATTACCTTATTTTTTGGTTGCAGTTGTGGGTTTGTATTTGACATAGAAACAGTTTTCTCATTACATTTCTTCCAGAACTTTTCCGAATCTGTCTAATTCCTCAACGATTTCAGGATCGTCCTCCCAATTCTTGATCAGGTCCGTTGATACGTTGGTGTTGTTCAGGAAATCTTCATCCTTGTCAGCCACATACTTCCAGAATGCCCCGACCTTGCAGGTTTGTCCTTCTCCGCACCGAAGGCAAGGCGGTGATTGTGAATTATAATATATGTGCCCGAGAGGCTTTATCTGATCGGCGTGAGTAACCATGGTCTCAAATCTTGGTATACCCTTCCCGAGCTGCAAATCCTTATTCTGGGACCCTGCGGAAACAAGGATCGCCGGTTTCTGATGCAGGGCAATATGTGCATGATGGAAACATTCAAGCCGGGTTAAAAAATTAAACATAAATCCAGTTGGATGGCCCCTCTGGTACGGTGTACCCAACACAAGGGCTTCAGCATCCCTTACCAATGCGAGATAGGGATGCAAACCGTCCTTTATACCGCACATATTGGTCGAGGCACAGAGGTGGCAGCATCCCCGGCAGGGATCAAATGTAAGCCTGGACAGGTTCACAAATTCCGTTTCCTTCCCGGATTTTTCAAGCAGAGCCTGAACCATCCTGTCTGTATTGCCTCCTTTCTTTGGACTTCCGCTAATTCCTAAAATTGCCATACCCTGTAAATCTATTTATTAATTGTTACATCACCTAAAACTACTTACATACCCGGATTGCGATTTCAGGAACTGCGAAGTTATCGAGTTCTTCATTGGATTCATTACAATCGGGAATCTGTGATTCTTTCAAGTCGGTTCACTTTGTGTTCAGCCAAATTTCCTGATCAATTCGTCAATCTTGTCCTGGCTCATTGGTGTCGGTTCTCCAAGTGAGTGGCCCAGAATAAGTGACCGGGCGGTAAATTCAGCAATCTCCAGCCTGTCGAAGGTTTGCAATAACCTGTCGCCTGTAACAATGATCGAATCATTCCTGACGATAATGGCAGGTGTGCCGGGAGTGAACTGTCTGGCGAGGATACCGGACTGGTCAAACTGGTTCCCGAATTCAGCTTTAGGCACATCGCGCAGGAAGTACCAGCTCTCAGGTATGGTCCTGACATCCAGCTCAGCAGAAGAGACCCCGAATGCCATCAGGTGGGGTGGCTGTGCCATAATGATGGAATTTACGCGCGGATTCTCCTTATAGATCAGGGCATGCACAGACAATGCCCTGCTGGGTTGCTTTCCGGGTTCCCGTTTTCCATCTCTGATCTGGATAATGTCCTCTTTAGTCATTTCCCAGCGTGGGACATTTCTCGGGGTTATCAAAAAATCATCTCCCCTCCATCTTACAGACACCGTACCATATGATCCGATCATCAATCCCTGGTCACATGCCCTGCGAACCAGTTCACTGATGCATTTCCGGATGGATATCTCATCTGAAGGGTGCTCTGCTTCATCTAATTCGGGCAGGTCAACCGGGATCTGAGAACGAAAGGCCTGGATCTGGTCGTCTGTAAGAAAAACCGGTTCCCCGATGATCTTTGCGTTGATGTGTGTCCTGGCAGCAAATTCAAGGGTCTCAAAGCGGACATATGCATCTTTCAGGTCCTCCCCTCCAAGGACAACCCCATGGTTTTCCATGATCGCGGCATGAAATCCTTTGTTAAATTCGGCAGCGATGATTTCACCCAGTTCCTCTCCACCGGATATGGCATATTTTGCAAAACCGATGGGCCCACACACCTGCCGGGCCTGGGAAATGATACGGGTATCCGGTATCTGTTTGACAATACTGAAAGAGACCAGGGCCGGAGGATGCGCATGGATCACGGCATTGATATCGGGTCTTGCATTATAGATGGCTTTGTGAAAAGTGAATTCGGAAGATGGTTTATACTGCCCCTCAATGCTCCCGTCCTTCTTCATACAAACTATGTCCTTCGGTGTAAGGCTTCCCTTGTCAATGCCGGAAGGAGTCACCCAGATGTCTCCCTCATTGTCGCGGACGGAGATATTCCCTCCCGTGGTTGTGGTCAGTCCGGCCCTGTAAATCCTCCCGATCACCCAGGTTATCTGGTCGCTGGGATGCATGAGTGTGGTACTTCCATTCATTTCCAGGATTTTTATTTTTTAATGAATTGCCATTACACTGGCTCGTAAGGGATTACATACGGGTGACTGGCAGTGGGCATTGGTAAATAGTACGCCCTGTTCTGCCAGCCGATCCAAATTGGGTGTCTTAGCCTGTGGATGTCCTCCCGTACAGCCAATCCAGTCATTCATGTCATCCACCGCAATAAGCAGGACGTTGGGCTTCTTTTCCGTATTCACCTCCCTGGTTCTCACGGAACACGACATGAATGCCCCGGCAACAACAATCGCTCCGGCAGCCAGACAGGCTGTCCTCACACAAAGTTGGGTCAAATGATCCGGGTGTTTCTTCTCCCCGGAGTAATAACTGGAAAGAATGGACATAAGCATTTGAAATGATAAATCTACATAAAACCGGGAAGTATCTTGCGGTTAAGATGAGGATAACAGCTTTTTATCCGTGTCATAGAATTTCCTCCGGTATCTCTCAATCTCATCGGATTTGCCTTCGGCACGGGCCTGGAAGGCAAGTATCTCCTGATCCGACAATGGAGTGAATGCGTGGAATGCAGCCATGTTTTTGTCCAGGATGTCCATGGAATCAATTCCTGATACCACGGTGGAGATCTGTTGACTCATGGCATACCTCAATCCCTCTACCGGTGTGGCAATACCTGAATCCTTCAGTTTGCCCATGCCATTGGATTTCATGGCAAACACCCCAATATCATTCTCCAGGCAAAGGGGAAGCACATCCTTTTCAAAACTCACATTCCGGTTATAATCGCCAATATTGATGGGCATCTGCGTGGTATCCCAGGAGAAGCCCCGCTGTATCATATCAATGTGTGCCATGGGATCGCTGTGGCCGGTAAAGCCTATGTACCTGAAAACACCCTGACTGCGTTGTTCTTCCGCCCACTCAATAAGCCCGTTTTTATAGATTTTGTCCACATCATCATCATTATTCCCAATGGCATGGAACTGCATGATATCAAAGCTGTCCATCTGCAAATGGGTCAGGCTCTCCTCCAATTGCTTTTTTATCTCATCCAGGGTGCGGGCCATAAATTTCGTCATCAGCAAGACCCTCTCCCGGTAGCCGTCTTTCAGGGCTTTCCCCATTACGGTTTCTGCCCTGCCGCCGTGATAGGTCCAGGCATTGTCCATCATGTTCAACCCCCCATCAATGGATTTACGAATGATACGAATCCCTTCCTCTTCGGGAACATGCTTCGCTCCTACATGGAATCCTCCCATGGTGAGCAGAGAGACCTTTTCACCTGTTTTTCCAAGGGTCCTTTTGGGAATGGCAACAGGCTTTAAATTGGCATAACTGGTTATGGGAAGCAAGGCTGCTCCTGCGGCCAGGCTGGATACGGATTTTACAAATGTTCTGCGGTTTGGATATTTCATCATTTGATTAAAGATTACCTGGTTGAGTTATACAAATACAGTTACTTAACAACCAACCTCATTCATTGTTTGGTAAACGGGGTTTAACTTAAATTCCTAAAAAAATCTGAAAACCGCTTGTTTATTACGTTTGTAAAGGGTGGTACGGCAGATGCCAAAACAGTATTAGACACTTTTTCCGAGCAGATAACTGATAACCAGGTGGCTGAGAGCTATAAAAGCCCGCCCTATACGACATTGGAAAGATAGAAGAATCAAAGCCCACATTTACCTGTGTTATCTTAGCCTGTGGTTAAGTAAGTACATTGAAAACAAATGGAAAGAGAGAAACATTAGCACCCAGGTAGGGTCAACCCTGGAAGAATGGGATCACAAGCTACTAATGTGTGAAAAAGTAGACCCGCATGGCAACATGGTAACGGTTAGCTGGAACAGGGGTAAAAACGCTATTAGCGCTATAAAGCAGATCCAAAGCTACGAGGAGATCAACGCAATCAACGCCCATTCGTAGCAACTACAGATCGTTTTTTAGGAATTTAAGATAATAAAAAGAACCAGAATAAGTATTTTGTTATTCATTGAGATATATCTACAAATGGATGCTATTTCAGTATTATGATGTTAACCCATAACCAATCCGCCGTTCACATGAATATTGGCTCCGGTAATGTAACTCGATTCTCCCGATGCCAAAAAAACAACGGCACTGGCCACTTCTTCAGGTTCTCCAAACCTTACTAGCGGGGTTTGATTAAGCCATTCCTCTTTCCGGTCAGCTATGTGTGGAATAATCATATCTGTTACAATTCTTCCTGGTGAAACCAGGTTTGCCGTGATCCCGAAACTTCCCAGCTCCTTCACTATGGAATAGGTGAAACCAAGCAATCCGGCCTTTGCTGCGGCATAATGGGCATGCTTATTCGAACCGGTATAAGCAACCTGGGAAGAAACATTGATGATGCGGCCCCATTTGCGCTGAATCATGGAGGGAGTCAGGCCCCTGGTTAGAAGATACACAGATTTAAGATGTAGATCCTGGGATTGATCCCACAATTCCTCGCTCATCTCAATCACCGGGGAATGCGTCATCTCGCCTGCATTATTCACAAGAATATCGATGTGCCCGAATTCCTTTTGACTGCTCCTGATAAGCATCTCAATGGATGCGGTATCACATAAATCAGCCTGAACAGCAACTGCGTTCCCACCTTTCTCCTTTATTTCTTTTACAACTTCAAATGCCGACATCTCACTATTATTATAGTGCACAATGACCGATACACCATTGGCAGCAAGCTTTGCACAGGTAGCACGACCAATGCCTCTTGAGCCACCGGTAACCAGTGCAGTTCTGTTTTTCAGACCTTCATATCCTTTACTCATAAAGCTTTGGTTTGGTTATTATTAAAGTAACTATACTCCCAGGATCCGGGATTATAAAAGTTCACCGGTTCTTTACCCTCCAGCATCAGGGATATGTCATCTACAATCATTCTGCTATGGTATTTCACCACATCGTTGGTGGAACCCGCAAGGTGCGGGCTGAGTATCACATTTTTAAGCTGAATAAAAGGAAAATCCTCTGTAACAGGTTCACTGGGATACACATCCAGTGCTGCACCTGCGATGCTTTTACTTTCCAACACATCATACAATGCATCATAGTCCATCAGATGCGCTCTTGCAATATTTATCAAATAGGCGGTTGGTTTCATAAGTTTGAGATTATCCCCATTGATCAGGTCCTTGTTGTCATCTCTTACCCTTGCCGCAATAACCACATAATCGGACTGCGCCATCAATTCATTAAGGGGTGTCCTGGTTGAGCCAACGCTTATAATATGTTGATCTGAAATATAAGGATCATGGGCAATAACCTTCATATTAAAAGCATTTGCCCTGGTGGTGATCTGGCTCCCAATGGCCCCAATCCCAATAATACCAAGCACCTTACCGGCCAGCTCCTGACCCATAAACCGGTTCATGGGTGCACTTGGATCAAAGCTCCACTCTGAAGGAACGTTCATCCTGTCCGGGGCTTCACTCCTGTAAGAAATCCTGGTCAGTTCGGTAGTATGTTGCATGAGGCGGGACACTATATGAATATTACGTGATATTGAGAGCATCAGTCCGAAAGCATACTCTGCCACTGAAACGGCATTCCTTCCCGGCGGATAAATGACAGGAATCCCTCGCTCTGTGGCAGCATCAAGGTCAATACTGGCCAGTGGCTCATTTCGACAGCATGCAATTAATTTCAGGCTATCGGAAGAGTGGATCACCTCGCGTGATATGGTTTCATATTCCGAGATGAAGATATCCACACCTTTAAGCTCACTGATCAGCTGGTCCTCCTGAAGCAGCTTCCTTGACACCCCAAAGCCAGAATACATGGCCGAGCCAATCGATGTTTCGATTCTCTTCAATTCGTCCTTTACAAACCGTGCCGTAACCAGCACTTTGTATCTGTTTTTCATGAAATCTATTTATTTATGTCAGCCAGAGCATCGAACTCGTTCCGCAGGTTTCCATAGAGGGATTTGTATAATTCGAACATTTCTGAATAAAGCTGATGGTTCTCCATGTCAGGCTCGTAACGGTCCTTTATTTTAACCATATCCTTCAATGACTCATCAATATTGTCGTAGAGTCCAAGTCCCATTCCCGCAAGCACCGCATCACCAAAAGGCGCACCGATGGATGCCTCAGGGATCAAAACCGGGATACCCAGCACATCCGATTTGATCTGGTTCCAGAGAGGACTTTTTGTCCCACCTCCCACACTTCTAATCTCACCAATATTGATCCCTGCCTGGTTGGCGACTTCGAAATTATGTCTCAACGCAAATGAGGTCCCCTCAAGGATGGACCGGATGATATCTCCCCTGGAGGTCGATAGAGAAAGTCCAAAAAACACCCCCCTTGCATTGGTATCCCATACAGGAGACCTCTCTCCCATCATATATGGCAGAAAAATGACCCCGCTACTGCCTGGCTTTGATTCCTTTGCCAGCTTTGTGAGCCCATCATATGTTTCCCCGGATCCCAATTCATCCCTGAACCATTTGAGGGAAGCCCCGGAGGTTGCCAGGGCACCTAATAGCAGGTGTATGCCTGGAAGTGCATGGGGCATGGCGATAAATGCCGGCTCGATGATCCCTGCTTCATTGGGTATGATCAGTACCGTGGAGGTTCCTGTCATTTCAGCCACGGTACCCTGTCCTGTGATCCCTGCTTCAAGCGCAGCTGCCGCAGAATCCACTGTGCCAGCCATCACAGGTGTGCCCGGCAGAAGACCCGTGACCAGGGATGCCTCTTTGGTTACCTCCCCGCATACCTCATGTCCCTGAAGAACCGGGGGGAATTGGTCAGGACCGACACCACATAATTCGCACAGTTCTTCGGACCATTCATCCTTGCTGTAATCCCTCAGCTGTAAAAGGGATGCGTGCGCATTATCCATGGAATATTGCCCGGTCAGCTTATAGTTGATATATCCGTTAGCCTGCAGGAAGATGGATGATTGTTCGAAATTTCCGGTTTCATGCGATTTCAACCACAGCAATTTCGATGCAACATAAAAGGGATCAGGATGGTTGCCTGTGATCTCTTCGATGATACCCTCCCCCATCTTCGTTCTCAGAATTTCTGATTCTTTTTCCGCCCTCCTGTCCATCCAGATCATGGCGGGCCTGACCGGTTCTCCATTTTTGTTTAATGGCAGCAGTGTGGGCGCCTGTGAAGAGACCGCCACTCCCACCACGCTCTCAGGTCCCTGGGGGATTTTTTCAAGTACATACCGGGTTGTTTTGCATACCGCCTGCCACCAGGTTTCAGGATCCTGCTCCGCCCAGTTGCTGTGGGGGATGGACACTTCATATTCATCATGCCCCAGGGCAAGCATGATCCCTTCCTCCGTAAATACAGCAGCTTTAGTACCGGTGGTACCAATATCTATTCCAAGCAGCAATTTATCCATATACTTAAATAGCTTTTATGGTTAGTGCGATTGATTGAACTCATCCTTGCTACCGCTGAAGGATCCCCTTTGGTTTATTTTTCCAGAAGTCAGCCCAGTCAAATCCTTCTGTAACGTAAACGGTCAATTTGAAGTTGGTTTTCAATCCTGCATTTTTTCCCATCTGAACCAGGGAATCCAGGTGAAGCAGGTAAGATTGTTCAAGTTCATTCCCGGGATATCCTCCAAGTGCACCCAACCTGAGCCTGATGACCTGGAAGTTGGCTCCCATCTTTACCATCCTGTGATAGTCACCAGGGGTATAGTAAATGTTCCCCTTACTATCTTCGGTATTTATAACAAATCCCCGGGGTACGATATGCCTGCCCTGTTCATCACGGACGGGGTGTTTCAGTTGCGCTGAAGCAGAGGAGAAGATCAATAGGGAAACGATGATAATCAGTGCAGTTTTCATAAAATAGTTCTTTAGGGTTCAGGTGGGATAATGAGCAAAGTAAATTAGGAGATTACGCAATGGAAGACAATGCACAATATGGCATTTCCTTTATACAATTTGACCCTGTACGGTGATGATAATTGTTGCCAGTCAAAAGGGTCAGTTGCACCATGATTCATCCAATTTGTGTATCATTATTCCCGTTTTGTGTATTGGCAGCTGGTCCATTGGTTATTATATTCGCAAACTAAGTCTGATCAATACTGTGAGTGGGTAGCATCTTAATTCAGAATTATAGCAATTTTAGGTATATGCGGTATAAAGGACGGGGTGCATCCCTTTATTCATTCAGTTGTCATCAGTTGAACCGGCCCAAGCAACCCTGCCGGCTGTAGTGGGGCATCCTTATTATAATAGAACCACGAAGTGAAGGTGTAGCGTCCTGATGATGGTCGTGGTTCATTATTGATAAGCCAGTCTGGCAATTCTTTCAATCCACGTGATTTGACCTTGATATCGTAACTTCCCAGCCGGGTTCCTTCCTGGTTGCCAGGTTCCGTTTCAAAGTCATCGGGTTCAAACTCATCACCGATCAATCGGTTCACCCAGGTATTCACTACCCTAATTTCAATTTCATTCCCTTTTTTCTTCAGCAGCCCGGCCGGAACAGTAACCCGCCAGGGGGCGCACCAGACTGTTCCGAGATCCTTACCGTTTAGTTTGACATGAGCCAGGTTATGAACCTTTCCCAGGTCGAGAAAAACAGTGGACGAAAGTTTACGAACAGAGGATGGTACATCCAGCATTTTTTGATAAACGGCCGTTCCGGAATAGTACCTGATCCCAGGTGCTTCATGTTTACTCCAATCTGTTAATCGGGCAAAGGTTACCTTGTCACCGGGGCCTCCCCAGCTCTGATCAAAAGAGACTTCCCATGGTCCCGGAACCTCCATCACCGGACTCACCTTAGCAAAGTTGTGTTCACCCTGCCGACCTTCGAGCTCCACTTTCTTGCGAAAGACTACAAATCCGCTTTGTAAGGGTTCGAATGTAAGCGGAATAATCGTGCGCCCCTCCTCCATATGAAATTCAGATAGCTCGCGAAATGAGCCATCGACAGGATCCCACCATTCGGGTTGCAATCCGCTGACCTCAAAGCTGGCCTGCACGCCGACCTGCCCATAATCATGATTGCATACGAACCAGTATTTCGCATCTTCTGTGTTGCGCTGGTACCAGCGCAGGTCAGGACGTGGGTCACCCGATATAGACTTATAGGTAAAATCCGGGAACTTGCCGATTTCCTGCATGCCCTCTTCAAGCGACATTCCGGAAATGACCCTTCCCCTTCCGATATTACGAACGACCGGAGACATTCCGTCTGTTTGTGCTCCCCAGATTTCGTCTATCAGGCTTGCAACCTGTTTATCACATCCGGGAAAGTTTTCCAGACTCGCAGACCTCCTGGGAGGCGGGTCTCCAATAATAACGGCGCCCCCTTCAACCAGGGCTTTGATCTTCTTAAGCGCTTCAGGACGCAATGCTCCTCCTGTGAGTTGCAAAGCATAAAACTCTGCGCCATGGGGCAATACAAGCCTGCCATCACGAACCGAAAGATTGTTGAGTAACACCTCGTCTGTGAGCTGTGCTGTGCGATATAAACCGTGCAATGTGACGGGGTCCGGATCAAATCCTGCCGGATAGCGAAGTGCGTGAAATACTGGATCCCCCTGCTGGAGCATATGCTGACAACGGGCCAGGTACTGGTGCCACGGACCGGAATAGGGCCACCAGGTCTGGTGCCGGCTGAGCTGGGTTCCCCAGTAGCCCATGGTAAGCCCCGGTTGGTAATCATCTGGGAAGGGATTATGTACAAATCCATGCATATAGAACAGATTGATTCCTAGAGCAAATGCAGCATCGCCCGATCGCTTAAGTATCCATGGATCATTCCGCCATGCACTGTTGTACGATTCAGCCGTAAAGGCTTCAGCCCAGGCGATCCTTCGGTCATATATGGCAGCAATTTCCGGGGCATTGCCAATATACTGTCCAAATTCACCCCCTTCACCCACCCAGAACTCGGCGCCAGGCATGGTGGATGTTCCACCCACGGTGGTCCAATCGAGCGGGACCTTGAAATAAGGTTCAGTCATCCACGTTATTCCATGTTCATCTGCCAGTTGACGCAGGGTCCCCTGGAACCGCTCTGTCCACAACTCGGAGATGGTTCTCAGCATATCCTCGCGGAAACGCCTGGTGAGCTCCGCGGATTCAATAACAACAGGTTTGGCCGCCAGCTCCTCCGTATTGATCTGAATCAATTCCCGATCCAGTATTTCGGTATGCTGGTAATTCCAGGCAGGAAGCCAGGGTGTGCAGTCATAGCCACGCCTTTTCTTAAACTCCTGGCGGAAGTCCAGACCAAAATCCTGGTAACCGGTCTCATAGCTGTCAGTCTCGAATGCCTTAAAAGATTGATAACCCTTCGCCCTGGCTTCACGCAGAATACGCCCAATCATATTGTCAAATACGATGTGGACCGCATCCGGATCCATGCGATCTACCTCCAATCCTATGGATTCGGGTGGTGCCGGGTGGTTGATCCCGTTCTCGGAAACCAGACAGACCCGAAAGATTGTCCAGTTGCCCTTTGGCACCTCCCAGATCAGTCTCCCCTTTTCATCAAGTTGGCCGGTAATATCGACCACCTCCTCCAGTTGAACGGGAATTCCCTGCCCACGATCGGGGAGTGCCAGTACAGCCTCGTCACGGAAAAAATTCTCCTTCGGTTCGGGCAGAAGCCCAAATGTGTGATTCCATTCCGGGATCTGATTGCCACCGCTGGCAACCGAAGCAGGAGCCGGCCTTGGTAATTCCTGGTCAAAAGGGACCGGACCAGTAACCCTGACACTGGTTACGGCCATTTTCTTGGTTCCCTTTTCAGGTGTCACCCAGGGACCTCCTACATGGCCCCATCCCGGACAGGCAAATGCACCCATCTCCAGGCCCAGGCGGTCACATTCACCGATGGTGAAATTCATCAGATCGAACCAATTGTCGCTCAGAATTTCCACCTTGCCCGGATAATTTCTGTATGACCACTGGCGGGGATAGGGGCACTGGTCGGGCATCTGCATCAGAATCACTTTCCCGATCCCTTGTGCTGCCATGGCTTCAAGATCCTTCGTGATACCCTCCCGGCTTATCAAGCCACCCATCCAGTCCCAAAGTACCCCCGGACGTGCGGAAGGCGGAGGATTTTTAAATTGGTCAACCAGCGTCTCTGCCGGGAACCTGTTGTCCACACCCTGTTGCCCCACTGCATTGACCGATACGGCCACCGAAATAACATTCAGGATAAATGCGACTATTATAACCTTTCTCATATAACTACTTTTGCACTTATTGTTCCTCCTGTTTGCGATTTGCTTCTGAAGCAGAATAGGACAAATGTCCGGTGGAACCTTTACCCAGTATTTCATGACGGATTTGAGGCACATGCGCTCTGTGCCGGGTCACAAGATCAGCGTATTCCGGATCCTCAACCACATTGTTCCATTCATGCGGATCTTGGGCATGGACATAGAACTCTTCCGATCCGTCATTATACTGAATAAAGCGATAGCCCTTGGATATAATGGCATAATTGCCGGGACCAAAGCTTGTCCGGGCCATATATGGCCACTCTGCTTCGGGATCCTTCAGCAATGGGACAAGGGAATTACCCTCATGTAAAGGATCTGCATCCAGGCCGGTCAGCTCCAGCAGGGTGGGATAAATATCCAACAGTTGAACGGGCTGGCTGCATAATTTACCCTCTGGAATTCCGGGACCAATAATAATCATGGGTGTACGGGCCCCATCCTCCCAGAGACTTCGCTTGGCGTAACGCTCTTTCTCGCCAAGGTGAAAGCCATGATCACTAAAGAGAACAATGTAGGTGTTATCTCCATAATCACTGTTTTCAAGAGCAGTAAGCACCTTTCCAACCTGCTCATCCACAAAGCTCACACAAGCCAGGTAGGACTGAACCAGGGGTTTCCATTCCTCATTTTCAGTCACCCATTCGTGAGTGGGTGACACATGTTCAAGGCGGGTAATATCGATGCCATAGGGTGAAATGTCATTCAGGTCTTCCGCCATAACCTCGGGTAGGAGAAGGGTTTCCATTGGATAGAGGTCAAACCACTTTTGAGGAGCGAATTGTGGCACATGCGGGCGGTAAAAACCCACTCCCATCCACAGGGAACTGTCGTGTTTCTCTTCCAGCCGCTCCACGGCCCAGCTGGCAATCTGGTGGTCGGGCATCTGCTCGTCCCGCTCGGGATAGACACCCCAATCCCACAATGGATGACCCGGAAAGGTACTGAGTTTCTCATCTGGCATTGGTCCAAAACCGCCAAATTGCCCCCCATAATTTGGAACGTAATTCTCATTCTGGCCACCGCCGTTGTGAAACAACTTTCCAACACCGGTCACGTGGTAACCCTCCTCAAGAAAGCGTTGGGGCATCAGCTTGTTTTTGACAGCCACCGGCGATTCCTTAAGATCAGGATTCAGAAAGTATATCCCACTTGTTGTGGGATAGAGTGAAGTCATTAAACTGGCGCGAGATGGATTGCATACCGGAGACTGACAGTGGGCATTGGTGAAAAGAACACCCTTTGCGGCCAGACGATCCATATTCGGAGTCTTCACCTGGGGATGCCCACCCATGCATCCTATCCAGTCGTTCAGATCATCCACCGCGATAAGCAATACATTGGGTTTATTGTTCTGGCTTTTACTGTTTGAATTTGGATTACAGGCCGATAAACCCAATACAACTCCAAATAAAGCTGCAAAATGGAAAAGATTGTTTCGATTCATAGGTTCTGCTTATGTAGTTTGTATTCTATTCTCCCAATTCCACACCTTCCAATCCACCCGAGACCAATGTACTATAAAATGATGTCCATGTCTGCGCAGTTGGGTTATCTTTTAAACTGCTGCAATAATTTGCAAGTGTGTTGGTCAGTTTAATCTCTATTTCATTTACACCTGGATTGACAAAATCTGCGATATCATAACAATGATTTCCATACCATTCCATACCGGCAGGCTGACCGTTGATTACAAGTTCGCTTACCCCCTGGTTTACGTCAGTCAGGTTAATATATTTAACCTTGCCAGAATTTTTAAATGTGGTCGAATAGGTAGCTGTACCGGCAAAATTCCTGATCGCTTCATCCTCGGATGACTTAAAATCGATTAATTGTTCCATCTCCCGGCTAAATACATCGCCGTTGATGTGTTCAAATGTCACATCCCAGGTTGCCTCTAATGCAGTCACGCTTTTGGGCGCTTCGGAAAATTGGTAGGGTGGAAATTCCATCTCTGCCGGTTCGTAAACAATCAATGCAGACTCCAGGGCATCCAATCTCAGGTGAAGTTTGTTCCGCTCCTGATAAGGCAGGGTAAAACGTTCACCGGTTGCCGGTATCCAGATATAAGGAATTTTATTGCCTGTTTTAAAGTTCACATCAAATTCCACAGCACTCTTTCTATCCGAATTGGAGAAGAAGTAGATCTCCTGCTCACCTGAATATTGTTTCATAAAATAGAGATGACTTACCGGATGGCTTATTGTTGCCTGAGGTTCAAGCTGAATCTTTCTCATAAGTCCACTCGTCCAGTCCACAAAATTCACTGTCTCTTCCGGGGCAGCCATTTTTATTACATTTTCTCCGTCAAGAACTTCTTTTATGGCATCTTTTACGATTTGGTCATTTTTATCTGCATCTACAAATGAGAGTGAGCGATAAGGAGTCTTTCCAATAATCACAACCTTACCACCGGCTTTTGCAAATGCCTTGAGTTTAAGGGAAGCTGCAGGAGTAAGTGACCCCACATCGGTAAGAATGATCGCTTTATAAGTCATCTCTCCACAAATCAATTGCGTCCCTTCTACCTTCGATCGTTCTAATACAGGCTGGTGAATATAATCGCATGAACTACCCAGATTACTTATGGGTTCCCAGAGGCGTGGGTAGTACCATGGATACATGTTAAATACAGCCCGTAAAGGGCCATCCTCTCCCCAGAAATCACGAATGCGTCCGAGCACTGCGATGTCAGCAGCAGGCCTTGAATTTTGAAATACCGAGGAGAGCCTGGCGTTATAGTCTGCCCAATAATTAAAATATTTCCACCAGGTATTCTGCTCATTAAAATAGGTCCCATATCGAAGCCAACCCGGGAAACCGGCTTCTGGGGGTGAATAGTTATAGCCACACAGAACTGCATGATTCATCCCGGTGATAAAATTCATATCGTCCGCTTGTTTCACGGTCTCAAGTGATGTTCTGAACACCCCATGCACATTGGTGATGGCTTCACAACTTGTAATATTCCTGCCTGTGATGTGAGCCCCCGAGGAGGCCGCCTTATTCCATAGCAAATATCCATGTCCCTGCACCCATGTAAATTCAGATGCTTCAGCTTCATCTCTTGATCCTGAATAGATCCAATTGTTACTCTCCGGAATATCTGGTATCATATTCCCCTGGAACAGGCCCATATAATAAGGGGTTCCATAGGCCTGATAACGACACAAAACTCCATTCTCAGTACAGAATTCCTGAAATTGCAGGGTAAACCTTTCCAGAAAAACGCTGATGATGGTATTGTAGAAATCATACTGGACACGTTTAATGGTTTCTGCCATGTCGGCAGAGGTTTCATACCTGTTTGGCTGATTATGAGGTTGAATCACAAATGGCAGATAGGGTGCAATATCGTATCCGTTTCGGGCCTTAAACTGCTCTTTCATATCGTCTGTCCAGTTGGATCCTCCCAGCTCAATGCTATCGCAAAAGAGTGCCCTGATAAGTTCTGAGAGAGACAGGCCTGTCTCTTCTTCAATGGCCTTCAGCCGGTTTAGATAGTCCAGCACCACCTCTGTTTTATAGTGATCCATGATCGGACCATCGGCTCCTGGTGAACCATGATAAACATACTTGAAATTACGTTCGTTGTAGACAAACACCATGATATAATCCTGGTCATCTGCCTTGTAAACCAACTTGTTGTCCTTGATCTCTGAGGTGATATCGATAATTTCATCCAGATTATTCACCTGGGTCGGGATAAGCTTGACCGAAATCACCTCCACATCACTGGTCTCTTTGGCAACAACTGTCCCAGGTGTATAGTGGCTTTTAAACGACAGATACTTCTCCACATCGATATTTATGGTGCTATTCGCTTCCAGCCTTTGCTTTTTGATTCCAAGGCGTTGCATAATCTCGTCCTCTTCCAGGAACCGGCCCCCAAAGGGCCAGCCCGAACCCACAATCAGGTCGGTGATCATTCCAAGTTCTTTGGCTTCTTCACTTGCAACTTTCACCATGTTACACCACTCCTTTCCGGCCCACTGGAGTGGGAGGGCATCTGTCTTCTTTGCGTGGGTTGGCATGGCAATGGAATTGATCTCTATCCCTCCGATACCGGCCTTTTTCATCACCTCGAGCTCACGCTTTATTTCATCAGCCTCCACTGCATTGCCATTCCACCACCAACGCACCATGGTACGGGCTTCAGATTCAGGGTTCTGAAATTTTTCAAATAAGGTATTATCTTCTCTGATGCTTTCGCAGCTCAAAATGAGAATTAGACTAAAGAGTAATAGTTGGGGGATTCTTTTCATCGTTTCTATTCTTTCTTGTTAGATCCTCCAAATATACCATAGCTTATGAATTGACCCAAAAAGTGCAAACAAAGGTCCGTAATGGGTATTTGTCCGATTGTTATCAAAACGTACATTTAACAATTGAAAGCTTAAAACATGAGAAAAACCTTATTCCTCATCTTTGGAGGCCTTATGTTGTCGATTCTCTCGATGGCTCAAACGAGACCAAACATCATTGTGATATTTACAGATGATCATGGCTGGGCCGACCTGGGAGTGAATGGGGTGGTGGAAGATATCAAGACACCCAACCTGGACCAGCTGGTTGCAGATGGGGTTCGCTTTACCAATGGATATGTTACCGGACCCCAATGCATTCCCTCCCGGGCTGGCATCCTTTCGGGCCGTTATCAACAGAGTTTTGGGGTAGATGACAATCGATATTCGCCCATGCCCATTGAGATTAATACCGTTCCTGAACGTTTGCAGACAGCCGGTTACAGGACCGGCCAGGTTGGAAAATGGCATCTCGATCCCAATGTGGATAGTGAGGAGTGGCTCAGGAACAATACCTATAAGGGACAGACCTTGCCCCCCCGGGCAAACAGGGTCATACCATTTCAGGAGAAATTGCCCTATTACCCTGGTAACCAGGGCTTTGATGAGTACTTTTGCGGAGAAATCAGCAACTACTGGGCCAATTTTGATCTCAATGGGAATGACTTAAATCCCAATGGCGAGACCCAACTAATCACCGGGCGTGATCGTTTGGACATTCAAAGTGACGCAGCACTGGCTTTTATCAACCGGAATTTTGAAAATCCCTTCTTTCTCTACCTTGCCTATTTCGCACCACACCTTCCATTGGCTTCATCGGAAAAATACCTGAGTCGCTTTCCGGGTGAGATGCCGGAACGGCGGCGTTATGCCCTTGCCATGATCTCGGCGGTGGATGATGGAGTCGGGCGAATACGTGAGCAACTACGCGATCATGGCATTCTCGATAGCACCCTCATCTTTTTCATTGGTGATAATGGAGCGCCCCTTGCGATTCATATGGAAGATCGACCACTAAACGAAAACGGATGGGATGGCTCCTTAAATACTCCATTAAGGGGTGAGAAGGGGATGCTCAGCGAGGGGGGTATTCGGGTGCCCTACCTGATGTCGTGGCCCGGGCAGGTCGATGCCGGACAGGTTTTAGACATTCCGGTTTCTTCTCTTGATGTGGGAGCAACTGCCATAGCCGCATCAGGACTGGAGCAGGATGCTGACTTGGAGGGCGAAAATATTCTAAACCTTATGGCAGATTCTGCCCTGGCCGCTGAACGCCCTCTTTATTGGCGATTCTGGGCGCAGGGAGCGATAAGAATTGGAGATTGGAAATACCTGAATGCCGGTGAAACCGAATACCTGTTCAATTTAAAGAATGACCCCACCGAAAGCAATAATCTTCTTTCAGAGAACCAGGAACGTGCTGCTTCCATGCTTGCCCAATGGAAGGAATGGAATGCCACCCTTTTGAGACCGGAAGATAGCCAGTTAAACAGCCAGGAAGTGGCCTGGTATCAGCATTACTTTAGCCAATGTGATGGTGAATATCAATGGCATTTTGATGATTTAAATAATTGGACTCTTAATGATCGCCTGACTGGTACAGTCAACAATGGAGTGGCCAACCTCACTATTTCAGGAGAGGATCCGTTTATGAACTATAGCGGGACTGTTTGTATAGATTCGGAAACATCCAGGTATATCAGGTTCCAGGCAAAGAACAATACCAACGGAAACAATGTAACCATCTATTACAAAAACAGTGTGACCAGTTCCTGGAACTTCAAGACCATTCCCATAAGCACAGAGGATGCTGAGTTAAAATCTTATACCACCGAGATGACCAGTGATCCCAATTGGACCGGAACAATAAATACCTTACGGTTTGATCCTCCAGGTTCGGCCGGAACGCTGGATTTGGACTACCTGGGGATATTATCGGAAGATGAGTTGACCACCCATATGGAAATGCTGGAATCCAATACGAGTGGCGACTTTGTATCCATTTTCCCAAATCCGGTAGTGGATTACCTGACCGTAGAGCTACACAAAAGTGGGGATGCCAGCATGAAATTAACCTCCATACATGGACAAACCATTGCCTCATTTGATCTTTCAGAAAGCCGGACCAGAATTTCACTCACCGATTTACCGGCAGGGGTCAATGCAATCCACATTGAGCAAGGGGCTGATCTGTTTGGAGCCACACTTATCATAATGAAATAGCTCAGTCAGACCGAGATCAGCTAGCACAACCACATAATATTACCGGAATTACTTCCTGATATATTATAATATTACCGGAATGCATTCCCAATATATCATAATATTTCAGGAACGTGCAAATTATTTGTATCTTTGAATAAAGTTTACAGATATGATTACCAGGGTACAAGCAGATAGAATTGAAAAAGTATTCTTTAAAGGAAAGGCAATCGTTCTGACCGGTGCACGGCAAGTGGGTAAGACAACAATGCTGGAGAATATCTTAGAAAAATATAAGGGAGAACTGTTAACAATGAATGGGGATGATACCACCATTCAAAATTTGCTAAATCGCCCCAATACACTACAATTAAAGCAGTTGATCGGTAAAAATAAGCTCGTCTTTATTGATGAAGCACAGCGGATCCCTGAAATTGGGCTTACCTCTAAAATTATTACGGACAATTTTAAGGAAGTTCAGTTGATACTAAGTGGTTCTTCATCGTTTGATTTATACAACAAGGTGAATGAACCGCTCACAGGCAGGAAATGGACTTTTAACCTTTGGCCTGTCACCTGGGAGGAATGGCAAAATCATGTAGGATATATAAAAGCAGAGCAAGATGTTGAAAATCGTATGATTTTTGGATTTTACCCCGACGTTTTAAATCATGAGAAAAGCCCCGAGTCTGTCCTGGTAGAGTTGGCAGAGAGTTATTTATACAAAGATATTTTGATGTATGAAGGCTTGAAAAAACCAACTGTAATCAAGAAGTTGCTTCAGGCTTTAGCTTTCCAGGTAGGGAATGAAGTTTCATTACAAGAGCTTGGACAAACTGTAGGCGTTGATCCAAAAACAGTAGATACCTATATTGATATTTTGGAAAAAGCATTTATTATATTCAGGCTCATTCCTTTGAGTAGAAATTTAAGAAATGAGATCAAGGCCAAAAACAAGGTATATTTCTACGACAATGGAATTCGAAATGCAGTAATTGGTCAGCTTCAGCCATTGGCCATACGTCAGGATACAGGTGTTTTGTGGGAGAATTTTTTGATTAGCGAAAGAGTCAAACAAATTAGTCAGAATAAAGATTTACGACAGTTCTATTTTTGGCGAACTACTCAGCAGCAGGAAGTTGATTATATCGAAGAAGTCAATGGGGCATTCTTTGGTTATGAATTCAAGTGGAACGAACGGAAGAAAATTAAATTCCCAAAAACATTTACCAATGGCTACGATTCATCCAACATAGGGATTAACAGACAAAACTTCAGGGAATTTGTATTTTTAGGTGAATAAGATTAACTCCTGGCAATTCACCACTGCATTTCATTTGATCCAAAAAGTGCAAACGAATGCCCGTATTGGGTATTTACCCGAATGGGTTCAATCTCTATCTTTAAGGGAGTATCAACCTACAAAACTCACTGCCAAATGTTTGCAAAAAAGGATCACCTCAAATCACTCCTTGTTCTATTCGCAATAATCACCGCCTGCAATTCCATTTCTACCACAGAAGTAGTTGATCTGCAGACCGGGGAGAGGTGGAAATACTGGCCACCATCCTCTCCACCACACACTTTTGGAGTCCGTTCGCTCTGGATGCAGTCAATTCCTTCTGGGGACGTCCCCATACGCCCATCGGTGCACCTTTTATGGAAGGTGTGAACAAAGGATCCTATTACGCAGAAACCATTGCCAGAGATTTCCCCAATGACGTGGGAGAGTCGAAGAAAGTCGAAGATGCCACCCATCTCTACAGGCGAATTCTTGCCAAACAAGCTGATGGCAGTGTGACCATGGTCTCTGTGGGGCATTTAACCGATGTGGCCAAACTGCTGGAATCCAAACCAGATGAAGTGAGTCCCCTGTCCGGAAAAGAACTTGTTTCAAAAAAGGTCAAATTCTGGGTGGCCATGCTTGGAGAGGGACAGGAGGTAAAAACCGGCAGGAAAACACTATGATGAAATTGATTTCCCTATTTTGAAAAGTTCGGAATATTCCATATATTGCGTTACATGTTTTATGCAATATAGATTATGAAGCAGAATCCGTTCCTGATAGCAGGCTATAAATCCAGCGAATACTTCTGTAACAGGGATTTGGAAACACAAAGACTTCAAGACGCCATAGAGAATCAGCGCCATATTACGCTTATCTCCTCCAGGAGAATGGGTAAAACTGGATTAATTATGCATGTTTTTGATCATATATTAACAGATTCTGCACGCATTCCAATCTATTTTGATATCTTGGGTACAACAGGTTTTGATGAGTTTGCCAAAGTGTTCAGCAATGCCCTTCTACAGACCATTTCTAAAAAAGAAAGTGCGTGGAAGGGGTTTCTGAAAAAGCTGGCAGCACTTCGGCCAGGACTTAGTTTTGATGCGCTTACCGGTGAACCGCGGATTTCGCTGGATATCCGTAATGTGCAGGAAGTCGAATTGACTCTCGATCTGTTGTTCTCCATGCTGGCGCAAAAAAAACAATTATTTGTGGTGGCCATAGACGAGTTTCAGCAAATAGCCTCATATCCGGAAAAAAATGTAGAAGCCATACTGAGGGCTTGTGTTCAGAAAGTTACAAACATAAGCTTCATTTTTTCGGGCAGCAAGAAACATATGTTGTCTGAGATGTTCTCACAGCCATCGCGTCCATTTTTCAGTTCGACTGAAATGATGTTTTTGGAAACTATCGATCAATATCACTACTTTGAATTCATCCGTTCACATTTTGAAAAAAGAGGAAAAACCATTGACCACTATGCATTGGAGAACATCGCAACTTATACGGGCCTCCATACATTCTATGTGCAATTTCTCTGCAATCGCCTGTTCAGCTCTTACAAAAAGGTGTCGGAAAAGGAGGTGAACGATACCATTCATACGATTCTTCGTGAAAATGAGGCCATCTATGCCAACTACCTCAACCTGCTGACCAATACCCAGTACCGGATCCTCAGAGCAATAGCCCTGGAAGGATTGGTGGAGAATCCCACCTCCGGAAAGTTTCTTGCCACCCATCATCTGGGCGCAGCAAGCACAGTGTCGCAGGCTGTTTCCAGCCTGACTCTCAAGGAGTTTATCCATGACGATGCGGGACGGCTCAGCATTCAGGACAAGTTTCTTGCACAATGGATACGATCGAAATAGTTTACAACAAATCAGGAAGGATATTACTATGAATTTCAAAAAAGCTGGAGTACTTGAAAAGAAATACGGTGAGAATGAACTCAAGTATTTAGAACTGCTTGCCGAAAAATTTCCCACAGTTCAGTCGGCCTCTACTGAAATAATAAATCTTCAATCCATTTTAAACCTGCCAAAGGGGACCGAGCATTTCCTGACAGATATACACGGGGAGTATGAAACCTTTAGCCATGTGTTGAGGAATGCCTCCGGAGTGGTACGCAAAAAAATAGAGGATGTTTATGAATTTTCACTGGGTGAGGGGACAAAACGACAACTGGCAACGCTCATTTACTACCCTGAGGAGAAACTGGAACTGCTTGCAAAAGAGGAAGAGAACCTGGAAGACTGGTATGCATTAACCATCCGCCGGCTCATCGAAGTAGCGCGTGTCTCCGCTGATAAATATACACAGTCGAAGTTGAGAAAAGCCATGCCAAAGGATTTTTCATATGTCATTGATGAGTTGCTGAATGAACCTACCCAAAAAAAAGAGAAATACTTTGACAGCATCATTAAGGCCATTATTGAGGTGGACCAGGCAAATTCGTTCATCATCGCCATCAGTAAATTCATCCAACGGTTATTGATCGATCGTTTACACATAATTGGAGATATTTTCGATCGCGGACCTTATGCCGACAAAGTAATGGACGTGATTCAGGATCATTATTCGGTGGATATCCAATGGGGGAATCACGACATCTTATGGATGGCAGCGGCTACAGGAATACGCTCCAGCATTGCGGCAGTAATCCGACTGAGTGCCCGTTATAACAACCTGGACACCCTGGAAGATGCCTATGGTATCAACCTGATGCCTCTGGCTACTTTTGCCATGAAAACTTATGATGGAGATCCCTGTAAATCCTTTATCCCCATCAATACCCCTTCAGAAAATCTTGGGTCCACTCACATTAAACTGATCAGCAAAATGCACAAGGCCATCTCAATCATAGAGATGAAGCTTCAGGGCGAAATTATACAACGAAATCCCGAAATGAATATGCAGGACCGTTTGCTGTTGGAGCTTATTAATTACCAGAAAGGAACCATTACCATTGATGGTCGTGAGCTGGAGCTAAGGGACAGCCTCTTTCCCACCATCGATCCGGCAAATCCTTATGAATTAACCTCCGATGAACTGGAGTTAACTTATAAGCTTCAATTCTCCTTTTTAAATTGTGAGAAGCTTGAACGCCATATTAAAACCCTGTTTTCCAAGGGAAGCACTTTTCTGGTTCACAATTCAAACCTGCTCTATCATGGTTGTATCCCCCTGGATGAAAAGGGCGATTTCAAGGAGATGACCCTGCACGGCAGGAAATATAAGGGGAAAGCCTTATGCGAACAGTTCGACCAGATCTCCCGTCGTGCCTTTTTTAATCGCGATCAGCACGATAAAATGAGAAAGGACCGCGATTACATGTGGTATTTGTGGAGCGGAGCGGATTCGCCTCTCTTTGGAAAAAAGAAGATGGCTACTTTTGAGCGCTACTTTTTGAATGACAAGGAAGCACAGCGGGAGGAGAGCAATACCTATTATAAACTGCGGGATGACAAGGAGACCTGCTGCCGCATCCTGAAGGAGTTTGGTCTTGATCCTGAAGTGTCCCACATTGTAAACGGTCATGTTCCGGTAAAGGTAGCTAAAGGTGAAAGCCCGATAAAGGCGGATGGGAAACTCTTTGTCATTGATGGGGGGATGTCAAAGCCCTACCAGAAAGTAACTGGAATTGCTGGCTATACTTTGATCTACGATTCCTATAGTTTAATTCTTGCAGCGCATGCACCCTTTGAATCAAGGCGCAAAGCCATTATGGAAGAAGATGATATTGTATCTACCCGCAGTATGATTGAACATGCCATCAACCGGATGAGCGTAGGTGATACCGATATTGGAACAAATCTCCGATCGCAGATTCAAGACCTCCGCCGACTTCTGGACGCTTACCGCAAAGGAGTAGTAAAGGTTCAAAAGGTTTAAATACTGATTAAGAGCGTATAACTATATTATTTTTAATACCTTCCTACTCCCAGATGAATCATGAAAAAGTTTAGCCATCATTTGAACCCCTGGAACCACCTGCTGATGTTTAATGTGTTGACAGCCATTTTCATCCTCTCTTCAATCTCCCTGATATCCTGTGTGGATTCATCCTCTGATTTCCCCATTCAAATCCAGGCAGACAAGGAGCTGGTAGCCATGGGTAGGACCATCCAGGTTGAGGCTCTCTTTGAAGATGTAAAAGCTGAAGCTCAAATGATTTTATTACCATTCGTCAACGGCAGGCGATGGGGTTCTCATGAATTTGCAGGAAAGGATGGAAAGGCCAGTTTTATTATCCCCCTTCCAAATCCGGGACCTGCCCTGATCCAGGTGATTGCAGTTCCGGCAACCTCAGATTCGTGGCTGGGATTGGACCCCTTCGACAGGTTGCTAAAGACAGGTACTTATATGCCTGAATGTGAATATAATTCCAACACCCTGCTGGTGGAAGTCAAAAACCGGCAGGTCCCCCGAAAGAGATCCGGTGAAACTCTCTTTGCAGTGCAGTGGGAATCATGGTTCGTGCCCTGGAGTGAAAGGGATGCCCGTGCAGATGGGATCCTGCATACCACACAGATGTTCCTGGAGGTTCTGGCCGATATGCAGGATGAAGGACTGGATGTCCCCATGGTGGCATTAATGCCAGGCCTTACCAACGGGCCTCCCACAACCATGGAGGCTTTGAATGAACAACTGGAATGGATCTACCAGGACTATGTACGCAATCCGCGGTTTAAAGGTCTCTGGCAACTCTATGAAGGCAAACCACTGATAATTATTCTGGACACTGGGGTATCGCCTGAATCTTTTTCAGTAATGGTTGATGGCGATCCCATCCTCTCTAAAATGCACTATGATGTGGTATCTGAAGAGCTGATGCCTCTGATTGTGCAGAAGACGTTTGTTGTAAAAAATCTCACAATATCAACCTTCTATGAAATCCTTGACATCATCAGCCATTTGTCTGGCCATTCTTTTCCTCTCCTATTGTGAGGTAAACGGACAGGAGAAAATGGCCGAGAGCAGGAGCGATACCGAATATCCCGATTATATAACCAGGGTGACCGATTTTGGGGAAAGGGCCGACTGGAAAAAGAAACTGGTTACATGCATAGTTAAATACTTACTTATATGAACCGCAGAAACTTACTTAAAAGCGCTCTGGGGAGTAGCGCTTTGTTAGCTTTTGGAGCCCCCACACTGGCGCAACAGAAATCCTCCACTATTCCGGTGGACCTGTCAAACAGGAGAGTGCCAAAGATAAAAATCACCAATTTCGATGTAATCATGACCGGGCGGGATGAATTTGTCCGGCTGGAGACTGATGCCGGGATTGTTGGATACGGGGATGCAACCAATCATTTTCTTCCATACAGTGTGGAGGGAATGCTGAAGGATCTGGCACCCTATGTGGTTGGTGAAGACCCACAACGGATTGAATACCTCTGGCAGAGCTGCTTTCGTCGAAGGTTTATGCGGGGAGGACCTTCCACTGGCTCTGCCATAGCAGGGATTGATCAGGCACTCTGGGATATCAAAGGAAAAATCGCCGGACTACCGGTTTACCAGCTTCTGGGTGGAATGGCGCGCACCTCGGTCCGCCTTTACGGGCATGTAGGTGGAACAACTGCAGAGGAGGCAGCCAGGAGCGCCGTTGAAAGGGTTTCCAGGGGGATCACCTGCATCCGCTTCAGGGCTTTTCATAGTTATGATGCCATTGATCTGCATGATCATAAAAAGGCCGTATATCAACAGATTGAGTACCTGGAGGCCATCCGCAATGCCGTAGGGGATGAGGTGGATCTTATTCTGGAAGTACATGGACGATATGATCCTGTTTGGGCACTGAAGCTTTTCGAACTGGCCAAACCGTTCCGTCCCTTCTTTATTGAGGATCCCATACGGCATGAGAATCCGGAAGCGCTTAAATGGTTGCGTGAACATACAGACCAACCCCTTGCCATAGGTGAACGCTACCATAATAAGTGGGATTGCCGGGAGACCATTGAAAACCAGTATGTGAATTACCTCCGGCCAGATGTGAATCATTGTGGAGGCATCAGTGAGATGATGAAAATCGCAGCCATGGCAGAAGTCTATTATATCAATATGGTACCGCACAACAATGCAGGAGCACTGGGCTCAGCGGCTACCCTGCATGTTGCGCTGGCCATTCCGAACCTGACCATGATGGAGGCTCCCTGGGTGAACGGGAACCCTTCCACTGAGGTGGTTGGCCCGTACCCGGAGGTTAAGGATGGTTATGCACTCCCCCTGGAAGCACCGGGACTGGGAGTCACGGTAAATGAAGAGGCTGCTGCCGGAATTCCCTTTACCACCCCCCCCATGCAACCTCACCTGAATGGGATCGATGGATCGGTCCGGGATTTTTAACAATAAAACAGCAACCGCAACGAAAAAAGAGAAACCAATGCAAGTAAAAAATGAGTTGACCCGCAGGCAATTTGTAAAACAATCAGCGCTGCTTGGCGGATCGCTTGTTTTTTCCGGCATGGCTTCAGGCTCAATTTTCACCTCCTCGAGACCTGCAGTTATGTCAGGCATTCTGGATCACACGATTCTATCGGAGGGCTGGAAAATCAAATCCTTTGAACCGGGGGAATCTTTTGTTGCAGATCGTTTGGCCGACGAGATAGCCAGTGCAAGCGAGGCCAATAGGTGGCTCAGTGTTCCGTCAATCCCGGCCATGCCTCATAAAATCCTTCTTCATCATAAAAAGATTGAAGAACCCTGGAAACCATTTGGAATGGAAAAATGCTACTGGGTTTCTCAAAAAGAGTGGGTCTATGTCATAGACTTTAAAACTAAAATCAGTTCAGGGGAACAACGGCTTATATTCAAAGAGTTAAAAGGGGATGTGTTTGTTTATCTCAATGGGGAATTGCTTGCAAAAAATGATTCCCAGGCGCATCTCCTGGAGCTTGATTTAACAGGGAAATTGAAACAGAAAAACCAACTGGCACTTCATTTCGCAAAAGCAGCCCCCGACGAAAAACCGGGGCAGCCGGATCCCTCCGTCCGGAAAAAGAATGGCACCTATCTGGGCCCCAATCCCATGCTTTATACCTCGGGTATTGTGGGAGAGGTGATCCTGGAACGCACCGATGGCCACCTGATAGACGAAATCATCACCGATTTTTCATTGAATGACAACTTTAGCAAAGGGAAGGTTACATTCACTATTTCGGGCAAAAGCCGTTTAACTAAGGTAAAAGTAAACGTTCGGGTGTTAGGACCGGATGGGAAAGAGGTCGCTGAGTCCACCCTATCCACTGAAGTGAACCAGGGGGTATTTAAAGCTCAACCTTCACTGGAAGTTTCAGATCCGGAACTCTGGTGGCCAAGGGGTTACGGAGAACAAAAACTGTACAGGGCTGAAATCTCATTGCTAACTTCCGGCAAGGTGCATCAAAAGGAATTCAGGACCATCGGTTTCCGGAAAATCACCATGTCCGAACCCTTCCACTTTTTAGTAAATGGGAAACCGGTATTCCTGCGAGGAGGCGACTGGGTAACACCTGATCTACTGAGTGAGGTCTGGGATCAGCCAAGGATGGACGGCCTGTTTGACCTGGCTGAACATGCCCATTTTAACGCCTTCCGGATTTGGGGTCCGGCAGAAGCTCCCAATGACCGCTTCTACGAAATGGCCGATGAAAGGGGATTTCTACTATGGCAGGATTTCACCAAAATGTCCTTTTATCGCGAAGAGGGAAACATACCTGAAGCTGAGGAAAAAGCCAGGAGATTTTTAATCAGGCTGAAACATCACCCCTGCATCCTGCTCTGGTGTGGCATCAACGAAGCGGCCATGTGGTGGCATGAAGATTACAATCAGGATTTTAGCGATCAAGGACCATGGCCAGGACTTGCAGGTTCCCAGGCTGTGGAGCAGGTTTGCAAGAAGCTGGATCCCGACCGGTATTACACCCCATCTGCACCCTATGGGGGTGTAAATGCCAATGAACCGCGTGAAGGCACCACCAACGGGTACACCAATATGTGGTATGTTCCGGGCTACGATTATCTAAACTTTGCCAGCGAAGACACACGGATTTCATGTCCGAGCCTTCAAAGCATGGAAGAATTCATGCTGCCAGAAGAGATTTGCCCTGAAGGATATACCACCCTTGCCCTGCATGGTAATATGAACCCCTACCCCGACACCTGGCGGATGTTTACTGCAGCAGAAAGCTGGAAAAAAACAGGCCCGGTAGAGCAGTTTTACGATGCCACAGATGCGGCCTCACTGGCCAACCGGATCGGGATGGCAGAAGGGGTCTATTACCGCGATGTGATTGAACGCCAGCGACGGGGCCGGCCCGCCACGGAAAAGAGCTACCGCCGCTGTTGTGGAGGTTACCTGGTTTGGAAATACAACGATTCATGGGTATCCATATACAGCGCCAAGGTTGATTATTTCCTGGAGCCCTACCATGTCTATTATACCTTACGGGCAGCCTTTGCGCCGGTGATGTTATCATTTGACATGGGTACATACTTATACCTGTGGGCAGTAAACGACAGCACATTGCCGGTGAGTGGCACAGTGAAAATCCAATTGTACCACCTCCAACATAACGAGTTCCGAAAGGAGATTGTCAGGGAGGTAACCCTGGAGCCTGGCAAATCGAAGGTGGTGGTGCGACTGGATGAAGCAGGCATCAGGGCATTCAGAAAGGAGCATATCCTCTTTGCCCGGTGGACAGCTGATGATGGAAAGGTCATTGCCCGCACCAATGCCCTGGCGGATATTGAGCGCAGGTGTATCTTTCCGGACGCCAGACTGAATGTAACCGTTGCAGGCAAATCGCTGGTCATTACCACAGATAAGTTTGCACGCAACATCAACCTGGTGGGGAATGCCGGTGGCGAAAAACTGGGATGGTTCTTTGAAGATAACTATTTCGATCTCTTCCCCGGGGAGAAAAAGGTGGTCCGGATCCTGGGACACCATCAGGCTGGAGTGATCACTGCCAGACCCTGGTATTCCGAGCATGAAACAAAGATAGAATGGGATTATAATGGCTAGCAAGATCTTAAGTACCTTTGGAAGGATGTCACTTATCTTCCTGTTTTTTGCAGGTAATGCCTCTGCTCAACTACCCAATGTGCTGCTGATCAGTATCGACGATATGGGCTGGAGGGATACCGGTTTCCAGGGGAGCAGGTATTACGAAACCCCTCACCTGGATGAATTGGCCGCACAATGGATGATCTTTTCCAATGCTTTTGCCCAGGCCAGTAACTGTGCCCCCAGTCGTGCCTGCCTGATGAGTGGACATTGGAAACCAAGACATGGGATTTATACCGATAACAATTCAGACCAGCCAGTGGTTCAGCTCCATATCAGATCAGATCCTTGAGAAGGTAAGGCTTGCAGAAGAAGCTGGCGACGCTATAAAAAGAAATGAGTTTATCGCCACAGTAACCGACCTCAGGATCCTGGCCCAGCTGGATGAATTTGGGAATGGTTGCATGATCCCTGACCTGGAGGTTGAAATGCCATATATAATTGTCCGTATTTCCCGGTAATGCACACCAGTGGAACTGAAGACTAACAACAAATGAACCATAATGATGGCTGGGGCAAGTGTATCAATCCAGAATTGTATACCTTTAATTTGATTCCTTGCTTCTACTATTAAAGTCCAGTGCACTAATATTTACTAATAATAGCTAAGTCCATGAAAAAGAATCTGATACTTCTGATGGTTATCTGGTTGATCCTGACCGTTAATGCCATGGGGCAGGAGATCCATGCCTGGGAAATGAAGGAGCTAACTTTTACCGCTGAAAAATCCTATGAGAATCCCTATACCGCAGTGACTTTCTGGGTAGATCTTACAGGTCCGGGTTTCAATAAGCGGGTCTACGGATTCTGGGATGGAGGACAAACCTTCAGAGTCAGGGTGGTGGCAACCGGACCTGGTGAATGGAGATGGACCAGTGGTTCCAACCAAATAGATGATCATGGATTGAATAACAGAACAGGGAAATTCACAGCGATACCATGGACGCCTGATGAGACGGCGGAGAATCCAAACCGAAGGGGTTTTATCCGTGCATCAGCCAATGGCCATACCCTGGAGTATGAGGATGGGACGCCCTTTTTCCTTTCAGGGGATACCTGGTGGGCTGCCACCACCTGGAGGTTACCCTTTTCCGGAGTGGATCCTGGTGAAAACTTTCAACCAGCTCCCGGAATCACCTTTGAAGGATTGATCGCATACCTGAAAAAGAGGGATTACAACTCTCTGAACCTGATCGCCTGTTATCCCAACTGGGATGTAGATGGCAAGCCTTCAAGGCTGCTGGATAATAATGGGATACTGGTTCGAGCAAGCTGGGCAAAATGGGGCATGAAAACATCGGATGGTCAGAATCAGAGCAAAGACATGCAGGATGAGTTCGGGAACAAACCCTTCGAAATGTCCATCGAATTTGAATACTGTGCAAATTATAACAGGATCATCCCCGCGTATTTTCAGAGCCTTGATAAGAAAATGAATTACATGTCGGACCAGGGATTTGCACCTTTTTTCGAGCCCATGCGGCGGGACCACTATCACACCTGGGAAGCCTATTTCGACTTCAAGGAATCCTACGCACGATATGTACAATACATCTTTTCCCGTTACGGGGCATTCAATCTCATATTCAGCGGGATTCACCTGGATGGCGGAATAGAACAATCAGATATCGATACATTCAATCTGACACTGACCAATCAATTTGAGAAATACGGGCCACCACCTTTCGGACAACCGGTGACCACACTGATTGAAGCCACCACACTGATAAAATTTGGTCACGGAAATGATTGTCCATGGCTCAGCATGCACAGCGCCGGGAACAACCGTGCAAGAAACCATGGAATCACCGAGATGCTGGAAGAAATGTTCAACCTTGACCCCCCATACCCCTTTGCCAATCTCGAACCCCATTACACTGGCTGGGAAGGAAAAGCCAATCATCCTGCAGGTGAATGGCCTCCGACAAACTCTCCAAGGGATAATTATTTCACAAGAGCATCCATGTATGGTTCTGTGCTTTCCGGGGGTCTGGCAGGACATGTGCATGGTCAATCCGGGTATGATTGTACCACTACAGGTGAGATAGGAGGACATCATCCATATATTTGGGAGGCCCTGCAGTTTGAATCCAATTCCTACATGCAGCACCTGAGAAAGTTTATACTCTCAGAAGGATCGCACTACCAGGATCTACAGCTGGCTTCAAAAGACCTTATCCCACAGAAGGCCGAAGGAAGCCACCCTGAGGGGCTTGACGGCTGGTCCTTTATGATGAGGACAGGGGACCGGGGATTTGCCTTATTGTATCTGGAACAGGGTGCAGTACTACCGAACCTCACGAATATGCTTCCATCTGATCAGTACATTCTAAGATGGTTTGATCCGGTCCATGGAAAATGGTCAGAGGAAATCTACCTCAAAAGTGACAGACAAGGAAAATTGATTCTACCTGACATGCCGGATCCGGATTTGGATTGGGCCGCAAAGCTGATTCGAAGAGTTGTATGATAAGTCAGGATTCTCTTCAATCATTATATCCAATTGTGCCTTTGTGTTCTCCGCATCTCCTGCAGTTTGAAGCAATGATCACTTCATCCTATTTGGGTTCAAAAAGTGCAAACTTAGTCCCGGTTTGTGCATTTAACCAGGAGATTTCTATTTGTACATTTAATGAGAGATAAAGTACCTGAAAAATGAAGAATTTCTTAAGCATACTATTTGGCATCCTTCTATCCATTTCAGCATCAGCCATCGATCCGCCCAACGTAGTCTTTATTCTGGCTGATGACCTGGGAGTGAACGATCTTTCGCTCTATGGAAGTACATTTCATGAAACTCCCAACATTGATGCGCTGGCCGATAGAGGAATGAAATTCACCCAGGCCTATGCTGCCAATCCCTTATGCTCCCCAACAAGGGCCAGCATCATGACTGGCTTATATCCTTCTCGAATTGGGATCACCCTGCCCCAGTGCCACCTTAATAAACTGGTCCTAAAGAAACAGCTGGCAGAGTCAGCTCCACCCAATAAGAAATCATTGGATGCGGTATCCCTCACTCGCTTCAAAACGGAATACTACACCCTGAGTGAAGCATTCAAATCCCATGGATATGCCACTGCCCATATAGGCAAATGGCATCTGGGGCCGGTGCCATACAGCCCATTAGATCAGGGATTTGACCTGGACATCCCCCATTCCCCGGCTCCCAGTCCCCTGGCTGCGGGATTCTTTTACCCTTTTCCAATTTATGATAGCCAGGGAAAACCCGGCGACAACCTCGAGGACCTGATGGCCGATGTAGCTGTCAAATATATCCATGAACACAAAAACGAGCCCTTCTTCCTCAACTACTGGGCCTGGGAGGTACATGCTCCCTGGCAGGCCAAGGAACACCAGATTGATAAATACCGTGCCAAAGCAGATCCTGTTTCCCCCCAACGCAATCCGGTCTATGCAGGCATGCTGGAAACACTCGACGAAGTGGTGGGCCGGCTTGTTGAAGCACTCGACCAGGCGGGGGTACTGGACAATACCATAATTGTATTTGTGGGAGATAATGGTCCCTACATCAATTCCAATAAACAGCACATGCCTGAGGAGTTTCATGGAGTGCCAGTCTCCAGTGCATTTCCATTGCGCAATGGCAAAGGATCCATCTATGAAGGAGGTACACGCGTCCCTCTGATTGTGATCTGGCCCGGGAAGGTGCAGGCGGGCAGTGTGACCGGTGCCTTGCAGCAGTCCACTGATTTCTTTCCCACCTTTGTGGATATGCTTGGATGGGAAGTACCGGAAGGACTCGAGTTTGACGGGGTGAGCATGAAATCCATCCTGGAAAACAACAAAGCGGTTCGGGATGAAATCTTCTGTCACTACCCCCACAATCGTCCAGCCACCTCATTGCGACAGGGCGATTGGAAGCTGATCAGATGGTATTGTGATAATCCCGATCAGACCGATAGGTATGAACTTTACAACCTGGCTGATGATGAGAGTGAAGCGGTGGACCTGGCCTTTTCTGAACCCAAACGCGTAAAGACGCTTACCAAACGAATGGATGTGCTGGTTGAAGAGACCGAAGGTCTGATTCCCATTCCCAACCCGGCCTACAGTCCAGATGGTAAATAACCATACTGCTTTTCACCTGGAAGCGGACGCCTGGTTTTCCAAAAAACCATTTACAGACCAGATAGTCGCCTTAGAGATGCACCTGATCAGCAGACTCAGGGATGATGCTGGTCCATGTGACATACCCAAAAGCCAACGGAAAGGATGCCCGCAAACTTTATTTCAGCACCGATGTGTCAATGGATCCATCGGAGGTACTGCTTTATTACCATAGTCGCTTCCAGATT
>SDBV01001459.1_pt1 | contig 35697 bp, 30 predicted proteins | sample 2277081 | NCBI WGS metagenome assembly SDBV01 (sample SAMN10402039, study PRJNA504765) | marine sediment metagenome | isolation source: marine sediment core GS10_PC15, 223 cmbsf | place: Arctic Ocean: Southern Knipovich Ridge | collected 2010 | reverse complement strand
ATATTTAATCAACAAACCATTATTATTTAATCAAAATAGCATTTTTTTAGCTTATAAGAGACACTGAAAGCTATTCTAACGACTCTGAAGCCTATTCAAGAGACTCTGAAATCTAATCAAGAGACTCTGAAGCCTAATCAAGAGACTCTGAAATCTATTCAAGAGACTCTGAAATCTATTCAAGAGACTCTGAAGCCTATTCAAGAGACTCTGAAATCTATTCAAGAGACTCTGAAGCCTATTCAAGAGACTCTGAAATCTATTCAAGAGACTCTGAAGCCTATTCAAGAGACTCTGAAGCCTATTTCAAGGCCTGATCATTATATTCCATATGCCAGACAGCACTTATATTGTATATCCAATGCACGTTCACTTCGTACATTGTTTATTATGTTCCGTCTATACTAAATCGTAAGGAGTAGTTCATCCATTCAAGGTATAAAACCAATCATTCATAATTTACGTTTTAAATATATATATAATAAACATATAAATATAAACATATCAAAAGAATAAAATAACAAGCATAGGTATTCATAACAGATTCGTATATGCGTTAAAACACAGCAATAATTCAATTTTATCTATTCACAAAACCAATTTTAACCATGAAAGAAAAAGTAAAGTTTAGCATTAGTTTGGAAGTATTTCCGCTCTTCGTCCGGGAAAAAATTAACTTCTTAATACGGGACATGGCCAAGTTTGCTGGATTCGGATATACCCAGGAGAAAGCAGATGCATTGGATGCACGGATAAGCAGTTTTGAAGCATTTCCTTCAGATCAGGAATTTGAAGGGGATGTGATGATTGCGACCAAAAAAAAGAATGTCATGTCCGAGGACCTTACACAGAAAATACGGGCCGTAATGATGCGGGTACAAGACAGGTTCGGCAAACAGTCACCATATTACAAAAAGTTTGACGCATCGGCGTTGTCTAATGTGACGGATGACAAGCTGCTGAATACCTCCCGGCGTGTAGCGCGGGTAGCCACCATGTATCTGAGTGAGCTTCAGGAAAAGGGATTGACCCAGGCGCATATCGATGAGCTAGTTATCATGGCCAATGATTTTGCGGAATTGAAAGAATTGCAGAAAGATTCGGTTGCTGATCGTGAAATTGGCACCACGCTGCGAACAAAGACTGTCAATGGCCTGTATGCAGATATATCCAAGGTTTGTGAAACAGGCAAAGGAATCTGGAGAGAAACGAACGAGGCGAAATACAACGACTACATCATTTACGATACACCAAGCGCCAAACCGGAAGAAGAAGTCAGCACAGCTGAAGAAGAATCCAAAGCTGATCCTGCTTAGCGCTTACGGAGACAGCAATACGTAGTGCCTGAACGGAAGTCAAATAAAACATCCGATGTAATATACACCGGATGTTTTTTTGAAGACACTCAAATTTTTTATAGCTTGTAGAGAAATTAATTTTTAAGCTAAACGCATTGCCGTCTTATATGGCTTTGATTTTTTTGAAACAATACAGCGCCCAAAAATCAAAAAGCTAAAGACCATAGCGATAAGCTAAAAAAGACATAAAAAAAGCAGCATCTTCCTATTGGAATGATGCTTTGAATATATAAAAGAAATAAACGCAATTGCGTTTAGCGAATTGTTGGCGGTAATTAAATTGAGAATTATGAATGAACACAAACTACAGAAAATAGATACTCAGATTAAGTCTGAACAGCAAAACATCAGCTATGATATTAAAGACTTCACTATTGAATATTATGTTCAAAAATATTTAGAAGGAGAGGAAATGGGCGAGAATGAAATTTATGTTCCTGAATATCAAAGAGAATTTATTTGGGATGATGCAAGACAATCTAAATTCATAGAAAGTATCATTTTAGGCTTACCAATTCCCCTAATATTTGTGGCTGAAATAGAAGAATCAGGGAGATTAGAAATTGTAGATGGGTCTCAACGGATAAGAACATTGGCCGCTTTTTTGAATAATAAATTAACATTACATCGATTAGAAAAATTAACTGAAGCAAATGGCCTTAGATTTAAAGATTTCTCGCCTGCTAGACAAAGGTTTATTAATAATACTTCGATGAGGATGATTGTTCTATCTTCTAGAGCAACAGAAGAAGTAAGGAATGATATGTTTGGGAGAATAAATACCAGTAGTGTTCCTTTATTACCAATGGAAACAAGAAGAGGTATTTACAGAGGCAAATTTATGGAATTTGTTACCAATTTAGCTGAAAGTAAGAGCTTTACTAAACTATGTCCAATTGATAAACACTTCGTTGGAAGGCGGGAAGAAGAAGAGTTAATATTGAGATTTTTTGCATTTTCTGCTGGATACCCATACTTCAATTTAAATGGTATTAATTTGGAATATGGAGGTGTTGCAAAATATATTGACCGATATTTAATTTATAAAAATGACAATTGCACAGATGCGGAATTTGAAGAAAAGAAAAATGAATTCAGTGAAATGCTAGATTTTGTAAAAAAGACATTTAAAGAAAGAGGATTTGCAAAACATAAAAAATCAACCGGAACCTCCCGAGCGTATTTTGAAGCAATATCGATAGGGGTTTCATTAGCTATTAAAACCAAGAAAAAGATTGATGGCTTAAATGTTGATTGGTCTTTTGTGAGCTCAACAAACCCAAATGATTTAACTCGTTTACTATCTGGCCGATATCACACTCATAAACCTAAAGCCTTAAAAGATAGAATAGATTATGTTCTTCATCAATTAACAGTGAAATAAATGGAATTAATTGATTCATTTAATAGAAGAACCGAAGAAGTTAATATTTTTATCAGTTTCGTTTTAAAAACAGATAAAATTGAAACGTACAAACAAAAAAAAAATGCTTTAGAATGTATCGTATCAAGGGATTTACAAAAGATACTTAGAGCAAATTGTTTTCTCCTATTATATAATCTAATCGAAGCAACTGTAAAAGATGGGATTTGGAAAATTTATGATACTGTTGAAGATAACAATCTTGGTTATAATGACATTTCTGAAAAATTAAAGGAAGTATGGCTTGAAGAAAAAAGAAAAGAATTTAGTGAGTTATCAAGCTCGGGCAAAGTAAAAGATCGTATAAAGGTTTTTATTGAAAACACGAGCTTAGAGCATATTATTACATTCTCAAAAGATAGAATTTCAATATCAGGTAACCTTGACTATAGGAGCATTAATGATATTATTAACCAATATGGTTTTTTTGGACATTTAAAAGTCAAAGATGAAAAACTGTTAAAAAAGGCTCTACTAAAAGTTAAGTCTGAAAGAAATGCCTTAGCTCACGGGAATAAGTCATTTAGACAAACTGCTGAAATTATAACAATTCAACAAATTGTTGAATACAAGGAGTTAATAATTGACTTTTTAAAGCAATTTTCAATAAATATTACAAAATACATTGAAAGTGAGGGTTATAAAAAACTCCCGCCAACACTTGCTAAAAAATCATAGCCACCCTACGGAATAGCAACATTTTTTAGCTTAATCGTTATATGCTATTAAAAAATTGAAACAGAATTATGTCAAATATATATTGGCCTGTTTATAAAAATTTAGAACGGGAATTCTATGAATTGATGTACAATATCCATATTGATGACTCCCAACTTAAGGTGTATTCAATAAAGATAACAGAATTAATATTGAGGGCTGCTGTGGAAATTGAATCAATTTCGAAGGAACTTTATTTGCTTAATGGCGGTCCAGAAAAGTCGAATATAAAATATGATGAAGATGCTATTAAACTATTGAATAAGCTCTGGAAACTCGATCAAAAGGAAATTTTAATAAGTACCTCCAGTTGTCATTTGACAAAAAAAGTAATTTCACCATTTAAAAAAAATGAAGTTAGAACCGGTAGTTCAAGAATGACATTTAGCTGGAATAATTCCTACCAAAATATTAAGCACGACAGATCCAATAGCTTGAAATTCGGGAGTATAAAATATCTTTTTGATATTATGGCAGCATTATTCATTCTTAATATCTATTTAAAAGATGAGACCATAGAATTGAATAGTGATAGTGACTCAATAAATTTTCCAATCGGACTTGGTTCTACAATATTTTCTATTGGGCTTCACAAATGGTTCGGCTATGATGAATATGGAGAGTATATGAAAAGGGATGAATTTGAAAAATGTATTTACATTACCAAAATGACCGATAAATCAAAAAAATTAATGGATGATGAGAATATTAGAATTTTTGAAAAAAGATTGGAATTATGCCTGAACCATCCAAAATATAAAAATTGGGCTATTGAAAACAAGATCGAAAAATATACTGGGAAACCAATAATGGTTGAAATATTAGGGCGTGATGAATATTCCAAAATATTTAAACAATCTTACGCTAATCGGACAAATGTGTTCTCATTATATAAATGGGAAGGTATAACAAATAAAAACAGCATATAACATTCTGTAAAAAATAATAGCCTCACAAGACTCACACTGGTTTTAGCGTCTCGCTGAGACCATAACAATTTCCCAAAAGGGCTTGAATGATAGGTTGAATATAGCACTATTAAAAACTATTATTTTTAGTGGCGGTGTCTGGTATAAGCCTGCCTTTGTCTGCAAACCCATGTCAATGAGCCAAGAAATTTCAAATGGTCAAACGCCTCTGTCTGTGCTTACCGGAGAAAGCAGGCACAAACCATGGCACAGGCTATCCTTAACTTATTGACATGATCGGACAGGCGAGAAGATTGAACCAGAGTAGGGATTTAGATTGTTGATGTCTCACACTGGTCTAAGCGTCTCGCTTAGACCGAAACAACTCCCCGAAAGGGCATGAATGATCGAATGTTAAGTTGAATAAACTATGTTGAAAACTGTACTTCAATCCATGAACTATATCAAAGCTCACCCGCAAAGTAAAAGATCGATAGATAGTATCGACGTAATAGCTAATAGGCAAAAATAGCTGCCATCTGGAATATTTTCTATATTTTTGATATATGATAGCGGATAATGATATCTTATTTCTGATTAAGGATTCAATAAAAACGTCAGCTCCTAATGCGACAGTGATTTTATATGGTTCGCGAGCCAGGGGAGATTTTAGCGATGACTCCGATCTTGATATATTGGTTTTGCTTGAAAAGGATGAAATTACCAGAGAGGATGAAATAAGGATTAAGTATCCTTTATATGACATTGAATTTGAAACCGGAAAGATCATTAGTCCACTGGTTCTTACTAAATCTGATTGGGAGTCACGACATAGGATTACTCCATTTTATGATAATGTATTGCGCGAAGGAATAGTTTTATGAATGATCAGGAAAGAAAAGAACTCGTTAGATATAGAATTGCCAGAGCAAAGGATACATTAGACGAAGTTCATTTACATGTTGACCATAAGTTATGGAGTACTGCTGTAAATAGACTTTACTATGCTTGTTATTATGCCGTGATAGCCCTTTTGGTAAGTAATGAGATTACCGCTCAAACTCATGCTGGAGTGAGGCAAATGTTTGGTTTGCACTTTATTAAATCCGGACTCATCGATAAGGAATTGGGGAAATTTTACACTGATATCTTTGATAAGCGACAATCTGGTGATTATGACGATTTTGTTCACTTTTCTAAAGAAGAAGTTATCAGTATGATTAGTCCGGCAAAACAACTGATAGGATCGATTGAAAATTTATTAGCTAAAACCTAGCCCTTCCCCAAGCACCCTCGTTTGCAACGAGGGTGCACGAGCATAGCATTTTCAATGCTACTTTCATATGCCTTACTTAGATTGAGAACAAAACCATAGCAGTATTTCCTTGGCAGTCGTAATCCTGTTCGCGATGGAAGCGCATTACTCACACTGGTCAAAACTTCTCGCTTAGACCGAAACAACTCCCCGAAAGGGCTTGAATGATCGAATGTTAAGTTGAATAAACTATGTTGAAAACTGTACTTCCGTTTATGTCGAGAATTCAATAACCTAGTGAGCCAATCTGCTCTTAAACAGATTGGCAACTTATCAAAAAAATAGACAGTTTGACAATTATAGGTTGATTGATTATATATATTTGTTTGTTATTATTTAATCGAGAAATAAAGTTAATGCATGATAAAACAAAGCCCATATAGAAACATCTTTATGTACTTTAGAGGTTCTGGATCAAATCAGGCTTCAGTTGATCGGCAATTAGAGGATAACATCACAAAATCTTTAATTAATTTATTTGAACATTCAAATAAGAACTTGTTGAAGGATTTCTTAAGCAGCATTAATATAAACATATCGACAGAAAATATTCTCTTTGATATTCAGACTGCAAATTCTGGAAGTAGGCCTGATGCTCTTATTAGGACAAATGACTGTGATATTTTTATTGAATCAAAATATGGAGCACCATTTGATAGTCTGCAATTACAAAATCATTTAAACAACACCAAAGGGTATATATTATATATAAGCAAACAAAAATATATAGAAGAGGTTACAAAAAAGTATCCTGAAAACAAGGTCATATTTATAAACTGGATTGATATAGTTAAATTTTTAATAAAAGAAGAAAATAAAAATACTTATACAAAGAATACGACTACCCATTTCTTAATTCGACAATTTATAGAATATATGGAAGAATTGAATATGGCACCTTTTAATGGATGGAGTAATAGAGATTTTGAGGCATTTCTGTCTACTGAAAACGAGAACTTCAGGGTAGCAGTAGATGAAAGGAAGCGAGTTAAAGAAAAACTCAATCAATTTCTAAAGGACACTAAAGAAAAACTTGAAAAAAATTGTACTTTTTACAAAGGATGTGAATTGAAAATTGGCAACCTTGATAAAGAACATTTATGGGGTGCAATTAAATTTAGCGAGGAAAGTTTAATAGATCAAATCCATATAAGTATTATCATGAATGCTTATAATCTAAGTGTAGGAATACAAATTGAAGGGAAAAAACCTACTATAAAAGCAATAAAGGATATTAAAAACGATAAAGAAAAATTTCTTAAACTTCTAAAAAAACTTGATAATTTTATTTATATCATACGAGAACGCTTTAATATCCAAGTTCAAAAATTCGATAGTCGTATTGTTGCTCAAATAGTTATAGGTTCAAAAATAGGGACGGATGACGTCGAATATATAATAAAGAAGATGGACCAATATAAATTAGTCGAATTGCGAATTGCACGAATTTATGATAAACATGAGGTTATTAATAAAGGACAGTTATTTATTGAAGAATGTATTAATTCATTAGCAATTTTAGATGAGATGATACCATTTTTAAGATAGTTATTGTTTACTTTAACTGCACCCACTGGTCTTAGCGTCTCGCTGAGACCAAAACAATTCCCTAAAAGGGCTTGAATGATAGCTTGAATATAGCACTATTAAAAAACTATTATTTTTAGTGGCGGTGTCTGGTATAAGCCTTTTTTGGTCGTACCATATGCTACGCCCCACATCTATCGTACAATGAAAACAAATGTCAAAACAGGTCTTTGCTTCTTGCTTAGACCAGTATAGGGAATACATGCCACCAGTAGGGAGTAAGCTTGACTAGAAGCAATATTTTGTATAGGTTTTTAAATTTCGGTAACTTTGAGTAAAATGAAAAGTCATGATAATTGAACGAACAAAAAATGAAGTGATATTCAGGCTTCCGGCTTCAATAAATGTAGACGATTTACAGGATATGGCTGACATGCTTGAATACAAAGAGATTGCCAGGAAATCTAAAGCCACACAAGAGGATGTGGATGATTTAGTTAAGACAGTCAAAAAGGGACGCTGGGCTCAAACAAAATCAAAACTTAATTTATGAGAATCGTTGTAGATACGAATATTGTCTTCAGTGCTCTACTAAATACGAATTCGAAGATTGCTCAAATAATCCTTCAACCAAAAACAAGACTTAATTTTTATGCCACCGAGCAATTATTTTCCGAACTAAAGGCACACCAGGATAAAATTAAAAGTCTGACCGATTATTCTGATTATGAGTTGGATCGAATCATTAAGTTGATAACTCATAAAATCAGATTCATTAACGTTAATCTAATACCTGTAGAAATTTATAACAAAAGTGCATTATTGACACGCGATGTTGATGAAGATGATTGCGAGTTTGTTGCATTAACTGATCATATTAGAGGCAAACTTTGGAGTGGCGACAAAAGGCTAATTAATGGGTTAATCAATAAAAGATGGAAGAAATTTATTAGCACTGAAGAATTGTATCGGTATATAATGAAAAAATAATGCCAGTTCTGTAGTAAATGTCATGTGGTAGGTTCTTAGGTGATATAATACCTACATTGGTTCAGGCGTCTCGTTTAGGCCGAAACAATTCCCCGTAGGGTTTGAAGGATCGTTGGATTTATTTGACAAACAAGATTAAAACTGTACATTTCTTTTTGCATTGGATGTTCCAAGCCTGCCTTTGTCGGCAGACAGGCGAGACGCTTAAATCAGAAACGTGCGTACTATCTCAAAATAATTTTGAATAGTTGCAAAATTAACGCGATTTTTGAAAACCATTAATGATAGGATAGAAGTGATGTTCTGGAGGGAAATATTATACAGGAAATTTAATTTTATACTCGGCTTATTGGGCGTGATAACTGCGGTTGCCCTGGTCATTGTTTTTTTTACCATGACCAAAGCCTCTCAAAATGAAACACGCCGTCTGACCAGGGACATGGGATTCAATCTTCGGATTGTTCCGGAGGAGACCGATATGAACACCTTCTGGATATCCGGATATTCCAATAGAACCATGCCCGAAAGTTATGTGGATCGTCTGGTAGATGAAAAGTCGATTTACTATGCCCACCTGACGGCCACCTTACATAAAAAGATTATGTGGCAGGATAAAGAGGTGATTTTGACCGGCATTTCTCCTGATGAGAAGGAACCAGGTGGTGGAAATAAGTCAAAAATGATTTTTGCTATTGAGCCTTCTAAAGTATATGTCGGATATGAGTTGGCAAAGTCTCTGGATTTGAAACAAGGGGAAGCAATTGAGGTGCTTGGTCAGTCTTTTGAAATTGAGCGAACCCTGGCCGAGTCGGGTAGTGATGACGATGTCCGTCTGTATTTTGATCTCAAAACATTGCAGCAATTGGTAAAAATGGAGGGGCGCATCAACGAGATTATGGCGCTCAATTGCATGTGTTCTACCGAAGGGGACGATCCACTTGGAGCCTTGCGTAAAAACCTTGAAGCTGTTCTGCCGGAAGCGAAGGTGATCATGAACAAAAACATTGCCGTTTCACGCGAGCGGCAGAGAAAAATGATGGACAATTATTTTGAAGCTATTCTCCCGGTTGTGTTGGTGATTTGTGCTTTCTGGATTGGCGGAATGACGATGGTCAATGTGTCGCAGCGTCGTCATGAAATAGGGATTCTTTGTGCCCTGGGATTTAGCACCTTTAAAATTTCTACGCTCTTCTTTAATCGGGTAGCCTTGACAGGCCTCATGGGTGCACTTATTGGTTTTGCTTTGGGGACGTGGATTTCCCTGGTTTATGGACCCGAAGTCTTCAAAGTGACCGCCAGATCTATTCAAGCAATTTACAGCTTGCTGTATTGGGCCTTGCTGGCAGCGCCATTATTTGCCATTATATCCGCTTTTATCCCAATTATGCATGCCATTAGCCGTCAGCCGGCACAAGTATTAAAAGAAGATTAACTGAGATGATTGAAGTAAAAGGGCTAACGAAAATATTTAATTCCGGAGGAAAGCGAGTGTGTGCGCTTGAAAATGTGGATCTGAAGATTCAAAAAGGGGATTTCGCGTTGGTCAAAGGACCGAGCGGTTGTGGAAAATCAACCTTGCTGTTTATCCTGGGAGGCCTGTTAAATCCATCTACAGGGGCGGTACGGATATCGGATGTGGATCTTTATGCCCTGACAGAGAAGAAACGACTGCAATTCAGATCAAAGGCCATCGGTTTTGTCTTTCAATCCTATTACCTGATCCCTTATTTGACCATCATGGAAAATATTATGGTTTTAAATAAGGTTAAAGGATTGAAGGTAACTAAGAAGGAGGTGACAAAGTTGGCTGAGCAGTTAAATTTTGATCATCGATTAAATCATAAACCGGCAGAAATGTCGATTGGTGAAAAGCAACGTGTTAGCCTGGTACGTGCCCTGGCAATAAAGCCGGAAATCATTTTGGCCGATGAGCCGACAGGAAACCTTGATCCCGAAAATGCTGAAGTGGTATTGAAATATCTGGAAGTTTTTCATAGGCAGGGAGGGACTGTTATCATGGTGAGTCATGGATCAGATGCTGACAAATATGCCACCAGCAATATTTATATGGATAATGGGAGTATTACAGTGCAGGCATCGTAATACCTGAATTTTATTAAATTTTATCATCAACAAAATGAAAAGAGTTACGTATCCTGTTTTTTTTCTCTTGTTTGTCGTTTTTATATCCTGTACAGATAGAACAGCTGCTCCTGATGACTGGCCACAATACAAAAAAGACAATTATCGTAGTGGCGCATCTGGTGTTGATCTCGATCTTAGCAAGCTTGATTTGGCCTGGACATACACGGCATCTCACTATCCTGTACCTGCCTGGTATGGACCTGCCAAAGAAGATGCCTTTGCGAAAAGTGGTCCCCTGCCATCAATGCGCGATTATGACCTGGCCTATTATCCGGTAATTGTCGGGAATGACTTGTATTATTCTTCTTCATCAGATGATGCGGTGCATTGCATCAATACCATCGATGGCAAAGAAAAGTGGCGTTTTACAAGCAATGGCCCGGTACGTAATGCTCCTGTTTTTAATCAAGGGAAGCTCTATTTCGGATCTGATGATGGCTTCGTGTATTGTATTGATGCAGATAATGCGAAGTTGAAATGGAAATATTCTCCTGTTCCTGAATCTGCTCGATTGGTATTGAATAACGGCAGACTAATTTCTTTCTGGCCGGTTCGTACCGGAGTTTTACTTGAGGACGATAAAGTATATTTTGGAGCCTCATTGTTGCCTTGGAAAAAGAGCTATTTCTGTGCCATCAATAGCGCTACTGGCAAAGCGGAAGGAGAGGGATGTTATGTGAATGAGATGGACAATATGACATTCGAAGGGGAGATGGCTTCAACAGGGACTAAATTAATTCAACCACAAGGAAGAATAGAACCAATATTTTTCAATAAGCGTGATGGGGAGAACAAAGGCGCGCTTCCTGGAACAGGAGGTTGTTTTGTGTTGGTGACCAAAGACCGGCACGTGATGCATCGTACCGAATCAAGGAATCAAAACTTAATTGAATACGTAAGTGAATTGGAACCCGAATACATGTCGTTCAAGGGAGGAAAAGAGATGGTAATCAAGGGAGATACCAGTTTTATCCTTACGGACAATTCACTTTCGGCATACCTTCGGGAAAGCAAAAAATTGCTTTGGCTCAATAGAAGCTACCAGGCACATCGCTTGATTGTAAGTGGAAACGCTCTCTATTTGGGTGCAACGGATACAGTTTATGCCGTAAGCCCTGAAAATGGTCTTCCGCTCTGGAAAGGGAAGGTAGATGGAACAGTATATGCCCTGGCAACAGCCAATAATGCGCTCTTTGTTTCTACCGGGGAAGGGAAAATCAGCTGTTTCAAAGCAGGGGATAAGGTGAATGCTTTGCTATCGAAAAATCAGGGAAAACAGGCGTCAATCGATGCATTGCCTGAAAAAAATGTCCCATCCGAAAGTGAAAATACGATTAAGTTGAAATCCGGGCCTTTTGCGGAAGCTATTTCGCATGATTCGGTGCGCATTTCATTTGAAACCTCAGAACCAAGCCAAATATCTTTCAACTGGACAAGCGCCGGATATCAAAGCCAAAATTCTACCTTATCTAAAAACAGGAAGCATGCAATTGTTTTTCCTGTTCGAAAGGATTTTAATTATATCTATGAAATCATCCTGGAAGATGGATCGAAAGGGACTTATGAATATGATAATTTCTTAAATTATAATCGAAAACCAATCGATTTTTCAGGCATTCAACCTTCGAATGAATCACTGACAAAGGAGATTGCCTCCATGATGGAAAGTATGGAATATACTTCAGGACTGGCCATTGTTATTGGTCTTAAAAACCCGGATTTGCCTCTTACACTTGCGCGAAATACCAAATTCGACATCATCGTTTTGGATGAATCGGAAATCAGGGTAAATGATTTTCGTGACCAATTACAAAAAAATGGCCTGTACGGGCGAAAAATCAGCGCCTTATACGTGGCAGACCTGAACAATATTCCTGTGGCATCGGAATTGGCAAACCTGGTATGGGTAAATGGCAAGCCGGATGTGCATGGCGATGAAATCATTCGTTTAATCGCCCCAAAAGGTCGGGCAGTAGTGAAGGAGGCATCTGAAGATTTATTGGCGAATTCAAATCTGGATTGGCAGGTTGATGTGCAACAATACAGTGATAATGGCTTGATATTCACAAAGCATCAATTTGAAATTGCCGGCGACTGGACACATCAGTATGCAAATCCTGATAACAGTGCCTTTGGAGGTGAAAGTTTGTGGGGATCTACACGGTCAGATGACTTTGAAGTGCAGTGGATGGGGCGTCCCGGGCCGCGCTTCCAGACGGATCGAAGTGGACGAAAACCATCACCCCTGGCTGTAAATGGGCGATTGTTTGTGCAGGGAAAAGAAAGGATTATAGCCACGGATATCTACAATGGAAATATCCTGTGGTCAAAAGATTTTCCTGGACTAAAGCGCATGAACATCCATCGCGACTGTTCAAACTGGGCAGCAGATAATGACGATTTATATTTAAGCATTGGATCTAATTTGCTTAGGGTGAATCAAAAATCCGGATCGATCACGGATGTCATTCCTGAAGTGGGGGGCAAATATGATTGGGGATTTGTATCGCTTGTAGACAACAGGATTATCGGCAGTTCCGTACCTGAAGGATCAAATTACACCAATTATCATGGAGGTGAAGGCTGGTACGATGCCAAAGGCGGCCCGCTGGCTTTTAAGGTGGTCAGCAAATTACTTTTTGCCAAGGATAAGCAGGGAACGAAAAACCTTTGGATCTATAAACCTAAGGGTGTAATTATTAATCCAACAATTACGGTGTATCAGGATAAAATTAGCTTTGTTGAATCTGTAGGTGCGAAACTCTCAGATGATGGCAGGGGAGGGGATGACCTTTTTAACCATACCTGGCTTGTGACGCTTGATCTTGCTTCTGGCGAGCAGGTTTGGAAACGCAAACTAAACACGATGCCCGGAATTACGATGTATTCAATGGCTGCCGGAAATGGCAAATATGTGATCGTGTCTTCCAATAATTCTAAATATGAAATTTATACTTACAAATCAGGGAATGGCGAATTGATTTGGAATAATGAGCAGCGCTGGTTTCATGGCGATCATGGCGGGCATTTGTCGAGGCCGGCAATTGTAAACAATCGATTGGTAGTGAAGCCTGCCCATTATAATCTGGAAACAGGTGTACGGTACGCTTACAATGTACCGAAATCCGGTCATGGCTGTGCAAGCTATGCCCTCACCGATCAGGCAATTTTTTATCGTGGTGGTAGTGTGACGCAATTCAATTTTGATACACGGGAATTTTCAAGGTGGGAAAGATTGCGACCTGACTGTTGGATAAGTACCATCCCGGCGCAGGGCATGGTGCTATCTCCTGAGGCTGGCGGCGGATGCAGTTGTGGAAATTGGCTGGAAACATCCATGGTGATGGCTCCGGTTTCGCGCGCACCGATTACCATCAAAACTATTGCTGATATCAAACCTGACTATAAGGCTGAGACCTGGGGTGATTATACACAATCATATTTGCCAAATAACTTCATTGATTCGCTTCAGATTGAAATTGATGTGAAGCCCGGCATTACAGGGACAGTCAGATATACTAGCGATGGATCGGAGCCAAACCAGGAATCAACTGAATATTCAAGTCCTATTGTGATGCATCAAAGCGCAACAATCAAAGCGGCTATTTTTATAGAGAAAGCGGGAAAACCCAGAACCTTTGTACGCAGCAAATCCTTTATAAGGCTTCGTCCGGCGCCATCCATTGTCCGGCAGCGTGAAATTATTGATGGGAAACTTCAGGTTTTGTTTTATAAGAATGGCAGTACAGGCACAGTGTATTACACAAGCGATGGTTCGGAACCCGATGAGGATTCAAAAAATGGTGATGTAGCATTGACTATAAAGGAAAAGACCTTGATTAAAGCGCGTACCATTTGGGAAGAAGATGGAGTTGAATATCATAGTGGGATCACTTCAATGGAAATTGAAGTGCCGGAGTTAATCGAAGCAAAGGACGTTACCACAAATCAGGGAATTCGATTCGCGTATTATGAAGGAGTCTGGAAAAAGCTTCCAGATTTTGATAAGTTGTCTGCAATAAAGCAAGGTGTGGCGCCTGTTATTGATATTTCTCAGCGCAATTATGATTTTGGATATGGATTCAGATTTACTGGTTTTGTGAAAGTCCCAACGGATGGGATTTATACCTTCTATACTACCAGCGATGATGCCAGTAGTATAAGTGTTCACAATGAGATGTTGGTTGATAATGGTGGGAGTCATAGTGCAAGGGAGATGAAAAATGACATCTCTCTGAAAGCCGGTTTGCACCCTATTTCTGTATTGTATTATCAAAATGGCGCCGGTCAGGCATTTACCGTTGAGATGGAAGGGCCGGGCATTGAAAAGCAGGCAATTGCTGCCGGTTTGTTGTTTTATAACTAGCAAGAGTAAGTTTTAATATTTGTTGAGAAAGCTATTACGCAGAGTTTCGCAGAGAATCACAAAGTAACGCAGAGAAAAATATATTTAAATTATACTGAGTATTAGAAGATTAAGTTGAATACCAAAAATTCAATAATTTAAAACACCTTATATGGGTAGAATATTTTTAGGACTTGTATTTTCTATTCTATTTTATGTGAATGTAAATGCCTGTCGCTTCACAGTACGCGAAATTGGATTCTCAACTTTATCCCAGGATATTTATGCGCTCGTCGTGATTGACCGTAAGGCAGTGGCGTCTGATCCTTCCTGGCAGAGCATGCGCAATAAAATGGATGATTCGAATATTAAACTTTTGGTCTTACACCCTGAAAGCGATGCCACCCATCCTTATGTCAGGGAGGCGCATAATCAACAACTAAGTTTACCCGCAAATCTATTGATTGCCCCGGATGGCAGAATGCTTGAATTGCTTACAAATGATTTGTCGGAACTGGCTGATGTCGTCCTTCATTCCCCGGTTCGTAATGAACTGATAAATGATTTTGTCGACGTGTTTTCTGTGGTACTATGGGTGGAGGGAAAGGATGATCATATAAATGCAGAGCTTGAGAGTTTTATTCAAAGGGATTGTGATCGAATTAAAAACATCATGCCGCACATGCCAAAAGAAGTCAGGAATGGGCCAAAGGTGATTCGTATTTCCACTGGTGAGTTCGAGGAAGAAAAACTTTTGCTGTGGTCGCTGGGTATCGAACAACCTCCTGAACAGCCGATAGCATTTGTATTGTATGGTCGTGGGAGAATTATGGGAGGCGCTCTAATTGATACGGAGATAGCTGAAAGCAAGTTATTCAACTATATGTCAATGATTGGGGCAGATTGCGAATGTGGATTGGATCGTAAATGGATGCTGGGAAACCAGATCCCTATGTTGTGGACATCTGAGCCCAGGCAGCAATTAGCCAATGAGGTGGGTTTTGACGTGGACAATCCAATGATTCTGGCAGAAATGAGTCGTATTCTGGCAAAAGAAACCAATCCGGATATTGCAGGAGAGGTGGGTTTTGGTATTGAAGTAATTGATTTGAATGAAGCTTTTAATGAGGTTCCCGAAATTATTTTTGATGAAAATGACCCGGAAGTAATATTAAATCCTTTGGTGATTGTAATTTCGACTTTTGCTTTATCTATTGTGCTCGTTGGTTTCTTTTTATATTACCGGAACATGAAAAGTTAAACTTGAAACAAATTGATTTTATACTATATGATGATTAATAAAAAATTGAAACCCTTATTACTTTTACTGCTTATATCCCTCTTGGCATTGGTCTCCTGTGAACCTACTACAGAAAAAGAACCCTTGGTGTTGTATTGTGCGGCAGGGATAAAGCCTCCAATAGAAAAGTTGGCCAAGGAATATGAAAGTAAATTCGGCGTACAAATTGAGATTCAATATGGTGGGTCGGGTACACTTTTATCCGGATTGAGAATTACAAACACCGGAGACCTATACATTGCGGCCGATGAAAGCTATACACAGGAAGCTTCGAAGCTTGGTTTAATTGCTGAAACGCAACCTTTGGCAACCCTTACTCCAGTGATCGCCGTAAAAAAGGGCAATCCAAAAAGTATTACTTCAATTGATGATTTTCTGAAACAGGACGTTTCGTTTTCCCTTGGGAATCCGGAGGCTGCCTCAATAGGAAAATATACCAAACAAATTCTGGAACAACACGCACGTTGGGAGCCCATTCGAGAAGCCGTAACCGTCCTGAAGCCAACAGTAAGTGATATCGCGAACGATATCCGGATTGGAGCAGTAGATGCAGGGATCGTTTGGGATGCCACGGTAAACCTGTTTGAGGATCTTGAAATAGTGAACAGTGAGCTGTTCAGCGGATATTCCAGGCACGTGACGATGGGAGTTCTGAATTCGTCCACACAACCAAGCGAAGCGCTAAAATTCATGAGGTATGTCAGTTCCAGAGAATTCGGGAATGAAGTCTTTAGTTCCATGGGATACAATCCTATCGCAGGAGATAAGTGGGATGAAAAACCGACCATTCTTTTTTTTAGTGGAGGAGTAAACAGGGTTGCCGTTGAAAAGACCATTCAGGAATTTGAAGTCCGGGAAGGGGTGAATATAGAACGTGTATATAATGGCTGCGGAATCCTGGTTGCACAGATCAAAGCAGGTCAGCGCCCCGATGCATATCTTACGTGTGATATTTCATTTATGGATCAGGTGGAGGAACAATTTGTCGATATTACAGACATATCAAATACTAAAATCCTCATTGCTGTAAAACTGGGAAATCCCAAAAACGTGACCGGAGTAAATGATCTGCTGAAGGAAGACATGCGAATCGGGGTATGCAATCCACAACAAAGCGCTTTGGGCGAATTGACCAAACGCATGTTATCGGAAAAAGGAATTTGGGAAGGCATATTGCCTAATGTGTATTCGCAAACACCAACAGCAGATTTGCTGGTGAATCAGTTGCGAACCGGTTCTCTTGACGCTGTGATCGTCTATGAGGCTAACATTAGCCAGGTAAAAGATAAAGTGACCGTAGTTTCAATTGATGACCCGAAGGCAGTTGCCTTTCAGAATTATGGGATAGGCCAGAATACCGATCATTATTGGTTGTTGTCACGATTATTGAATTCGATTACCTCTGAAGAATCGAAGGAGAAATTTTTGTCTAATGGTTTTGATTGGGAGTTTGCAAAAGGAAAAGATCAATCATCTGAATAAATATTAACGCCATTGAATCAAAATACAGAATTAGATATAAGGGAAAAGCCTAAATTCAAAGCTAAAAGGGACTGGCCTTTTTTGTTGGTGATGGGAATTATAGCTTCCACCTACGTTGTCCTGATTGTAAGTATGATTTTGGCGGATCTGACCTTTACCACTACAGGACATATATTCGAGGCTTTAAAAAGCGAGGAAATTCAATACTCCATCAAATTGAGTTTGATATCCTGTACGGTAACCATGATTTTGAGCTTGATAGTCGCCATACCCATCGGGTACTTTATGGCCAGATATGACTTTCCCGGCAAGCGATTATTGGACTCGATCCTGGACATTCCCATCATTCTTCCTCCTCTCGTAATTGGACTGAGTTTGCTGATTCTTTTTCAAACAGCTCCCGGAAAATTTATCGAAAGCCATATACGCATCACCTACACGGTATATAGTGTCGTGATTGCGCAGTTTATGGTCGCCTGTGCATTTGCGGTGCGCACCATGAACGTGACCTTTTCACAAATCGATTCGAGGCAGGAAGATGTGGCATTGACCCTGGGATGTAGCAAAGGGCAAGCCTTTTGGATGATTTTATTACCCCAGACAAAGAAGGGGATTCTGACGGCAGGATCATTGGCATGGGCAAGAGCCTTGGGCGAATTTGGGCCCATCCTGATATTTTCCGGCGCGACAAGAATGAGAACTGAAGTGTTGCCCACCACGGTTTTTTTGGAAATGTCAGTAGGTAATATTGAGGCTGCCGTAGCGGTATCGCTCATCATGATATTTGCCGGATTTGGGGTGCTGATGATTATGCGTTATTTCGGAAGTATTGGATTTTTTAAAACTGTAGATTAATGCTATCCATAAATAAATTATCTATCAGGCAGGGGGATTTCAGACTGGACGACATCAGTTTTCACATTCAAAAAAGTGAATATGTGGTGTTGATGGGGAAAACAGGCTGTGGAAAAACTACCATCTTAGAAGCAATCTGCGGACTGAGGACAATTCATTCGGGTACGATTTTACTGGATGGTTCTGATATTTCCAGGTTGAAACCTTCTGAGAGATCCATTGGTTATGTACCTCAGGATGGAGCGCTTTTTTCTTCCATGGATGTGCGCTCTAATTTGAGTTTTGCCTTGCGGATACGGAAATGGGAAAAAGCCAAAATTATTGATCGTGTTAATGAACTTGCAGAGTTGCTTGGCATTGGGCATTTACTCAACAGGAAAATAACCGGTTTGAGTGGGGGGGAGAGGCAGCGAATTGCCCTGGGCAGAGGCCTCGCCTTTTATCCTGAGTTTTTATGCCTGGATGAACCATTGAGCGCACTCGATGAACCTACCAGGGATGATATGTACTTATTACTGAAGAAATTAAAAAAGGAGTTGAGTATAACTGCCCTGCATATTTCTCACTCAAGCAGCGATGCGAAGATGTTAGCTGATCGCATATTAAAGATTGAAAACGAAAGAATTGTAGAATAATGAACAGGCAATGCCTGAGATAATTATTGAAGCACAAAAAAGTAAGATTGTCGGCTGCCAAATGGCAGGTATATCAGAAAATTTTAACAAATGAAAATTCATATTAAATATTTTGCCCAGGTAAAAAAAGAGGCAGGCAAAGGATCAGAAACATTAGATTTTGAATCTGGAATTGATTTGCAGAAATGCATTAAAATACTGAGCGCCAAACATACAAAATCATTTAATGAAATGCTTTATGTTGAATCTGGTGCATACCGTGATTCTGTCATATTGATTATCAATAACGATCAGGTGAGATATGCTGAAAACCCTGAATTGAAAGAGGGCGATGAGTTGATGATTATGTCACCAATAGCCGGAGGATAGATAATGATGCACAAACTGACAGATAAAGAGCGCGCTGTATATGAGTGGCAATTGGATGTCTCCGGATTTGGGGAATCAGGACAGGAGAAACTTAAAAATGCTTCGGTACTCGTTTCACGTTGTGGCGGACTTGGCAGTGTGGTAGCGTATGAACTTGCCGCAGCCGGCATCGGGAAATTGATTCTGGCGCATGCTGGAAATGTGAAAGAGAGTGATCTGAACCGACAATTGCTCATGACCGATGATTGGCTTGGGAAACCGAGAATTGAATCTGTCGAACGTCGCCTCAAAGAGCTAAATCCACGATTGGAGATTATGGCGATTAATGATAATATAAATGAAGACAACGTTAATGATCTGGTTTCTGAAGCGGATGTGATTGTAGATGCGGCGCCACTTTTTAAGGAGCGATTTCTAATGAACAGCGAAGCTGTAGCTCAAAATAAACCTCTGGTGGATTGCGCCATGTATGAGCTTGAAGCTCAGATTATCACCATCATTCCCGGGCAGACACCTTGCCTGGCTTGTTTATACCCGGAGCAGCCTACAGCATGGAAAAGAAAGTTCCCTGTTTTTGGAGCTGTAAGTGGTACGGTCGCTTGCATGGGAGCCATGGAAGCCATAAAACTTATTTCAGGATTGGGAGAACCACTGGCAGGAAGATTGTACTCCATGGATTTTCGCGATATGTCATTTAATATTACTAAAATCAGGAAAAATCCTGCGTGCAGGTGCTGTGGCGGGATGGATAAAAGGTAAAGACTAAAATTAATAAATAAAATTGAAATGAAAGTTGAAATTTGGTCAGATGTGGTATGCCCGTTTTGTTATATCGGAAAACATCATTTTGAGAAGGCAGTGGAGTCGCTTCCAACAGATATTGAGATCGAAGTGGAATGGAAGAGCTTTGAGTTGGATCCATATGCTCAGATGGATTATGAAGATGATTTGTATACCTTGCTGGCAAACAAATATGGGCAGACCAGGGAGTGGGCAGTCAATTCTGCAGAGCAAATGAAGCAAAAGGGCAGTCAAATTGGACTTGAATTCAATTTTAATAACGCCATTCCAACCAATACCTTTGATGCCCACAGATTGTTGCATTTAACAAAATCAAAAGGCAAACAAATTGAGGCGGAGGAAGCTTTGTTTATAGCCCATTTTAAAGATGGAAAACATATAGGAGACCATAATGTGTTAATGGAAGTTGGGCAAAAGCTCGGGATTTATAAAGAAGAAATTCGTAAAATGTTGGTTTCGGATCGATTTGCTGAGGCAGTACGATCTGACGAAAAAAGAGGTGGTGAGTTGGGGATTCGAGGAGTTCCTTACTTTGTGATTAATCAAAAATACAGAATCTCAGGTGCGCAGCCTGTTTCCCATTTTAAAGAAGTTCTTTCTAAAGCTATTAAGGAGGAAAGTTTAATAATTCCCAACAAGGGAAATTCCTCAGGCAGTTGTAACGTAGATGGGTGTGAATAGAATTCCATAAAATCCTTTTTTATTCATAATTCAAGTCTTATCGCGTCAGTATAATTTGTTTTTTTATGGAAAGTAGTAGCCCATCCTTGCTATTTTGCCGGTATTACTTTTAGTTAATTTTATACGTATCATAAGCATTAAAATTAAGTAACAATTCAACCTGGTTGAAAAAGAAAATATAACTATAATTGAAGTTTGCCTGTGGGGGCTTAGTTTTACAGAAGTATAAATTGTAGGATTAAATTGGAAGATCAAGTGAAAGAACGAGATATTTGATCGCTTCACAAATTTTCAATTTTACCGGAATATAAATTTTTACATATAATTGAAATATAAATAATGAGTAAATTTCAAGTAATATCCCCTGCCGATGGAAGTGTTTATGCCAATATTCAGTTGCATACAGCTACGGATATCGAAAAGGCATTGTCATCGGCCCAAAGTGCTCAAATCTTATGGAGAAACCTTTCTGTAGCAGATCGGAAACCATACATCGAAAAATTTATTACGGCCTTTGAAGGTTTAAAAGATCAAATCAGTGAGGAATTAAGCTGGCAGATGGGCAGGCCAATCAGCCATTCTCCATTTGAAGTGAATGGCACCATTGAACGGGCCAAAGGCATGCTTAAACTTGCGAAAAGTTCCCTTGCTGATGTATTTGTAGATGAGATTGCCGGATTTAATCGATATATAAAGAGAGAACCTCTTGGAACAGTATTTGTAATTCCGGCGTGGAATTATCCGTACCTGATCGCCATTAATTCAATCGTTCCGGCTTTACTTGCCGGGAATGCTGTTATTCTTCGACATTCGGCACAAACACCATTAGTCGCGGAGCGGTTTGCTGATGCGTTCAAAGAGGCCGAATTACCTGAAGGACTTTTTCAATACCTTCATTTGAGTCATGATGATACTGCGAAGGTGATCAGGGATTCACGAATAAATTTCGTTTCATTTACAGGTTCAGTCAGTGGAGGACACCAGATTCAAAAGGTGGCTGCCGAGCGTTTTGTAGGTGTCGGACTAGAGCTTGGAGGAAAAGATCCCGCCTATGTATGTGAGGATTCCAACCTTGATTTCGCCATCGAAAATTTGGTAGATGGAGCTTTCTTTAATGCCGGTCAATCATGCTGTGGAATAGAACGTATCTACGTTGAGGAAGGCGTTTACGATAGATTCGTTGAAGGATTTGTAGAACTTGTAAAACAATATAAGCTGGGGAATCCTCTCGAAAAGGAAACCAATATAGGGCCTGTCGCAAAACAAGGTGGAGCTGAAACTGTAATTAATCAAATTAAAGCTGCGGTCGATGCAGGCGCTACCGCATTAATTGATCCTGATTTATTCCCTCAAACCAAAATGGGAGATAATTACCTCGCGCCACAAGTACTGGTAAATGTGGATCACTCCATGGAAATCATGACCGAGGAGAGCTTCGGGCCGGTGGTTGGCATCATGAAAGTAAAAGATGATGCGGAAGCGTTAGCATTGATGAATGATAGCCAATACGGGCTAACAGCTTCTATTTGGACGGAAGATGAAGAGAAAGCCATTTCTATTGGAAACAAGGTCGAAACCGGTACCTGGTTCATGAACAGATGTGACTACCTCGATCCATTTTTATCCTGGACAGGAGTTAAGAATACCGGTCGCGGTTGTACCCTTTCGGCTGTCGGTTACGAACAACTTACAAGGCCGAAATCTTATCATCTTCGCGTTAAGATTCAATAAACCTTAATGTATCTTCACATTTAATAACAATAATAAAACCATATAACGATGGCAGATAAAAGACATACATACTCATATCCTACTCAAATAGAATACGGGCCTGGCGCCATGAAAGACTTTACCTCTATCGTCAAAAGTAAGGGCTTAAAAAAAGGGTTGATTGTCACGGATAAAGGCATTGAAAAAGTAGGTACTGCTCAGCAATTGAAAAATTATTTTAACGAAGTGGATATTGATACTGTCATATTTAGTGACGTTAAATCAAATCCCACCGAGGAAAATGTGCTGGAGGGAACTGAGGTGTATAAATCAACAGGCTGTGATTTTATCGTTGCCCTTGGGGGTGGTTCTCCAATTGATGCGGGAAAAACCATAAAGGTTATGGCTACGCATGACGGCCCGCTTGAGAAATATGATGACATGAAAGGCGGCGACAAGTATATCCTTAACAATATGCCTCCGTTTTATGCCATTCCCACCACAGCGGGTACCGGTAGTGAGGTTGGCAGAAGTAGTGTGATTAATGTGAATAACAAAAAAACCATAATCTTCTCGCCTTACATGATGCCGGACATCGCGGTGCTTGATCCCTTGATCACAGTTTCCCTTCCTGCAAAATTAACTGCTGCTACAGGTGTTGATGCTTTCGTTCATAATCTCGAAGCATACATCATGGAAACTTTTCATCCGATGGCAGATGGTATGGCAAAGGAAGCCATGGAAATGTGTGTGAAAAACTTGCCTGTTGCGGTGAGCAATGGTTCAGATATTCATGCCAGAGGCAATATGCTCATGGCTTCTGCTATGGGCGCTATAGCTTTTCAGAAAGGATTGGGGCTAAATCACTCGATTGCTCATGCCCTAGGTGTGATCTATGACATGCATCATGGCTTAGCCAATGCACTTGTATTAACCGAAGTGATGCGCTACAACATATCAAGACCTGCTACACGGGAAAAATATGCCTCTCTTGGGACAATATTTGGTGTGGCAAATGACGCAGAAGCTGTAATTGAGGCCATCGAAAAGTGGTTGTCCTCATTAGAAATGAATAAAAAACTTTCTGAGTGTGGCGTTGGTTCCGACAAATTTGATGAACTGGAAGCGTATGCCCTGGAAGACCCATGTTGTCCGCTCAATCCAAAAAAGGTTGAAAAAGGGGATGTGGTTTCAATTTTGAACAAATGTTAGAATAATGGTTACAGGTTCAAAAGTTCAAGGTTTAGCAGCAAAAACCCGAGCAGCCATCAGAGGATTTATTAATTATCTAAAAAAGTATGAAGAACAAAAAAACTCTAAACCTTGAACTTAGAACTTTTATAACTGAGAATTAAAACTATGATAAAAGCAATCACTTTTGATCTTTGGGACACAGTTTTTATTGATGAATCAGATGAACCAAAACGAAAAGCCGCCGGCAGGTTATCGAAAAAAGATGAGCGGAGATCTTTGGTTTTGGAATATGCTCAAAAGCACAAAGAAATTTCCAAAGAGCTTGTTGATTCCATATATAAAACTGCCGATGCAGCGTTCAGCAAAGTGTGGCACGACCAGTTTGTGACCTGGGAAGTTGTTGACCGAATGGATATTATTTTTAAGGGCTTAGGAATAAACCTTCCAGCGAATGAGATGGGTGAAATCGTGAAACTCCATGAAGAAATGGAACTCGAATTTCGCCCAGATTTTATAGAAGGAGCAGGAAAGGCTATTGAAGAGTTAAGCAAATCTTTTAAACTGGGAGTTATATCGGATGCTATTTTTAGCCCTGGTCGTGTGCTGAGAGAATTATTGAAAGGAGAAGATTTGTTGCACTTTTTCGACCATTTTGTTTTTTCTGACGAGATTGGTAATTCCAAGCCTCAACCAATTGTATTTGAATCCGCCATAAATAATTTTGGAATCAGTGCCAATGAATTAGTCCATATTGGCGACCGCGAACACAATGATGTTTTAGGCCCTAAAAAAGTTGGGGCACATGCAATATTGTGTAATGCATCGCTTGATAGAGGAGGAAGTGAAAATTCCTTAGCAGATGCTATCTTTAGCGATTACAAGGAATTGCCGGCTATCATCAATGCATTAAACTGTTGAGTTTTGCTTTTGTATAATGAATGAATGAGAGAATGAGAGAATGAGAGAATGAGACAATGAGTGAATGATAGAATGAGGGAATGAGAGAATGAGACAATGAGTGAATGATAGAATGAGTAAATGTGTGAATGAGTAAATGAGAAAATGATAGAATGAGGGAATGAGAGAATGAGACAATGAGTGAATGATAGAATGAGTAAATGAGAAAATGATAGAATGAGACAATGAGTGAAGGCTAAAATGGGTAAATGGTTTTAAAGGGAATTGCAAGAGGGCTTATGATATTTTGTGCCTCATTTAAACATTCAATCATTTACGCATTTAACCAATTATACTTTAATAAAATCAGACTATAATTTGAAAATTATAAAATGAGTAATACATATAAATTCCTGATTATTGACGGGTATCCGAAAGAGAGCAGAGATCAATTTGATGCCTGCGGTATGACGCTGGCAGGTAAATTATACACTAGATTGCTGCTTAGGTATATGCCGGATGCTGATTATGACATCCTCTACACCAGCGATCCGGGCGTAAATGTTCCCAATGAAGAAGGATTAAAAAATTACGATGCCATACTTTGGCCGGGATGTAACCTTACCGTTTACCACGATCACAATGAACGTGTGACCAAATTGTTGGATCTTGCAAGGGATGGATTTAAAGTAGGGCTGGAGCAATTTGGTAGCTGTTGGGCTGCGCAGTTGGCTGTGCATGTGGCTGGTGGGGAAGTAAAGCCGAATCCAAAAGGCAGGGAGATGGGTGTGGCCCGAAAAATATTTCTGACTGAAGAAGGGAAAAATCATCCTATGTATGCAGGTAAAACCCCTGTTTTTGATGGTTTTATCAGTCATGATGATATGATAACAAAATTACCAAAAGGATCTATAAATCTGGCATCAAACGATTTCACGGAAGTGCAAGCTGTAGAAGTAGTTTTTGAGAATGGCGTGTTTTGGTCCACCCAATATCATCCTGAGTATAATTTGTATGAAGTGGCAAAGCTGATCACATCAAGGGAGGAATTACTGACTAGAGAAGGGTATTTCCGGAGCCATAAGGATTTGCAAGAGTACGTTGATCAGCTTGAAACGATCTATAAAGATCCTTCCCGTAAAGACCTTAGATGGAAATTTGGAATAGATGATGACATTCTTTCGGATGATATAAGGGAATTAGAATTTGCGAATTGGATAAAAAATAGAGTCATCGCAAAAGCAAAGTAGAAGTTTTAGGTTCTAGGTTCTGGGTTCTGGGTTTTAAATACCATAACAAATAGATAAACAAATACAATATGGCAGCATTAATAGAAAAGGGTGAATATCGCAGTTGGCAAATCAAAATTTTTTCAGCTACGTGGCTTGCCTACGTGGGGTATTATTTTGCCAGAAAGGCATTTTTTGTAGTAAAAAGTGATTTGGCGGATACCCTTGGGTTGAATGCGATTGACCTGGCGCATTTAGGTACGGCATACCTGGTATCGTATATGGTAGGCCAATACTCAAGCGCTTATTTTGGACGTAAACTCGGCCCCAAATATTTGCTCATCTTGGGAATGGGGATATCCCTGGTTTGCAATATTGTTTTTGGCGCTTCAAATAGTTATTGGACGATTATATTATTCCTTAGTTTGAATGGTTTGGCCCAGGGTACGGGGTGGCCGGGATGTATTGGAAGCCTTGCCTATTGGTTCAAAAGAAAGCAAAGGGGAAGTATCCTTGGTATCTGGTCTACTTGCTATCAGGTAGGTTCAGTAGTCGCTACCGCTTTTGCAGCATACATGCTAGGCCAATATGGTTGGAGATGGTCATTTTTTGGCGCTTCGATGATCTTGTTGGTGATCTGGGCAATAGTCTATTTCCTCCACCCAAACCGCCCTGAAGATGTTGGATTAAAACCTTTGGATGATGAAGATGAGCAGGAATCAACATCTGATGATAAAAGAGAAGAAAAAGGTTTGGGTTGGTCCAAAGAAGTTGTTTTTACTATTGTTACCATGGGATTAATCTATTTTGGAATTAAATTTCTGAGATATGCCCTGTGGAGCTGGGTGCCGTTTTTATTAAATAACAACTTCGGTCTGGCGGGTGATGATGCAGGATATTTATCTACCGTTTTCGATATCTTCGGTTTTGCAGGAGTGATCTTTGCCGGATTTGCTTCTGACAAATTATTTAAAGGAAGGAGATCCTTACTCTCATTCCTAATGTTGTTCCTTATGGCCTTATCTTTTGTGCTCATGTACACCATGGGATCGACGAGTCTGTTGTACTTCACGATTTCAATGGGCATGGCAGGCTTTATGCTCTATGGCCCGGACTCACTGATTTCGGGAGTTGGAGCAATAGATGTAGGCACAAAGCGTGGTGCTCTGGTGGCTGCCGGGATCATCAATGGAACGGGTTCGATCGGTCCAATTTTTCAGGAAGAAATTATTGGGTGGATGTACGTGCATTACAATCAAGAGCTGACGCCTATATTCTTTTTACTGGTAGTGGTAGCTTCCTTTACGGCATTGTTAACACTTATTCTTTGGTTAAATTCTAAAAGGAGTAATGTGAAGTTGTAATTAAAATTTACGGTTCTACCACGAATTTATTGGGATGAGTAATGCTTTATGTTTTTCGGTTTAAAATCAGAATTAGGATATCGAAATGATATATTTTCCAGCTTGATCATACTTAGTTTCTGAACGGAAACACATCAAAATAATCCCGAAATCATTCGGGAATTATTGCGATCTTTTCCTTTTTTTTAATCGTCTGATACTTAGGCATCACCTCATAAAAAGAAATGAAAAATCTCATCAATAATAATTCATTTTATAAAATTAGTCTGCTTCCGTTCAGAAACTACTTATAACCTTACTTCCTCAATAATATCAAGATCGTGCATTTTCCATGTGCCATCTATTGGTTTAATGCTTATGATGGCATCATATTGATTCACTCTTCGATGCTTATGACCCCAATGACCTACAACCCCCTTTACAATCCATTTACATCTGTAAGACAATCCTGCTCCGGCATTCGGATTTTCCTCAACATTAATGACCCTGACCTCATCAACTTTGGCTTCTACTCCTCCCTGGTTTTCAATAACCATGCTTTTACGGGTCTGCAAATAGATCTTCTGTAAAAGTTCTGTGTCATTACATATCGAAAGCTTATCATAAATATCTCCCTCTTCTCTAAAATCAAATGCCCGATAGGTGTTTTTAAGCAGCTGATTTATTAGTTCTTTTGCTTCAGGAGCAGAATATGTACTCTTTTCTGAAAAGGGAATATTCTTTTTGATACCAATTGGAAATGCCAATATCCCTAATAAAACATAGAGCACAAAAAAGAATTTCCTCCACCTGGATAAGCCCTTCAGCTTCCACCCATTTCTATAAAGCACGAACAGGATCATTAATATAAAAATGACAGTAAATATTGGAATGTTGATGCTGGCAGTTTCTACCTTTTGTTCTGATACAGTAGGCAGTTTATAGTGTTTTAGAAAATTTGTCCACTTAAGTACGCTATCAGATGGCTGAAGGTCGTAGGGCCAGGGCCCGGCAGGATCAATCGACATACAAGGGACCTTTTGGATCTTTTCACTAAACATATCCCAGGTAATTGTTACTTCCTTTGGCATGCCTTCATCAGGGTAGGCAAATATAACACCGATTATTGCAGACGAATAATGCAAAGGTTTTGGAATTTCCATAATTTGAATCCCGGATAAACTGACCTCCACGAAGTGTATTCTGTCGATAATTGGTTCGACCTCCACCCCGTCAATGCTTACTATATTTCTATTCACCAGGAAGTCTGCAATAAGCTGCATTATACTATCCTGCTCATCCACTTCAATCATGTCGTCAATGCCATAGTCAAAATCTATCCAATCTTCCAGGTCTTTGATTCTTCCCAAAATTTCATGCCTTACTTCATAGGGCTCTACATACAGAAATGACATAAATGAAGAGCTGTGATGCCGGCTAATATTTTTATTTTCGAAGTACGAATACCAGGGATCGTTCCAATCCAGATGAAGGGTCTCCGTATTACCAAGATATCTTAAATCATTTACGGGTATAGTTTTATGGTAAACGATAAAACCGATGTTAGCCAATGTAGCCTGGTATCCATCCGATATAGGTGGTGTAATGGAAAGTTGATTGATTTGCTTAGAAATGGGATATTCAATTTCAACATAGATAATCTTCTTATTCATTAGTGTGGAGTCTGCCTGGCCCGTGTATAGGCTCGCTCTCGGAATTCTATTTCGCTGTTCTATGACTGTTACCTTCCCCAATAATGCACGACTCCCGGAATTCAAAACAAACTTTTGTTTCATAAATTGATCCAAACGTGCCTGGAACTCTTCCTGATCAAAACCTTCGACAAAATACTCCTTCGGAATAACATCTGAAAACCATTGATGGTCCTGCTCTCCAATTTCAAGTTTGACTAAAATGTTGGTATCATTAATAAAAACTTCAAGGATAGTTTCACATTTATCCGCCTGGATCAGATTAATAAAGTCAGCCAATAGCTGAAAGGATATTGAGCTGAGTACAATTAAAAGAATGATTTTCTTCATTAAACGCACTTGATTTATTGAATGGGCGAAGTAAACAAATAATTAAATAAGACCATATGAATTTAGTTCTTTAAATCCTAAATCAGCATGGATTTTTCAATATGTCAAAGAACAAATGAGCGTGTTTTTGCGCTGTAAAACAATTCCTTCACTTGTGAATAATCAATGTCGTCAAGATAAGAAAAATCAATTAATATCCGTCATAGCGAGGCACGAAGCTATCTGTTTGCTATTTGCAAGATCATTGCTGACATCAAGAGATTACTTCGTCGTGCCTCCTCGTAATGACGAGCAGAATTGGCTTTGTATAAAACCAGATATCAATCACAGCCCATGATAAAAATCATTTTTATCATGGTTTAGACATTTTAAAGATATCCACTTCAACAAAAAAATGTCTGAACCATGATTTATATGATTTAAGGATAGACAGGATTAAAAATTGCCGTTAACCAATATTCCATTTTTTCACAGACAAGTAATGTAAATGACCGGAATTAACCTGATGTGAAACCAGATAATAATCATGCACATCATATAAATCATTTTTATCATGGTTCAGACATTTTAAAGATATTCACTTCAACCATCGTCCTCCATAGCTTTAGCGTAGGAGGAATAATACCATCAATAATCTATGAACATCTCCCTTAAATTCCGTTTGCTCATACGCGCAAACCATGCCGCACAAATCTCTCGCGAATCAGGGCTTAATTGCTACGCTTTCAGCGGCAAGCCCTGATTTCAGTCACCCCTTCGGTAGATACTCACTTCAACATAGGAGCTGATCTGGTGATCACCGGTGATATGTTTCAGTCACCCCTTTGGCAGATACTCACTTCAACTTCAATAATGATGAATTCAGGATTTGTAAAACCAATGTTTCAGTCACCCCTTTGGCAGATACTCACTTCAACAAGACAATAGGACGAACCCTATGATTTAAACATTGTTTCAGTCACCCCTTTGGTAGATACTCACTTCAACTTAAAGTGACTAATGTATCCAAGCCAAAAGAAGATGTTTCAGTCACCCCTTCGGTAGATACTCACTTCAACTAAATGTTCTGAACTCCAAGAATCAAATCGAAGGTTTCAGTCACCCCTTTGGCAGATACTCACTTCAACCCATTCAATTTGATTGATGGAAAAGCATTTGCTGGTTTCAGTCACCCCTTCGGCAGATACTCACTTCAACTTCAATCTGAAACAAGGACCTGGAGGATCGATTGGTTTCAGTCACCCCTTCGGCAGATACTCACTTCAACTAGGAGAAGCTGATATATTATGTGACATTGAAAAGTTTCAGTCACCCCTTCGGCAGATACTCACTTCAACGTTAAGAAAAAAGGGGTATAAGTCCCTTATCAGGTTTCAGTCACCCCTTCGGCAGATACTCACTTCAACTTTACATTATAAACTACTAATACAATGCATTATAGTTTCAGTCACCCCTTCGGCAGATACTCACTTCAACGTACCCCCGTGGGTCTAATTGATCCTCATTAATTGTTTCAGTCACCCCTTCGGCAGATACTCACTTCAACCTACTGGTAAGTGGGTAGCGAGGATGACTAAGGAGTTTCAGTCACCCCTTCGGCAGATACTCACTTCAACTATGATGCGAGAAAGCTCAAAGAGAAAAGAAATGGTTTCAGTCACCCCTTCGGCAGATACTCACTTCAACAATATGTCTAAACCAGCTACATTCTTAAACAAATAGTTTCAGTCACCCCTTCGGCAGATACTCACTTCAACTGGACAACTCAACATTCACTGAAAGATTCTCAAACGTTTCAGTCACCCCTTCGGCAGATACTCACTTCAACTATAATAAAAAGGAAAGAAGACTAAAAAATGGTTTCAGTCACCCCTTCGGCAGATACTCACTTCAACAAATCTGAAGAATAATCCTTTTGATGTTATTGTTTCAGTCACCCCTTCGGCAGATACTCACTTCAACTCGAAAGTTTGGCGTTCGAAGCAATGCCTGAATGTTTCAGTCACCCCTTCGGCAGATACTCACTTCAACGTCTATGGTAGCTGATAGAGCTAACGGAGAAAGTTTCAGTCACCCCTTCGGCAGATACTCACTTCAACAAAAAGCCGTTTCCATACTCGGCGAAGATACAAGTTTCAGTCACCCCTTCGGCAGATACTCACTTCAACCCGATGGCGCAAAGCGTCACTATCATCAAACCCAAGTGTTTCAGTCACCCCTTCGGCAGATACTCACTTCAACTATGGGAATATGGAGCCAAAGATGGCTATTTAGTGTTTCAGTCACCCCTTCGGCAGATACTCACTTCAACGCTTTTGGAGAAGCCCACCCTGAGTTACAAAGAGTTTCAGTCACCCCTTCGGCAGATACTCACTTCAACAACCTAAAACAATAAAAGTAATGAGACAAAAAGAAAGTTTCAGTCACCCCTTCGGCAGATACTCACTTCAACTGTTCACGCTAAATCTTCAGGCACATCTGATGGTTTCAGTCACCCCTTCGGCAGATACTCACTTCAACATTCAAACAACTCACACTTAAAGAGGCGTTAAGGTTTCAGTCACCCCTTCGGCAGATACTCACTTCAACCCTACTTTTTTGCAACGCTCTGTTAGTCTTTCGCTTAACCATACTTTCTGTCCCTGCAATATGCCCTTTTTCGTCAAGTGCCTCATTTTTGATGCAATAGATTAAATACCTTAAATCATTAAATTGCATTTATTTTTTCAACATGTCAAAGAACAAAACAGCATATTATTTCGCTGCAAAACAATTTTTAATTAAAAAAATCATGCCTCTTCACTATCATATAAAAAGGGTGCTTTTTTTGCCAGTCAAATAATCCATTTCAAAGCCCATATCGCCAACAATCTCCATAGCCAGAAAATTGCGATCCGGAACCGGTATTACATACAGCCTGTATTCGCCCTGTTTTGTGTCCGATTCCAGTTTAATGATTTTATTCCACAATACAGGATTAGCCGAAGGGTTTGCAGTCCCTGCAAACACCGAATATTGTATCCGCTCATAGCCTTCTGCGATGAGCAATTTGGCTATTTTATTCCTTGCCCGGTCTTGACTAATGTCATAGGTAATCAGGTACATCATATTTTTTGTAATTTTAGTTGTTTCGTAAGCCCGGCACAATAATTAAAAATGTGATCCCGTAGCCTTCCCGTTTCATCGTTAAATGAAACACGCGTTTTTAAGTACTCATTGTAGGCCGGGATCACGATCCTTTTGCCGGTTTTTCCCAATTTATACCCGTTCCTGTCTTGCTCAAAACAAGACTTCCCTAATGCTTCTTTCTGAAACAGTTCGATCAGCAACTCATCAACCAATGGCCTGAATGGTTCGATCAGATCAAATACCAGCGACGTTTTATTGTAGTTTTCTGTATGCAAAAAACCAACCATAGGATCAAGCCCTGTAGCAAATATACCTTGCTCTACCACATTGTAAGTCATGCCATACATATAGTTCAACGCAGCATTAAATGCATCTTTAGCCGGCATTCGCGACCTGCCTTTAAACTGACACTTTTCCGGTATAAAGCAGTTGATAGCTTTCCAATATTGCCTGGATATACTACCTTCTATACCCATAATTGAAGGCCTTGCCGCATCCATTGTTTGTCCTGAGAGGCTGTGTCGCTTAAATTGCTCCCTGGCCAATAAAGCATTATTTTTAAAAAATCCAGCTTTTGCATCTGATCCATGATGATGAATCATGCGGCCAATAAGCAGTTCCTGCATATCCAATTTTAAAAGGAGATTGGCTATGGTGAAGTCCACAGCGAATTGCCCTTCACTTAGCAATAATTGTTTTCTCCTAATGGATGCCAGGTTGCTAAAGTAAGGACTCCACATTTTGGCCCTGATGTCACCGATCCAGTCATAATAGTAAATGGGCACCTGGTTTTCGGCTGCCAGCATGACTGCCCCGGCACTGATCATGGCATTGCTGGTGATGGCTATGCTCGTAAGCCTTTTGGGACTTATCAGCCTTTTGGCGGTCGCCGACACGATGTAAAAACACTTGTTTTTTACGGTGATTTTCGTTTGGGCGCTATCTATTACTATTTGCATCAGTCGAAATGATAAGGAAAATCTGTCCATCGCATACTCAGCTTGTCAACATCTGGATTGATGGCATGGTCGTATTCCCCATACTTTTGATATTTTTCAGATCCTTCGCCAAGGATCATTCCTATAAAATTCACCTTGCCCAATACCTGCTGCTGAAACTCTTTTACAAAACCTGTCAGTTTTTCACCTTTCATCATTGTACTGGCTTCGATGGTATGTTCCAGTCTGCGGATATCCTGGCTCAGTTCATAATAAAACTTCCCGGGCAAGGCCACCTTGTCGCTTACCTCCAATCCGGTAACCACCTTGGTGTCTGCTGCGCCAAAGTGTTTGGTCTTTGCAGGATTTAGCCTAAAGCGATGCCGCTCACATATGACACGAATTTGTGCCAGATGCTCAACAGTTACCGGAAGGGCAGACGAAAAGGTAAGGTCATCCACAAAGCGAGTATAGTTGATCTTATTCGATATAGCCCAGACCGTCAACTCCTCATCCAGAGCCTGCGCATGAAAATTGGACAGGACGGGAGAAGTAGGACTGCCCATCGGCAGACGATCTTTGTAGCAGCACAGCCCGGCAAGTAATTCCGCACTCTTTTTAGTGAAATGAAAAGGAGCACGATGAAATATATGGTATACATCGGCGATGGTCACCTGATGGAAAAAGTCTTCAAAATCAATATTGACCATGTGGGCGGCATTGAGGTGCTGCTCGGCATTGGTCAGAATGTTGCAGGGCTGTCCATTGCCTTTATACGAAATTACATACCCGTATGCGGCAGATGGTTTTTGCAGCACATACACACATTGCAGGAAGTTGTTGAATTTTCGTAATATGCTTTTCAATACCGGATAAGGAGCTTCGATCAGCCGTTCCGATCCGTCTTTCTTGGGCATGCCAAATTCATAGTACTCCGCCGCCAGTACCTGAAGCGTCAGCGTGTTTTTTGGCTCTTTGAGCAATAAGGCCAAATCCGCCATGTATTTGCAACTTGTCAGTTGTGTTGCCGCCTTTTGTATCTGCCACAGGTTTTTCATATTGCCCCAATATTTATTGCTTTTATACGCCCTTTATCATCCTTTCTGCTCATTCGGATTTGCAATCCGAATGTAGGCATCAGGATCTCTTCTTCATCGGCAGATCGGTGCGATCCGATTCAAAAAAACGAATTATCCATTCATAAACTCTATGCCTGTTTTTTTTCATATTTGGATTTTAAATCCAATAACTCCCGGTTTCGGATTGCAAATCCGAAACAGCAAATCCTACAGCTCATTCGGATTTGTAATCCGAATGCACGAGTATCAGGATCTCTGATCCGATGCAAAAAAAACATGATACCGTTCCTCCACTACCTTCAACTTTTTCATACACGGGCAGTTTTCGATAGCCAAACCTTTACCACGGGATTAAAATCCTGATACTCCCGGTTCCGGATTGCAAATCCGAAACAGCTTAGAGTTATTCAGGTCAGGAATCCTGCCATTAATCCAAAAATTCAATATCTATCAATCCTTTTCTTCCCGAATAATTGCGAGCCGAACTATACAAATATTGTTCAGGTTCTTCCACAATAGCCGCTACCACAGGGTTATTGTGAATATAATCAAGCTTTTGCATCATAAAATTGTTGGTCACAAGTTCTTTGGCTTCATTGCCATCCTGCCAAAACTTGTAGTACTTTATTTTTTTATCATTTCTACCGGCAAATTCAAAGCGATCCAACATCCACTTTTTTCTGCTTTCAAAATTGTTGCTTATGGATTGAATCAGTTTCTTGCTTGTATGTTTTTTAAAATCCCGTAATATGTCCGGCAGAATAAAGCCTGTTTTGTTCGATGCAATTAAGTGTAAATGATTGGACATCAAACACCAGGAATAAAGAGTAAGACCTTTTTTCCCGAGACAAAAATTAAGCGAATCCACGATTATATGCTTATGCTCAGGTCTTGTAAATACATCTACCCAATCGACTACCGTTAGCGTAAGAAAATATAGATGATCCTGAAAAATCTTATTTTTTTGTCCCATTCATGAAAATACACTTGTAAACTGCGAATCGCAAATTCCTTAGCTCCCGGTTTCGGATTACAAATCCAAAACAGCAATCCCTAGCTGCTCATCCGGATTTGTAATCCGGATGCACAAATATCAGGATCTATGATCCGATTCAAAAAACACAAATAAACACGGCAACGTTCCACCCCTTCCTTCACCTTGTTCACACTCTGTCTGTTACCGATAGTCAAACCTTTACCACCGGATTAAAAATCCTGGTACTCTTTAGTTTCGGATTGCAAATCCGAAACAGCTTGAAGGGAAACTCCCTAGCTGCTCATCCGG
>SDBV01001458.1_pt1 | contig 35720 bp, 22 predicted proteins | sample 2277081 | NCBI WGS metagenome assembly SDBV01 (sample SAMN10402039, study PRJNA504765) | marine sediment metagenome | isolation source: marine sediment core GS10_PC15, 223 cmbsf | place: Arctic Ocean: Southern Knipovich Ridge | collected 2010 | reverse complement strand
CAAACCTGATTGACAGCTAAATTTGTCTGAACCAATAAATGTTTTGAGAAAATGTAAAATCAAAACCACGGTGTCAGGTAAACCTGCAACATAAAAATTTGAATCGCTCAATTTAGGTATTATAGACTTTTACCAAATCCGGATTTTCTGCCCTGCACGGCAGACACCATGAAGCCCAAAAATCAAGAAACAAATATTTGCCGCGAAATGTGGCCGGCTGTATTTGATCCCCATCGGGAGTGGCCAATGAAAAATCAGGGGCGCTTGATCCAATAGCCAACTTTTTTACACTTCTGAATTTTCCGTTTAACAGCTTGAATTGCCAGGAATCTGGAATAGCTTTATTAAATAATTTTATCTGATTTTCATAAAAATCCAAATTTTGCTCTATGTTAATGTACTCCATTAAAATTAGCCAGGCTGCCAGGTTACCATTCAACGAATCTATTGATTGCTTTAAATAATCATGGTATTCAAGTTCTCTTTTTGAATTATCGTTTCTCAATTCAGCAATTTCCACTGAATCCTCTTGATTTGTCAAATTGAGAAATTTATGGTTATACAATTTTTTTTCTAATTCATAAACAGATGACACTCTATTTATCTGGCTCAATAGTTCCACTTCAGGAGATCCTGAAACTAAAATATCTGCATTTCGCAGATTCCCCTGTGCGACAACCGATACATCATTTGAATCAAGAACCAGGATGCATTCCTGAAAACCAAAAAAGTTTAGCCGGTAAATCTCCATCTTTCCTTTCGGCACATGAAATAAAAATGAAGTCCCATCTTTCATTTTTGTGGAATCCATCTTTTCATACCCCCCCGAAACAAGCTTCTCAAGGAAAATATAACCTGAAGTGGAAGATGTTAATTCCCCATTGATCGCTAAAACATTAGTCTTTTTGTCATGCTCCGAGCATGATATGAATAGGATAATGAGCATAAGACAGAACAAATATTTCATGAATTAAAAGAGTTTAATGACATCAAAAGTTACCCTTTCATCAACTCCTTAACTAACTCATTTGCTCTAGTGACAACCCTGGGAAGACCACTGATATCCTTTCCACCGGCTGTAGCATAAAACGGCTGTCCTCCACCACCTCCTTTAATTTCTTTAGCCAATTCACGAACCATAGTTCCTGCATTCAAATTGTTCGAAGAAATCAGTTTTTCAGAAATCATAATGCCAATTTGAGGTTTCCCTCCGATGTCCGCTGCTAAAACCATAATTAGATCGTCGAATTGATTCTTTAGCTCAAAAGCAATTTTTTTCAGTGCATCGGCATTTGGCAATTGTACCTGGCTAATAATAGAGGTAATTCCATTACTTTTATCGGCGGCTTCAATAAGTTGTTTCTTGATTATTCCCGCTTGCTCAAACTGAAATTTCTCAACTTGTTTTGATAGCTTAATTTTTTCATCAACCGTATTTTCAACTATCTTAAATAAGTCTTTCGGATTGTTGAACAATTCTTTCACCTGAGCCAGAAGCTTTATATTCTGCTCAACATAAGTTTCAGATGCGTCTGCGGTGATGGCTTCGATCCTCCGGACTCCTGCGGCAATAGAACTTTCTGAGGTGATTTTGAAAAGTCCGATTTGACCGGTCATAGGCACATGAGTACCGCCACACAATTCCACAGAATAATCCGAATCAAATGATACTACACGCACCAACTCGCCATACTTCTCGCCAAAGAGCGCCATCGCCCCCATGGATTTTGCTTCCTTGATCGGAATGTTTCGCTTTTCATCCAAAACAATATTCTCCCGGATTTTAGCATTGACGATGTGTTCAATTTTTGAAATCTCCTCATCCGTCACTTTTGAGAAATGGGAGAAATCAAATCTGAGGAATTTGTCATTGACCAAAGAGCCTCGTTGCTGCACATGATCGCCCAAAACGGTTCTCAGCGCCGCTTGCATCAAGTGTGTTGCGCTGTGGTTGTTTTCTGTGAGCTTTCTCCTTTTCCCATTTACCACGCAATGAAAAGTAGAATTAAGTTTTGATGGGAGTTTCTCAGCATATTGAACAATGAGATCGTTTTCTTTTTGTGTATCAATGATTGAAATTTTCTCTCCGTCAGCTTCAATATATCCCGTGTCTCCAACCTGCCCACCACTCTCTGCATAAAAAGGCGTTTGCTCCAGTACAATCTGATAAATCGTCTTTTTCTTTTCCTTAATCTCCCTGTAACGTGTGATTTGAGAATCCGTGACTAGCGTATCATAACCAGAAAATGACACCTCTGAATCCTTCAAAACCATCCAATCTCCTTTTTCCTGGACTGCATCGGATCTGGATCTGTCCTTCTGCTCTTGCATATGAATCTTAAATTCATCCATATTTACTTCGGCTTTCCGCTCTCTTGCCAATAGCTGAGTTAAATCGATCGGAAATCCATAGGTGTCATACAACTTAAAAGCAACCTTGCCGGGTATGACGGGAGTCAAATCATTATCCGTATTATTTTTTGCCGAGGCATATGCATCATTAAATATTTTCAGGCCATTTTCTAAGGTCCGTAAAAACGAAATCTCTTCTTCTTTAATGACCTTGGTTATGAACTCCAGTTGATCCTTTAGTTCGGGAAAAACATCGTCAAACTGATCTGCCAACACCGGTAACAACTCAAAAATAAATGGCTCAGTAAAATTGAGGTAATTGAAACCATACCTCACTGCTCGTCTTAAAATTCTTCTGATCACATATCCGGCGCCGGTATTTGAAGGAAGCTGACCATCAGCAATGGTAAAAGCCACCGCTCGAACGTGATCGACAATTACGCGGATCGCAATATCAGTTTCTTCTTTTTTGCCATAAGCCACACCTGTTTTTTTCTCAATAAATTCGATAAGTGGGGTAAAAACATCGGAGTCGTAATTTGATTTTTTACCCTGTATCGCCATGACAAGCCGCTCGAAGCCCATGCCCGTATCAACATGTTTATCGGGCAAATTCTCTAATTGGCCATTGGCCTTTCTATTGAACTGAATGAAGACCAGATTCCAAATCTCAATAACCTGTGGATGGTCAGCATTTACTAAATCGCGACCAGGAATTTTAGCAACTTCCGATTCCGGTCTTAAATCAATATGAAGCTCTGAGCATGGGCCACAAGGTCCTGTATCTCCCATTTCCCAAAAATTATCTTTTTTTGAACCATTTAGAATTCTGTCTTCAGGAAGAAATTCTCGCCAAAAATCATACGCTTCAGTATCCCTATCGAGATTATCAGAACTATCTCCACCAAATACCGAGGCATATATTCTATCTTTAGGCAACTTATATACCTCGACTAATAATTCCCATGCCCATGCAATTGCCTCCTTCTTAAAATAATCACCAAAAGACCAATTCCCAAGCATTTCAAACATGGTATGATGATAGGTATCTATACCAACTTCTTCCAAATCGTTATGCTTTCCAGAAACCCTCAGACACTTTTGTGTATCGGCGATTCTTTTAATCTTCGCTTTTTTATTACCTAAAAAAAAGTCCTTAAATTGATTCATCCCAGCGTTGGTAAACATCAATGTTGGGTCATCCTTGACTACCAGTGGCGCTGAGGCCACAATTTCATGTTCTTTTTCCTTAAAAAAGGATATAAATTTCGATCTAATATCTCTCGCTTCCATCTATGAATAATTAAGTAATTAAGGTCTTTTTTGTCTTTTTTATAATAATATCTTTACCTTGCGCCAAGCAGTACCCTAATTTTTTATAAATGCAACTAGTGTTTAAAAAAACACCGCAAAATTATAAGTTTTTACCACAGTATTTATAATGGCCAGAATAAAATATTATTACGATACAGAAACATGTAAATATGAACGAATAAAGGTATCCAAATGGGATATATTTCTTAATTCGTTGGGTATTCTCACATTATCTTTGATTTTAGCTATAGGAATACTTTTTGTAGCATCTACCTATTTTGAAAGCCCACAGGTTTCACTTCTCAAAAAAGAAAACCAGGAATTACTGATCTATTATGATGACATTCAAAAGGATTTGTATAAAATGAAAGGGATGATCTCCTCATTGCAGGAAAGAGATGATAACATATATAGAGTAATATTTGAGGCTGACCCTATCCCATCAACAATCAGACAGGCCGGAGTTGGAGGAACTGATAGGTATCGAGCGCTTAGAGAAGAGAAATTGGAACGTGAGGATTTGGTAATTGGAACGTTTGGGAAAATTGATAATCTCAAAAAACAAATGTACATCCAGACCAAATCGTACGATGACATTCTTCAGATGGCTAAAAATAAATCTGATATGATGGCCTGCATGCCTTCTATTCAGCCAATCCCAAATAAAGATTTAAAAAGATTGGCCTCCGGTTATGGCATGAGAATGCACCCAATACTTAAAGTACGAAGAATGCATGCAGGTTGTGATTTTTCTGCCCCTCAGGGTACTCCTATCTATGCCACCGGAGATGGCAAAGTTATTATGGCCAGATTTTACAAAACCTCCGGGAATATGGTTAAAATAGATCATGGCTATGGATATATAACAAAATATTTTCACTTGAGTAAATTTGCAGTTAAACAAGGGAAAGAAGTTAAGCGTGGAGATATTATTGGGTATGTTGGAAATACCGGTCTCTCCAAGGCTCCCCATTGTCATTATGAGATTTGGAAAAATGACAGGCATATCAACCCAATCAATTATTTTTACAATGATGTTTCTGACGAAGAGTATGACCAACTGCTTGAATTAGCATCAGTAGAAAACGAGTCATTAGGGTAGCGTATTTTTATTTGCCAATTGCACGAAAAAACTGTTATTACAATTTTATAACCTATCTATGAGGGGCTTGAAAGAACTTGTAGTATTTTTTATTGGAATAGTAGCTTTAAGCGCTTGTAAAACTTCTTCACGAATCAGCCATTCGCAAAAGGATCATGACGCAGTTTCTACATCAATTATTGAACACATTCCTATAAAAAGTGAATCTGAATTACCTGCACTAAAAATCAATCTATTACCCCAAAAGCCTGATAAAATTTTAATTATAGGTGTTGGGGATATAATGATGGGAACAAACTACCCAAAAGAAAATTATTTACCTCCAAAAAATTTAAACCTTCTTGATAGTGTAAAACATATCTTAAAAAAGGGAGATATAACTTTTGGCAACCTTGAAGGAGTGATTTTAGATGATGGTGGGAATCCAAAATACTGTAAAAATCCCAATAATTGCTATGTTTTCAGATCTCCGGAATATATGGCAGGACATCTCAAATCCGCCGGATTTGACATAATGAGCATTGCAAATAATCATGCGGGTGATTTTGGCGATGTAGGCAGAAAAAATACTATGCGGGTATTGGATTCTTTAGGAATTAATCATGCCGGTTCGTTAATGAAACCCTTTTCCTCATTTATGTTAGATGGAGTAAAGTATGGATTTATTGCTTTTGCGCCAAATAAAGGTACTGTCAGTATTCATGATCTGAAAAGCGCTAAAAAAATGGTTCAAAAGCTTGACAGTTTGAATGACATTGTAATTGTCTCGTTTCATGGAGGAGCAGAAGGAAGAGCTCACCAACATGTCACAAGATCAATTGAATATTATTTAAATGAAAATCGAGGTAACGCTTATGAATTTTCACATATGCTTATAGATGCCGGCGCTGATGTAATTTTTGGTCATGGCCCCCACGTGACAAGAGCAATAGAAATTTACAAAGAAAGATTTATCGCATACAGCCTGGGGAATTTCTGCACATATGGACGCTTTAATTTGACTGGTCCTAATAGTTTAGCGCCTATATTGAAAATTTTCGTGGATTATGATGGTAAATTTTTAAGTGGAGAAATAATTCCTATAAAACAAAAGGGCTTAGGAATACCTGTAATTGACACAAAAAAACAAGTAATTTTTAAAATTCAGGAATTAACGTACATCGATTTTCCTGAAATACAAATATCTATTGATGACTTTGGAAATATTAACTATCTTAACCAAGATTTTTAGAATATGCCGTATAAAGAGAAAGTAATAGAGAAAAAGTATTTTTCTATCGGTGAGGTAGCCGAAATGATGAATGTTGCTACTTCGTTGATCCGTTTTTGGGAAAGTGAATTTGATATCATTAAGCCAAAAAAGAATAGGAAGGGTAATAGACAGTTCACTCGTGAAGACATCGATAATGTAAAACTTATATACCATCTTGTCAAAGAAAAAGGCTATACCCTACAAGGCGCAAAAGATCTTCTGAAAAACGGGAACGATTCTTTAAAAGAAAAGATAGAGATCATTGACAGTCTGAAAAAAGTAAAGAAATTCCTCCTTGAAATCAGAACCAAACTTGCATAATTAAACATTCCATTACATGGGTGATGAAAAGATATATCAGGTGGCGTTAAGCATGGTGCCTGGTATTGGAGATATCACTGCCAAAACCCTTGTTAGCTATTGCGGATCAGCCAAAGATGTCTTTAAAAAAAACCGAAATCAATTATCAAAAATCCCTGGAATAGGACAAGTAAACGCTGACAAAATCATCTCATTTAATAAATTTTCTGATGCGGAAACAGAAATTAACAGATGTATTAAACATAAAATAGAGATCTTATTTTTTACCGACAAATCATATCCAAAAAAACTAAAACACGCTCCTGACTCACCTGCCATTTTGTTTTATCGGGGATCATCAAATCTAAATAATCAGAAAACTGTGGCCATTGTCGGCACAAGAAAATCAACCAGTTATGGAAGAGAATTCACAGAACAAATCGTAGAAAAATTAGCCCCACACAATGCCTTAATAGTAAGCGGATTGGCTTATGGTATTGACATCAAGGCGCACAAGGCGGCCCTTAAATACGGGCTGGATACCATCGGCGTAATGGCAAGCGGACTGGACATTATTTATCCGGATATGCATAGAAAGGTTGCCATAGAAATTCTTCAACATGGAGGTTTACTGACTGAATTTAAAATCGGAATGAAACCAGAGGCGCACAACTTCCCATCAAGAAACCGAATAATTGCCGGCATGAGCGACGTCACTATTGTCGTGGAGGCTGCCAAAAAAGGCGGGGCGCTGATCACTGCAGAAATTGCCAATTCTTATAACCGGGATGTATTTGCTCTCCCCGGAGATATTGGGAAAAAATTTTCTGAGGGATGCAATAATTTGATCAAGAGCAACAAAGCACATCTTTTGACTTCCATTGAAGATCTTGAGTACATTATGAATTGGGAATCTCAGTCAGATGGACTGGAATTGGAAGATAAATACTACGATTATTCTAAACTTTCAGAAGAAGAAAGAACTGTAATTGAGACACTAAAGCAGGTTACAGGTGGTATAATTCTGGATGAACTGAGCTGGAAATCACAAATCCCACTCAATAAACTTGCATCAGTACTTTTAAATCTGGAATTTAATGGAGTTGTAAAAACTATTCCCGGTAAAAAATACCGACTTAAATAATCCGTTTAACAGGAAATATCCAGCTTGATGCCAGATTATTATGAAATTCTCGGAATTCAGTCAACTGCCACAAACAGACAAATAAAAACTGCCTATCGGAAGCTTGCATTAAAATATCATCCTGACAAAAATCCGGACAATTCGCTCGCAGAAAAAAAATTTATTGAAATTGCTACCGCCTACGAAATACTTTCTGATTCAGTTAAACGTAGTCGATATGACGATGGATTAGAAATTGATATAAACGAAAATTTTGATTATGACCCCAGAACCAGAAGAAGGCGCCCCCCGCCAAATTATTACAACAAATACACATCTGAAAAAACTAAATATAGTATTAAGGACTATATTTTTGCCACAGCGGCGCTTATCGCTATACTTGTATTTGCTGTTGCTTTTCCTTTTTATCTGCTTCAAACGAGCTCGACAAAATATTTCAACAAAGCAGTTTCTAATTATTTAACGGGAAATTATTATTCAGCCCTACACAATGTAGATCTATCAATAAGAGATCTGAGCAATAAAAATGCTGAGGCTTGCGCTTTGGCATCCGTAATTTTAGTTCATAAGTTAAAAAACTTTGATTATGCACTTGAGTATATTGATAGAGGCCTGAATTACAATCCTGATGATTCTCTCGCCTCAGAATTTCACTATTTAAGAGGAATTTGTCTCGCGAAAAATCAAGACCCTCAAAATGCACTTTTGGAGTTTCTACAAGTAAAAGACATGAACAGTAACTATGACAGCAGTTTATTCAAATCGGCTGGCATACTAACATATTCTTTTTCTAAGCTCGACAGCGCTGAGATTCTTCTCGATCATTTGATAAAAAGGAATAAAAATCATTATTTGGCCTCATATTTTAAGGGAATTATTTATGAAAAAAGGAAGGATCATGACAAAGCCTATGAAACATTCTCTGGTTTGCTAGGGAAACCCATCAACCAGGCTGCAACATATTACCATCTTGCCAAAGCCGAAATCAAACTCAACTTTTTAGACTCCGCCTGTGCGCATTTGCAAATCGCAAGCGATTATAACCTAATTGAAGCAAGGCAGCTAAAGAATCTTTATTGCAATAAAGATTCGATTTTCCAGGCCTCTGAATAATTAAATTGAGTCAATACATAAGATCCTGAAAAGCAAGTCAGAAGGTAGAAGTCGGAAGATCGCAGCTCAGCCTACCTTCTCCCCCTCAGAGTCACTCGCAGAGGACTCTGAGGAACTACCACAGGCAAGATTGAAGGCTGAAGTCAGAAGGGAATTATGTTATTTTAGCTTTTAGCTTTACACATTCTCAGAGTCCCCTGCCTCTTTCGGCAGGTAAACTTTCAGATGACTCTGATAGGGGAAATTGCATTCCTTTCTAATTCAGATTCCGGGCCTATGCCCTTCCATCTCTGGCCTTAGGGTTTGCTCAAAAATAAATTGCTGTTTTGAAAAATAAGTATGCTGCAGATTTGGAATATTTTATTATTCAAAACCACAGCAATAGCGAGCTATTGTGAGGATTTTGGAGGATAAAATTTTTCAAAGATGTGGTATAATTATACATCATAAACGTAATTTATTTTTGAGCAGACCCTTAGGACCGCTGCGCTTAATCTAAGACCTGAGGGCGTTTTAGTAAACATAAAATTAATCCCCCAATTCATCAGCCATTTCCTCTCCACCACCAAGCTCCAACGCCTTCACTGTTCCTATGGCATTGCCAGCGATGCCTTTTATGGAGCCGTACATATCTATGGTGTTGGTGATCACTTTTTCGATTTGCTTTTCCCGTTGTTTCCAGATCCGTTGCATACTGCGCTTTTCACTATCCAGGTCCATTTTCATTTGAGAAAAACCTTCGACAATGGCTTCTATCTGCATACGGAAGGTGGGACTAGTCAGGTAATCATAGATCATATGCATTTTATCGCCTTTGTTTTCCTGAGAACCGATGGCATTGCTGATCTGAATGATCGATTCCCGCAATACGCCACATAAGCCTTTGAACTCCTCATAGGTACAAATCCAGATGCCGTCTTTAAAACCCATGCGAACCATGCCTGATGGTAGCACATCTGTGACCAAAACACCAATATCTGCACCGCGATCACGGATATCGGTTTTAAATTTCTCTATCCAGCTGGGCTGGAAATCCTTTGTACGCTTGCTTTCATAATAGATGGAGCCACAGTTCTGTCGACTTCGGGTGTTTACAATCTGGAGGCAGTCTCCACCACGGATCCCCTTCTTGATCTCTTCGATGGTATCTAAAGGAAAATGAGTGCCCAGCCATTCCTCAATGGCTAGTTCCTGGACTTCACCCTGGAGCTGCATAGATCCCTGCTCTTGCTTGCGCTTCATTTCTTCGGTGAGCTTTTTCTGATCTTCCAGCTGCTTCTGAAGCTCCTTGAAGCGCAGCTCGTTCCGGTCTTCTTCTGATTTTTTAATCTTTTCTTTTTCAGCCTGCAGCAGTTCATTGAGCTTCTTTTGTGCCTCCGCCTCGGCAGCTTCCTTTAGCTCTCCTTTTTCACGCTTTAGTTTTTCTATTTCCGCTTTGGTGCGATTAAGCTCTTTGACCTGCTCCGATTTTTCATTCAGCTCATTTTGTAAGTCTTTAAACTGCTCAGATTGCTCTTCCTGCAATTTTGATTTCAACTTTTCTTCTATGGATTTCCGATCTTCTTTCAGTTGTTTTTCCAGCCGCTCCTGAAAAAGCTCATTTTCCTGCTTTTTATTTTGCTCAAACGCTGCCCGAGCCTGATTTAACTGCTCAAACTCGTTTTCATACTTCTTCTTTTCTTCCGCTACCTGTGCCTGGTATTTTTGCTTCAATTCCTCTTCGAGCTGATGGGACAGGATATCTTCTACATCTATTGCTGTCCCGCAATTGGGACATTTAATTTGTGATTGATTTCCCATAGTTAAACAATTATAATTTCAGATTGCAAATCTATTCTAAATTTATATTTTCTAAAGAATTTACGATTCTCTTCACTATCAATTACTACAAATTTGCTTACCTTTTTATTGCAAGCAAATACCTTTTTATGTTTATAAACAGTGATGTCATGATTCTCAATGAAAAACTGTATCGTAGATTCTAGTTGTTCTTTAGCTTCCTTTTGCCATGGAGGCAATTTGTCTTTTAACTCAACGAAAAAGATATGTTCATTTGATGTAAGCATACAATCACAACGCCCTCTATCTATTTGCTCATGATCTTTAATTACACATTTGTCAATAGCTGTAAAAACTAAAATCTTATTATTATTATTTTTAACAGTTGCAATCCACTTAGTGGAGTCATCAGTATTGGTATAAGCTTTTGAACCGTTCTGGTCATCACATAATCCAAACAAATTATTATTAAGAGAAGGTTCCTTGCATTCTCCTTTAAAGAAATTCAAGTTCATATTTCTTCTTCAATTTCTAAAAGTGAATCAAACATTTTATTACCGTGAGCCAATGATTGGTTTAAAAAATTTCTATCCGAAGGAATTCCTTCAGAGTTTGCCAACTTTGTTATTGTTCCGTTATTATCTAATTGATACACTATAACATTTTTTGTAGAAACAACAGATTTCTGGGGTACTATTTTTTCTAATTTCGCCCTCAATTCCGGTTTATTAGCTTCATTAATTTTATCCAATAGATACGCCCCTTGTATTGCGATACTCAAATAATTAATAATATAAGGGCTATGTGTTGTCATAATAAGTTTGTTATTCTCATTCATATTGTTGAAACCTAACAAGCTCAGGAGCATTTTCCATTGAGATGTTGGAAACAAGTTTTGCTCTATTTCTTCAACAATATTTAAAAAACTACCGTTATCATATTTCGATTGTATTAACTCTTTTTTCTCTTTTCTTTGTTCTTCAGTTAAGCCTTGTTGATTTAAAAGTTCATTAAATTCCTTATCCATCCTTGAAGCTTGATTTAAACTATAGGGCATTATTGAAGGATTTCTTTTCTTGTCAATACCCAAAGCAAGGTTTCTGGATACAAGGAATAAAGGAACTGATGACTGTAAACCACTTGAGGCATCTAGCAAATTTATTCTATACCCATCACCAATGATTTCAGAATCATCTTTTGTTATAGAATATTCAAATTTCAATTTACTAATCGGCAACTCTAAAACCCCATTTAATTCTCTTTTTGATCTATTAAATTCATCCAAAAAAGTGTACAAAGGTTTAGTCAATCCAGTAACATCATCTGCTTCTGCAACAATACTTAAAAAGTTTCTTTCCGCCGGTACATACATTATTTTAGGCATAAGGATTTTTTTTGAATTTTGCTTCTCAATAATTATAAAAGCTTGTCCTTTTTTATAGCCCAATTCAAATATTTCTCCGTTATAACGTATTTCAGTATCATCGGATATATATTTATCGATTCTGTGGTAGGCACAGTATTCAGTAATAAAATTATTTCCGGTCAAATCCTTAATTGAGATATCCCTCCTATACAATGCTTTCTCCAACCAACTCATTGTTGAAATCAATTTTGCAACACAGCTTTTCCCTGTTGCCTGATCCCCTATAAAAACAATAACCTTCCCTATATCCATCCACCCATCATTCTCCTGATAACCTTCTTTAACAGGGCCGAAGTTTTTTATTCTTATTCTACTCATTACAATTTGTGAATTAATTTATCTTTTCAAAGTTAGCTATTCTCATAAACAATATGTATCCCTAATCTTTCAATTTTTTTTTCATTTTTTGTGCTATCGTGCATTGACTTTCTTTTTTATTTCATCTTCTAATTGATGTGGCTGAATACTCCGTAGATCTATAGATTTGCAACAGTTAAGACCAATTAGTGTTTATGTTTACATATAAAAAGCATAAGATTATTTAGGTGTATCATTCTCATCAAGGTATTTCATCATCTCTCCCACTTTCATTTGCAAAAACCTCCAATCGAGTCTTCATAAATTCCAGTTATACAAAATGTTCAGCATATTTGGTGAGTTTGTTCAAACTGAATCGGGTAAATATTCTGAATAACGTGATTTGAGAAGTTTAATTCCTTCTTCGTCCTGACGTATTGAATAATTTAACTTTTCTTTTAGGTATTGGTATCTTGCTTCGGCATCAGATAGTACATCTATCCACTTTTTTACTAATACTGTTAAGTTTTTTTTCTTTATAATTTCTCCAAGCGGCTTTCCATCTTGTTCATATTCAAACTCTAATGTACTATCCATGTCTGTGACAAGCAGCACGACTGTCCATTCATTTTTTTTCATTTCAAACCTCCCATCAGTAGATATAGCTTGTGCATATCGTTTGACTTGATCTAATTCGGTAATTCCAGATCGCTTAGAGGGTCTTTTTAGCTCAATAACAAGGTTTTCAAAATAGCCAGCTTTCCCTCTTGGAAATTGCTTGTACAAACAAATGTCTGGTATATCTTTTAAGTCTGAATTATCCTTTTGTTCTAAAATTTCTTTAAAATCTTTTCTACCTAAATGTTTGAGATGAGTTTTAAGTACATTTTTTAAATTGACATCTTCTGCTCCTAGTGAATAGTCATCACCAAATATCCAAGTATTGTATTTTACAATCTGATGTAAATGTTTTCTTTCTAAAACCTTATTTCTAGTTTTTGGCTCAAATAGTATGATTTTAAGCTCATACAATACCCTTAATCGGTCAGTAACTTCCTTTATCGCTGTAGTAATGTCCGCCAATGATGTGTTTTCCAAAATTTCTGCAAGTTCATCTTGTTTGGCTTTGGGTAAATTAATAGCCTCCGAAATTATTTTTCTCAATGACTTACTATCTGACTCTAAAGCCTCTTTAACTAAACTAAATGTGAATTTCTTATTGGCATTTTCCTGTTCAGAAAATTTAGGTACAAATTCATTGATATTGAGAGCTAGAATATCAAATACTTTTCGCTGAACAGTTTCTACTTCAGAGCCCGCTTTTCCTTTATATGGGTATATCCCTTCTTTTTTTGCCTCTTCAATAAAACCTTTAGCATTTTCATGCATTCGGTCTCTTATATACTTGCGTGCTATGTCACGGGCTGCTTCTATTGCTTGATTTAATACTGGTTCATTTTCACCAAAATCTATATTCCCAGTTTTTTGTGATTGATCAATGTAATCAGAGAGTAAATAGACAGAAATATTAAATGATGGCGCTTTGATTCTTAGTGCTATTTCTGCGTACGAAATTCCTGCCTGATTACACAAAAAAATATTTCTTTCATTCTGAATTGACCATTCTAAAATTCTTATTTTAAATGGAATTTCCTTTTTAGAATTTTCGGGGATTACTTTAAATTCATCTTCAAATTTACGAATAATGAATTGTTGAAAATCAAGTTTTCTTTTGTTAATTGCTATGTTAAAATCTGGATATGCCAGATAATATACCGCTAGCTTTTGCTCAATCTGTCGATAGATTTTATCTGTACTCAAGATAGAGGCACACTCTTGATTAATATTGTTTAAAGTGACTTTCACACCTGTTTTTCCAGCCCCTTTTTGTAGAGTTGTTAAATCACTTATTTCTGCTCCTTGAATATTATTAGCATCAATTGTGATATCAAAATATCTATATGAACCATTCTCCTTGAAAGTGCTTTCAAATTTCACCAATGCTCCCAAAGCAAGACTTTTGAAACGACCTTTTCCTTCTTCTCCATGCAATTTGCGATCACCTGGGCTTAACCTACGAACCTTCTTTGCAGAACCGCCTAAAGTACCAAATACAGCTTCAGCTTCATTATAATTTATTCCATGACCATTATCTTCAATTGTAATTTGATTAATACCAAGAGATCCTTCTTTTGTAGCAACTTCAATATTCTTTGAGTCAGCATCCAAACTATTCCATATTAGCTCCATTAAAGCATTTGTTCCATTGGATTTAGTAAGCCGTTCAAGGTGGTCTCTGGCTACTTGTATGCTAACTGATTTTCCCATTTCTTAGCTTTTAGTTATTTAGATTTTAATCTATCTCACATTTTTTCAATGGTAGTCCTATGACCGTTCTATTATTTTAATCTCCTCCTCTGTCAATCCATAAAGCTCATACACCATCTGGTCGATTTCTTTATCTATGCGATTGAGTTCGGATTTTAATTCCTGGGCTTTTTGTTTTTGCTCGTTAAAGTATTGCATCCACTCTGCTTCTTCAGAGAGACTGAGTTGTATTTTGGCTTTTTTCAGCTCCTTTATAAATTCCCCAAACTCCAACTCATCCCAGTTTTGGAGTTTTTTAGTTAGCTTTTCAAGTTTAAACTTACCGGATAGCAATGAAGTGAAACCTGACTGAAGTTTTTGCAATTCAGCAGTAGCATTAATTATTTTGTCTGACCTATCATCAAAAGCAACTTCATTTTTTATTTCTGGTATGGGTATTTGCTCAAAATACTGTGGTTTTACTTCAATGTACCCACCACTACGAACTACACAAATAGATTGCAGAAAATACCAGACTAATTTTGAATTGAGTATGCTTAGTAAAGTTTTATTATTTGACGGGAAGACAACAGAAGGAGCATTTATATAATAACCATTTGAGTCTAAGCAAAATTTGTTATTAGCTTGTAAGTTTGGCCACGTAATCTTGGCAGTTTCAAATATTTTATAATAATCTACTGAATCTTGAATCTCAAACCATTTGTAAGGTCCAGGTTTTCTTCCTCTTTTTTCCTCTGTTGATTTTTTTGGTGTCAAAGATTCTCTGTATGAGCTCAAATAATCCTTGATTGCTGGGTAACTATCAATATCTGTCCCTCTTCTTGTGAAGATTAAATACTTTTTAATAGTAGGCGAAATCCATTTCTGAATATCCTTACCTTCATAAAACGGTTTTATTAACTTTTTTGAAGAAAAATGTTTTTTCTCCAATATTGATTTCATCTTTTCATCAATTATGAATGCTTCATTAAAACCTGTCTTTATCCCATAAAAGCATTTTGAAAAAGTTTCTCTAATAGTCCTGTTAGTTCTGATTCTATTTAATATTTTAAACTCTTGAACAGAATTAAAACTCCAATTTTTATAATCTAATGATTTTTGTTGTACTTTTTCAGAAACCTCAAGAACGATGTCAATGACGTTATTTTTTCTTTCAAATGGTATTTTTATATAATCAAATTCCCCATCCAGTAAGATTTTGTTCTGTGCAATTAAAATAATAGGGTATGTTGTTGCTCCTTCAAAGATTTGTACTTCCGTAAAGTCTACATAACTTATAAACTGTATTTCTCTTGTCAGAAAGGCTCTTAGCTTATTTGCTGCTTTGGTCTTATCAAAAGTATTTGAAATAAATCCAAAGTATCCATCTTGTTTTAAAACCTCAAATGCTTTCTCATAGAAATAGGAAAATAAATCACTTGTTCCATCAAATACTTTATACTTTTTCTCCAAATAGGATTTTATATCACCAAATAATTCTTGACGGACATAAGGTGGATTCCCAATCACCACATCAAAACCTCCTTTATACTCGGTGCGGAAGGCGTGGTCGTAGTCGCAGCCAATGCTATCAACAAGGGGTTGCAACCCCTTGTTAGTAGGCAGTTCATGCTTCTCCCTGTTGGTTTTGATGTATTCTACAGTATTCCACAGCTGATCGACATTATCTATATGGGTATTGCTGTATTTTTGCGCCCAAAGTGTAAACTGTTCTTCTTTGGGTATCTGTAATTGCTCTTTGAGTATTTGTGATGATTTCCCTTTCAACTTCCTGACAATGTTAGGTACTTCTTTATCTTCACAAACCAGTAACATATGTACGTGGTCAGTACAAATATTATATGCCATTACATTCAAGTCATCTTCTTTCACAATCCCTGCAATTGCTTTTGAAATAACCACTTCATTTTCATTATCAAGTAAAAAAGCATCTCCCTTTTTGACTTTATTATCAATCATTCTTTGGGATGTACGAGAGTTGTGCGTCACCCAGGTCAAGTGATGAGCCATCTTCTCCTTTTGTGTAAAAATCTGAGAAAATTCCTTTTGCCAGTTGAATGCTTTATCACCAGCAATCTCCGTATCATCGATCAGGGAATTGCCACATTTTATGTTGCTACTAAGCGTGGTGAGCTTTCTTCCTTTTTGAGCTGTACGTAGCCAAAGGGATAATCGGGCTATATCCACCGATTCTTCATTTAGGTCCACCCCGAATAGGTTGTTTTCCAGGATGCTATTTTCTACGTTCCTGAAAACCATCGGAAGGTCCAACAACGTGCTGCTCAATTGATCGATGTAATGATGCTCTTCGATCAGGAAGTTTAAGGCCTGGTTTAGAAAGGCCCCAGAGCCACATGCCGGATCACAGATGGTAATTTGCAACAGCCAATCCCTGTAGGTCTTCAGCTTATCATCCAGCGCTTTCAGTGTTTCCTTTTTCCGACCTTTCCGTGATTTCAGGTAATCTTCTTCCGCAATTCCCAGCTCCTCCTTTTGCTCCTGGCATAATCGGCCTACAGTATTATCTACAATGTATTTGGTGATGTACTTAGGTGTGTAGAACACCCCATCTTTTTTGCGTTTGGAAGTTTGCTTTTCAAAAGCCACTCCTTCGATCTCCGCATTTACGGTCTCTATTTCATTCAGGCTGTTTTCAAATATATGTCCAAGGATATTTACATCCACCTCGGTTTCGAAATTGTAGCGGGTAAGTCCTGAAGTATGTCTAAACAGCATGTCGTCATTGATCAGCAGGGAATCCAGAATCTCATCCGGCTTGAACAAACCGCCATTATATGCATATATATCATGTTCTTTCCCCTTGAAACCGGTATTCAGATACCCGAAGTATTTTTTAAACCGATCGTACAATGGCACATAGGCATCCAGGTCTTTGAGCTGTGTCCATTGTGTGAGTATCCTGGTTGTGGAATTTGGAGGCAGCAATCCCCGGTCTTCCGCAAAGAAAATAAACAGGAATCGATCGAGCAGCTTTTGCGACTTTTGGAACAGTGTCTTTTTGATTTCCTTTTCATCCAGCCCTTCAAACAGCGGATCATCCATATTCCTTGTGACCAGGTCATCATATAATTCCCGCTTGAAAACAGAATAGTCAGCATAGAGTTTTTTAGTGATCTGCTCATCCTGCAGTACCGATTCCTCTTTGATGTGCAGTGGAATGTCCCTTAATATTTCCTGATCCGAAAGGCACAAATGAAGAATACGAAACCTCTCAAATGTCAGCCGGAACAAATCAAACTCTTCATAGTCCACCGCATTGTTGATGTAAAAGCGGAGCTTTTCAAAATTGGAAGTGATCACATAGGTACAATTGGCCTGGTTGGCTTTGTAATCAAAGGCCTGCTGCCGAACGGCGTCAAGATCCTTCGTTTTGGTGGATTTAAGCTCAATAACCCCAATCGCCACTCCATCTTTCAGGATGGCTCCATCTGCCTTCTTGGCGCCGGTTTGGTTCTTAAACTCCGTAGTCAGGTTATAGTCCGGATTGGGATTGATCACATACCCTAACACCTTTACAAATAGCTCTGTCAGAAATCCTTCCTGAAATTGTTCTTCTTTACTCTCACGGATATTTTGTTGGATCGTAGGATTATGAAAATAGGCTGTAAATCTGTCAAAAGCATCATTCACCAATTGTTCATCCTGGTCTTTGAGATACTTACTAAGAACCGAGCTTTGAAAAAGGGGCATCTGTGAACTATTGAGTTACATTAAAAAATGTGCTCTAAACACTATTTGTGAAAAATACGTCATTTTGAAACTCTGTGCAATGGAATTGATGAAAAGGTGTAAGGTAAATGAAAAGTAAGTGACTAAATCATACTTTAGTTCAAGCGACTTCCAGATTGATAGTCAAATTTAATAATAACCATGCTCGTTCATCTTCGGCATGTTCCGCAAGGCATGTCGAAGTACGATGTAAAGGATTTATAATCCAGGCAATTCTTTAATGTTCCCTACCTTCAAATCGCCCTCGTTTGTAACGAGGGCTTACGAGAACAGCATTTCAAATGCTTAATGCTACTCCACCCCCACCCTCACGCGTCTGCAAGGCATACGGGTTGCGGAATGATCAGGGGCTTTCCTTTCCTGCTTTCATATTTTCTTTTTTATCCCAGTGTTGGGCGAATGCCCTTTCGCCAATGGTCATAGGACCGCTTCGCTTAAGCTAAGAACTCAGCAAATCGGCCATTTTTTTTAAATGAGTCCCAAGTTAAAATATAACACTTGGAACCTTCAAAAAGGAATGTTGGAATATAGGAATGTTGGCTATTAGAACTTTACAATATTCCATTCTTCCATTCTTCCAGCTTTGTAAGAAAGTGTTGAACATTTGACTTGCGATTCTATTGATCTATATCCTGAAAAATACTGAGCTCAGAAGCTAAGACCAGAGCTAAGTTTGGACATAAAAAAACCGCCATACCAACCCACAAGGCATGACGGTTACTCATAAAAAAACGTCAATTATCTGTCTACGATTGTTCGGGCTCTAACATATCCACTATGATATTCAGGATTACTCTCCCGGAACATCAGCATATTGTTGTCCATCTTCTTATTCAGCAATATTCTACATTCGGCAAATAGTTCCTCAATAGTTTCCAAAGCAATAAATTTGGTGTTTAGAATGGTACGTGGCTGACCGACCAGAGCTCCAAACTCATCCACGGTAGTCTGCATCTCAGTCAACATTTCACTACCTATACCAAAATCAGCCAATTCACCAACCTTTTTGGTCGCTTTTTTAAGCACCATCTTAGAGAATATCAGCAAGTCTCCCTCTTTCATATCACCTAAATCAGATTTAGTTGCCTTGATAGTTTTTGCGAAATCTACCTTGCCGACGTCATAAGCATACGACTGTAACATACCTGAAAGCCCGGATATCTTAATCTCCACCATTCCCTTTAACGTATCCTTACGTTCTGTCACGCTTTCAAGTCCGTCGGCATCCTCTGATTTGGCCGAAATACGTGAAATTAATTCGTCCAAATCAATTTTATATAACACTATTTTAGCAATTACATTCCATACGAAGGTATGCAAGTCCATATATTGCTGCGTATTGACAAACATCCTGTAATCATTACTCTGTTTTTTAGTCATAATTTTATCATGGTTTAAGGTTACAATATTATGTGGTTCACATATAATTAAAAGAAATTATTTTGAGATCAATTTGAAGCTTGTTGCGTGTTTTAATTCACTAAATGTTTTGCATTTTATGTTGCTATTCGCCTGAACTACTCAACTACTAACTATTATTATTAGCTCAAGATATGCATTAGCTTTTGCTTTCCAATACGTTTTGTTGTTTTTTTTTAATGATCTGTCTTTTGTTTATAACGTTTCGTATTCTTTTATAAGCCTGAATACGAGGGATAATTATGGGCATTTATAATGAGATAGTAATCACTCACGTTCTTCTGAATTTGCCATCCAGTACCCACGCGCGCGCGTTTGTAACGCGTGCGAATTACAAGAAACTGAAATGCATTTTAAATGATATCCTGCCTGTAAGGCAGGGTTGAGTTGCATGATACTGCCTTCAACTCTTCGACATGTTCTCCCGCGCGCGCGCGTTTGCAACGCGTGCGAACCATTCACCTCCGCCCTGGTTCGTGTCCTCACGAACCTGTTCTAATGAGGAATGGATAAATATGGGCGAATGCCCTATCGCCAATGGTCTTAGGACCGCTTCGCTTAACCTCAGACCAGAGGAGAATTAATTGTCATCTCAAAAAGTAAGACCAACATTGAATTGCCAAATTCGGTATTTTTCTTCAATGGAAACTGGATTACCACTGATAGGATTTAAAAATTCTGATTTATATATTCCAAGTTTGTGATATGATGTAGAAAATTGTAAATGTCCGAATTGGATGCCTACTTCAGGAGCGAAACCTACAGTAATTTTGCTTTCGAGGTCAACCACAAAATTTTGACTATGCAATGTTAATCTCCCGGGCCGGATTTCATAGAGACCGGCTAATATTCCTAAATATGGGATTATATCACTGTCTCCAAAAGAATATTTTCCTCTCACTATAAAGGCATTTATATTGCTCACTTTTGTGTCGACACCAATAAATCTTCCGATGACTGCAAAGTTGCTGTTCAATTCAAGACCAACCCCAAAAGTTTTATTAAAGTTGTACAAAACACCAAAATAAATATTTACTCCTAAACCATCCTCTTTTTCTCCATTAACAGGTTTTACAGATAAATGAGCACCTCCAATGCCAACAGAAAGGCTAATTTGGTTTTCCTGAGCTTTCACATATAAATTTAATATTAGAATCAGAAATGAGGGTAATATGATCTTTTTCATAGGAATAAGTATTAATTAAAAGATCCCAATAAATAATCAGATATATTATCGAGAAAAGACCAAGAGTAATTTTTACTTAAAATGTCTCTTGCCCTGTTTGAAGACATTGAAAAGCAAACTAATATTGCATTAATAAAATTATTAAAGCGATTCCAACGGGGATTACAATTTCTACACCAAAAGTCACTACAGCACTGGTTACATTGTTTTTTACCTTTATCTTTTTAATTTGAGCTTTTGGTATGACAACAGTTAATGTGTCACTGTTAGTCCTTTTGACTCCTCTAATGAGATCATCTTGAGCTTCAATATTTAACAAATTGTGAGTTTATTTTTAGTTACGATCTGAATAACTCCATTATGATTAAATGCCGGATCCAAAGAAATCCAACCGTTTCCAGCCCTTATCTTTTTAATCTTGCTCGTATCCATTAATATTTTTTTCGTATTCGTTATACTTACGATATCATCATCCTTTTCTTCAATCCATTTTACTTTGTATTTATTTCCATCTAAGGTTATGATTTTAATTCGCCTATTGTCGTATTTAGTGGTTTGTTCAATAGGTAAGTGCTTGGCTTTATTAACAACTATACAAGATGAAGATAATATTAAAATAGCAAGGGAGTACGCTATTATGTTTAGGTTTTTTATATAAAATATGATAGAAAATAATTGTTCATTCATTGTATCTGCCCATTTGGTAAAAGCTTTTTACCAAAATTATCATACAAAATACACTGGAATATTATCCCAATTAATGAATAATTTAGAAAATAATACACATAATAGCAAGCACTAGGCAATTAATAATCCCACTCACATACGTATGCAACGCGTGCGAATCATTCACTTTGGTATCCCATCCATTCAGTAGTCTCTTTCGTCAAAACCATACCTTCTCCGCTTGATTCAAACATGTATTATGTGATTCCCGAAATTTGTCCCGCACGCTCATTTTCTCAATATGAAGATGCGAAACTTCCTCCTGCAATTCTCTTTGCGTATTCTGAAGATTGCCTTCTTCTTACTGCGTAAGAATTTGTGCATTCTGAAGTTTTCATTCTTCTTACTGCGTATGAATTTGCGCATTCTGAAGTTTTCATTCTTCTTCCTGCGGAATCACTTGCGCGTTCTGAAGATTACGTTCTTCTTTCCGTGGATTCATTTGCGTAAGATGATCTTCGTTTACTTCGTCATGCGAAACGCGAAGCTCATTTTGCTTCCAGGCAATCTCTTTTCTTTACCTTGGTACTTTGATGGTTTACCCTTGCACTTCAATGTTTCATCCTCGTAGCTCAACGCATTACCATCGGGCTCTACCATCCAGGTTCAATGTGCTGTTGGCGTAGCTCAAGCATGTTGGTCAAAAGACATGCCTAACGGACGAGACAAATTAAACAAAAGCGACAAAATAAAAATAGGCAATCCTATTTTCCGAACAATATATCAATTGAAAGAATGTCCTTAAGAATTGGTCCACAATAAGTTTTCGGAATTAACAGCCAGACCCTCACGTGAAAGTGGAAGACCTTTGGAGGGCCAATACGTCGAAAAACGCAGATCAGATTGCACTAAATTGTCAGGTGGAAACACCTGACAGCACGGCAAGTTCCTAAACATCATACGCCAAATTTGAAGACAACCAACGTTCTATTTCCTCAATTTTCATCCCCTTTCTTTTGGCATAATCTTCAACCTGATCCTTTTGAATTTTGCCCAATCCAAAATACCTGGATTCTTTATGTGAAAAATACCATCCGCTAACCGATGCTGCGGGATTCATGGCATAGCTTTCCGTTAAGGTCACTCCTATTTCATCCTCAACATTTAATAAATCAAATAGCTTGCCTTTTTCCAGGTGATCGGGGCAGGCAGGATAACCTGGCGCAGGTCGTATCCCAATATATTTTTCCTTGATCAATTCATCATTCGTCAGACTTTCAGCTCCGGCATATCCCCAATATTCGTTCCTGACTTTTTGATGCAAATACTCGGTAAATGCCTCTGCCAGCCGGTCTGCCAACGCTTTGGTCATGATACTGTTGTAATCATCCAAATCGTCTTCAAACTTCTTAGCCAGCTTGTTTGCGCCAAATCCACAGCTCACTACAAATGCACCAATATAATCATCCTTACCGGTCTCCTTTGGAGCAATAAAATCACTCAAAGCATAGTTTGGAAGCCTGGGCGCTTTTTTGTTTTGCTGACGCAAAAAATTCAAGGTAGTATTTTCTGGAGAATGGTTATAAATTTCCACATCATCATCATTGACAGAGTTGGCCTTAAAAAAACCGACAACCGCTTTAGCTTCCAGTAATTTTTCCTTCACTATTTTATCCAATAGTTGCAATGCATCCTGATGTAGTTTTCCGGCTGTTTCACCTACTAGCTCATCCTCTAAAATTGCAGGATATTTCCCCGCAAGTTCCCATGAAATAAAGAAGGGATTCCAATCTATAAAAGGGATCAGGTCTTCTAAGGATACATTCAGTATCACCTTATTTCCTAAAAATTTCGGTGTTTTTGATTCAAATTCACCCCAATCTATCGAGACTTTTTTTGCTCTGGCCTCAGCTAAAGAAATTGATTTTTTGGTTCCTTTTCGCTTTTCATAATCTGCTCTTAGATTCTGATACTCTTCGCTAATGTTCTTTATCAATTCATTTTTGTAATTTGAATCTGATGATGTCAATCTACTGGCAATAGGCACGCTTTTAGAAGCATCAATCACATGAATAACCGGGGCAGAATAATATGGGTCAATTTTCACGCAAGTGTGAATTCTTGAAGTAGTGGCTCCTCCTATCAACAATGGAATGTTGAGCTTTCGACGTTCCATTTCCCTGGCCACATAAACCATCTCATCCAACGAAGGTGTGATTAATCCACTCAATCCTACGATATCAACATTTTCCTTTTTAGCGGTATCCAGAATTTTTTCCAGGGGAACCATTACTCCCAAATCAATAATTTCGAAATTGTTGCACGCCAATACCACTCCAACAATGTTCTTGCCTATATCATGCACATCCCCTTTTACGGTGGCCATCAATATCTTTCCTGCAGTTTTTGGGCCGCTGGAATCTCCTGACTCAGCCTGGGCTTTTTCGATGAAGGGGGTTAAATGGGCAACTGCCTTTTTCATCACCCTGGCGCTCTTTACCACCTGAGGCAAGAACATTTTCCCTTCTCCAAAAAGATTGCCGACTATATTCATGCCATCCATTAAAGGTCCTTCGATCACTTTAATAGGATGATCAAACATCTGCCGGGCCAATTCGGTGTCTTCAACAATATGATCGAGAATGCCCTTTACCAGTGCATGACTCAGTCTTTTTTCTACGGATTGCTCTCTCCACAAAACATCCTTTTCGAGCTTTTTACCTTCACCCTTTACCTTTTCAGCAAATTCAACCAATCTTTCCGTAGCATCTTCCCGTTTGTTCAGGATCACATCCTCAACACACTCCAGAAGATCCTTGGGGATTTCTTCGTACACTTCGATCATCCCGGCATTTACAATACCCATATCCAGGCCCGCTTTGACAGCATGGTATAGAAATACAGAATGAATCGCTTCTCTTACCACATTATTTCCACGAAATGAAAATGAAACATTGCTGACTCCACCACTAACTTTTGCTCCGGGCAGGTTTTCTTTAATCCACTTGGTAGCATTAATAAAGTCAACGGCATAGTTATTATGCTCCTCCATCCCGGTAGCCACGGTAAGAATATTTGGATCAAAAATAATATCCTCCGGAGAAAAGCCGACTTCATTTACTAATATATCGTATGATCGCTTACAAATGTCTATTCTTCGTTGATAGGAGTCCGCCTGCCCATTTTCATCAAATGCCATTACCACAGTTGCCGCCCCATACTTTTTAATAAGCTGTGCGCGGCTTTTGAATACTTCTTCTCCCTCCTTAAGGGAAATGGAGTTGACGACACTTTTTCCCTGAGTACACTTTAATCCCGCCTCAATTACCGACCATTTCGATGAGTCGATCATCAAAGGTAATTTTGCTATCTCTGGTTCCGAGGCAATCAGATTCAGAAATCTTGTCATGGCTGCCTCAGAATCAAGCATCCCTTCATCCATATTCACATCGATGATCTGAGCCCCTCCTTCTACCTGGCTCATCGCTACAACCAAAGCTTCATCGTAGTTGTCTTCCCTGATCAATCGGGCAAACTTCCTCGATCCCGTTACATTGGTACGTTCACCAATATTCACGAAAATGGAATCAGGCTTGACAGTCAATGGTTCTAATCCACTTAAGTGTAAATACCCATCCGGTTTCTTAACTTTTCTTGGTTTATACTTAGCGACTTCTGATGCAATAGCTCTGATGTGATCAGGTGTAGTCCCACAACAACCTCCAACAATGTTCACCAGGCCTTCAGCGGCAAACTCTCCAAGAATTTTTGATGTATGCTCAGGTGTTTCGTCATATTGACCAAACTCATTTGGCAAACCTGCATTTGGATGTACGCTAACAGGCACATTAGCAATTCGCGCAAGCTCCTGAGTGTAGGATCTCATCATATCAGCGCCGAGAGCGCAATTCAAGCCAACACTTAAGAGTTCGATATGAGAAATCGAATTCCAAAATGCTTCTGTCACCTGCCCCGACAAGGTTCTTCCTGAGGCATCCGTAATTGTTCCAGAAACCATAATGGGAATCTTTTCTGATCTTTCTTCAAAAAGGGTTGAGATTGCAAAAAGCGCCGCTTTGGCATTGAGTGTATCAAATATCGTTTCCACGATCAGCAAGTCAACGCCTCCATCCATCAATGCTGTGACTTGCTCTTTATACACTTCTACCAATTGGTCAAAGGTAATGGCGCGATACCCGGGGTCATTGACATCGGGAGACAAAGAGGTGGTCTTATTTGTTGGGCCAAGAGATCCGGCAACAAACCGTGGCTTATCAGGTTCCTGATCTGATATTTCCCTTGCAACTTCTTTAGCAATTATTGCAGACTGATAATTAATATCATATACAGCAAACTCTGTTTTATAATCTGCCTGGCCCAATGAAGTTCCACTGAAGGTGTTTGTGAAAATTATATCTGCTCCGGCCTTCAGGTATTCGCGTTCAATTTCTTGTATAATATCCGGTCTGGTTATTGAGAGAATGTCATTATTTCCTTTTAATGGAAATGCATGATTTTTAAAATATTCTCCCTTGAAGTCTTCTTCCGAAAGCTTATAGTTTTGGATCATGGTTCCCATAGCGCCATCCATAATTAATATGCGTTCAGCCAGGATTGCTTTTATGTCTTTCAAATTGATACTTTTAATATTGTTTTACTTACCGGTAAGCTATTGAGATAAATCTTGCAAGGCAGTTATCCGTCCTGACTTCCCAGGACATTTAATTATCCAAGCCCTTATCCTTTCCGGATACGTTTTGCAAATATTTCTGATGATGGAGATTTATTATAAATAATGATTATGCTTTGATTAATTCAACTTTTTCTATTTCCTCCTTTGAAATTTTAAAGAACTCCTTATGAATATTAAACGGTTTTTTATTGTTCATCTTTTTTACTTCATAAGTCCCATCTTCCTTCATAACATATGCATTCACATCATCCTTCAAGTTATAACTAAGAATAGTCATAATCTGTTTTTTGAGCAAAGGATCTACCACCATAAATAATGACTCGATTCGTCTGTCAAAACTTCTGACCATAACATCAGCGCTGCCGCCATATATTTTCGAATCATTATTATTATGGAAATAATAAATTCTCGAATGCTCCAGGTAATCTCCAACAATGGAATAAACTTCAATATTGTCACTAAATCCTTTTCGGCCTGGTCGCAAACTACAAATTCCCCGAATGATTAATTTAATCGGCACCCCTGACTGACCGGCTTTGTACAATTCGCTTATTGTTTCTTTATCCTGCAACGAATTAAGTTTGATGACAATTCCACTAGTTAATCCATTTTTGGCATTTACCGCCTCATTCCTTATTAATTTAACAATTTGCTGCCTCATGTCCCTTGGAGCTGTAAGCAGATATTTATAGATCCTTGGTACCGAATGGCCCGTAATAGCGTTGAAGAATTCAGATACATCGTGAGCATAAATTTCATTGGAAGTTAAAATCCCCCAATCTGTGTAGAGTTTGGAAGTAGCTTCATTGTAGTTACCACTGGACATGTGCACATATCGGGTCACTTTCTCTCCTTCCTTCCTTACGATCAATAAAAGCTTGGTATGTGTTTTTACTTCCTGAATCCCATAAATCACGAAACAACCGGCTCGCTCGAGTCTTTTTGCTTCTTTCAGGTTGTTTTCTTCATCAAACCTGGCTTTTACCTCAAATAATACTGAAACGTGCTTACCATTTTCTGCTGCTTTCAAAAGCGCTGCAGTAACTCTCGAATCCTTTGCTAATCGATAAATGGTAAGTTTAATCGACAATACTTTAGAATCTACGGCCGATCTTTCCAGCAATTCCAAAAGTGTTTCAATACTATTGTAAGGGTGATGTAAAAGAATGTCACGTTGTTTTAAAATTTCAAAAATAGTTTCCCCAACCCCCAGGTCCAACATCGAAATGGGTTTTACCGGAGCTTGAAATTTTGAAATTTTGTTTTTAAACTCATTGTGACCAATAATTTGCCAAAAGGCTGTATAATCAAATAAGTTTTCCGGCGCTACTTCAAAAATATTATCATCTTCCAGATCCCATCTGTTTTTTAAGATTCGAAGCATCCATTTATTAGCATTTTCCTCAACCTCAACCCTAACTACCCTCCCGGTTCTTCTGGTTTTTAATTTCCTGCGCAGCTCTTCCAAAAAATTCGCTTCAATATCATCACTTTCATCAAGTGTAAAGTCTCCATTCCTGGTAATTCTGAATACATTAACTGACTCAATGCTAATATTCCTGAAAAGCTTATGAATAAATTCTCGTATTACTTCTTCGATGGGCACAAATACAAGCTGATTTTCCCGGTTAATCTGAAAAAACCGGAGGAGGTTTGTAGGAATTTGAATAAAAGACAACCTCTTTTTTTCAATTTCATCGCGATGATCAATGGTAACAACCCCAAAAATCAACAGCTTATTTACGAGTGACGGAAAAGTATGGTAACTATCAAACACCATAGGAGTCAGCATAGGGAAAATCGTCTTTTTAAAGTACTCTTTTACCTTTTCCTTCTCGGCGTCATGCAATTCAGCTACATTGAGAATATTAAATCCATTTTTTTTGAAATTAGATCTGATCTCCTTGGTATAATAGTTGGATTGATCATTGAAAAAATCATGGATTTCACTCAATAATTTTTTCTTAAAAGGGACTTCTCTTAGACTTGAATAGTCAACACGCTCTTTATTGTAGTCGAGGTAATTATAAAGACTTCCCACTCGTATCATAAAAAACTCATCTAAATTAGATGATGTAATAGCCATAAACTTTAATTTATCAAAAAAATTCCGGTTTGGCTTTTTTGCCTGATCCAGAACTCTCTGATTAAATTTTAGCCAGCTTAAATCACGGCTTATGAATTTACTTTTTTTTATCTGAGAAGAAATGTGTTCGGTTGATATCATGTGTGCTCAAGTCTAAATAAAAGTAGGGTTTACTAAAATAAACCCTACCACATTAATAACGTATCAAAAATCTATGTAACGCCTGAACGGAAACTGTCGAATTTTATGAAATGAATTATTTTGGATGAGATTTTTCTTTTTTGAAATTCGGTGATGCCTTAGCATCAGCGAGTTGAGAAAAATTAAAATATCGCCAAAAGTCCCGAACGCTTTCGGGATAATTTTGCAGAGTTTCCGTTCAGACACTATGTATCTATGTTTGCATATTTTGCATTTGATTCGATAAACTCTCTTCTCGGCGCCACCTCATCTCCCATAAGCATGGAAAATAAATGATCTGCTTCTGCTGCTGACTCTATGGTTACCAGCTTCAAACTCCTTCGCTCCGGATCCATAGTAGTACTCCAAAGTTGTTCGGGGTTCATTTCACCAAGACCTTTATATCGCTGCACGCTCACTGAATCTTCCTTGCCATCCTGCGCCATGTCAATCGTAATTCGCTCTCTCTCTGCTTCATCCCAGCAATACCGCTCATTTTTTCCTCGTTTTAGTAAGTACAATGGGGGTAAAGCGATATATAAATATCCATGCTCTATAAGCGCTTTCATATATCTAAAAAAGAAGGTAAGAATCAATGTACGAATATGGCTGCCATCCACATCGGCATCAGTCATGATAATGACTTTGTGATATCTCAGCTTTACCATGTTCAATGCTTTTTCATCTTCTTCAGTTCCAAAGGTTACACCGAGAGCTGTGATCATATTTTTAATCTCCTCATTATCATAAATCTTATGCTCCTGAGCCTTTTCTACATTGAGTATCTTTCCTCTCAAAGGTAATATCGCCTGAAAAGCCCTGTTTCTTCCTTGTTTGGCTGATCCACCTGCTGAATCTCCCTCAACCAAATATATCTCACATACTGTTGGGTCATTGTCTGAACAGTCCGCTAATTTGCCGGGAAGCCCTGTGCCGCTCAACACATTTTTACGCTGAACCATTTCTCTGGCCTTTCTTGCAGCATGACGTGCCTGAGCTGCCAAAATCACCTTCTGAACAATGGTTTTCGCTTCTTTTGGATTTTCCTCCAGATAGTTATTGAGCGCTTCTCCAACTGCAGTATCGACAGCGCCCATTGCTTCGGTATTTCCAAGTTTGGTTTTTGTCTGGCCTTCAAATTGAGGCTCCTGAATTTTCACAGATATGACAGCTGTCAAGCCTTCACGAAAATCATCTCCACTTACTTCAACCTTTGCTTTATCCAATAACCCGGATTTATCGGCATAAGATTTTAATGTCCTTGTCAAAGCGCGCCTGAAACCGGCCACATGGGTCCCCCCTTCTATGGTGTTTATGTTGTTTACATAAGAAACCATATTTTCCGTGTATGATCTATTGTAACTCAACGCAGCCTCAACGTGCATATTACCTTTATCAGTATTGATATATATACACTCATGAATGAGCTTTTCTCTATTGCTATCGAGGTAATTCACGAATTCGCGAAGACCGCCTTCTGAGAGAAATGAATCTGACCTGTAACTTCCATCATCCTCTTGTTCGCGCTCATCTTCCAGGTTAATTCTTATCCCTGCATTTAAGAATGACAACTCGCGCAATCTTGCGGCGACAGTTTCGTAGTTGTAATCTAAAGCTACAAATATTTCACTATCCGGTTTGAAATGAATTGTAGTCCCGGTTATATCAGTATTCCCTACTTCTCTTACATCATATTGAGGTTTCCCTTTGGAATACTCTTGCTCATAAATTTTTCCATCCCGGTTCACGGTAGCTTTCAACATAATAGACAGTGCATTCACACAAGATACGCCCACACCATGCAACCCACCGGAAACTTTATACGTGTCTTTATCAAATTTACCTCCGGCATGCAACACAGTCATCACGACTTCAAGCGCCGACTTCTTTTCCTTTTTATGATAATCCGTAGGAATTCCCCTGCCATTGTCAATTACACTTACAGAATTGTCTTTATGAATTGTTACACTGATTGTATCACAGTAACCTGCAAGGGCTTCATCTATAGAGTTATCAACAACTTCCCAAACTAAATGATGAAGCCCTTTATAGCTGACATCACCAATATACATAGCGGGACGCTTTCTTACGGCCTCTAAACCTTCAAGTACCTGAATATTTTCCGCTGAATAATTTCCTTTGGACTGATCTGTATTTTCACTCATATTTTCTAAAATAAACGCAAAAGTAGTTAATTTTCAGCGATTTTTACGCAAGCTTTATTTAAAATAAATTGAAAATATATGTCTAAAATTTTTTCTTATTCCATCCGGGGCGTTATTGAAATCGCAGTATCTAAACTTTGCATAAGGGTATCATTTTCAGAATATGATTCACCCGATGTAACATATAATTTATCTTGAATAAACATTGTCGTTAAAAATCAAATCCCTTTCAATTGACCTTACTATTCATGATCTAAATATACGAATCAAGGTAATCTCATCAATTTTACTAAAATTCAAGGGTTAGCTTAAAATTTTTCCTTCTTATTCTTAATAAAATCGTAAAAAGGTGTTACTTTCATGACACCTATGAATCGTTTTTTCCAGTTTTTGTTTTTATCTAATTTCATTTCCGTATACCTATGTGCTCAAAATATACCTTTTAATATGGGCGCAAGGTCTGAAGGGCTCGGAAATAGCAATTCCAATTTGACTGATGAATGGTCAATATTTAATAACGTTGGAGGTATATCTGGCGTAGAAAATGGCGCTGCTTTTTTTGGATATAAACGCTATTTTGAAATTGAAGGAATTGATCAAATAGCTGCGGGCGTCATACAACCATCTAAGATTGGGAATTTCGGAGTCTCCGTTTACAGATTTGGTGACGAATTATATAACGAACAAATAGCTTCTGCTGCATTTGGAAATAAAATAGGATTTGTTCGACTAGGATTCAAAGCCAATTATTATCAATTAAGTATTGGGGATTTTGAAACAGTTGGGAGTTTTTTCTTTGATTTCGGAGGGATCGTTGAGTTAGTTCCAAAACTTTCTTTCGGAGCCTGCATTTCAAATTTTACTTTGTCCAAACTTGATGATTCTGAAAAAACAATGTTGCCTGTCTTCATGAAAACCGGATTTTCATATAAGCCGGCAAAATCACTTAGTTTAAATTTGGATCTTTATAAAGATGTGGATTTCGATCCGGTTATAAAAGCAGGAATCGAATATATACTTGTGAAAAAATTCTATCTGAGAACGGGAATTAATGTCAATCCATATAAAAGCTTTTTTGGGGCGGGATTTCATTTAAAAAGATTTCGGATTGATTATTCCATAAGCACACATCAGTTTTTAGGAAATTCGCATCAAGCATCTATTTCTTTCAATTATCAGAATCGGGATGAAGATTAGATCCATCATAATGTCGGTTCTGTCCTTTCAATTTTATTTAGGATTTGCTCAAAGCGAGATCACTGAAAATCTGGATTTTGAGTCCGTTATTGAAAAACTTTTGCCATTGCAGGAGTATGAGGTAGACTATAATGACCTTTACGACAGATTGTTTTCTCTGTATTCAAATCCAATGGATTTGAATACAGTTGACCGCACAAGCCTTCAATCATTGTTTTTTTTAACTGAAGAACAAATTTCCAGTCTACTTGAATACAGGGAAAAATATGGAAAAATTTTATCCTTTTATGAGTTGCTTTCTGTTGACGGATTTGAAAAAGAAACTGTTCAACGTCTTATTCCATTTATAAATATTGAATATAACCCAAAACAATCATTAAAATCAAGCTTAGGTCAACCAGACAATCATTCATTATTTCTAAGGTATCAAACTACTTTGGAGCAAAAAAAAGGATACACCACTCCTGACACAACTAGTTCGGGGCGAGTATCCTCACGGTATTTAGGAGCGCCTCAACGATTATATGCGCGGTATTTATTTTCAAAATCAAAACAATACAGCTTTGGATTTACCACAGAAAAAGATCCTGGCGAACGAATAATATGGGATCCAGTTACTTCCAGATATGGAATGGACTTCTACTCTTTTCATGGGATGATTGAAAACCGGTGGATATTTAAGAAAATCGCAATTGGAGATTATAGTATGGATTTTGGCCAGGGCTTGATTTTTGGTTCCGGAATCAGGATTGGGAAAGGACTGGAACCTATCACCACAATCAGAAGGCATAATTTGGGACTCAGACCTTATCGATCGGTATATGAAAGCAAAGACTTTAGCGGCATTGCTATTTCTACTTCTATTAAATCGTTGGAATTCAATATTTTCTACTCTTACGTAAAAAGAGACGCCCTATTACGCTCAGATACAATTGATGTCACAGAATATTATATTTCATATATTCAAAAAATTGGATTACACAGAACTCCGTCTGAGGTAAGTGGAAAAAATACAATACTAGATCAATCATTTGGTGGTAACGTAAATTTCAAAACCAACAATAAAAAATTGGAAATTGGCCTAAATGGCCTTTATACTCAATATAGCATCCCCTTATTGCCGGGGAACAAGAAATATAACCAATTTGAATTCAGAGGTTTAACTAATCAATTGGCCGGATTGTATGTGAACTATTATTTAAAAAAAGCGCATGTGTTTGGCGAAATGGCTGTTTCAGAAAGCAAAGGAAAGGCTATTTCTGCAGGAATTGTTGCCAATCTTTCTTCTCAGGTGCAAGCTTCAATTCATTACAGAAATTATGATGAAAATTTTCATTCGTTCTATGGTAAAGCATTTGGTGAAAACACAAAAATTGGAAATGAACAAGGTATTTATTGGGGAATAAAGATTCAACCATTCTCAAGGCTGGTGATTACATCCTATTTTGATTTATTCAATTTTCCATGGCTTAAATATCAAGTTGATGCTCCAAGCCAGGGAAAAGATATTATGATCTCTGCCACCTATTTAATTTATCAAAAATTAAATTTCAGGATTCAATACCGAAACAAAATAAGGGAAATGGATTTAAAAGATGAAGGATCTCAGTTTGTGCGCATTGAACCAAAAAAAACAGAGAAAATGTTAATGGATTTGAATTATATAATTAGCCCCAGATTTTCTATAAAAACCAGAATTCAAAATACTCAGGTAGAGTTTGATATTGACAAGAACCGTGGTTTTTTATTAGCTCAGGACATTAACTATTCGTATCAGAAATTCTCATTTTCAACAAGATTTGCTCTTTTCGATACGGACAATTATGACAGTCGCCAATTTATATATGAAAGAGATTTACTTTATGTTTATAGCGTGCCTATGTTTTATAAGCAAGGGGTGAGATATTATTTTCTAGTAAGGTATAATTTATCAAAAAACATTTCAATTTGGATAAAATTTGCACAAACTAAATACTATGATACCGATAAAATTGGTTCTGGATTGGAAGAAATAAGTGGGAATACAAAATCGGATGTCAATTTTCAAATTAGAATAAAATTATGATTTTTGATTCTTTGTTTTTTTTTAAGGATAATTAATCTATTTTTATTATTCTTTAATTATTATGAAGAAATATTATTAAAAAATCATCTTCAATAGATAATTCTTATTGAGTTTGATTTTTAATCAAATTTAAAATAATTGGTGGATATCTACTGTTTCGTGAATTGGTGGGTAACTGGCAATAGTTTAATTTATAAATTAACACGAAATGAAGGATCTAAAGAGACTCGTTAGCATTATTTCTCAACGAAAGCAACGCCAATACCCATTACTTGAGCTAAAGAGCATTAATGAGCATTCGAGTAAGGAAAACATTTTCTTTCGACAAATTAAGAAAGGCCTCATCAACTCCGATAATGATGCATCGCAGTTGATATATGGAACTAAAAGCGATGATGATCGCTTCAGAATGTTAAAATCAAGATTAAAGCAAAAACTACTTAATCATATGTTTTTTCTTGATTTTACGGATAACAATCAAAAAGTATCTAATCAATACGAGCAGGAGTGTATTCAACAATTGCATCAGGCTAAGATGCTTCTATTTACGGGAGAACATAAGATTGCCAAGAGTCTTGTAATGAAAGCGCTTACAACGGCTGAAAGATGTGAATTCACAAAATATATACTGAGTAGCCTCGATGATCTCGTGAAAATTTATAGCGATAATTGTCAACCTCATTTATTCGATGACATAGTTGAACGACTTAAATCAACCAGAGCTTTATATAAGAAGGAAGAGGAGGTGAAAGAGCAATATTATTATATAAAAATGATGGTTGTAAAGTCTGTGAATTCCAGAAAAAGAAACCTTGAAAATGCGGAAAAAAGCATTGAGAGTTTCACGGCGCTTTTTAATGAAACAAAATCTTTCAATATTTTTGAATGCTTGTATCAGGTCACGCTGTTGCATAAAGAGTTAACCGGAGATTTTAAAGGTGTAATTTCTTTAATTAAAGAAATAGAGACCGGCAAATTTAATGGGCATCAATTAAATAAATTTCGTTTGGAAAAAAGTCAGATTATCCAATCACGGGCTTTTGCATATTTGAGAGCATGGGATTTTGAGGATGGCATTGTTTATATAGAAAATAATTTAGAATTTCTTAATGACGCTTCCGCAGATTGGTTTAAATTATTCGAAACTTATTTTCTGATATTAGTTTATAGCAAAAAATATAATAAAGCGCTGGAAATAGTGGATGCGGTTTTTGACAATAAGTCTTTCGAAAAACTGTCAGAGCAAGAAAAAGAAAAGTGGAAATTGTTCAATATATACCTCCATCTGATTTATTCAGGAAATTTTTACATGAAAAATTTCAATAAGCTTAATATTATGGAAAGCATCCCTGAATATGAAAAAGCTAAAGAAGGGTTTAATGTTGCCGTTATAGTTTTGCAATTTTTATACTTTACTGAGCAAAGAGAACTGGATGAGTTGAGTAAAAGAAGAGATGAGCTAAAGCTGTATATGGCCAATCACTTCAAGGAAAATTTTAGTTACAGATCCAGAACGATGTATAAGTTACTCAATATTGTTATTGAGAATAAATTAGATCTTAAAAAGATTCAATTCAAATGCAGATATCTTGTTAAGAAATTGAATCAAAATCAGGTGGTCGGTAATGCCTATACCGAATTAGAAATTGTTCCTTATGAGCATTTGTGGGATTTATTGTTAAGCATGCTTAAATACCATGAAGTGAGGAGTTTTTAATAGAGAATCAAACGGAAATTCCTATTTATGCGAAAGTAGTTAGCATAAAAAATCATAAATTCTACTGCATAAAAAAAGCCTCTTTTCAGAGGCTTTTTAATATAAAAGTTGGCGGCGACTTACTCTCCCACGTGTTACGGCAGTACCATCAGCGCTGAGGGTCTTAACTTCTCTGTTCGGAAAGGGAAG
>SDBV01001457.1_pt1 | contig 35728 bp, 28 predicted proteins | sample 2277081 | NCBI WGS metagenome assembly SDBV01 (sample SAMN10402039, study PRJNA504765) | marine sediment metagenome | isolation source: marine sediment core GS10_PC15, 223 cmbsf | place: Arctic Ocean: Southern Knipovich Ridge | collected 2010 | reverse complement strand
ATTTTGCGTCGTGAACAAGGATCTTTCGGACGCAATTTCGCCACTCCGGGAGGAAAGAGGGAGGTAAAATGAATATCGCTATCATGGGTGTTGGTCTCTGCGGGTCCTTCCCGACATCGGGAGGGCTCTCGTACCGCGAGCTTATCGCCAGGGCCGCGGCGATGGCCTATGCGGACGCGGGCATCGAGGCCGAGCAGCTCGACGGTGCCGTCTCCGTCGAGGAGGATTTCGTTTCCGGTTATTCGATCGCCGATGAGTATGTGCCGGATCAACTCGGAGTGCAGCGCAAGTCGGTCTACACGATCTGCGGCGACTTTCTTCACGGGGTCTGCTCGGCCGCGATGCAGATCAACACCGGGCAGTTCAAGTTGCTGGTGGTCGAGGCTTACAGCAAGGCGAGCAACATCCTCACCAAGAACGAGTTGCTCCACTTCTCCTACGATCCGGTTTGGAACCGGCTGGGCGTCACGCCCAATTACCTTGCCGGAATCGAGATGCAGCAGTTCATGGAATGCTCCGGTTATACTCCGGAGGACGTGGCCGAGGTGGTGGTGAAGAACAAAACCTGCGGCATCGGTAACGCCTTCGCGCCGTACGGCAACAACATCGAGGCTCGCGACGTGTTGTTGGCCCGCCAGGTGGCGGTGCCGGTCACCGAGCCGATGATCGCCCGGCCGGCCGACGCGGCTGTCGTCGTCGTTCTCGGAGCGGCCGATGTGGCGCTCGAAACCGCCCGCAAGCCCGTCTTCCTCAGCGGAACCGGTTGGTGTTCGGGCAACTCGGTCATCGAGCGGCGCGATCACGCCGTTTCCGAAGGGACCATAATCGCGGCTCAGATGGCTTACAAGGAAGCGGAGGTGAACTCGCCCGCCGATGACTTTGATGCTTACTATGTTTCAGACCTTTTCGCTCACCGGCAGCTCATGCACCTCGAAGGCCTTGGGTTCGCGGGCGACTCGCTCGCGCGCGTCAACCCGGACGGCGGCTCGCTGGCCGTGGGAGACCTGTACGAGGCCAACGGCGGCGCACGCTTGTACGACGCCGTGAATATGCTTCGCGGTGAGGCCGGCGCGCACCAGATCGAGGGAGCAAAGCGGGTGGTTGTCCAGGGATGGCGCGGCCTGCCGACCGATTCCTGCGCCGTGGTGGTTCTGGACTCGGAAAGGAGGACGTCATGACTAGCAAGACCATGGGTAACCGTGTCGCCGTGATCGGCGCCGGCATGACCCGCTTTAATCGCCGGGCCAAGGAGACGTCCGGGGAGCTCACCGCCTTGGCAGTCGAGATGGCCCTCGAGGATGCGGGCGTCACGATTGACGACATTGACTGCGTCTGCCTGGGCACAGCGCCCGACGCGTTCGACGGCATCCACATGAACGGCGAGAACCTCATCGCGGGGGCGGGCGCGCGCAACAAGCCGTACCTGCGCCACTACGTGGGCGGCGGCACAGGCATCATGAGCCCGATCCACGGCTGGATGCACGTGGCCTCGGGCAAGTTCAAGAACTGCCTCGTGGTCACCGAGGAGAAGATGTCGCCGTGCGTCCCGCACCCGGCCGGCGCGTTCATTACCATCTTCGATCACACTACCGAGCAGTCGCTCGGGCTGACTCTGATCCACATCTTTTCCATCGAGATGTGCCGGTTCATGCATACATACGGCTACACGGAAGAGGAGATCGCCAGGATTTCAGTGCTCTGCAAGAAAAACGCCCTCGACCACCCGGCCGCTCAGATCGCCGAGAAGATCACTGTCGAGGATGTAATGAACTCACCGGTTCTCTCGTGGCCGGTCAAGCGGCTGGACATCAGCCCCACCTCCGACGGCGCCTGCGCGATCGTGCTGTCCAACGAACATTTCGCTCACTCCCTCAAGAAGGCGCCCGTGTTCATCGAGGGTGTAGGCTTCCGCCTCGATACCGCATACTGGTGCACACGAGATCTGGCCTACCCGACCTACGTGGCGACAGCTGCGGCCGACGCGTACCGTATGGCCGGGATCACAAAGCCGGCCGAACAGATTGACATTTTCGAGCCCTACGACCCGTTCGACTACAAGGCGCTCCACCACATGAACGCCCTGCTTCAGGACAAGAGTGGTCGGAAAACCAAGGATCTTCTGTTCTCCGGCGCTTTCGAGCGCGATGGATCACACCCGCTGTGCCCGTCCGGCGGCGCCCTCGGCGTGGGCAACCCGATCGCCGCAACGGGTCTCATGAAGATCGCGGAGCTCTATTTCCAACTCTCCGGCCAGGCCGGCAAACGTCAGGTCAAGAAGGACGCACACCGCGGTATTGCCCAGGCATGGGGCGACCTGATGCAGGTGGGCACAGTGGTGGTGATGGGGTCCGATGGCGCGATGCCGACGTTCCAGAGCAACTGGAGCGCCAAGAAGGCCGATGATCTTCCAGGCACGCCGCTAAAGGACGTCAAGGAAGTGCCGCACATAGCTGACGCCCCGGACCTGCGTTACTCCTGGGACAACGGCCTCGCCCTGACCACCTACCTGGACGGCTTCAAGGAGGGCAAGATCCGAGGTAGCCACTGCCGCAACTGCGGCCGGATGATGATCCCGGCGAGGGCGTTCTGCGAGGTGTGCAACCTCAAGGACGTGGTCGACTACTACGACCTGCCCGACACCGGCACGGTGATGACCTACACCCTGTCGTATGTCGACTGGGACTCCTCCAAGCTGCCCGACGGCAAGATGAGGATCTTCGCGGTGATCGAGATCGACGGGGCCGGAGAGGACATGGGGCTCATCCACTGGCTCGACGAGGTCGATCCCAAGAAGGTCAAGATCGGCATGCGGGTCAAGGCGGTGTGGAAGCCGAAGAGCGAGCGCGAGGGAGGCGTGCTCGACTGCAAGTACTTCCGCCCGCTCAAGGACAGCGAGAAGGCCGACGCCAAGCCTGTCCGGATCAAGCCGGTGGAGCTTCACACCGAGACCGTAAAGTCCTTCCCTGGCCGTATCCCGCTGAGCTACCTCTACACGGCGGGCATCGCGGGCTCGAAATTCTATGATGACCTGGCCAAGGGCAAGCTGACCGGCACCTACTGCGGCGGTTGCGACTCGGTGTTCATGCCGGCGACCGCGTTCTGCGAGAAGTGCATGGTCGGCCTCGACCCGGAAAAAGACGCCCGCAGCGTGGACCCGGGAAGCGGAGTGATCGTCGGTTGCACCATTGTGCACGAGGATCGCTCGGGCAAGCCCCTGGACCGGCCCAAGGTCGTGGTCCAGGTCGCCTTCCCGGGAACGACGGGCACAGTGTTGGGCACGCTTGAGATCGACGATCCCGGCGAGGCCGAGATTGGGATGAGGGTTGCGCTCACCAAGGCCAAGGCCACCGGTCCCGAGCACGTGGTGTTCAAGCCCTCGCAATAGGCTCCTCCCCCGAGGCCAAATAGGAGAATCGAGATGCTGATCGACATAGGCGATATGCGCAAGGGTTCCAAGATCGTCATCGACGGCGATCCTTGCATCGTGCTGGAGTACTTGTTCGTAAAGCCCGGCAAGGGTACGGCCCTGTACAAGTGCAAGATCAAGAACATGATCTCAGGCTCCCAGTGGGACAAGACCTGGCGGTCGGGGGACAAGCTGGAGAAGGCCGACCTCGAGGAGCGCAAGGTTCAGTACCTGTACACGGACGGCGAGGAATATCACTTCATGAACAACGAGACCTACGACCAGTTCGCCCTCACCGCGCAGATTGTAGGGGATGCGGTTAACTTTTTGTACGAGAACCTCGACGTGGGCATGCTCTTCTTCGACGGCAATCCCATCGACTTGACGCTTCCCAACTTCGTGGAGTTGCAGGTTGTCGAGTCCGATCCCGGAATCAAGGGCGACACCGCCTCCAACACGACAAAGCCGGCCACGCTCTCCACCGGCTACGTCGTTCAGGTTCCGCTCTTCATCAACGAGGGCGAATGGATCAAGGTGGATACCCGCACAGGCGAATACTCGGAGCGCGGCAAGAAGTAGGTGTGGATGGTTTTTCACTGATTGTGGCACTATGGACGGGGTTCCTATGGACGGGGTCAGTCACATTAGAACAGGATATAATTCAAACCCAAACATGAAGGAGTTGAAAATGGCAGAAGCAAAAGGATTGAGCAAACCGGTAAAGTTGAAAAAAGATCTGGCAGCGTTACTGGGAGCAACAAAACTTCCCAGGACAGAGATCACCAAGAAATTATGGGACTATATCAAGGAGAATAAACTTCAGACAAAGACTGAAAATGGAAAACCGATAAACGCAGGCAAGTTCATTGTAGCTGATGCCAAATTGATCCCGATCCTTAAAAACACAAAATCCAAAAGCAAATCAGGAAAGGTCACTGACTTAACAAATCTGAAAGAAGGCCAGACGATAAACATGATGCAGATGGCCGCTGTTGTCGGCGCAAACATAGAATAATCGGGATCCGTCCGTAATCGGGGTTGGTCTTCTGCGCCAGGAAATCTGTTCCTCCCGGCCTCGTTTTTCAATATAGTAGTTTCAGTGCAACAATTTGGTTGTGGATGCTTCAACATGGCAAGCAGGGCATGTCCTGGTGTTCCTTTTTTGCTTTGGGGCAGTAGTGGTGTGCCATAGAAAGGATCGGTAATGGTCAGATTATCCGTGTTGACGATCTGCTTTTCGGTGCTGGCGACCGCGCTGGCTTGCGGCGGGTGTGGTGGTGATAGCAGATCCGGGGGAAGCGACACCGATACTGACACTGATACAGATACCGATACCGACACGGACACCGATTCTGATACGGACACCGACACTGATACCGGCCCGATCGAGTGCAACCTAGGGGAGTACAGCGGCGATTTCGAGATCGCCACACTGACGGATGTTGCAACCCTCGCAGGATACACCTCAACATCGGGAAGCCTTACAATCAATTGCCCCTTGTGCACTGATTTGAGCGGGTTGATTTGCCTCACGTCGGTAGGTGGGGATTTGCAAATAGGAATTTATGGCGATGGCGGCAACCCTGCCCTCACTAACTTGGACGGACTGAGCAACCTTATCTCGGTGGGTGGGAGCTTGGTGATCGAAGACAACGACATCCTTACAAACCTGGACGGCCTGAGTGGCATCACCTCGGTGGGTGGGGACTTGTCCGTATGCGGAAACAATGCCCTCACCGACCTGGACGGGCTGAACTCCCTCACATCGGTAGGTGGGGATTTGGTAATTGGTAGTCTCCATGGCACCAACGACGCCCTTACAAACCTGGACGGGCTGAGCGGCATCACCTCTGTAAGTGACATTTCCATTTGGAACAACGACGCCCTCACAAATCTGGACGGGCTGAGCAATATCACCTCGTTGGGTGAAAGTTTGATCATCAACAGTAACGACGTACTCACTAATGTAGACGGGCTGAGCGGGATCACCGGCTCGGTGAATGGACGCTTACAGATTTCAGGGAGCAATTTACTGACGAACCTTAACGGGATCAGCAACATCACCTCGGTAAGTTGGGACTTGCGGATCTCCGGCAACGACGCCCTCACAAACTTGGACGACCTTAGCGATCTCACATCGGTCGGGGGCTTGTTTGTAAGCGGGAACAACGCCCTGACAAACCTGGACGGCCTGAGCGGGATCACTGGCTCGGTGGATGGAGACTTGATTATTACTTACAATGCCGCCCTCATCAGCCTTTTTGGTCTGAGCTCTATCAACTCGGTCGGCGAGGACTTGCACATCTACGGTAACGACGCGCTCACCAATATAGACGGTCTGAGCGCACTCACCTCGGTGGGCAGGTACTTTTATATAGGATTTGTTGGCACTAGCAACGCCGCCCTCACCAACCTGGACGGGCTGCAGGCTCTTATAGCGGTGGGCCGGAACTTGGAAATATGTAAAAACGACGCCCTCACCAACCTTGACGGCCTGAGCGCACTCACCACGGTGGGCTTGAACCTTTACATCTACGAGAACGCCGCCCTCGCCGCCCTTGACGGTCTGAGCGCCCTTACCTCGGTGGGATTGGGCTTGGCGATTTGCGACAACGACGCCTTGACCAACCTTGACGGCCTGAGCGCCCTTGCCTCGGTGGGTGGGAACTTAGATATCTACGAAAACGCCGCCCTCACCGATTGCGAGGTGTGCGATCTGCTGGACCAGTTCGCCACCGTACCCACTTCGATAGATGTCTACGACAACCTCGACGACACATGCACGCCGGTTCCGGCCAACTGTCCCCCGTAGTGACTTGTTACTTTTCTAAGGACTCAAAGTCCAATCAAAGGAGTCAGACTCTTTACACACCCCACCCGATGTAGAATCCCCGCTGAATAGAGCGCCAGATACCTTCATAGCCTCATCATCATCTGCACGTGGGGCAGTTCGTGTCCGCGCAATGTGACCGTCCTGGTCTTGTCATTCCGTTGCCAGCCGTGTCTTTCGTAGAAACGGATAGTTAGCAGGTTGGTCTCGAGCACCCATAGGAAGGCGTTGTCGAATCCAGCAATTGCCAGATCCTCCAGACTCTTCTCCGTGAGCGCGCTTCCGATTCCCCGGCCCCAGTGATCGCGGAGCACGTAGAGCCCCATGATCTCCCCAGTGCTTGCGTTTGTGCCCTCATCCCTACCGGGTCCGTATCCGCAGAACCCGACGGTGGCCCCATCTAATTCGGCGATGAGAATCCGCTCACCGGACTCATCGCTCTCTTCCATCCTCTTCTTGAACATGTTTTCGCTGGCGTCGAGCGATTGATTGTCGAGCAGTTCCTCGGGCATGAGACCAGCGTATCCCGCACGCCAACTCGCCACGTGCACATTAGCGAGATCCGGCGCGTCAGTTTCTACCGATCTTCTAATAATCAAATTCATATTGTCATAATATGCGGATCGACCGCTCGCAGGATATGAAAATGTCAATCTTCAGATTCCCGCTCTGTATCCCCCTGTAAAAGTGTCGGAGTCATTTTTAGGGTAGTAAGGTTCATCCGGATCCAGCCGTGTTCAATAAACCTTCGCATTACGTTGGACTGTTTGCTACCTCCCAAATTCGCGTTGCATGACAACTACTTACAAAGAGTTGTTGGCCCGGGCCAACAACTTCTTCATGGGGTGTCAGACACTTTTTCCGAAGGTTACCCACGGCGACGCGGGCAACGACGAGCGGCTGGCGTTCGTTTTCGACAAGCGGCGGGTTCGGCCCTCGGGCCTCGTCTGCGAGCTGATCGTGCCCGTGGGCGAGCACGGCATCGCGGGCGGCGCGTTCGAGACCGGCAGTTCGCCAGGATTCCCCCAATCAAAGGAGTCAGACTCTTTACACACCCCACCCGATGTAAAATCCCCCCTCCTTCGCCAAGGCCCAAGAGAAGAAAGAGTCATTATTTCGGGGACACCGACACGGAGTAGATCCCTCCCGCCGAATGTCCGCTGATTTTTTCCCTGAGTATAAATAGTCGGCGGGAAAAATGTGTTACCCTATTCCAGGGGTAGAAAACGATGAAGACGAGCGACGACTACGACTCCAAGTACGCGATCTGGGCCCGTGCTCCGATGGTCCACCCGTTGCCCAAGTTCACCGGCGTGCCGCCGTTCGAACCGCAGAAGTTCGCTTCCTACGAGGAGTTCAACCGGTGGAAGAGCGAGTTGCTGGTGGAGATCGCGCGCCTGGGAGGGCTCAAATGGACGAAGTGACCCTTTTCGGGGGTGCCAGAGTCATTTTTTAGGGATATCTCAGGACCGCTCAGTCGTCGTCATCATCATCGTCATCATCATCATCATCGTCTTCATCGGCTTCAATCTCGGTGGTGTCGTCGTAGGAGATGGTCAGCCCCAACATGGAGAAGGTGTTTGGGGTGATGTTGTACATCACGCCCTCGATCTCGATCTCGTTTTCGTCGGCCGGCTCGATCTCCTCGGCCTCGAACATGCCGTTCTCGAACTCGCCCTCGACCTCGACCCACATCCCGACTTCCAGGTCGGCGATCGTGAGGTGCTCGTCATCGTCGTCCGTCTCGGCTTCATCCTCGTCATCGTCCTCCTCGAGGATCACGAAGTAGCCGGGCAGCAGCTCGAAGCTGATGCGGTCCGTACTGATCGAGATCACCTGCGCCGAGATCTCGCCTTCCAGCTCTAACTCGCCCTCTCCGTCGCAGCCCTCGTTCTCGCCTTCGTTTTCGCCTTCCTGCTCGCAGTCCTCGTCATCTTCCTCGTCATCGTCGCATTCGCCTTCGTTTTCGCCTTCCTGCTCGCAGTCCTCGTCGTCGTCATCATCGCCCTCCTGCTCGATCTCAAGAGCATAGAGCGAACTATCGGCATTAATCTGAAGCTCGACTTCATAAAACTCGCCGTCGACCAGCACTCTGTCGACCAGGGGACAGCCCTGTACTGTCGCGAAAAGGCAGAATACCAACGCCAAAAAGGCGACATTTCTCCAGTTGATAGCTTTCATGATGATTTCCTTTTCGCTTTGCCCGAGATTTTCCCTGTGGAATTTTGCTCAACTCCTAAAATTCGATATTAGCACACTCCCGCACCGGTTGCCTGACAAATCCACCTGTTACTATTACCGCAACGGCTTGACACGTTTTATTCAAGCTCGAATAGTGGACATATGTCCAGTTCCAGCTTTGTTCATCTTCATCTCCACAGCCAGTATTCACTGCTCGACGGAGCGGTCCGGCTACCCGACCTGATGGCAAAGGTGGCGCAACTGAAGATGCCCGCGGTGGCCGTCACCGATCACGGCAACATGTTCGGCGCAGTCGACTTTTTCAAGCAGGCGATAGCCGCCGGGATCAAGCCCATCATCGGGTGTGAGATCTACGTGGCGCCGGAAAGCCGACACGACAAGACCAGACGCGGATCGTTTCATCTGGTGTTGCTCGCTCGCAACCAGGAGGGATACAGGAACCTCAAGTACCTGGTCTCCATGGGATACATGGAGGGCTTCTATTACACGCCGCGCATCGACAAGGATCTGCTCAAGGAGCACGGCGCCGGCCTCATAGGGTCCAGCGCCTGTCTCGGTGGAGAGGTGGCGCGCGCTTTTCGAAACAAGGGTTTTGACAAGGCCAGGGAGACGGCGGGCGTATACAAGCAGCTGTTCGAGCCGGGGGCCTTCTTCCTGGAGGTTCAAAACAACGGATATCCGGGTCAGGCCGAGTACAACAACGCGCTTCGCAAGATCGGGCAGGATCTTGATATCCTCCTGCTGGCCACCAACGACGTGCACTATCTCACGGCCGATGACGCGAAGGCCCACAACGTGTTGATGTGTATCGGAAAGGGTGTGACCCTCGACGATCCGAAGGCGGCCGGCCACTACACAGACGAGCTCTATTTGAGAGATGCTGACGAGATGCGGGAAGTCATGAAGCACTTTCCGGACGCCGTGGAAAACACCCTCATGGTGGCCGAAATGTGCGAGCACGTGGCCCCGACCGGTCCGCTGGAGCTACCGAACTACCAGGTTCCCCCAGGGACGACACTTGACGAATACCTGAGACGGACCGCGCACGAAATGCTCAACCGGAGGTTCGAGGAGTTTGTCGAGCGTGACAAGAAGGTTGACACCAACCTGTACCGAAAGCGCCTGGACTCCGAGCTCGATGTGATCTGCGAGATGGGGTACCCGGGATATTTCCTCATCGTACAGGACTTCATCGCCTTCGCCAGGGAGAAGGACATACCCGTCGGGCCCGGTCGCGGATCGGGCGCCGGATCGTTGACGGCGTACGCGCTGCGTATTACCGATCTGGATCCCATTCCTCTGAATCTTCTTTTCGAGCGGTTTCTCAACCGCGATCGCAGCTCGATGCCGGACTTCGACATTGATTTCTGCAAGGACCGGCGAGACGAGGTGATAGCGTACGTCGTGAACAAGTACGGTGAGAACAACGTGGGGCAAATAGCCACCTTTCACCAGCTCAAACGCCGGTCGGTCGTGCGCGATGTGGGCCGCGTGATGGGCATGGCATACGGGGACGTGGACAAGATAGCGAAGCTCATCCCCGACGATCCCAAGGTGACCTTGCGGGATGCCCTCGAGCATGAAGATCGGTTGAAGAAGGCGCGGCGCGAGGACCCGGCGGTGAACGAACTTCTGGGCTACGCGCAGCGGCTCGAGAACCTCAACAGGCACGCGGGGATGCATGCGGCCGGTATCGTGATCGGCAACAGGCCCCTGTGGGAATACGTTCCAGTGTTTGTCGGCAACGACCGGAATGCTTCGACCCGGCTGGCGAGCCAGTTCGACATGAAATTCGTGGAGGCGTGCGGTCTGGTGAAGTTCGACTTCCTGGGCCTGAAGACACTGACCGTGATCGATACGGCGGTGAAGCTTGTCAATTGTCGACCGGATCGAACCGAACCTCTGGATATCGGCCATATCGATCTTGCGGATCCGCCAGTCTACGATCTCATCTCATCTGGACACACATGGGGTATCTTTCAGCTCGAGTCTCGCGGTTTTCAGGATCTCCTTCGCCGTCTCAAGCCGGATTGTTTCGAGGACATCGTCGCCGCGGTGGCGCTTTATCGCCCCGGACCGCTCGAGGGAGGAATGGTCGATCAGTTCGTGGAGTGCAAGCACGGACGCATGAAAATCGAGTTTCCCCATTCCAGGCTGGAAAGGATACTTCAAGAGACCTACGGCGTCATCGTCTACCAGGAGCAGGTGATGCAAGTCGCGCAGATACTTGCCGGTTATTCACTCGGGGCTGCCGATGTCATGCGCAGGGCCATGGGCAAGAAGGCGACCGATGTGATGGCCAAGGAGCGGATGAAGTTTGTCTCCGGATGCGAGCGTAACGGAATTGACAGCGCCAAGGCCAACGACATTTTCAACCTGATAGACAAGTTCGCCGGGTATGGCTTCAACAAGAGCCATTCTGCCGCGTACGCGCTGATCACCTTCGAGACTGCGTGGTTGAAGACCCACTATCCGGTTGAGTTTCAGGCGGCGTTGCTCACCTGTGACGCCGAGAACACGGAAAAGGTGGCGGCGTATATCAGGGTCGGCAAGGAGATAGGGGTGGAGGTCGCTCCTCCGGACGTCAACAGATCCCAGAAGGCTTTCTCCGTCCTTACCGGGGAAGGCGATTCCGGTCGGGACAAGATCCTTTTTGGTCTCGGAGCTATCAAGGGCGTGGGGGCTTCCGCCCTCAAGGCGATCCTCGAGGCCAGGGAGGACGGCCCGTTCAAGGATATCTTCGACATGGCGATGCGCGTGGATCTGGGCAAGGTCAACAGGGCCGTGATCGAGTCGCTTATCAGGTCCGGAGCGTTCGATTCCTGCCCCCTTGGCAAGGGGGTGAATCGCGGGCAGGTGTTCGGGGCGCTCGACAGCGCAATCGAACGTGGTCGGACGACTCAGAGAGACAGGGAGGCCGGGCAGATCGATTTCTTCGGCGCGCTCGCGCCCCGTTTCGAAGACGGCAAGGAGTGGGATGATCTTGCAAGCAGCGCGCGCTACGGCGAATACAGGGAGTGGAACGAACGCGAGATCCTGTCCCACGAGAAGGAGTCCCTCGGCTTCTTCATGTCGGGACATCCCATGAGTAGATACACGGCGGAGGCGTCACGCCTGACCGGTTACAACACCTCAAATTTGAGCGGCCGAAAGGATCGTGACGAGGTGTCGATCGCCGGGATCGTAGTGGACTTTGAGGAGCGAAAGACCAAGACGGGCAAGCGAATCGGGATCGGCGCCGTGGAAGATCTCTTCGGACGGGTGGATCTGATAGTCTATTCCAATCATCTCGAGGAGTTTTCCGATGTTTTGCAGTCGGATGAACCCTTGTTGATAAAGGGTACGCTGAGGGTGGAAGAGGACGACGAGGGTGAGGAGCGAAAGATCCTGCTGACAGAGGCCGTTCCGCTTGTTGATGTGCGGGCCAAGCGAACGAAGGAGGTGCACCTCAAGATAGACGGCACCGCTTTTCAGGCCGTCACCATGGAGGCCCTGAAGAAGCTGCTCGAAAAACACCCGGGACGATGCGATGCGTACATCGAGGTGACCATGCCCGGCAAATCGGTCACGACTATTGATCTTCCGGAGCAGTTCAGGCTTGCTCCGAGCGACGACCTGCTGCAGGATCTCGACAAGTTCGACGGCGTTCAGGGGGTAGACTTTCGATGAGCGAAAGCTGGAAAATGAATAAGGATGCCACGATTTACATCGCCGGCCACGACGGGATGGTCGGCTCGGCGGTGGTGCGGGCGCTCGAGGCGCGGGGGTACGGGAACCTTCTGTGGCGAACTATCGACGATCTGGATCTGTGCGACGGGGCTTCGGTCGCCGATCTGTTCAAGGCCCACCGTCCGGATGCGGTGGTGCTCGCGGCGGCGCGGGTGGGCGGGATCCAGGCCAACATGGACCACCCGGCGCAGTTCCTCTACGAGAACCTGATGATGCAGAACAACGTCATTCATCAGGCGTACCTCAACGGGGTGCAAAAGCTCTGTTTTCTGGGCAGCTCTTGCATCTACCCCCGCCTATGCCCTCAGCCCATGAAGGAGGAATATCTCCTGACCGGCCCGCTGGAGCCGACCAACGAGGGCTACGCGGTGGCAAAGATCGCAGGGCTCAAAATGATAGAGTACTACCGGCGGCAATACGGATTCAACGGCATCAGCGTCATGCCCTGCAACCTCTACGGGACCAACGACCATTTCGATCCGCGGCACGCTCACGTATTATCCTCTCTGGTGAAACGGTTCGTGGATGCAGTGGACGACGGGCAGCCGGTGGTGACCGTCTGGGGAACCGGGACAGCTCGCCGGGAGTTCATGCACGTGGATGATGTCGCTGCCGGGATCCTCTTCCTCATGGAACATTACGAATCCGGAAAGTTCATCAACGTGGGTTGGGGCGAGGATATGACTATCAAGGAGCTCGCGCGGCTCATCGCCCACGAGACCGGTTTTGACGGAACCATTGAATGGGATACCTCCAAGCCTGACGGCATGCCCAGAAAGTGTCTGGACGTTTCCCGCATGAATGAGATCGGGTTCAGCCCGAAGATAACCCTGGAACAGGGGATCGAGCAGACCATTCGAGAATATCGTCAGATCAAAACAACCGCGGTCGACAAGGAGAAGAGATGATCCCACTCATGAAGAACCCGTTCTTGCGGGCAAGCGAGACCAAGGAGCGGCTCGCCAAGTTCATAGCGACGACCAATCGGTTCAGCATGGGCCCCGAATGCAGAAAATTCGAGAGGGCATTCTCCGGCTACCAGGGCGCAAAGGACGCGGTGCTGTTCAACAGCGGAGGCAGTGCGAACCTGGCCATGCTCCAGACCCTGGTGAACCTGGGCCTCCTGTCCCGGGGCGATCGGGTGGGGTTCTCGGCTCTGACGTGGTCGACCAACGTCATGCCGATCTTCCAGCTTGGGTTGGAACCGGTACCGGTGGATTGCTCGACGTCGACGCTGAATGTCATGTCGAAGGATTTGCTGGTGCGCCTCGAGGAGACGGACCTGGCCGCCCTCTTTATCACCAACGCCATGGGGTTCACGGGGGACCTGGGTAAGATAAGGAAGATCTGCGACGAACGGGAAATCTTGCTCTTGGAGGACAACTGCGAGGCGCTGGGGACGGTGCTGCCCGAGGGCAAGGCGGGCTCTTTTGGAAAAATGACGAGCTTCTCTTTTTTCATCGCGCATCACATGTCGACCATCGAAGGGGGGATGGTGTGCACGGACGACCAGGAGCTGGCCGAGATGCTCCGGATAGTCCGCGCCAACGGATGGGATCGGAACCTGACGGCCGCCCAACAGCGCAAGTGGCGAAAGAAGTACGATGTGGATTCGGAGTTCGACGCGAAATACACATTCTACGATCTCGGCTACAACATGCGGCCCACGGAGATCACGGGGTTCATGGGCTCCTGCCAGATGGACTTTCTGGATGAGACGGTCGAGGCGCGGGAACGCAACTACGACTTGCTCGCCGCGGTGTCCAGGGGAAACCCGGATCTCGACGATCTCGACCGATCGAACATCGACGTGCTGTCCAGCTTCGCCTTTCCGGTGCTCTGCAAGACGCCGGATCTCAGGCAGTCGTATCTGGCGCAGTTCGCCGGTGCGGGTGTGGAGATCAGGCCCATGATCGCCGGGAACATCCAGAACCAGCCGTTCTATAAAAAGCACACCGACAAGACCTACGATCTGCCCGGAACACAAAAGGTGGACGAGTGTGGATTCTACTGCGGAAATTATCCGGAACTCACCGAGGCCGATCTCGAAGTCCTTGCCAGCTGCCTCGAGAAGTACTGATAGCATGGCCTGCATAATTCGCCAGCCTGCCGGTAAAATCGCGTATCCCGCGCCGTCTTCGGTCGTGCTCGACTCTCAGTCGTCGACGCATCTATGGATGCGCCTACCTCCTTCGATTCTCCGCTCGCCCAAATCCGGTCACGGTCTTCACAATTTTACTTCGGCATTTGGCGCATTAAGCAGGCTAGAAGCGGCGACCGATCGCGATCTCTCGCACGAGCCCGCGTATGAATCGGAACCCCGTCGGGAGAGATGTGGCGGTGCTTTCTCCACCGATCCGGTCGCTCTCGATGGTCGGGATCTCGGTTATAGAGAGGCCGAGCTTCATGGCGCGCATGGACATCTGGTATTCGATGAGGAATCCCTGCGCGTCAACGTTCAGCCTGGAAAAGGCGTCGCGGGTGATTGCCCGGTATCCGTTGATGGTGTCCCGGATGTAGGACTTCCTGTCAAAAAAGACACCGCGTCCGTTGAATGCGAGGTTGGCAAGGAGCGTGAACCCCTGGTTGGCCCAGGCGCGAAACGGAAGCGTCAGGTCGTCTTCCTCGTTCCTGGCGCCTTTTCCAAAACGGCGGGCGATGGCCATGTCCGCGCCGGCTTCAACCGCCGCGAAGAGCCCGGGAATGTCGGCCGGGTCCTCGTTGCCGTCGGGGGAAAAGAAGCACAGGACGTCTCCGCCGGTCTCCTCGAACGCTATGCGGAAGGCCTCGCCGCGCCCCTTCTTTTCCTGCCCCACGACGCGAAGTTTCTTCTTCTCGAGGAACTCCAGCGTGCCGTCGGTCGATCCGCCGTCCACGATGAGCACCTCGTCGGCGGCGTCGAATGGAATCTGATCGTGAAGCGCGGTGATCCCCTCGATCTCGTTCAGGGTCAGCAAAATGAGTGATTTTTTCAAAGGGTACCCCCTGCCCGAACGGAACATGAAGCAGATTCGATGCTCCGTGGTATTGGTCGTTGTATTATTAGAACCTCAAGGCTGTTGATGATACGTGGAACTTGGAGGTTGGGCTATCAGAATCGCCCTGTACAAGCTTCCAGTAATAGGTACGGCCCGGTTCAAGATTGGGTAAGCTGATCATTTCTCTTTTGACCGTGCGGTCCATCAGCGGCTTTTTGAAGTCCGGATCGTCAATGGAGATGAGCAATCTGATGGGTTCTTTCCTTGTGCCCATACTCCATTGCAACTGGTTACTGTTTCGCAGAACGATATGGCCCACGGGAGGGTGTTGTGGCATCGGGCCGGTTCCATTGATTAGCACCTCCCAGAATGAGAGAGCGAGCACACCGATGAGCACCAGGGCGATCAGGTAAGAACGGCACCATACCATAAGGCCGACGATCAGTCCGGAACGAAACATGGCTAGGCCTTTCCCGCTTGTGACAACAAGGGCCTTGTTTTCCCGGTTCGAACGAACACCGAAGATGCAAGAATTTTTCCCGCGAGCAGTGCAAGATAATACAGCAGTGCAAAGGCCAGTGCTGCGAGGCCAAAATTTGCCGAGCCGAATGACAAATTCCGCCATCTGCTGCCTTGTCACATCCGGATCCTCGCCGATCTTTGTTGTTGACCTCATACGCGGATCGTCTACCCTTCATTGTCAACTCCACTGGATAGTGACTGGATTTGAAGCCTACGAGGTCGATGATGAGAAAAAGAATACTCCAAACAATCGGTATACATATTCTGATGGCAATTTGCGCATCTGCCATCTTGTATAGTTTACACTCAGTGTTCACACACGGGGTGAGCGGAGTAAAGGGTACCAAAGTATACTACGACGCTAAACACGGCTCCCGCCATCTTTGGAATAGAGACAATCGGCGCCACCGTGTCGCGTATCATACCGTGTCTGGTTTCAACCGTTTTTACGAAGCTTTGCGGGAAGAAGGCTTTGATGTCCACGTTGAGACGTACAAAAAATTCAATCGGAAAACCCTCGATAAGTACGATGTTTTTTTTATCGGAGAACAAACCTACCACGCTAACTTCATTACAGAACGTGAAAACAAGGATCTTCTAGACTGGGTAAAAGACGGTGGAGGTCTGTTCACGATAATCGAACACACTGATGCTCATTACATGGCGGAGGCCTACAATCGACTCTATAAAGAGCTTCCCGTCAAGGCCAGGCGCGATGGAATCTGCGATCTCAACCAACCACCTCCGATCTCACCGTCTTGGGTTGACCTGACCAGCGATGAAAACCATCCTGTCAACAAGGGTGTCAGGGAATTTAGGTTTTATAATGGAGCGTCCCTAGATACTAAACACGGCGTCCTTTTTTCCATGAAGACGTCGTGGTCCGACAGATACGATCCAGAGAGCCGTCCCATACATAACGGCAACAAGCGCCGCGATCCAGACGAGCTTGCCGGTCCTCTTGTCGGTGCAGCTGCTTTTAACTATGGAAAAGGTCGTGTTGTCACGATCGCCGATCACAACGCCATGTCTAACCCCACTATGTACTGGGGAGACCACTATCGATTTGTTATGAACAGCATGAAATGGCTGGCAGGCAATCGCCTGAACACGGACATTTGGATGGGTGTCGCTGCGATTCTTGTATTAGGCGCCGGAGCATTCTGGCGAAAGAAAATTCTTCATATTTCGTCAACAACTAAAAAATCGGTAGTCGTCACGATGGGCACCGTTGTGCTTCTCTCGATAGTATTACAATTGCTCCAACCCCCAGAATACGATTTCTTTGTTCACACCGGCAATGATTCATCAATGAAGTATATGACGAAACGAAAAAATGGATACTTCTCCGTTTACGGACAGTGGACAAAAGAACCGCAGCTTAAACCATGGGCCAGTAAGACTCTCAAGCCCGGTTACGACGCGTTATTTCTTTCAGCACCACGAAAAAAATACACTGAGGAGCAACTCGGGGTAGTAAAAGGTTACCTATCCCGTGACAAAACCGTTGTTTACTTAGCAACGATCGATTCTCTTTCTTCTCCGGCGGGCGATCAATTGAAATCGGAATTTGATTTCGATGTTACAATTGCTGACGAACCTGCCTCTCAAAAAGGAAGACGCCCTTTTATTGTTCACGGCCCACGCGACTGGACAGAGAGCATTTTTCGTTTCTACATCGATCATAAAAAGAAAGGTGTTACTGTAAAAAGAGGAATAGAGCCTATTGTCTATTTGACAAAGGGTAATTATCACATCAACGAGCACGGATGGAAGAATACAAGACACCTCTTTGACATTTTGTCTCAGAAGAAGATTGGCGGTGGTACACTTTGGCTGGTCGCACCGATGGAACTATTTACCGATGAGCATCTAAAGAACCTCTACCAGGACGCAGATGTCGTTCGGCAGCAGATGGCCGAATTTATTATCCGACTTGGAAAGTTCGCAAGCGGCGATCATTCAAAATACTATATCAACTAGTAAGACGCCGTCGTCTGGCTGTAAAATTCATCCATGCGGGGTGGTTCGGACGGTTACGGATCTCATTGCGTCGAAAGTGCGCATCCCGTACTTGGCGAGATTCCAAAACACCACCCACAACCAGGCGAGAAGCGAGATAAACATGCACACATTTTCCAAGGTAGTGCTTTCGTAGATGAATTCGATCTCGTGCTCGCCAGCCGGAATGATCGCGGCGACCAAATCGGGCCCCCCTGCAAAGGTGGCGACAGTTTCACCGTCAACGACAGCCCGCCAACCGTGAAAAGCCTGCATCGAAAAGAAGACTGATGTGTCTTCTTGGCCGTTCACTCGAAACTTGGCGTACTCCGGGTCTATGCCTTGGTCCAATTGAGTCATTGTGATCTTCACCGACTCTCTGCTTCCGATGGGGAGCAAATTATACCAAGGCCCATCTCCGGGCCTTGTCACCCGTGTGTCCACTCCTTCGATGGGAAAACCCGAAAGGATGGTTTTCCCCGATGACGCGATTCTTACAAGAGCCTCCGTATCATGTTCGACTGATCTCTTGTCGGCATATATCACACCGTCAACGTGGTTTATCACCCTTTGGTCGGACAGCGCTTCTGAGTTTCCTCGAAGGAGCCAGGGCACGTTCTCGTCTCCGATCCTTTTTCCAAATCGGGCCACCCAGCCCTTTGTCAGCCAGTACCATTGAGTGGGATCGGCAATGACAAGTATGCGAGGCCCCGGCGGCTCGTGAAGCATCGATGCTTCTTTGTCCTCGATAATTCGCACCAACCTACCTGAGCGTCCAAGCAATCGGTAGGGTGTGGACTTCTCCGAGTTTGAAGGTATGAATGTCGGCAGTTGCTTCTTGGTTGTGACAAGAAAACGAATCCCCATCATTCGGACAAGATTCTGCGCACGTTCAGGATGAAATATCGCTCCACAAATAGCGAGATTAATTGTCGGCGAAAGGCTCGTCCAATGGTTGCAAGCCGATCTATGGCCGTGGAGCACTTCCAGAGCGTGCTCCAGTGAAAACCGGAACTGTCGGCTTGGTGGTGAGGGAAACTTTACGAGCACTCGTTTTTGTGGATCGGGTTTCCCGGTCTTTCTGATTGTCTTATCTACTCTGCTGAAGTGTATTTCGTCCCAGCTGTCGAGCATTGGTGTTACAATTCGTTCAAGATCCAAATAATATGCACAGACTGCTGTTATAACGACTAAGATCATTACAATTTTGGATACAAAGGTGGGTGAAAATATGCGCAAGCCACGTCCTACCAACGCGAGCACTTGTGAAGCACCATAGGCTGCGAGACCGATGGCGAAGAACTCGATGAAGTAACCGATACGAAAAGTCTGAATTTGGTTGAATATCGGTAGCTTATACATAAACTTGAAGTCGTCGAAACCCAAGATAAGCAACAGCCCCAACACTAGCCCAGTGAACATCAATTTGCTTTTACGTCGCTTGAAATCGATGAGAGCAAAGACAACACCCAGCATAGCCATGATCGTGTAGTAAGGAAATCTAACTTCTCGAGTAAAGGTCATATTGAGTTTGTTGTCTAATTTCTCGTCGACAGACTTGTCTTTTCTTCCTCCGTCCAGGGTCCTGCCGGTGATTAGTGCTCTGCCGAGAGAGGCCCCAGAGTGCCCCGCAGACCAGACAATCCGGTCGGGGCGCGCAACGATGTCCGTCACCGACTTGTGCTCATATCTAAGCTGAAGGAATGGAATCAGCCAACCGGCGGCGAGGGCCAGGGCCAAAGCAGCAGCAATCGACAGCTTAAGAAGAGCCGTTGGCTTCTGCGCATAATAGAGAACAACCAATACCGCGATGAGAATGCAATAGATCGCATACATCGCATGGGTCATGGCAGTCATCGCAAAGAAGACACCAGCTGCTATGGTGCCGCTGCCTTCCTTGCAGATCTGTACGATCTTGGCCAGTGTCAGGGGAAGCAGTACCGATCCGAGGGCCTGAGTAACTATTCCGAGCTCGAAATACGCCTCGAAGGAGTTGCCGAAACCGGATATGGAACCTATGCAGAGAAGGCCCGCGGCACCCGCTACGACTGGATTGAATCCCAAGCGAACCAGCAAATGACGGTAGGACCAGGGGGTTGCCGCGAAAAACAATGTCACCAGCCAGACGTGAACAACAGACGGTGACAACCCCGTGCTATACTGCACAAAGCCGGCGATCAGCTGGTGGAAACACTGATAGATGCGAAGCCCCGGAATTCCGAACATTGTCGGTAAAACACCAAACGGGCTCCGTCCTTCCGAAAAGGCATCGGCAACATAAGACTGTGTTGCCTTGTGAAACAGGTCGTCAAAGGCGCGGTTTGTCTCGCCGTCCAGGAACGGATACGCGAGCCACAAAACTATCGCAGAACCAACCATTGGAAATATCCAAGTCGATGATTGAATAATCTTGTCCAGCCATCTCTCCAGATGTCCCGGTTTCTTGATTTCCTCTCTGCTCATCTGGACAATTCTTTCCTCAAGCTAGTAAGTGATTAAACTGTCTGAAGTTCGAAAACACGAAACGATTCCATTGTCCTCAATGACTCTCCAACAATACTTTTTCCCTGGCTGAAGTTGCGGCAACCGATACATTGTTTCTGTCACCGTATGATCGACGATGAGTGCATTCCCCTTCGCATCATCGAAGTCATCTCCGTCGGCCAAAACCTGAAGCTTGAAAGGACCTTCATGATCGCCACGAGACCAGTGAAGAATGACGCGGGTTTCTTGCGCCAGGTATCCGTTCGGTGGAATCTGAGGCCTAGGAATATCCCCCCAAACGATTCCGCCGATAACCTTGTATAGCAGCACCACTAAAAGTATGAGTGGCAATCCATATTCGACCACCGACCGAATTCGCGTCCATGATAATCGCCGGCGAGCCTTTTGGGTTTGACTCTTAATCATTAAATGCCAACGCTTATACTACGGCTTGGTAAAAACTTGTTACCAATTATAATTTCTTTGGCGAGACCGCTAACAAAACATATGCCGGTGAACATCGATTGTGTAGGCCTTCTTTGGCGTATTTTGAAAAACTACCATTCAAGGGTAGACAAGTAAACGAGTGAAGGGTTTCACGATGAGAGGGATCTGTTTGGTAACTCGCCTGAAAATAGCACTCCTGAGTTTCTGGAAGTGGGCTCACTGGGCGCTCCCTGCAGTGGCGGGCGCGGTGATCGCGTTCACCCATCACGAACTGCTTGGCCCGGTCGTCGATAACGGCGGCGATAACGTGTACCACCTGCTCAGCGAGTACGCCCTGGCTCATGCGCTCAATGCCGGCGACAATTTGTTCGGTCCTCTGGCTGTGGATGTGGGTCTCCCCGTGTTGCGCTTCTACCAGGCGCTGTTCTACCTGAAGGCCGTGGCGATCCAATCGCTCACCGGCCTGGACATGAGGTTCGTCCACAACCTGATGGTGACGATATGCTTTTCCCTGTCGCCTTTTTCTTATTGCTACTTCCTTCGAGCGCTCGGGTTGCGCAGGTTCGCGGCGGGCTCCGCCGCCCTCGTAGCTGCTATATCGGTCGGATCTTTCGGAAACTCGTTCGAGGCCTATCACGGCATCGGCATCGCAACCCAGTCCATGGGGGCGCTCTTCTTCCCACTGTTCCTCGGCAGTTTCATAGGCATGCTGCAGGGTAACAACCGCTGGTCGTCAACCTCCCTGCTCTTCGCGCTTGCCTTTCTCTCCCACGCCATGATGGCGATCTACGCGGTGTGCGCGGGAGTCCTGTACTACCTCGTCGCGCCCGTGCGGATCCGAGCGAGCGCAGTCAGGCTCATGCTATTCATGCTTTTCGGCGCGGCGCTGGTCGCTTTCTGGGTGTTTCCGTTCATCGAGCACACCATGGAAATGCGGGCCGTTCCGGACTCGATCGTTCGGGGGCAGGCCAAGCGGTGGTGGTTTACCAGTGTCTCCAGGGACGAGATGGTTGCGCTCGCGGCAAGCGGCAGGTTGCTCGACGATCCTGGTGTGGTTCACGGTGCGCAGACAGATCCCCTGGACAAGCTGATGGACAAGGTCAGCATAGGAGGCACCAGGAGAACGCGGCTGCCCATCGTTACAGCGCTCACGGCCATGGGCATGATTGTGGCGATCATGGGGATTCGTCGAACATCCAACAGGTTTCTCATTAGCGGGCTTGCGTTCTCCCTGGTGCTCTTCGCCGGTCCCGACGACTATCCGTGGTTACGCCATTTGCCTTTCATGAAGATCATACAGACGTTCAGGTGCACCTACCTCATCGAGCTTTTCGCCTTCGGCCTGTGCGGCGTGGGCCTGGAGTTCGTGGCCAGGCACTGCTGGAGGGTGGTGGCCGTCAGGGGATCCCCCGCTCGCGGAATCCTCGCGGCTCTTTTCATCACGGGATCCTTGACGGGTGTAGCGGCCTGTTGCGCGGAGATCGTCGTCCTCTCACAACGTCATGTACGCGTGCACCCGCAGGCGGTTCTCGATTCCATGGTCGATGCCCACGGCTCCCTCGAGAAAAGGGGGTATCCCTTTCAGGTTCTCTCGCGACAGAAATGGGGATCGTACAAGTCGTGGCTGGTTGCGAGGGGTTACAGATCGCCTTGCTCTCACTGGGGCAGCGTCGGGCCGACCACCTCATTCCAGTTCTGCGTCGCGACGGGCAACTCGCCGAAGAAAGTTGACATGCTGGCCCTCTCCGGGGTCCGTTTCATTTCCGGGAGGGCGGTTCACGTGGAGAAGTACCTGGAGGCGCGCGATGCCGACGGGGTTCCCATCTATGAGCGACTACCGAACGGGAAGGACAGGGCAAAAAAGAACAACGCCGGGCACTTCCTTCTGGACTCCGGAAAGGACAGTTTCCTTCGCCCGCTCGTGGGCGAGCCGCTGCCCGTGGTCTGTTCCGACGCCCAGTGGACATGGATCGTCAAGGGTTGGGTTTCGCGTTTCCACGAGAACTTGAGGGATGAGAGTAGCCTCGTCCCCATGCGCGTTGCGGCGGGTTCTCTTGAAGAGAGCGGCTTATCGGGTCGGTCAACCAGGGTGCTCTACGTAGACGGGCACAAGCTTGAGGATGACCGGGAGGCGCTGGCGGATTTCTCGGCACGGGGGGGGCTTGTTGTGTCGACTTTCGACATCGAGGGAGTGGAAACCACTCGCCCCGGATCGTCAGCGTCATTCTGGTCCGCCCTGACCGGCAAGACCAAAAAAAAGATCAATGCCCACGCTCGAGCCTATCGCGAGGACGACGATCCGGGGATCGAGGCGGCACGGATTGAAATGAAGCCCAGTCCCCGTCACTCGAGTCAACATTACACATTCGAGATAGACACCCTTGAGGATGTGGTGGCGATTCTTCCCACCAAGGCGGTTCCCGGGTGGAATGCTCAACTGGACGGCGTGGCGCTCCCGGTGTTTCCCGCGGGACCTGACATGGTGGGCGTGATTGTTCCACGAGGGGCGCACGATCTGTCCTTCGAGTGGAGGATGCCCGACCGACATGTCGCCCTGATGTTCACCAGCATCGCTGCTGCCGTGATCGCGCTGTTCGCCTGGCTGCTGTCGGTCGCGGGCGTATTCGCGCGGTTGACCCCATCCCGGCCCCTCCTTCGCATGGCCTACGGCGGGCAGGCTTTCCCCTGCGAGGGGAAGGGGAAGATGATGGCGGCCGCCTTTAGAGGGAGGGGAAGATGACCCGAACCGGCCTGATACCGTGGATCGCCGCGTGGCTGCGCGTCTACCTGATTCCCGTCTGTCTCTTTTGTGTGGTCCTTGTGTCGGTCATCGAGACGGTGACTTCGGGCGTGGATCCCATGCCCCAGCACCCGCCGCACGGGCTGGACCTGGTGAGAGATCACGTTCAGTTGCAGTGGAGCAAGGGAAGCGGCGAGGGTGAGATCAGGCTCCAGGTCGCCGTCGATGACAGCACTTTTTCAACCATGATCGTGGATAAGGCGGTCGTGAAAAACACGCACAGGCTCAAAAATCTCAAGCGAGGTCGGAGGTACTACTGGCGCCTGGTGAAAGGCGGGGAACCCGGTTTTGTTTCGGTCTTTACGATATCGGCGAACGCCTTGCGCTATTGAACACAGTATCGCAAGCGTAGAAACCGATATTAAAAAAGTGCTCCTCCGACTATTCTTCATGCGATCTCAAAGGAAAAACACGCAACCGGGTTACAACGTCCCGGGTTGTGGTCAATTGTGGCAATAGGGCAATAGTGTGATGCGAACAACGATCAATATCATTGCGGTTGTGCTGGCGATCTCGGCCATGGCGTCGGGCGCCCGTGCCGATTGGCCCAATCCCGCGCTTCGCTCCGGCGGATACCTGCCGCCCGTAAGACAGGTCGCGGTTTCCCTGAACGCCTCGGGTGCGTATGTGCCCCGGGTGGGCAATCTGGCCGGCGACACCTCCGCCGTTCTCGAGGGCGGCCTCACCTGGAACTTCGCCTTCGATAAGCGGGTAGGCCTGTTCGGGCATCACACGATAGGGGGAATGTGGTGTGCAAATGTTTCCCTCCTCTCTCTGGGTCATGAGGTGGGGATGCGTTTTCCCCTCGTCGATGTGTTCACGCTGGAGGCGGCCTACCTGACCCACAGGGTCGACAGCGCGTGGACGGACGGCTTGAAGATCAGGCCGGGGGGCATCATGGACAGCGGGGGAGAGCTGGGGTTCTGGCTCCACTTCAGTCCGGTGCGGCGCTTCAAGATTGAGCCTCACGTGTTCGGCCGCGTGTTCGGCGTATACACCGACGTGCAGGGAGTGACGGGGGTAGGTTTGCGGACGTCCGTGATGCCGTTCGACGGCCACTCGCTGGGCGCGGAGATCCAGTTGCTGCCCACCATCCGGCACCATCCGCGGCAAGGCGTGGAAAAAGTCACCTGGAACGTTGTCGGATCCATCTTCTGGCGATCCCGCATCACGGGCGATTTCGGTTTGCAGATCGGGGGGATGATCTCCACCAATCTGCTAGTGGGACAGGTGCCCATGCTCGAGCTGAAACGCTCCATGATAAACGAGCCCATGGCCATGGGGACCGTGGGAATCTATTTTGGCATTTGATGATCTAGAGTCGATTGCTCACAAGTAGCTCGGGGCCGTGTGGGTGTCCACGACGGTTTCGCCGACATTCTTCTCCGAATCGAGCCAGGTCGATAGTACCTCGAGGCCGAGTATGTGGGCGGCGGTGATGTCCTCAACCGAGAAGGTTCCGGTGTACGGAGCGGGCGGCACGTGTATGAAGCCCGCGGCGACGGGAGGATCGTCGCTGTTGTTCACATGGTACATCAGGTTATAGAACACGTGGTTGCACAGGAAATCGCCCGCGTTGTCCGATATCATTATGTCGAAGCCGCTGTTGTCCATTGCATCGGACATCTGAGATACGGGCAGTTCCACCGGGATGGTGGCCGGCCCGCCCTCCACCACCGGATCCCCGCTCATGGTTACATCGTCGTTGTCCGTGCCGGAGGCCTCGTTCCTCGCGATGGTCTCGAACCGCATGGCGTCCGAGCCGGCCATGCCCGTTCCTATCACCACGTCCGCGTTGAGATCATCGATCTTCTCCAGAAGGGACGACCAGCCGGACTCCCATGTGACCGGGATCTCGATTATCCGAATGTCCAGGTCCAGGATCAATTGCTCGTGAACAGGGAGCAGGGCGTCGTATGAAGGATTGGTGGCGTAACCGCCGAAGGGCTCGAAACCGCTCATCAGCACCAGGGTGGGGATGGTGATCTGCAGGTCCACCTCATCCGTACCGTCGTTGTCTTGCGCTTGAACCGTGAATTCGTATGTCCCTGATTTCGACGGCTCGCCCGTGATCGCGCCGTCAAGTGGAGACAGATCGAGCCCCAATGGTAGATCCCCCGCCGTGACCGACCATGTGACCGACCCGGACACGTCGCTCGCCTCGAGCACGGCGCTGTACGGCATGGCCACCCTGCCGTCGGGCAGATCGATCGTTTCGATGAGTATCAGGCTACCCCCGTCATCATCCGCGCACCCGGTCGCGCAGATGCAGATCAGGAGAAGTACGGGGAGTTCTTTACTGAGCAGTGAGGTTATTTTGTTCATGGCAACATTCTACCGGGTTCCCGAAAATTGTAATAGCATGTTGGAAATGCCATATTCCGTTTTTGTAATGAATGTGAAACGTACCAAAACGATTTTGTGGACGGCTGGGGTTGTGATCTTCGGCGCGTGGCTCGGCGCGTGCGGGGGTCCCCACGTGGGGCCGGCGCCCAAGGAAGGAGATCTGGAAGATCTTCTCAATCCGCCCGGGGAGGGTAGCGAGGTTCCTCTGGCGGCGAGGGCGTTGAACGTGGAGCAGGTGGCCACGGAGCTTCCACCTCAGGTGGACGAATATCGGATCGGTCCCAACGATATTCTCAACATCACGGTGCTCGAGCACGAGGAGTTCTCCTCCGCCAGGGATTTCAATCGTGGAATCGTGGGCACAATCGTCAAGAAGGACGGCAACATATACCTCCCGATAATCGGCCCGATTCTCGTTACCGGGTACACGGTGGAGGAGATCCACGGGGTGTTGCAAGAGCACATCGGGGCGTACGTCAAGGAGCCTCACCTGACCGTGGACGTTCTCCAGTACGAGTCACAGAAGTACTTCGTTCTGGGAGAGGTGAAGGAACCGGGCGTGTTTCCCGTGGACGGCGACACGACCCTGCTCGAGGCCATCGGCCTGGCGAAGGGTGTGTTGCCTCGAGGGAACCTGGAGCGCGCATACGTGGTGCGCAACAAGACCCTGCTCCCCATCAACCTGGCGGACATCCTGCTGCGTGGGGACATGAGCCGCAACATCTACCTTAAATCCGGCGACTTGATCTACATCCCCGGTTCGGAAGACCAGAAAGTCTATGTTCTCGGCGAGGTGAAAAAGCCGGGATTGGTGAAGATAGAGAGGGGAAGGCTCAGCCTGGCCCAGGCGATCGCCTCCGTGGGGGGGATCCTTCACGTCGAGGCCAGGAAGAGGAGCATCAAGCTGATACGGGGCAATTGGCAGGAGCCCACCGTGTACACGCTCTCCTACGATTCCATTTTGGACAACGGCGATCGAATCCTGTTGCAGCCCGGCGACCGCATCGTGGTAGCCCCCACGGCATTGACGACCATGAGCCGGTACATGGAGCAGATCCTTCCCTTCCTGTTGGGCGCGGATTACGCCACGCGAACCTACGATCGGATGAGCCCGTGACGGACGATCCCAAAAAAGCGGTTCAGACGTCCGACCCGATCGAGGCCGACGAAACCTCCATCGCCGAGTACCTGATGATACTCCTCGATGAATGGCGCACCCTGGTGGTGCCGTTCGTTCTGGTGGTATTGGCGGCGGGCGCGTACCTGATCTTCGTTGTGCCCCAGTACAGTTCTTCCGGGATCCTGCAGGTTTCCTCTTCCGATTCGGCGGGGGCGAGCGCCCTGCTGGAGCTCTCCGGAATCGGGCGGCCGTCTCCAGTGGAGACCGAAGTGGAGATCTTGAGGAGCAAGTACATCATCGGACAGGCCGCGCACAGGCTGGGTCTGGGCATTGCGCAGAAGATCCCGGACTTCACAATCGATATCGGCGTCACTCTGGGCGGCAAGTCGCCCCTCGACAAGGATTTGCGCGTCCTGAGACGGGTGATCGAGGACTTCTACGTGGACGACTGGGTGGAGAGAAACCTCGAGGCGACGTTCACGGCTCTCGAGGGAGGCGGTTTCGACGTGGTAGTGTCCGGTGATGCTCCAGTGACCGTTCCTGTAGGCGGGCGTTTCGACAAGCGGGGTGTTCACTTTTCGGTTGTGAATGGCAAGGGCCCCGCGCCGGGGGCGGAGATCGCCGTTACCATCGTGCCCGACGACAAGCTCGCCGATGATATCATCGAGCGGATCTCGGTGGAGAGCATAGGAGGACGCAAGGAGACAAACCTGGTGCGGATCTCGTTGATGCATCAGGACCGCACCCTGGCCAGGGATCTCGTCAACGAGATCATGGATGTCTACATGGGTTTCGCCATCCGGTGGCGAACCAAGAGGGCGGATCTCTCGGCCACGTTCATCGAGGATCAACTCAAGAATATAAGACTTGGCCTGGAGTCGGCGGAGAGCGATCTGCAGGTCTTTCTGGAGGAGTCGGGCGGGGTGATGCTGCCCGAGCAGGCGAAGGAGCTCATCAGCGGCGGCGCCGAGATGGAGTTGGAGCTTCGCAAGGTGCGAATTCAGGAGGAGCTGTTCTCTTCGGTCGTCACCGAGATCGCCCGGGCGCAGAAGAACGGCGGACCGGTCTTCTTGACCGGAGACTTCCTGTTTGACGACGAGCTTCTCGGACAGGCCATCGGCGTGTTGAACGAGCTGGAGCTCAAGCGCCAGGCCCTGCTGTCCGACATGACGGCCACCCACCCGAAGGTGGTCAGGCTCAACGAAGAGATCCGTAGGGTGAGGGGTCAGGTGCTCGAGCTCGTCCGGGCCTCCCGTGACCGAATCAAGGAGAGGCGTCGGGGGATCGATCGCGTGCTGGACGAAATCCAGGTGGAGCTGTCGAGTTATCCCGACAAGGAGCGCCGGATGGCGTCCTTGAAAAGGACGATGGAGGTGAGCCAGGAGCTGTACACCTTCCTCATGACCAAGCTCGAGGAGGCGAATATACTCAAGGCGTCCACCACCACGGACAAACGTATAATCGACGTGGCTACGACGCCCTTCAAGAAGGACAAGCCGAGGCGCCTGACCACGATGATCCTCGCCGCGTTTCTGGGGTTGATCGTCGGGATGGGCGCGGTCTTTCTGAGAAGGGCCGTCGATCCCAGAATCAGGGACGAGGAGGAGGCCAAGACCATGGCCGGGTTATCGCCCTACGGGGTGATTCCCAACCTCAAGGATCTGGGATTGGCGGTGGGCAGGGATCCGGTCATCACGGAGATCTGGGGGGCTCCCAAGGGGCCGGCCGCGGAGTCCTTTCGCACGTTGCGGACCAACGTGGAGTTCTCCCAGGTGGAGGGGAAACCCATCCGGGTCATCCAGATAACCTCGTCCGAGGCGTCCGAGGGGAAGTCCACAGTGATCTCGAACCTGGCCATAGCGCTGTCCAAGGCCGGTCAACGGGTGGCGGTGGTCGATCTCGATCTTCGAAAGCCCGTTCAGCACAAGATGTGGGGAGTGCCGCGTTCTCCGGGCATCTCCGACTATCTGGTGGGGCGAACCAAGAATCCGGTAAGGCACATCGAGCAATGGAACGTGGACGTGGTACCCGCTGGAAACGAGCCCCCGGAATCCCAGAGACTCCTGTCGTCCGATGCTCTGATGAGTATCATCTCTCGATGGCGGGACATCTACGATTATATCCTCCTCGACACTCCACCGCTGCTCGTGGCGGATTCCCTGGTGATCTCCCGATTCTCGGACATGATGCTCTTCGTGGTTCGCCCGAGAGTATGCAGGCGTGCGGCGCTCAAGCTGTCCGGGCAGACCCACAGGAAGATGGATCTGGTCAAGGGGATGGTGATCAACGGCGTGACTACGCGTCGCGGGGGCTACTATCACTATTACCGGGGTTCGTATTACGGATCGCGAACCACAGATACCCAGGAAAGCTGAGTCTTTACCGCTTGGACCCGGACCATGACGAGCGGCGCTGGGCTTGCCGGTACGGCCGCGCCTCGGAGGTGGCGCGGTGCATGTCGGTTCCCAGAAAGTCGACCATGCCCTTGATGTAGAGCCGACGGGCCATCTCGCCGCGACGGCTGGTCTTGGGAAGCATGAACGATGGGTGGTTCACCTGAAAATGAATGCCCAGTTGTTTGAGGTGGACGACCCGATCGGGGTTCGATTGCAGGTATCTGTACCGCTCCACGTGCGCCAGCAACGGCGTGTACCCGGCCGACTCGAGACTGAAGGCGATTTCCTCGAGAACCATCGGCTGGCTCTCCACGGGGGACTCGAAGAGCACGTATTGTTCGTCGCCGAACGCAAGCAGGTCGTTCCGTGCGATCCGGTCCAGCAGGTCGCTTTCGGCGTAGTACTCGGCGCCGGCCATGATGTTGAGATTGAGCCCGCTGTTCGTTATGAGGCGGCGCAGGGCCTCAACCTTGTCCAGGATAGCCTCGGTGGTGTTGGGATACAGGTCGGAGATCACGTGGGGGGTGGCCACCACGTTTCTGATTCCCATCTCGATGAGCAAGCGGGCGATGGCGAGGGATCCACGCTCGTCGGACGGACCGTCGTCAATTCCTGGAAGGATATGGCAGTGGACGTCCGTCTCGCCCATTGAGGGTGGTTCTATAAGGCCGTCGCGTCGTATCAGCAATGAGAACATCTATCCTCCCCAAGAAGCGTTTATAATCGCATGCAACGTGTAGAAATACATCCATATCAATCTGTGTCCTTTGCCGCAAGTCAAAGAAGGTGCGATCCGCGATTTTTTTACCGGCAGGCCGGCGGACACGTTCCCGACCTCAAGGAAGGTCGAACATGTAGATGGCGTCGCCTGATGTGGCTTTGTACATGTCGACGAAGATGTTCACATTCCATTGGGTGATCTTCCGCTTCTCGGCCCCCGCCTTCATCAACTCGTCAACTTCAGACGACCTCTGATCGATCGAACAACGGAGCCCAATACCCCTTCGCCTCCCGGTCATTTGGTGAACTCCTGAAGTCCGTCCCCGAGGTTTGAAATTACATTGATGCTTGGCGGACGCAACGAGCATATCTGGACGAACCTTCACCAGCCACACCCGCTAGGTCGAAACGTACTACCATTCCAGCCTCCCATTCGTCCGGATTAGGGGTGGGCTCATCGGTATAGCCCGAAGACGCGAAAAACATTTTTCCCTCGCAGGCGCCGCCAAGGCCGACGTCCCAGTAACAACCGTTTTCACCAGGCCCTTGTAACGAAGCGCAACCCAGGCAAAAGGTCTCCCACTCCTCCTCCCAGTACAACGGTTGAAAACCCTCTTGCGCGCCGCATTCACCGTCGGGTTCCGTGAAAGAGCACCCTCGTATCAGGGTTCGGAGTTCATCTATATTTGGCAAATACCAATCGGTGAATCCACCGAGTTCGAGGTTCTCACAATAGGAAATTAAGTCTTGCCACGGCATCAGTGTCTCTGAAAAAGGGTCTTGCCAACACAGGCCGGTCTCGGGGTCGAGCAAACCTCCCTGGCAAACGGTCATCGGTTCATGCGTATCAGTTTCGGTGTCGCTGTCGGTGTCGGTATCCGATCCGCCGTCTTGTTCGTCGTTTTTTGAACTGTTGTCAGAGCCGCATCCCGCGACAAACAATGTGACAATAAGCAGGGACCAAGAATATTGGGTCATATACATTATTACTTCTCCGTTTACGGCATTTCTTCAAATGCCGGTTCAATTCTTCGGCAGCGTTCTGACAGGGCGAAAGCCGGCGACAATATTTGAGCCACAAGCAGGGCATCCTAATATCTGAGCTATCCGCACTCGGCAGCCAACGTTTAAATATAGACTGCCTTTTAGATGCACCCCGTCAAGGGGGTCTGTAAATGAAGCTCCCATCGGATCGGTCAACGGCAATGGATCTAATTCCTCTTTACCGGTTTCGGCATACGCCAATCCCAGCCCTATGGGAACACTGTCCGCCAATTCCCCTACATTTCCGAGCATATCGAAAAGCCCCCAATCGTTGGGCAGCTTTTTGCCCACCGGGTGGATTTTGCCCTCCGAGTTATTGCAGTACCAGGCAATCGGTTCCAGCACGTCTACCTTCACGCAATCGTAGGAGTTCTCCGGGTTGGGCAGATCGCCCGCGTACGTCGCCGTCGCGGTGCCCGCCCTGGCCGCCTGTTCCCACTCCGGCTGAGTGGGCAGGCGGTAGCCCTTGCATTCGAACATTTTCTCGTACTTTCTCACCTTTAGGCATTCGCAGTCAAAGACTCCGTGTTCTTTTCCGCAGTGTTGGAACTCCTCTGGACAACCGGCGCCGGGCTCGTTGATGCACGACGATAAATCATAGCACGTTTCGAGCCCGGCTTGTTCGGACAACCGGTTGCAGAACGCCAGGGTGTCGAAATAGTTGAGGTAGTTGACGGGATATTGAGGCCCCTTTTGAGGATCCGAAGGATTTGGGAATCCGGCGCCTTCCCATACTTCTTGCGTCACCTCGGTCTTGGCGATTTCGTATGGGTAGGTCAGCGTCACCTGAACCTGCCTTTCGGAGTATTTGGCGCGACACTCCGGCGTCTCGGTCTCCGGCGAGCCCACCATGAAGGTCCCGGGCTCGATGCGCGCAAAGCCGTCTTTGAAATACTCCTTGAGCATCACTGAATCGACAGGCAATTCCGAGCCTGAGTCTGAGTCCACCACCTTGGAAGCGGAATCCCATAGCGAGCAACCAACCGTTCCCAGAGCGAGTAGACCCAAAAGAAACCTCATATGCATACCCAGACCCCTTTTCTAATGGTCCACACCGCAATCAACAGCGGTATAATAGAAATGAAGCCACTCCTCAATTGATAACTCGTTGTATGCCGAAAGGTTGATGTTATTCCATTCATAATGAACATGACCTTGACTGCTGCTTGGCGAGTCTGTATCAGTCGGCCAGACGTCGCGGATGTCGGATATGCTTATTCGGTACGGGCCCTCGGTCCAGACTTTCCAGAAGAAGTTCAGCCAGTCCCATTCCACGCCGCTGTCGGTCCAGCCTGAGCAATTGTGCTCCATCCAACGCACCGCGTAGTCCGCGTTTACCCCCCAGGGCGCCGTGCACCATTTTGTCGTTGGATTGCAGTAAGGCTCGCTCCAGATGTCGCTCGGATTTCCAGTGTTTGGAAACCGAGTGTTTCGATAAGAACCAAAAACGCCATCGCCATCAAGTCTATAATTAAAAAACTGTGTCGATATGAAATGGCAAAAACCCTCTGTTTGACCGAGCCTTATCGATTCCCACGACTGGAGGCAGTGCGGCCCGGTTGTAATATCCGTGCAATTGCAGTAATTGGAAGAATGCGTCTTGCTGTCACCCCAGCGAATACGAGGACTTCCCATATCTCCAATAGCATGTCCCATTTCGTGTGCCACGCGGAATTTTTCCGCACTGTGATCTGTTCCTCCAGGTATGTACATGTAATACATATTATTATTGCCCGAAAACCCACTTCCTTTATAGCAACCTACCATGTGAAAAATGGTACTGCTGGGTATGTCCAGAGTATTTGCGTATCTCATCATCCTATCCAATATCGGCCCCATGTTGGAATGAAATCCCGCATATACGACATTTGTTTTTGTAACGAGTTGGTAACTGGAGTGGCCGGAAGGCGTGTAATAACTTACATAACTGATATACCAATTATTATACACCGGCGTTGTTCCTGTTTGCACGGGTTGAACATATGCAATGCGTCCGCCACTCCTTTCAAACTTTGTTCTCTGGCGAATTTTATATTGCACACCATCGGTCGCTACAAAATATGGCGTACAACCAGATGTATCAAGCACACCTTCACTTTTCACGACACTATCATCGCTAGCCAATGTAACTTTATAACGAGCATATGCCGCACGACGGTCATACAAAGAAGTCGACACAAACATGTCTTCACCAAGACCGGAATCGGTATACTGTGATCGCCACTTTCCACAAATACGCAAGTGAATATTTGTAGCGTTTGCTTTCAACGACATAGACAAAACTGTAAATACAATTATGACTACCAATGCTATTTTTCCCATGTATTTAGAAAGCATCGGGAACCTCCTCTCCGGCTGGACCATCCATCTCAATCTCGACGGCTAGCGCATCGACCGTACCGTGAATCACTCCGTCTCCTTCGGGCAGGTCAATCATAATGTCACTTTCCGTCAACTCCTCTACCGAATTCGAGATATCCATAATTCGGCCAACAACATTGCCGGGAGTATCCTTGTTGGGATTACCGGCAATAATTCCACCGTATGTATTGATAAGAGTCTCCATATCAAAAACACTGAGTGTCTGAAATGAGGCGTCATGACGGTACAGAACAGGAGCAGTCACTACAAGATATTCATAACTGGAAAATCCTACTGCTCCTTCCTTCAGCTGAACACGGACTTGAGCAGTAAACTGGCTGGCGCCTGTGATATTCTGTATCGGGAACTTATTGGCGGCCAGGGAAAAGATCACTTCTTCATCTACATCCAGAGTTTGCGTGTGAGGTACCAGAGGTCTTGTTCCTCTGTGATTGATGAAACCCTCGCAGGCGATGTCTGCGGTAACCTTTACCTCGAACTGAGAAACGTTGTGAATTTTCAACTGTAGGGTCGACAAGCCTGTCACTTCCGAACCGGAAACATCGAGCCACTGAGCCTCAACAGGTCCGGTTGGGCCGTCATCAGTTTCCGATTCAATGGCTTCGCCCCCAACGGGGTCTTCTTCCCCAATCAATGTTTGTGGAGCATTGTTCAGTTCCACCACATTCTCCTGCATGCCATCGCATCCAAGTGCGATAAAAACGAGTAGTACCTTGAGACAGTGTGTTCCTCTTCTCGAAATCATTGTTTTCCTCCTACCTTTCGATTGTTTGCTTTACATCAAGCATCCGTTTTTCTTTTGCAACAAGTACTGCAAAGCTTCTTCCTCATGCTTGTCAAGAGAAAAAGTCGGCTTACCCCAGTTCCGCCTTGAAAAATACCTTGACACCCCTTCCGCACAAGAATAGTTTTTGCGGCTAATAAATACACGGTCGCCCCCGAAAAAAAGTGACTGGCACCACTCTGGGTTGAATCCCCCGAGGGTAAACCGTGCGTTGAGAAAAAGGGGGACTTCAGAAGTTCACTGATTGAGCGAGGGCGACGCAGGACAGTCGGCCCAAGAAAAAAGAAGTTCGCGACGAAAAAACTTGACTCCGCCCGATGCGCCGGGTTTGTATTCGCGCTTACAGTGAGAACAAAAAGAGGAAGACGATGGCAAAGATGAACTTCAATTCGACGGTAGCGGCACGCACGAGGGCTGCGAATGAGATCCTCGAAACGCCGGATCTCGTCGCCGGGTTCGAGGAACTCGGCGGCCTGCAACGCGATCTCGTGACGATCCGGGACGCCGGATTGGAAGCGGAGGCCGCCAACCTCGGCCAGAGCCAGTTCGGCTCCGCCGGCAAGGGCGCCACCGTCGATGTGCTGGCGAAGTTCTCCGCATTGAAGAAGGAATACTCGGCCGTGATGGCCGTATTGCAGGCCTCTCGTGCCGACCTGTCCCGGTCCGGCGCCCCGGCCGACGTGGTCGTGAAGGTCGACGGCATCCTGAGCAACGAGGCCCAGGTTACGGTGAAGATCCAAGAGGAAAAGGGCGAGAAGAAGCGCAAGGCGCGCAAGTCCGTTTCCCAGGAGGCCCTGCGGGCCGAGATCGCCAAGGACGCCGGCGCCATGCTGGACCTCACCGAAATCCACCCGAACCTGGCCGAGCGCCGCGTTCCCACGTCCCGGCTCGAGGCCCTGCGCGATGCGGCCGAGGAGCTGGCCGGTCTGTTGGGCGCCCGCGCCGCGGCCAAGGGCGCGGCCAAGGCCTCCACCAAGGCAGAGCACGCCGCCGTCTCTCTCCAGCGGGAGATCTGGGGCGCCACCTACCGCATCCTGTCCGCCCTGGGTCGCGGCGACGAGCGGGTACGCTCCCTCCTGTCCGAAGCCGCCCGCTGATTTCCAACCCTATATTCGCAATGGTACCGGGTACTTGGAGCGATTGTACCGGGTGCGTTGAGCAATGGGACAGGGTGCCTTGAGTAATATGCACGGGTGCATTGAGCGATGGGACCGGGTGTCGGGAATTGCCTCCCCGGGTACGAAAAACGGCCTGACCCGGGATATGGGAGCGACATCCTCGGGTACGGGAGCCGCCTGCCCGGGTACGAAAAACGGTCCGACCCGGGGTACGGGAGCGACCTTCCCGGGTGCCTTGAGCGATGGGACCGGGGGCCTTTAACGATTGTACCGTGCGCCTTGAACGATTGTACCACCTGTGCAACCGGTTTCTTGGGTAACACTTTAGACCGGGAGCTTGGGTTACACTTCCAGCTCGTTCCGAAACATAATCTGTGATCTCAGGTGACACGGACCGGCGCCTTGGAAACACGGTCCGC
>SDBV01001456.1_pt1 | contig 35756 bp, 34 predicted proteins | sample 2277081 | NCBI WGS metagenome assembly SDBV01 (sample SAMN10402039, study PRJNA504765) | marine sediment metagenome | isolation source: marine sediment core GS10_PC15, 223 cmbsf | place: Arctic Ocean: Southern Knipovich Ridge | collected 2010 | reverse complement strand
ACATTTTTTCGCCCGCATGAAATTCGAGGATCACATCAGGCGCGCTCATCACTATGGTCTCTTTTGAGGCCTCGAAATAAGTTTCGGGAGCGTCGCCGTACATATTGTCGCCGCCGGCAACTTGAACGACTTGCGAGACGAAAGAATCGCCACCTGCGGTATATATTGTATTGAGGTCGTGCGTGTTTCGCATGGTCACTATGAGAACTGATGCGCGTGGAAGATGGGCGACGGATTGACGCACTTCCTGAAGCTCTTTTTTAATTCGATCTCGCAAAGCGGCCGCTTCTTCAGTGCATTGGAGCGCTTCGCCTATGACATTTATCCCTTCGTGAATTGTATCGAGGCTGTCCATGTGGACGTTGAGCACGGGCAAACTTCGCACCTCGGCGAATTTTGTGACGTCCTGATGCCTGCCTGCCACTATAAGCATTTCAGGATTCAACGTGGTGATTCTTTCGAAATCCGGGTTTAGATAATCACCGGCCTTTGGAAGGTCGGCGGCCCCGGCAGGATAATCGCAAAAAGTGCTTACTGCTATGAGCCTATGGCCTTGTCCAAGCTCGAATATTGTTTCAGTGACATGAGGCGCAAGGCTTACTATGCCATTGCGTTCGCTTTGGATTTTGGCAGGAGGGCCGCAGCCAACTATAAGAGGAATCATTACGGCGCCCGCAAGCAATCTGGTGATGAGCTTAGTCATGTCGATGCTTACTGTACGGGCGTGGCCGCAGGGTTTTCAAGTGTCTCTTGTAGTTCTCAGGCAGTCACTGGTCAAGTATGTCGTCCCAATTAAAATCGCCGAGCCCTTCACTCCAGTGGCTTATGTCGTCAGGCGCACTCGCTTTTTTGCCTGAAGCAACGGGAAACAGCAGATTTCCCTCCTGGTCAAACAAGGCTATCGCAGGCAGGCCATTCTTGGCAATCCCGAGAAGAATCTGGACTTTTCCCGAAGGCCCGGTAACAACCAGCCCCGACGAATTGAGCATGTCACTTGCCTCAATTTGCACGGAGCCCTTTCCGTTGGCGTAATTGAGTCCAAGCCGCGGCGTACCATCGGGAGTAACGCCAACAAAAAGTCTGGTTCTATTGTTGTCATCATTAAAGCAAAGTAGTGCATTTCCAACGGCGTCGTTCGTTAAACGAGCGCGAATGTTGCCGTTCTTGTCTTCAAGAACAAATTCCTGAGCACGATAGACTTTTTTCTTAAGCCATCCGAACATAGGCGGCTCCTTTCGTGATTACAGTTCCCATGCCACGCTGCCAAGTGCGGACTCGCTCAAGGCACGTTTGTTACACCGATTGAGCGTTGTGACAAGCATTGAGTTAGCTTCGGTTTCCCTCAATCGTTTACCGTCTATTAAAATATAACATGTTTTTCTCAACTATGAAACGACATACTATTCCATTTATATTAGATTCATTGATATTCGTGGGTGTTAGGGACAGAAACAAGGGGCACAAGTGAATTATTTCCATCATTATGACGATATGTTGTTTGGGGCACAGTAACAAATCCGAAATAGATCGAGGATCAGTCCTATTCCCTGAATGGGTAATGGCTCGTTGCTTGCTAATATTGTTATTGCCAAGCGCCTCGAGACGTGCTAAACTAAGATACAAGATAGGCGATATTGTGTGCGTGCCAACCACTACATATGGGATTTGGTGCGTTTGATAACAACAAGGTATGGCTGCTGGCCGGTTCAGCTACCATACCTGTGGGTTAAATTGTGCCAGAAGACGATAACAAAGATTCTGAACTGAACGACTCCGGCGGCAACCCGGGGGACTCTGGGTCCGTCGACCAATCTGAGATTGATCGGCTGCTGGCTGCCGCGCAGGGTGGGGACGAGCCGCAGCCTCCTGCTGAGGAATCTGCGCCGGAAGAAGCTGTGGGAGTTGATCAGGCCGAGATTGACAGGTTAATGGCTGCAGCGCAGGGTGGGGATGAACCGCAGCCTCCTGCTGAAGAATCTGCGCCGGAACAAGCTGTGGGAGTTGATCAGGCCGAGATTGACAGGTTAATAGCTGCAGCGCAGGGTGGGGACGAGCCGCAGCAACCTGAAGAGAAAGCAGAATCCGAAGCCGAACCGCAGGCTGCTGTCGACCAATCCGAAATTGACAGGCTGATGGCTATAGCGTCCAGCGAAAAAGACGATGTTGATGCAGGCGGAGCGGACCAGAAAGGAATTGATGATGTTCTCGCAGGCGCGGACATGGAAAGTCCGCTCGGCGATAAAGAAGGCGATCCAGTAGTGGCGGAAGGCGAAGCGTCAGAGAGTCTTGATGAGGAATTGATCTCGGCACTTATCCAAGATGAAGCGGTCGAGGAATCCCCTGGCATTGATGACGGTGGAGTATCACAAGATATCATAGACGCTCTGATCAAGGCCGGTGGTGACGAGACGGAAGCGGCGGAGAGCATTAGCCAGGAAAACCTCGCCGCAGCCGCGGAGGCACCTGGAGCATCCAAGGGGCTCCTTAGCCAGGAAGATTTAGACAAGGCACTTGAAGAGGGCAAAAAACAGAAGAGGAAACGTCCGGCACCAATTATCTACGACTACGATTCGGAAGTCGCTACTCGTGCGCATGGCGCTGGCCGCAGGTTTGTTCATGAAAACGCTGTTAAGGTCGCGGGCACGCTTGCGGCGGGCCTGCTTGTAGCACTGAGCACTTTTACTTACTTGTATACGCATCAATTGCGAATTCCCACCGAGAGAGATCTTGCGAAACTGCATACCTCGACACTCAGCGATTCGATACAGAAGGCGCGCGTACTCGTCGAACAGGGAAACCATCGGGGAGCTATCGGAGAACTGAACCGCGCGCTTGAGGATGCCGGGGGCGGACATCCACTTCGGGCTGATGCGGAGTTTGTGCGCCTGGAAGCGATGTACAAGAAGTTGGACGAGCGGTCGGGCCAACGTGAGCGAAGCACGGTTCACGGAGCAATAGACCGGCTTGTCTCAGACAACCCTGGCCACCCTCTTGCCGTCAATGTCCTTCATTGGAAAGCTAATCTTTATCAAGAAGAAGATATGCCCATGGCTGCGCGTTCAGTATACAGGCATATCTTGTCAACTTATCCTTCTGGGCCGACATTGGACAAGATACTGTTGGACGCTTCGAGTGCCGAGATGGAATTGAATCAGCCAGAGAAGGCGGCGGATTTTCTGCGAAGGATGCTTGAGATGTTTCCAGCTTCACCATTGGTGGCGGAAGCGAAGTTTAGACTAGGCGACACTTATGCCGAAACCGGCAAACATGATCGCGCGCGATCCCTTTATATCCAGGCCGCCCAGGCCAAGCCAAATAGCGCTTTAGCCGCCCGTGCACTTGCGAATCTGGGAAAGCTGTCTTATGAGCAGGGCGATTATGAAGGATCAATCAGGCAGTTGGAAGAACGCCTGAAGTTGGCCACGACGATCGAAGGTAACGAACACATCTATTTGCAGTTGGCGAAGGCGTATCGAAAAGCGAACAGGCTTTCCGATGCTGAGCAGAGAATCCGGGAATTGATAGATTTCTTTCCCGATAACGAGGTAATTCCGTTGGCTTATGTGGAACTAAGCCAAGTTCTCGATGAAATGGGGCGGTCGAAAGAGGCATATCGTACGGCCTCTAAAGCGGGTCTTATTTATAGTTCCCACCCTGATGTCTTGAATAATAACGGTGTGTTCCTTGCCAAGGAGCAGCTCTATGCCGGGGCCGCCCGGGCTTTCGAAGCTGCTGACCGGGCGGGCGCCAACGTTCCGGCGATCGCATTGGCCGCAGGGAAGAATTTTCATAAAGCCGAAGACTTGAGAGAAGCGTATCGTGCTTTTCAACACGTTATGGACGCGTACCCTGGTTCGGCTGAAGCATTCGAGGCAAGCATAGAACAGGGCAAGGTGCTTTATGAACTGGGCCGTATCCCGAGTGCCCTTTCGCAATTAGAGAATCTGCGCACAGCGTCAAAGGGTAAGCCGCAAGCCCTACCCGTTCAACTTGCACTGGGGGACATGTACCTTGATGCTGGCCTAACGAGCCGGGCTGCAATTGTGTTGGCCGAAGCCGCGGCAAACACCAATGAACCGGAAACGATAGCTAAGACAGCGGTGGCGTTGCTCAAAGCCGGTTCATGGGAAAAGGGCAACACGATTGCGCGCCGGGTCGATGTGTCTAAGCTTTCAGGAGATTCTGCTTATAAGTTTTTGATGAGACACGGCGAAGCGCTTCTAAAGACGGATTCACGTGCTGCGATTGCGAAAATGGAGCAGGCCGTTAACATGTATCCCGATATTGCAAGCCCGGAAGATTATACGACGCTTCTTGGCGCTTACTTTTCGACAGGCCAGAATGCGAAGGCGAGGTCTGCAATTATGTCGCTTGACCCCGCCAACCTGTCCGATGCGCGCCTTCTGTTGACTTCGGCCACCAGTTGGGGCGACCATCTTTTCAATCGAGGCGACTACCGCGCGGCCGTTGATGCTTATAAGCTTGCCGGCCAGGCTGCGCGGAAAATGGAGAAGGACCATGACTGGGCAAAGTTCCAGGAGGCCAGCTCCTTACTTAAACTGTCAGATTTTGATTCGAGCGTTGCCCTTTTCGACGAAGTGGCCAAGTCAAATTCCAAATGGGCACGTGAAGCCGGTCTTAAGGCGGCATACGCACGAGTTGAACAGAAGTTGCGCGGCATGCCAGTAACGCCAGTCAACGAGGAAGGGTAGTCTTTAATGCCTGATCCGAAACTCACGGCACGAATCATGGATTATGTCGAGCGGCAAAACTCTTACTTCGAGGAAATGTTGCGCGATTTAACAACACTTCCTGACGAGGTTGATACTGAAGACGTCGAGCAGCTTGCGGAAAAACGCGCGGCGCAAGACCGGCAAGTGTTCGATCTCGAGCGGGAACTTTCGGTCCTGCTGCCCGAATGGGAATCGTCTGAAACCTTGTCTGAGCAGGAACGCGCAAATGTGCGCACTCAGACGGAACGCGGCGAGGAACTGATAGCACAACTCGCCGCCGCCACAGAGCAAGCGGACGCGGCTGTCAAGAGGCGGATGGAAGAACTAAACCAGGAAATCCTTTCGCTTCGACGCTCATCGAGTGGATTAAGCAAATACAAGCCCAAAGAGGTCGAAGGTTCGAGATACATGGACGAAACTGTATGAACGAACATGAAGATGCCGACATAAAGGAACTCGCCAAGGCATTCGAGGTATTCTCGTCAACGACGGAGAAGATGGAGGAGGCCTACCGCAGGCTCGAACAGCGCGTTCGCGATCTGGACGTTGAACTGGCGTCCAAGAACCACGAATTGGCATTGACCAGTGACTATTTGAATTATGTTCTTGAGAGCATGTCTGACGGAGTAATCGCAGTTGATACCGATGAGCGCATAACTACTTTCAACTGCGCCGCGAGCGACGTTCTTGGTTTTTCCGCCGATGAAGTGCTGGGCCGGCCTTTTGAAGATGTTTTTGGACGCGATTTCTCACCCGCACATGGCGTGCAAGTTGTGGAACTTTGTTCAAAGGACCAAACCGATGTTCCGATAAGTGAAAGAGATTCGCCCATGTCAGACCGTTCCGGTCAAGAGATTGGCGCGGTAAAAGTTTTCCAGGACCTGACGGAGATTGAAGCCTTGCGCAAGCAGGTGCGCCAAATGGACCGTCTGGCGGCAGTGGGCGAAATGGCCGCAACGGTTGCACATGAAATTCGCAATCCTCTGGGAGGAATACGCGGCTTTGCGACTCTTCTGTCGCGCGACCTTGATGAAAACGATCCAAACGCCCGGCTTGTGAAAAAAATAATCATAGGAACAAAACATCTGGACAAGGTTGTGAATGAATTGCTTGAGTATACGCGTCCTGTTGAATTGAATCTTCGTTCCTTGGATTATTATGGCTTGGTCGAGGCCGCATTGAATTACGTGGGTTCGGACGGCAAGGAGACCACGGTCGAAAATGAAGTCGAGAAAGGTCTGAATGTGTTGGCCGACAAAGACAAAATGCGCCAGGTTCTGCTCAACGTAATTCTCAACGCGTTTCAGAGTATCGAGAGGGAAGGGCGAATTACCATAAGCTCGGCTTCAGACAACGAATATGTGACGGTACACGTTTCGGATAATGGTTGTGGGATTCAGGCTGAGGATCTGGAAAAAGTCCTTTCTCCCTTCTACACGACAAAGGAGAAGGGCTCAGGGCTTGGACTGGCAATCGCAGAAAAAATTGTTGAAACTCATGGAGGGACGCTTGAATTCGAGAGCGAGGCGGGCAAAGGCTCGGTTTTCTCGGTCAAGCTTCCAAGGGTGAACTAAAAAGATGATTAAATCGCGAGCATTGGTAATAGATGACGACACTTTGATGCGCGAATACGTGGAGGAAACTCTGGTTCGCGCGGGGCATCAGGTCGATACGGCGAGTGGCGGCAAGGAAGGTATCGAACTGCTTAAGGAGAAGTTGCACGATGTGGTTGTGACCGACCTCAAGATGACTCCTGTGGACGGTTTGGCTGTTCTTCGTGCCGTAAAAAAAGAGAGTCCTGGGACCAGTTGCATCATAATGACCGCGTACGGGACCATTGAGACGGCCGTGCAGGCGCTGAAGGAAGGGGCATCCGACTACATCCTGAAGCCATTTGCGCCGGACGAACTGGATGTGGCGGTTTTCAGGGCACTTGAGCGCGAACGCTTGTCTCAGGAAAACCAGTATCTCAGAAAGGAATTGAACGCAAGCTATAATTTTGGTGCAATGGTTGGTGAGAGCGAGAGTATCAAGAAAGTCTATGAACAAATAAAGAAGGTCTCGGACAGTCGCGCAACGGTCCTTGTTCGTGGAGAAAGCGGCACTGGTAAGGAGCTGGTTGCTCATGCGATACATTTTTCGAGCCAGCGCAGGGACAATGCGTTCATAAAAGTCAATTGCGCTGCGCTTTCGGCGGGTCTTCTGGAAAGTGAGTTGTTCGGACACGAGCGGGGCTCTTTCACAGGCGCTCACGAACGAAAAACGGGACGTTTTGAACTTGCCGACAACGGTACGCTTTTGCTTGACGAAATCAGCGAGATAGGCCTTGAACTTCAGCCTAAACTGTTGCGCGCTCTCCAGGAACGTGAATTCGAACGAGTTGGCGGCACCCAGTCCATTCAGGTAGATGCGCGAATAGTGGCAACCTCGAACCGCAAACTTGAGCAGGCAGTCGCAGACGGGGATTTCCGGGAAGATCTGTTCTTTCGACTGAATGTCATACCCATTCAGCTTCCTCCGTTGCGTGAACGTAAAGAAGACATCCCGCTGCTTATGGACCATTTTCTGGAGCGCTTCAATAATGAGAATGGTCGTGATATTGATGGATTTACCAAAGACGCCCGGGAACTGTTCCTCGGTTACGGGTGGCCGGGCAACGTGCGTGAACTTCAAAACGCCATAGAGCGGGCCGTGGTCTTGTCTTCCGAAAATATTCTGGGCGCCCCCCACTTCTCGCTTGGCGGAATGAAGCCCACAATGTCGGCTGTTCCGGACGGACTGGTCGCTTTGCCGCTTGGAACGACTGTTGCCGCGATGGAAAAGGAGTTGATCCTTAAGACTTTGGAGAATTGCGGAGACAATCGCACCAGGGCCGCCAAGATTCTGGCGATAAGTGTTCGGACCTTACGCAACAAACTGAAAGAATACGGTGTTTAGGCATTATCGGAGACAGACATGGGAAGAAAAGTCCATATGCGGGAATTCTTGCCGCTTTCCCGGTGTAAAAAAGCCACGATCTTGCGAGCGTATATTGCTTACACCAAAGGACTTATAGATAATGAGCAAGATGGCACGTCGTTTGCGTGTGTTTTCGATAACGGAGAGAATTTAAGATGAAGGGTTTTAGTGTGCCGCCATTTGCGGCCGTCAATACGTCGCAGTTGTTGCAGGACGCCATGAAAGTGGCCGAAATCAATCAACGATTGATAGCGAACAACATAGCGAATATCGACACACCGAAGTTCAACCCAACGTCGCTTGATTTTCAGGCGACGTTGAGGGCCAAACTCGAAGGCAGGGGCCTGATCTCGCTCCGCAAGACCAGAGCCGAGCACTTCGAGTTGGAAAGATTTCGGCCCAGACTCGAGCGTGTTGCAATTTTGTCTAAGAACGACTACAATAAAGTTGACTTAGATGATCAAATGGTAAAACTTTCGGAAAACACGGGTCGGTACACAATATATGGTAGTCTCTTGACAAAGAGGTTCCAGATGATCAAGAGTATGTTGAATGGATTGAGGTAAAAAGCCCATGCTCGAATCGATTTCGCCAATTCAGATTGCCGTGCAAGGCATGAAAGCGCAGCGCACACGCATAAACGTGATTGCGAACAATATTGCTAACGTAACCACGACGCGTACGGACGAGGGCGGTGCATTCAGGCGCCAAATGGCAATATTCCGAGGCGAAGAAGTAAATCCGCTAATAAACCCGCGAAAAATGGGCGTGAGGGTAACGGACATAGTGCCGGACCAGTCACCGCTAAGAAGGGTCTACGAACCCAACCATCCGGATGCTGATGAGGAGGGCTATGTATCATACCCGAATGTCAACATCCACGTGGAAATGTCTGACCTCGTGTCTGCCCAGCGCGCGTATGATGCGAACATTGCGGTGATAGCATCAAGTAAACGTATGACGCAGAAGGCGTTGGAGATAATTCAACCTTAGTGTGAACCAGTAAGAACTATGGTGATTTGATATGGTCGATGGAATGAAAGTGCCTCAGATAGGACCCGGCCGGGTAGGCTTGGATCCGCGCCAGATGAGCGCGCCAAAGCCTGTGGGTGGCGTCAAAGGCGCGTCCTTCAAGGATATTCTTACCGACGCAATAGGTGAGGTACAGCGCCTTCAGGAAGACGCTGACGCAACGATCAAGCAGTTGGTGGCAGGCGAGATAAAGGACGTAACGGACGCCATGGTGGCGGTCGAAAAAGCTGACGTCTCGTTCCAAACCATGATGGCTATCCGAAATAAGATGGTGGCAGCTTACGAAGAAATCATTCGGATGCCGATATAGACGCTTGGCCAACTTCGCGGTAAGCCACACCGCCAGGAAGGCTTCGCAAGGATGAGGTCTGTGGGTATTTCTCTCCGTCAACTCACAGCCGGGAACGTGAAGCGCTTATTGTTCGCTCGTTTGGGTGAACAATGTGGTGGACTGTTTTCGGTTCTAGTGGGTTTTACCCGTAAACGCAGGCGAGTTTCCCTTCATCTGACGGTTGTTTGGCGTGCCATAGCGGCGTCTTGCAGCTTTTGTGCGGAGATGATAATTGAATTAGTTAGTTTTATCCCGGGTGGCGCGGTTTTATTTGCTGGCGGCGCTGGTCCGGGCGGCTTTGACTGTGTGTTTGGCTATTCCGGTGTCGTTAGGGGCATTGCCGGGAATGTTTGTAGGTCAATTTGTTCTACGAAAGCCATAAAACGGCGGTCTTTGGTTCTTATGGGTACATCATAAGGTTAGGGGATTGACAGGTGGAGTTTTTTCGCGATCTCATAGCTGGCCTGGTTCAAGCTTGGAAAGGTATATCGCCAAGCGCCAGGATCAACCTGGTCGTGGCCGGACTGGCCACAGTGGCCGTAATTGTCACATTTGTCATCCTGGGCGCACAGACTCAGTACGTGTCCTTGTTCCCAGGGGATCTGGAACCCGGGGACATCCAATCCATCATCAGCTATCTCGAGGAAGAGTCGGAGGACTACAAGACCGGCAACAAAGGCAAGTCCATTCTTGTGCCTAGCAGCAGACGCCGTGAAGTCAGAACAGCCCTGTTTTTGCAGGATCTTCCCAAAACGCTGGTGATAGGAGCGGGAGTTGGATACGAAATTCTCGACAGGACGGATTTTCGCACCAATAAATGGCTTCAGGATGTCAACCTCAGGCGTGCCGTTCAAAGTGAATGCCAGAGAATGATAAATGATTTCGAGTTTGTAAACTCGTCGCGCGTAGAGATTCGCGAGGCCAAGACTGAGCTGTTCTCAAGTACGCAGCAACCTTCTGAAGCCGCGGTGATGCTGGACGTTAGCCGGACGCCCAGCAAGGTCGAGGTGGCCGCCATTGCCGGAATCGTGAGCAGTTACGGCGGGCCAAATCTGGACAAGAACCACATCATTATTACCACCACGGACGGCGTTATGCTCAAAAAGCCCAGCGACGACGATTTCTCGTCGCTAGCCAACGACCAGCTTGGGCATAAAAGCGAGGTTGAACGGCAGCGCGAGGAGAAAATCAGACAGCATTTTAGTGAGCTGGGCCTGCGGGCCATAGTTGCCGTGAGCGCCGAAATCGATTATGACGACGTAAAGGAAATCGACACGACCGTCAGCGAAGGCCAGCCGGTCAGCGACTTGTCAAGCACTACGTCAATAACAAGCACGTCGGGTCCTCCGGTTGGGCCGCCCGGAGTGGGCGCCAACATTCCAGGAGCGCCGCCGGGAATGGGCTCAACAGGCGGAGTTGAAACCACTGAAGAGTTAGAAGAAACGATAACCAATTATCAGCCCTCGACCAAGACAACCACTCGCGAAAGCAACGGTTTCAAGGTTACGAAATGGCTGGCCGACGTTATTGTCGAGGGGAAATCCACCCCAGTGCTTGACGCTGATGGCAACCCGACCGGTGAAATGACCTATGTCGGGTTGGAGCCTCAGGTTAAGGACATGTATACGAATCATATTCTGGCCGCTGTAGGGCCGCCCATAAAACTCGAAGATGTCACGTTGTCGGACTCTCCCTTCGAAATTGACCGTCTGGCCGACATTCAGGCGCAGATGCGAGAGGCGGCAGCAGCGCGGCGTTGGAGCATGGCGGCGCAAATAGGCCGGCCGCTTATGCAATTGGTAGCAATTGGAGTCGCTTTGTTGTTCATACGTGGTATACTTAGAAGGGCAATTCAACCGCCGGAGATTGAAGAGGAGGTCCCCGAGAAAGAGTTGGAAGTCCCCGAGCCAACGCAAGAGGACATTCGCCGTCAGAAGATTTCCGACGAGATCGAGCGCATGGCGGCGGACAATCCGGAAGTTCTTGCGGCGCTTCTGCGAAGCTGGCTGCATGAAGAAGAGGATATGTAAGGGAGAAAACCTCCATTGTCAATTTCAGAAATGAGTGGGAAGAAAAAGGCGGCGCTGCTGCTGGCGTGCCTGGGGCCCGACGGTGCCAGCAACGTCATTGCAAAGCTCAACGAGGACGAAGTTGAGCAGGTGACGCTTGACGTGTCGAGCCTGGGTTCGGTGGAGTCGGACAAGCGCGCGTCGATTCTCGAAGAGTTTTATGAAATGATGGTTGCCAACGACTATATGACCCAGGGAGGGATAGAATATGCCCGCTCAATGCTCGAAAACGCATTTGGCGGCGAGCGTGCCGTTGAGATACTGACGCGCCTTCAGAGCAGCTTGCAGGAAGTACCTTTCGATTTTTTACGAAGGGCGGATCCTTCTCAAATCTCTACTTTCATTCAAGATGAGCATCCCCAGACAATCTCATTGATTTTGGCGCATCTCGAATCTAACGTTAGCGCCACGGTTTTGTCGTCGCTGCCGGCACAGGTTCAGGCGGACGTCATAATGCGCATAGCGACGATAGACCGCACACCTCCCGAAATCGTACGAGAGGTTGAACGGGTACTTGAACGAAAAATGGCCTCGGTGTTCAGTCAAGGCTTCACATTTGCCGGTGGTGTCAAAGATGTGGCCGAAATTCTCAACTATATCGACAGAGGCGCTGAAAAAACCATAATGGCGGATCTCGAAGAAAGGGACCCGGAACTTGCCGACGAAATCGCGCGCCTTATGTTCACCTTCGACGATGTCGTTTACGTGGACGACAGCGGCATCCAAAAGACCCTGCGCGAAATTGACCAGAAAGACCTTGCCTTGGCGCTGAAAAATGCCAATGATGACGTGACCGAGAAAATATACCGGAACATGTCGGACCGCGCACGCGAAATGATCAAGGAAGAAATAGAATTCATGGGGCCCGTCCGTTTGCGTAACGTTGAGGAGGCCCAACAGAAGATAGTTGCGGTTGTTAGAAGGCTCGAAGAAAGCGGCGAAGTCATTATTTCCGGACGTGGTGGCGGTGGCGAAGATGAAATTGTGGTTTAGCCGGCTTTCACTGACGCCGGACACTGAGATGAGCGTCGCGTTAACCGATATTGGGGGTTTCATCCTATTCATACTCAAACCACGGTAACATGAGAGCATTTTGCCCTACTTTATTTTTCAAGCAAAAGCAAGTAGGATATATGCATGTCAAAGATCATAAAACTTCCTGAACAGGCTTTCAGCAATATTTGTTCATACGAGCACGAACTGTTAACAGAAGCGGTTCCCGAATCGGATCAATCCGAGCAAGGACCCGAGATTGACAGAGAGGAAATCGAGCGAATAACGCGGGAAGAAATAATGGAACAGGTTCGTGCTGAAGCTGAACAGAAGGTTAAGGAGGCCTACGCCGAGGGTTTGCAGCGGGGCATGGCCGCAGGTAAAGAAAAGTTCGATGAATCGATAGCTGAATCCGCCCAAGCGCTTAGCAGCGCGGCCGACGCTGTTCGCCAGGCGCGGGCCGAGTTTCTCGCTACGATTGAGGCACAGGTTGTCAAACTGTCAGGCGTGATAGCGGCCCAAGTTTTGAAGCGCGAAGTGAAAGGCGATCCGGATTTTATAAAATCCACGGTACGCCACGTGCTGGAAGGCATGGCCGAACGGGAACGCGTGCGCCTTAAAGTCAATACCGCTGACCTATATGCGCTTCGTGAGCACAAGGTAACGTTGTTGGAAGAGTTCGACGGCATTGAACACTTAGAGATTATTGCAGACGATTCCATATCCCCCGGAGGTTGCATGGCAGAGTCTGAAACATGTTTTGTGGACGGCCAGATAGAAACGCAGCTTGAGCGTATACTCGATTCTATCGAGGAGTAGCGTCATGCAAAGTGGCGAAATCGAGGATTATTGCGAGCGGGTAAGCGCAGTTAAGCCTTTGGTCGTGTACGGCAAAGTCGTGCAGGTGGTTGGACTCACCATTGAAGCAACTGGACCCCCTATGCGCATTGGCGACTTGTGCTTCGTGGAACAACCCGGTGGGAAACGCACACCGGTAGAAGTCGTCGGTTTTCGAGACGACCGAATACTGCTGATGCCTCTTGGCGAATTGGAGGGCATCGGGCCGGACAGCTTGCTCATTCCCACCTTCAAGCCGCAACGTGTGCGCGTGGGCAAGGACCTTCTGGGACGCGTTATAGGCCCTATGGGGGATCCGATTGACGAAGGCCCAAGAATACGCGGCGAGGCAAGCGTACCCTTGTCCGCAAGTCCGCCGCACCCTCTTAAGCGGCGCCGAATAGTGGAACCCGTGGCCACGGGGATACGCGCGCTGGATGGTTGCGCGACTTGCGGGAAAGGCCAGCGCCTGGCAATTCTATCTGGCAGCGGACTTGGCAAAAGCAAATTGATTGGCATGGTTGCGCGGAACACGAACGCCGATTTGAACGTGATTGCGTTAGTGGGAGAAAGAGGCCGCGAGGTCCGCGATTTCATCGAGGCCGACCTTGGCGAGGACGGGCTGGCGCGCTCGATAGTAGTTGTGGCGACATCTGACCAGCCTGCGCTATTGAGATTAAAGGGCGCTTACCTGGCCACGGCCATAGCCGAGTGGTTTCGAGAACAGGGTTTGGACGTCATGCTTATGGTTGATTCTCTAACTCGATTAGCAATGGCGCAGCGCGAGATCGGCTTGGCTATCGGGGAACCTCCTACAACGAAAGGCTATCCTCCGTCTGTTTTTGCTTTGTTGCCGAAGCTTCTGGAACGGACTGGAACTTCTGAGAAGGGAAGTATTACGGCGTTCTATGCGGTCCTGGTTGAGGCGGACGATATTAACGATCCCATAGGCGACACGGTGCGAAGCATTGTGGACGGGCATGTTGTTCTTTCGCGGGCGTTGACCTCCCGGGGGCATTATCCCGCCGTGGACGTGTTGAACACTTTAAGCCGGGTTATGATAGACGTGACGTCAAAGGAGCATCAGGCCATGGCTACGGAAATTCGGCGTATGCTGGCTATCTACCGGGACGCGGAGGACCTTGTCAATATCGGCGCCTATGCCCAGGGAAGCAATCCTGAAATTGACACAGCGCTGAGACTAATGCCCAGGATACGCGCCTTTTTACAGCAAGGACTGTTTGAATCATCGAACTTTGACGAAATCGAGGCGTTAATGTCGAGTGCATTGCAGGGATAGAACTTTATGCCAAGACGCAGGCCTTTCAGATTGGCAACTCTATTGAGAGTGAGGGAGCGTGTAGAAGAGCTCAAGTCTCAGGAGTTGGCTTCGACGCGGCATGACATGTTTGTTGCTCAACAGCAGCGCCAGCACCTGATGGAAGAACAAAACGCGGTGATCCAAAAAGCATGCGAAATTACACAAGGCAAATTCGATCCGAAGGAAGCACAGCAGTATTATTCATATGAAGAGCAGCTTGCAAATCTTGTTGTAATGGCGAAGGCCCAGATTTCCCGATTGCGCGTTCTGGAGCAGAGCAAGTGCAAGGAACTCGAAGAAGCCATGAAGCAAAGGCAAGTCGTTGACAGACTGAAAGAGCGCGATGACAAGGCCTTCGCTGATGAAGTGAGGAAAGAGGAACAAAAACTGAATGATGAGGTGGCCTCGATAAGGGCGGCTGCCTCCCGCACAAATAGGTTAGAACAATGAAAAAGCTCGCACTAGGATTAATTATCGCATTGTTGGTGTTCGTTCTCACCCTGATAGGCGCGATGGCGGCTACAGGTAATCTTTCAAAGGAAGCGATAGGCAAGCTTCTAAAGCGAGGGGCCGCTGGCGAAAAGACGCCGCTCCCGCAGACAGAGAGGGAAATCGCGCCATGGGTGGAAGAACTAAAGAAGCGTGAAGAGGACTTGAGGAAACTTGAGGCCATCGTCGCTGAAAAAGAAAAGCGGCTTCAGATAAGCCAGGTGGAATTGGAGCAAATGCAAAACGACCTGCAAAACCTGCTGAAACAAGTTGGGGCCACGATGGAAGCAGGCAGTGAAAACCTTCAGCAGAACCTTCAAAACACCGCAAAGGCCCTCGAGGGCATGAAGTCTGACAAGGCGGCTGAAACTTTGGAAGGCCTGCCCGAAGATATGGCGGCGAAAATAATACCTCTCATCTCTGAAAAGAAGCTGGGCAAAATACTCGACGACATGGACGAGTCCAAAAGAATACGGCTCTTGGGAAGCCCACTGGAAACCGGATTCTAGCCGGACCTTGCAGTCCCATTCTTAATCGGCGCGTTCATGCACAAACTTGAGCCCCTAGACCAGATATCCCTCCGTTAGTTTTCTGAAACACAGTATCTACAGTTCCAATGCCGTGGCCTTTGCGCCAATTCCAGGCTTTTTGTTTTTCAAATTACATTAAGGAGGTAAGTGTATGCAGGTGTCGATGAATTCTTTGATCGATGGTATAGCGCAACAAACGTTGGACATCAAACCGGCGTCTCCCAGTGAAACGTCAACGGACTTCATGAGCCTTATGCGCGGTCCCGAGCCCACCGAAGTAAAAGAAACCGAGGAGGTTGAGGCCGAGACCGTTGAAGGCAGTGAGGAAGAGGAAACGCGAGTCGAGCCCGAAGCAACAACGCAGGCATCCACGGAGAATGACACGGAGCAAGATGTGGATAGCGACGGCCACGAAAACGAGTTGGAGATGCCCGTTCAGGAGATCGATGAATTGTTGAACACGTTTTTCGCTGTTCAAGACGAAAATATCGAAGGCGTCAGGGTCGTAGAGGCCGGCATTGTGCAGGAAACCTCCGATGACGTGTCCGAAGTGCTGGTAAAAGAAGGAGTGGCGAGCATTTTTCAAAAAACTTTGTCTTCGGGAAACCAACAAGTCTTGCAGCAAGTCGAGGGGGCTGAAGTGGATTTGGCCGTGCCTGTTTCCCAAATGCGGCTTGAGCCGACGCCAGTTGTAGTGCCGAACGTATCTTCAAGCGAGGCTGCTCCGACCCAGGCACTTTCAATGAACGAGACAGTGGTGATTGAAGCCGCCGCAACACTCGAAACCTTGAGCGACCATACAATTCGGGCTGTTCGCATCATTTCAACCGAAGAAGGCGGTGTCATCAAGATTCGTATGGTTCCCGAATCGCTTGGCGAAATACGACTCGAGGTAAGCGTGTCGGGAAAGTCGACCGAAATCCACTTTGTTTCAAACAGTCCAATTGTGAGGGAAGCGCTTGAGTCACAGTTTGAACTTCTTCGTCAATCTCTGAGGGAGGAGGGAATCGAGGTGTCCGAATTCTCAGTTTCGACCGGCCCGAATTCAGAAAGCGAGTCTGTGGAGAAATTCTTAAACCCGGACAGCAGTGAGCGGGCCGACTCTGAAGCAGTAGATGATGAAAAGTCTGGCGACCCTGTTGGCGTCGACGGACGGTTATTGGATAATTCAAATGGCGTAACGGGTAATTTGGACCTGTTCGCATAGCAAATGGAGGATGTATCTATGAATCCGCTGGAAGCAATTCGGGCAGAAATGGGCCGAGGGCTTGCTCTCAAACTCGCAGAAAAGAGCACTGCATTGCAGACGAAGACTCTAAATTTGGGAAAAGCCATGCCCATTCAAAAAAGCGGCGCCGCCGCGAAGGCGGAAGGGGCGTCGCGCGTGCCAAATAACGATCTCGATAGAGACGCCTTCTTGAGATTACTTGTGTTGCAGATGCAGCACCAGGATCCAATGGAACCCGTAACGAACACGGACATGCTGGCACAGTTGGCACAGTTTTCGGCCCTGGAGCAGATGAATACGCTTAACGAAAGCTTCCAGTTCCTTAGCGGAAATATCGACCAATTGAACTTTATTACTGCCGGCACGCTTCTTGGCTCTCAAATTCAGGGCGTCGATATGGAAGGCGAACTTGTCGAGGGGACTGTTGATCGCATACTTATGGACAACAGCATGGTTTACCTGGAAGTTGATGGCAGATTGGTATCAATGGCGGGCGTATTGTCAATAGAAAACTCCACGGAGCCGGCTTTGCCTGGGGCAACGTCAGATGAAAACACCGCGGAAAACACTGAGGAGGTATAAGAAATGGAGACAGCATTGTACACAGGCGTAACGGGGCTGCTTGCCCATCAGAGACGGCTAAATGTTATCGCGAACAATATCGCCAACGTAAACACTACCGGCTATCGCGGGTCGCGCGCACTTTTTCAGGACCTTTTTTATCAGACCCTGCAATCGGGGCACGCACCAACCGCGAGTAGCGCCGGACGCAATGCCATGCAGGTGGGACTAGGCGTGCGGGTGGGCGCAATTGACATTGACCTCAGCCAGGCGAGTCTGCTGACCACCGGCGTAAATTCGGACCTTGCCATACAGGGTTCGGGTTTCTTTGTGCTCAGCGATGGTACGGGCGTTTTGTTTTCACGCGACGGCTCTTTCCAGTTGAATTCCAACAATGAACTTATCGACCCGGCCACGGGTTTGTACGTTCAGGGATTTATGGCCGACGCCGATGGTAATGTCGATTCCACCTCCGGGGTAACGAACATTGCTATTCCGATCGGCGGCGACAAGATTGTGAATGCTACAACAAGCGCCCTGATGGAGGGCAATTTAGATTCACAAGCGGCAGTTGGAGCTACTGTTGTTCGCACTCTCCAAGTTTATGATTCGTTGGGAACTGAACGCGAAGTCACCATAACATTCACAAAAACCGCAAACACGAACGAGTGGACCTGGGAGGCAACATCGGCCGATGCCACCACAAATCCCGTCGGACAGGGTACGCTCCAATTCGACAACGAAGGTAACCTTACTTCACCCACGGAACCGCTGCCAATATCGGTGACATTTGCCGCGGGAGACCCCCAAGAACCGATCAATCCGCTTGATTTTACGGTGGACGTCTCGACCGTGACGCAGTTGGCTGACCCAAGCGACATGTTTATGAGAAGCCAGAACGGCTTTCCTCCCGCGACCTTGACTGGGTTCACATTCAGCGCGGACGGGATTATCCATGGCGTCTATACCAACGGACAGCAGAGGGTACTGGGCCAGGTTGCCCTTGCAACATTCACCAACCCAGGCGGCATTGAACGGGTCGGGAACAACATGTTCCGCGAGACTACAAGTTCCGGTGTTGCGCAAGTTGGCGCACCCACAACCGGGGCCAGGGGGTCCGTGCTTGCAGAGGTGCTGGAAGGCTCCAATGTTGACCTTGGAACAGAGTTCACGAACATGGTAATCACTCAGCGTGGGTTCCAGGCCAACGCCCGGACCATAACAACCGCGGACACTATGCTTCAAGAAACTATCAATTTGATCCGATAAACAATAGTGAAAGGATCTATCGGGTATTTTGAGACCTGGAGAACCTTGAATTTGGTGCATCGGGGATGAGGGAACACAAGTGTTTACTTGGGTTTATGGAAAAAGAGGGGCCAGGAACTGAGATGTAGAAGAAATCAAGCTTTTAATGCTAGAATGGATTCGCTTTAGAAGCTGGATGCCGACCCGGGGCCAACAACGGACGACTAGAATAATATGGACATTGCGACAATTGTAGGATTTTTTGCGGGCTCCTGTCTTGTGGTGATAACCATTTTGATGGGTGGTTCGCCTGGTATTTTCTTCAACCCGCCCTCTATTGTGGTCGTTTGCGGTGGGACACTTGCCGCCACCCTTGTCAATTATCCTCTCTCGGACGTCCTGAGCGTGTTTGGCACGGTCAAGAATGCAATAATTCACAGGGCGTCCGCGCCAGATTTGCTCATAACGACCTTGGTGGATTTTGCTACGGTGGCACGTCGAGAAGGCATTCTTGCATTGGAAACACATGCTTCAGAAGCTGGCGACGAGTTTCTGCAAAAGAGCGTACAGCTCGCCATTGACGGTGCGGCGCCGGAACTCATTAAGGATATTCTGACGACTGAACTGGCCTTTATGGAGGACCGCCATTCCATGGGACAGTCTATCCTGATAGCTATGGGAACATTTGCCCCGGCTTTCGGGATGATTGGGACGCTCATAGGTCTGATCCAGATGCTGGCGTCAATGGAAGATCCCAGCCAGATCGGTGCGGGTATGGCCGTGGCGTTGATCACGACATTGTATGGCGCAATTCTGGCAAATCTCATGTTCCTCCCGGCGGCAGGCAAACTCAAAGTGCGGACCGCCAACGAGATGCTCGGCAAAGAAATAATCATCGAAGGCATCCTCTCAATTCAGTCCGGCGACAATCCTCGCGTTGTCGAGCAGAAATTGAAATCTTTCATATCGCCTGCGCTGCGTCTGCGAATCGAGGAGGAGAGAGGCTAAGAATGGCCGAACGCAAAAGGAAGGGTCCACCGGACGATCCAGGCGTGCCGGGATGGATAGTGACCTACGGTGACATGATGTCGCTGTTGCTCACTTTCTTCGTGTTACTGCTCTCATTCTCCACTATCAGCGAAAAGGAGTTTGAAAAGGCCATGATGTCGCTGAAGGGCGCGTTGGGCGTTTTGCCAAAAAACAGGGCCGTAGTTCAGATAAATCCTCTGCCAAAACCACCCAGACGGCCTCCAAGATCGATCCAAAGACTGGCCAGAGAACTGAAACGCAGACTGCAAATCATGGGAAAAGAACAGTTGGCGCAAATCGAATATGGCGAGGGCGGGGATCTAAAGATCACGCTCCCAAGCAAAGTCCTCTTTGATACCGCAAGAGCCGACCTGAAACCCGAGGCCACCGAAGTGCTTGCCAGCATCGCCGACGTATTCAGCGGAGTCGCATCCCTGGAATATATAGAAGTCAGAGGCCACACCGACAATCGCCCGCTTCGCTCCTCCACCTTTTTCAAGGACAACCATGACTTGAGTTACGGTCGGTCAGATGCCGTCGCAAGGTTTCTAAGTTCATCTGGGAACATCCTCCTGGAACGCTTCGAAATCGTCGGATGCGGTGAAGGCCAGCCCGTTGCAATAAACGACACATTAGAAGGTATGCAGCAAAACCGGCGAGTCGAGATTTTTCTTCGCGGCGAATTCACCAGCGAAACAATGGAGGAGTTAACGGACCAGATTGAGAGCTTGGACGGCCTTTAGTTTGGCCCGCGCACAACGGCAGCACTGCTATGGCTGCACCGATAATTGGACTTTCTTGTCCCGAGTAGAAAATACTTCAGTATTATGAATAAAAAATGTATACTTCTTTTGGAAGTAGAGACAATAAAATGAGGTAATCGCGAATGGCCGATGAAGAGAAAAAAGCAGATGCCCAGCAAGCGCAACCAAAGGGTTCAAGTCTGATAAGTAAGTACGCTTTGCCGCTTGGCTTGGTGATGATCGCGGTTATAGGTGCGCTGCTCGTTTTTAAGTTTGTGGTTCTGCCGGTCATGGGCGGCTCAGACGAAGTGCAACCCACTACCGATGACCTTGAAATCCCAACTATGATACCCGCCGCTGCGGTAGCCCTGAGCTTTGACGATAAGTACGTTGAAGTCATTATGGAAGACCCGGACATGCCCGCTTCGTTGTTGATGTACGCCGTCACCCTTATTTGCGCAAACCAGGACACTGCCGACCTGGTCGAAAAACACCGCCCGTTTTTTGAAAACATGCTTCTGGATCTTCACGAATCTCACACACGCGAAGAATTAAAGGAAACCAAGTCGCTGGTCAAGGAAACAATCCAGAAGCGCGCGCTACAAAAGGCCAACGAGCTTCTGGGACGCTTCGAGGAACCGTCAAAGGATGTCGTCATCCTTGACGTACTTCACACGAACTTTGCCATGACGGACATGATGTAATGAATGAAGAAAGGCAACGCGGACTCCGCGAGATGAATTTCGAGGAGACGGGGCAACCCGAAGGAGCTGCCGCATCGAGTCTTTCGATAAACGATATTGAAAGCATCAAGTTGAGCGTCACTGCCGATCTTGGACACAGCGAAATGACGGTTCGCGATGTTTTGGAACTGAAACGCGGTTCAGTTGTGACCTTAAATTGTCTTGCCGGCGAAATGACCGATGTGTACGTTAACGGTATGTTGCTGGCGCGAGCCGAAGTGGTCGTAATAGGAGACAGTCTTCACATCCGCATTGGCGAAATCAGTGGTGCCGGCAAAAAAACGGAACAAATCGATGAGGAACAATAGTCGAAAAGTTTTTTTTGCGCTGATTTTTATTCTTTTTTTCTGTACGGCCTATTGCCAGGAGACTGCAGAAACGACGGCAGACCAGGAACAAGCCCCTATCGAAATCACGGATGCTGATACCACCGCCCCCTCCGAATCCACAAGACACAGTGACGCAGACATGGAAAAAATCGCTACTGTCAAGGCCATGATGGAAAAGGGCGAAGCTGACCCTTACCGTGATGAGCGCGCTTCGGACGTCAGGGAACCAGAATTACTTGATCTCGCCATGCGCGCGATTTTCGGACTTGGTATTTCAGTCGCATTGATCCTGTTGTCCTACGCAGTTGTCAAGAAGTTCGGCAAACACACTCCCCTGTTGGCTGGAATGCACATGGCCAAAGTTGTTGGCAAACTTCACCTTGCGCCGGGAGTCGCGCTCCATTTCGTCAAAGCCGCCGACAAGATGCTGTTGATAGGAGTCACAAAGAATAACGTGTCGCTAGTGACCAGTTTTGATTCAGACCACTTTGAGGAGATCATTACTGACAAGGACAAAGGAAAGCCAGCGAAAGAAAGTCCCAACGATTTCGACGACCTCTTGCGCGCCAAGAAGGAATTGTATGACGCCAAGGAGGGCGACCCGGCAGATGTGGAGGCTTCACAGTTGGCGGCATTGCGCAATGACATAGAGCGTCTTCAAGAGTACCTCCAGGAAACCTCTAATGAACCGATCGAGTAAAAGAGTCCGGTTTCTTGCCCTTGCTTTCATTCTCGCTGCATCTGCCACATTTGGCCAGACCGATACCAATCCCGAAGGACTGAATATAATCAACTTTGTCGATGGCGCAACTTCTCCCGGCGGCGTATCGTCCACGCTCTTCATTTTCTTCCTGATTACAGTTCTTACCTTGGCTCCGGCCATTTTGGTAATGACGACATCCTTCACGCGCATAATCGTCGTGCTCGGGTTTCTGCGCCAGGCAATGGCCACTCAGCAGTCCCCACCCGCCCAGGTTCTGGTAAGTTTGGCGCTGATCCTGACTGTATTCATAATGGCGCCGGTTTATCGGCGGATAAATTCCGAAGCGCTCCAGCCCTATATAAACCAGGAAATAGGCCAGGAAGAAGCGTTACAAAAAGCGATTGCGCCTGTACGTGATTTCATGTTCAATCAGGTGCGCGACAAGGATCTCGTAACCTTCCTCGAGATCGCAAAACTGCCTCCCCCTGATACCCCTGACGATGTGCCAACGCACGTGCTGATACCGGCTTTCATAATCAGTGAGCTTCGCATAGCGTTTTGGATGGGTTTCTTTCTCTACATACCATTTCTTATAATAGACATGGTGGTTGCAAGCACATTGATGTCAATGGGAATGATGATGCTTCCGCCTGTGTTCGTGTCGTTGCCGTTCAAGATTGCTATGTTTGTTTTGGCGGACGGCTGGAACAGGGTGGTTATGTCGTTGGTTATGAGTTTCAACTGATCTTTTTTTATTATGGAGCCGAGATATGCGCAAAATGCTCATTGGAGTAGTTGTATTGCTTCTGCTCTTCCCTCTAATTCCGATTATTAAGCCCTTCCTTCCCAAAGCCGTAACATTCGACCGCGCCAAAGACGCATTCAATGCGGCAGGCCTGACGGTCGAGAGTTTCAACCTGATCACGCCGGGCGGCCTTGGTTCGGTTGAAAGCGCGTCTATGTCGGTAAAGGGAGCATATGTAAGCATTTATCACTTCGACGGCGAGGGCAAAATAGCGCTCCAGTTGGCGTATCAGAAAGACGATCCTGGCACGGCAATAGTGGCTTCATGGGGTCTGGCCGAGTCTCTGGGCGCCGCAAAATCAAAAAACATTCCCAGCAATGCGGTGCGTAATGGGAAATTCATGCTGACAGTGGCCAGTGAAGACCGCGCGCTGCGCCAGCAGGTAGTCCGGGTATTTAAGAAACTGTGACCGGCCAAACTTTGAGTAGAAAACCCTTGGTCGCGGCCTTGTGCGTTCTTTCGTACGTCGCCGTGGTACACACCGCGGACACCCTGGCCGCAAACAACGTAAAGGCGGGTATTGACTGGGGCATGTTCCGCTGGCGGCTGGACAACGGTTTTGACCTGTTCAAGTTTGTCGTATGGTTTGCGGTTCCATTCGCTTTTTGCATTCCGCGAATGCGATGGTCATGGTTCAGTTTCAAAGGTTGGCGAAAACTCGATATTTACCTGTTGTCGCTGCTGGCCCTTAGCGGCGCTATAGCCGTACTCGCAATAAGATATATACCCAGCCTAAACGAAGTCTACGGATACTCTAAAACGATCTCAGACATTCCAAGCGAGCTCATCTATACATTTTCGTGGCTCTTAGGATGGGAATTCATTCACAGATACGCGCTTCTGAGGCGCATGGATGCATGGCTGCCCAAACTGGGCTGGCTGGTTGTTCCTATTGTCGAGGGTGTATACCACCTCCAAAAGCCACCAATTGAGGCAGTCGGGATGGTGGCATTTTCCCTCGTTGTGACTTTCTGGGCGCGCAAGAGACGAAATGCTCTACTGCCATTCTTCGCCCACCTGATTATTGAACTTGAGCTTCTGTGCTTCATGGTTCTTATTTGAGTATTCGCCAACTTAGGGTTCGTGCCAAAATAACTCCACCATTTTCGCATCTCATCTTCACGCCGCCAAACGAGTCTTTGGTGTACCCGAGTTTAAGTACTACGCCCTAGCTGATGGCATGCATGCCCTGTTCAGTCGCCACCCAGGACGGCCCGTGACGAGAATTCACAACACAATCCCACATCAGATGACACTTTTTGCCTTCGATTCCTCATAAACCAATTTTAGAAAAAATATTGGGGGAACTTCACAAAAAACAATATATGTTGACAAACTCAATGGTTCCAGATACGATTATACAGGCAATTGAACTCAATTCACAGAATGGCTCCCTGGACAGGACACAGGGAAGTCCTAATAGCATCTATCGATCAACAAAGGAGTAGTGGAACATGAAGACACAAAGGCAAGGATTCACATTGATTGAGTTGCTGGTGGTCATAGCGATCATCGGCATACTGGCGGCCATATTGCTGCCTGCCCTCGCACGCGCTCGCGAAGCGGCACGCCGTGCCAGTTGTGCGAACAACCTCAAGCAGATGGGCATCATTTTCAAGATGTACGCCGGCGAGTCCGGGGGCGTGTATCCAGCGCTGAGCCGCTTCGCGGCGGGCCGGGACGACATGGATGGTATCGCGCTTTATCCAGAGTATCTTACGGATATCAAGATCCTCGTATGCCCCTCGGACGCCGAAGTGACGGCGCAGGAAGTGCAGGAGATCATGGACATTGCCGCTGCGGGCGATCCCGACGGCCTCTGGACATCGGTCGCGCCGGCCCCGCTGGCGAGCGATCCCAAAGTTAAGAGATTCGTCATCACGCAACTGCTCGGACGCAGCTACTCCTACGCCTACCTCCCCTGGGTAACTGTCAACAACGGCCAACTTCGCGGGCTGGTTCGTGGGTGGAACCGGGTTCGGAATACCTTTTGCAACGGCAGAGCCCGTCGTGAATTCTGCGACTATGGCCATGATATCACTGGGATAAACGTCGGTAACGAGCACACCGGCTATTCCAATAACTACGGCGACCAGGAGCCGGTCTTTGAAGAAGGCAACGGCGGCAAGGGCATACTATTCCGAATCTCGGAAGGAGTCGAACGATTCCTAATAACTGATGTATACAACCCGGCTGCATCGGCACAAGCCCAGAGCTCCGTTCCCGTCAAGCACGACCTCTTCGCTTTCAACTATGGCGCGGGCGGTGCTTACAATCAGCGGACGCAGGGCTTCAACCACGTGCCCGGCGGCTCGAACGTGCTGTACATGGATGGCCACGTCGAGTTCTTGAAGTACCCCTCGAACTACCCCTTGACCCACTATTATGCGACGTACAGTTCGAGCGGACAGGGCGATCCGTCACTGCCGGCAATCAATGCTGAATTCTTCCAGGCCTACTCGACCATGCCGTAGCTTTATCGCCAACCACGAACAGCGGCTGTCCCCGTCCTCGCGCGATAGGGGAGCCGCTGTCTTTGCTTCAGAGCAGTGTTCACGTTTTTTTCATCCGGGAAGTGAATACTTTTTTTGACTAGAGGGAACTGTAAGCCATGACGCATATCTACGTGGATGCCGACGGCTGTCCGGTAAAGGACGAGATTTACCGCGTGGCCAAACGGTATGACGTTCCCGTAACCCTGGTTGCAAATTCGTGTATGCGCATACCTGACAAAGCCGGCATTGAACTGGTGCTGGTTGATGACGGATTAGACGCGGCCGATGATTGGATTGCCGAGCATGTCAATGCAAATGAAATCGTCATCACGGCCGACATACCCCTCGCCGCACGATGTCTAGAGAAAGGCTCACGCGTGCTGGGACCAAAGGGACGCGTATATTCCGAAGATTCCATCGGAGACGCACTTGCCACTCGCGAGCTGTCATCACAACTGAGAGAACATGGAATGATCACCGGCGGCCCCGCTCCCTTCGGAAAGAAGGACCGCTCCCGTTTTCTCCAACGACTCGATGACACCATCCACGCCTGCCGCAATACAACGTAGCATGAGGCGGCATCGCGTATTGGTCAAAGCTGGGTTGGAAAACTACTCTGAGCGCCTACAGAGTGAGAAGATCTGTGTGTGGCAAAGCTCTCTCAGCGTCAGGGCTCCAAAAGATCAGGCGTTCCCGTTTTCTCTGGAGGTATCTACTTGACTTGTGCTGGAGGTTTCGTTTCTAATTTGGTCAGGGGATGTTGTTTAGTTTTTAATGGTTTTTTGTAGGTATATATGGGAGGCCGGTGATGTTTTTTATTGGGCAATGTCGTGCGCGTCGGGGTTTGGCGCGAAGTTTTGTGGCCAGTGTTCTTATCCTGGGGGTGCTTCTATGCGGCGCTGAATCGCGTGGGCAGGGTGCTGACCAGAATCTGGCCCGGAGTATTTTGAAAGATACGGGGGTCAAGGGCGGGTTGGTAGTCCACTTGGGTTGTGGCGATGGCGTTTTGACTGCGGCTTTGCGCGTAAACGATAGTTACATCATGCACGGACTTGATGTCAGGGGGGCGAATGTTCGGAAAGCACGAAAGCATGCCTTGTCGCTGGGTTTGTCTGGTCCTGTCTCCATTGCTACTTTCGATGGTGTGCATCTGCCTTATGCTGATAACCTGGTCAACCTGATCGTCGCTACTGAAGCTGTTGGCGTTTCTGGTGATGAGCTGTTGCGCGTTTTGGCGCCGGGGGGCGTTGCTTACCTTAAGTCTGGGGACGCTTGGAAGAAGACTGTTAAGGCTTGGCCTTCGGATATTGATGAGTGGACCCATTGGCTGCATGGTCCTGACGGTAATGCTGTTGCCAGGGACAGCGTGGTTGGTCCGCCTCGTCATTTGCAGTGGGCGGCTGCTCCTTTGTGGTCGCGTCATCATAATACTGTTCCTAGCACGACGGGTATGGTGACGTCTAAGGGGCGTTTGTTTTATATTTCTGATGAGGCGCCTCCTGGTTTTAATCCTGATATGCCTGATAATTGGTTTCTTGTTGCCCGTGATGCTTTTAATGGTGCGCTCCTTTGGAAACGTCCGATTGCTGAATGGGGTTGGAACTCATGGAATGATGAGTGGGAGGGCCGTTTTAATGCGCCGCCCCATATGCCTAAACGTATTGTTGCGGATGGGGATCGTCTGTTCGCTACGCTGAACTTCAACGCGCCGTTGAGTGAGTTGGATGGGGCTACTGGTAAGACTTTGCGTATCTATGAGGGTACGGAGAACACGGATGAGATCCTTTATAAGGATGGTCTGCTGATACTTTCAGTTAATGAGGAGGCCCGCAAGCCGAGACGTGATGAATTAAAACCGGTCAAGAAGAGCGTGTGCGTTATCGACGCTAAATCCGGCAAGATGCTGTGGAAAAAGGGGACGTATTCGGGTCTTCGCGCGAAATCAGACGCCTCGCAGGTGTTTGGCCGTCTTGAGCTTGTTGCGGGTGATAACAATGTTTGTCTGGCTGATGAGGATTCTCTGGTATGTCTGGACCTGAAGACGGGGGACGAGAAATGGCGTAATCCCCGGCCCACTTTCGAGGACAAGCTGATTGATAAATACTCGATCCGCTACACGGAACAGTGCGTGATGGTTTATCAGGACGGGGTAGTGCTTTTTGCGCAACCGGAATTCAACGCGAGGGTGTGGCACAGTTTCCCTGGCCAGTTGTACGCGTACGATGCGAAGACCGGCAAACAGCTATGGAGTAGGGTGTATGGCGGCTGGGCGCATAACTGGCAGCCGGATGTTTTTGTGGTCGATGGCATGGTGTGGATACACGATCATACCTTGGTCGACCAGCCGGACTGGAGAACCGGCCACCGCGAGGATAAGACTGGGATAGACTATTATGTCGTGGGTCTTGATTTGAAGACCGGCGAGCAGAAGCGCAAGTTTTCAACCAGTAAGGCTATGCAGGTTGACCACCATCATCGCTGTTACCGTGGGAAAGCGACGGAGCGGTTTCTGTTGGCGTCGCGGCGCGGTGTAGAGTTCTTGGGCTTTGAAACCGAGGAGAACACTCTGAACCATTGGGCCCGCGGTGCGTGTCTGCACGGTATCGTTCCGTCAAATGGCCTTCTTTATTTGACGCCCCATCCTTGCAGATGTTACGTCGAGACGCAGTTGAACGGTTACTATGGTTTGGCTCCAAGAGCGAGCCGTGGGCCGCTTGCGAGTTTCGAGGACTTGGGTCGTGACCGGCTCGAGAAGGGCCGCGCTTACGGTAAGGTCGAAGCGTCTAAGGCTGGTGAAGATAAGCGAGACGAGTGGCCTACATTCCGTCATGATTCGCGGCGTAGCGGGGGGGTAACGACGGCTGTATCCAAGAATCTCAAACCCGCTTGGAGCGCCAACGTAGGCGGCAGGTTGAGTCCTCCGGTAGTTGCGGGCGGTACGGTATTTGTCGCTTCGATTGACGAGCACAGGGTGATCGCCCTGAACGCGGACGACGGCAAAGAGCTTTGGGACTTTATTGCCGGCGGTCGTGTCGATACACCTCCGACAGTGTATGAAGGCCTGGTCCTTTTCGGTTCGGCTGACGGCTGGGTGTATTGTCTGCGGGAGGGCGATGGTAAGCTCGTTTGGCGTTTCCATGCTGCTCCTGGTGAACGTTTGGTGGGGGCCTATGGCCAGATTGAATCGGCCTGGCCGGTTCACGGGAGCATTCTTGTTCAGGACGGCAAGGCGTATGTGACCGCAGGCCGTTCATCTTATCTGGACGACGGTTTCGCTGTCTATGTCCTGAATCCCAGGAACGGCGAAGTTTTGGAGAAAAACACACTGTACAGTCCCGATCCTGAAACTGATCAAATGTACAAGCCAACATACAACAGAAAAATCATACCCGGCACGATGTCCGATATCCTGGTCAGCGACGGATCGTCGATATTTATGCGCCAGGAAAAGATCTTTGGGGAGGATCCAAAGGAGTTGAAGCATCTGTTTTCCACGTCCGGACTTCGAGACGACGATTGGTTTGATCGTACGTTCTGGGTGATGGGAAAGACGGGAGAAAAGGATAGTCCAAAGTTTATCGTTTTTGACGAAAAAAACGTGTACGCAGTCAAGGACGCGTTTGGGAAGAAAACAACCTCGGCTAGCAAGGGCGATTCCTTATATGAACTTTTTTCTGATGTGTTCGAGCCAGGTGCAACGGCCAAGCTCTCGTATGACGAAAAGAAATCGGCGAACAAGAAAAATGAGCCCCAGCGGTGGACCACGCCGCTGGATATGCGAATTACCGCCATGGCCGTTGCTGGCCGTACGCTGGTGGCAGCGGGTACGCCGGCCCTTATTGGGCAGCCGGATCCGCTGGGTGCTCGTGAAGGACGCCGCGGCGCGAAGTTATGTCTTTTCTCGGCCGAAGACGGCAGCAAGCTCTCGGAATACGAACTTGAGGCCGCGCCGATTTTTGACGGTCTGGCGGTTGCTGGCGGACGTGTATATATAGCCAACGCAGCCGGTAAGATTGAGTGTTTCGAGTCGAAGTGAAGTTTAGTGGCCGGGAAACTATTCATAGGGAAGATTGCACCTTTCGTTCAAGGATATGAGGTTTTGGGTGAAGAGATCTCTCCCTTTGGTTGAGATGACAGGTTGGGGGAGGTTCGTAGTAAAGGGTTGCGTTGGCGGCACAATGGGCAGGCGACTTTCAACTATAGCATTCTTCGCCGCGTTCAATTGCGCCATGTAGGATTACAAGGAGAGAAAAATGAAAAGAAATTGTACAACCCGTCGTGACTTTATGAAAACAACCGCCGCTGGTCTTGCAGCGCTCGCCCTCCCTAACTACGCGTCAGCAGCATTGCGTGCAAGCTCAGAAAAACCCAACATAGTAGTCATTTTCTGTGACGATCTGGGCTATGGCGACCTCGGAGCGTTTGGACATCCCACAATCAGGACGCCAAACCTCGACAAGATGGCGCAGGAAGGACAGAGATGGACTAATTTCTATGCCGCAGCATCCGTCTGCACGCCAAGCAGGGCGGCACTCATGACAGGACGCCTTCCCATCAGAAGCGGCATGTGCAGCAATAAGCGGCGCGTCCTGTTCCCCGATTCCGCGGGAGGTATCCCGGAAAAGGAAATAACGCTGGCGGAAGCCCTTAAAAAGCAAGGTTACACAACAGCCTGCGTCGGCAAATGGCACCTGGGCCACCTGCCGCAGTATCTTCCCACCAATAACGGCTTCGACTCTTACTTTGGCATACCCTACAGCAACGACATGGACAGGGTTCCAGGCGGGGAATATCACGAAGTGTGCAAGAATCCGGAAATAGCGCTTTTCCAAGTGCCGCTGTTGCGCAACGAAGAGGTAGTCGAAAAACCCGCCGACCAGACTACAATCACCAAGCGATACACCGAAGAAACCGTCAAATTCATCAAGAAAAACAAGCGTAATCCCTTCTTTGTGTATCTCGCCCACAGCATGCCGCATGTGCCCTTGTTCCGCTCAAAGAAATTTGTCGATAAGAGCCTCCGGGGAATTTATGGCGACGTAATCGAGGAGATCGACTGGAGTGTCGGCCAAGTCCTGCAAACCTTAAAGAAGGAGGGCCTGGACAAGAAGACAATGGTCGTGTTCACTTCAGACAACGGCCCATGGCTTGTCTTCGAGCAGCACGGCGGTTCAGCCGGACTGCTGCGCGGTGGAAAAGGCGAAACCTTCGACGGCGGCATGCGCGAACCAACAATCTTCTGGTGGCCGGGAAAGATCAAACACGGGGTCGTAACGGACGTTGGTTCGACAATGGACATTTTCACAACTGCTTGTAAGCTTGCAGGCGGGGACATTCCGCGCGACAGAATTATAGATGGCGTGGACATAAGGCCAGCGCTATTCGGCACAGGACCGAGTCCGCGCAAAGTCTTGTTCTATTATCGAGGCGAAGATGTGTACGCTATTAGAAAAGGCGCTTTCAAGGCCCATTTCTATACCAAGTCTGCATATGGAGCGGACAAGACAGTCACGAAACACTATCCGCCTCTGCTCTACAACCTGGAACACGACCCTTCGGAGAAGTACGACATAGCCGAAAAACATCCGGGCATCATTGAAGACATCAAGAAAGAACTCGAAAAGCATAACGAAAAACTTGTCAAAGGCGAAAACCAACTGACAAAGAGGATTGAAGAATAGGAAGAACTCGATTCGACAAGATTGTCTTTGTCACTGTTCTTTCTCTAATTTCATTTGTTTCCTCAGGTCCTCCTCAAGGCATTCGGGACAGTAACCGTGGCTGAACATGGCATCGGAGCGTTCGCTTACGTAGGTCTCCACTTGCTGCCAGAAACCGTCGTCGTTGCGGATTTTCTTGCACATGCAGCAGATCGGGATAATGCCTTGCAGCCTCTTGACTTCGGCCATAGCTTTCTCTAGCTCAGCATTTTTCGCGTTCAACTCATCCGTCAAACGGCGCCACTTCATTAAGTCGCCGTGGCGCGCCAGCGCAATGGTGACCGCGCGTTCTATACCGCGCACATCCGGAGGCTTAGTCAAGTAGGCCGACACCCCGGCTTTACTGGCTTTTTCAACCAAGTCCTGCGACTCGAAGGCCGTCAGTATCACGACAGGCGTCGGACAGTGTTCCTGAATCTGCCGCGCAGCCTCCAATCCGTCCATTTTAGGCATTTGAATGTCCATCAAAACCACATCCGGTCGAAGCGCGCGCGTCATTTCAACGGCCTTCTCGCCGTTCGATGCCGTGCCAATCTGATCAAAACCCACCTCTTTCAAGGTACGCCCTATCTCCTCGCAAACCAAATAATCGTCTTCCGCAACGAGAACGCGCGTTCTAGGCTTGTCGCTCATCTGCCGGTCCTCCTAGCTGGCGTCTGCAACTGTGAATTTGATAGTTGCCACTGCGCCGTTATCATTATCAAGGTTCAGTTCGCCGTCCAAACTCTGCGCCACGATTCCGCGGATCAGTTCAAACCCTACATGGCAACAACTGAAGTCGCCGTCGAGCATCTGTTCAGGAAAACCGGGCCCGTCATCTCGAAACGTAACGCTCACCGCGTCATCCTCGCGCGAGATATCTACGCTGATATCCGCCGTATCGCGTTTGCCTAGTGCATACTTTACGCTGTTCGTCGCCAATTCGTTTATAACGAGCGTAAGGTGGTGCGCCTGGCCGGTGTTGATCATGACAGGCGAGGGCGCAACGCTTAGCGTGACCTGTTTTGAACGCGGAACGCTCTGGATTACTGCTCGTACAACATGACCACAGATCTGGCTGATTCCGAGCGGATGCCAGCCGCTGGCCGAGAGCAGACTGTGTAGAGAGGAAAGCCCTTTAATGCGACTCTCCAAGTCACGCACTATCGTCAGGTCGGCCAATCGCCCTTCTTCTTCTGCGCGGTCTTCTTCCTTGTGCAGCAGGCTCATGATAGCGGACAGATTATTCTTCACCCGGTGGTCGACTTCGCGCACGAGCACAGCCTGCGTCTCGGCGTATCGTGCCAATGCCTCCTCCGCCTGCATACGTTCTTTTACCTGACGTTTGAGAAGCCGGGTCCAGGCGAGAAGAAAGATCGCAAACATCAATATGACAAGGAGCAGCGCGACGGTCCAGGTTGGGGTGACAAAAACTTCCGTTGGCGTAGAGATCAGCCAGTTCTGCATGGATTTGTAGTATATGGAGCTCTTGTCTCTCTTCCATTTCCCCACGTAGAAGTCTACAGTCCGCAGGAGATCGCTACTTTTTCCCTCGGGAGCAGCGAAGAAGGCATTAATGGGACTGAAAACGATGGAGGAACTCTTTGCGTTATAGTCATCGCTACGTATGGCTGCGTACGCACTGTTGACGACTGCCGCACTCGCCTCTCCCGATTCGACTATTCTGAGAGCAGCGTCGTAGGAAGGCGTTTCGAGGATTTCACAGCTAACGTCAAACTCGTCCAAGAGCTTCATGAAGTTTATTCCGTTGATTCCGTTGCGTAGGACGGCTACTCGTTTTCCATTCAGACCTGCCACGTCATCAATATTGGAATCGGCATGAACGAGTACCGTTCCCCATAGAGTCCACACAACTTGCTGTGAGAAATCACAATATGTGTCCTGCTCCTCCGTATACGCTATTGAGGTTATTAGATCGATCCGGCCATTCTGGAGCAAACGAAGGCAGCCGTCCCAACTGCTGAAAACGTATTCAACCTCCCAGTTCTCTTCGTGGGCGATGGCATTGATAAGGTCAACATAGAACCCCTGAGCAGTTCCATTGTTGCCCTGGAACACAATTGGCCTATTCTGGAATATGCCCACGCGGACAACTCGACTCTCTTCAGAGAACGACAATGCGCCGCATAGGAAAACAAGGGAAACGAGCAGGCTGAACACTGACTGGGAAATTACATGGCGTCGCAGCCATGAATTGCGCTTTGCTTCCGTTAGCCCAGCACGCGTCCCCATTTCTATTCCCTTCCGCTTGCCAAAACGATGTAGCATAAACAGCCTTCCGGAATACCAAGTCGCGTCCAATATCTGCTTGGATTATTATACATCGCCCCAGGTAGCTTGTGCTAACGCGGACACGGCGGATGTCCTTCCGCGAGTACCTGAGGATACTCGCCTAATGCTTGTCCATATCCCACAGACTCATTACATGCACTGAAATGTGCGGAGCCCCACGCGAAAAGTGTATGATATCGCCTTGATTTTGGATTATGTTTTTTTTGGAAGGGACAGCTTAAATGACTACCGAACGGCCGGAACCCGGCCTGGATTTTTTGCGCACTATCGTTGAGGAAGACCTCGAATCGGGGAAATGGGACGGGCGTGTTGTCACCCGCTTTCCACCGGAACCTAACGGATACCTGCATATCGGTCACGCAAAAGCCATCTGCATAGACTACGGAATCGCCGAGGAATACAAGGGCGAGTATCATCTGCGTTTCGACGACACGAACCCGTGCAAGGAAGAAGAGCACTTTGTCGATGCGATACAGAAGGACATCCGTTGGCTGGGTTTCGATTGGGGTGAGCACCTTTATTTCGCGTCAGACTATTTCGAACAGATGTATGAGTGGGCGGTTGACCTTATTAACAAGAGTAAAGCTTATGTGTGCGACCTGAGTCCGGACGAAACACGCGAACACAGGGGCACGCTCACAAAACCAGGCAGGGACAGTCCGTACCGCAACCGCTCCGTCGATGAAAACCTCGACCTTTTCAAGCGTATGCGCGATGGCGAATTCGATGAGGGTTCCCGTGTGTTGCGCGCCAAAATCGACATGGCTTCGCCCAACATAAACATGCGAGATCCGGTCATGTATCGCGTGCTGAAGGCCACCCATCACAGAACCGGGGACGAGTGGTGCATATATCCGGCTTATGACTGGGCGCACGGACTTGAGGACTCTATCGAGCGGGTGACCCATTCGTTCTGCGACGTGGGCTTTCAGGACCACCGGCCGCTTTACGACTGGTTCCTGGACGAGTTGGGCATTTACCATCCGCGCCAGTACGAATTCGCAAGGCTCAACATTACGTACACCGTGCTCAGCAAGAGGCTGTTGCGCGAACTTGTCGAAGGCGGATACGTGGACACTTGGGACGATCCGAGGATGCCCACCCTGTCAGGACTCAGACGGCGCGGCTATACCCCTGAGTCCATTCGCGAATTCATGAAGCGCATAGGAATCGCCAAGGCCGAAAGCACGGTTGAAATTGAGCTGCTCGAACATTGCCTGCGCGAAGACCTCAACAAACGCGCTGCCAGGGTGATGGGAGTGCTTAATCCGTTGCGCGTTGTTATCGAGAATTATCCCGAAGACCAGGAAGAAGAACTGGACGCGGTAAACAATCCAGAAGACGAGAGTGCCGGCACAAGAAAAGTTCCTTTCTCGAAGGTCCTTTATATCGAGCGAGAGGACTTCATGGAAGACCCGCCGAGAAAATTCTTCCGGCTTGCGCCGGGACGCGAGGTGCGTCTTCGGTATGCATATTTCGTCACGTGTACGGACGCCGTTAAGGACGACAAAGGCGAAATTACCGAGTTGCGTTGCACTTACGACCCAGAAACACGCGGCGGCAACGCACCCGATGGCCGGAAGGTCAAGTCAACCATGCACTGGGTGTCGGCAAAACACGCTATAGATGCCGAAGTGAGGATGTACGACCGGTTGTTCGCCAAGGAATTCCCAGGCGAAGTAAAGGAAGGCGAGGATTGGAAAGACAACATCAGCGAGGAATCGGTGGAAGTTGTACATGGCTGTAAACTCGAGCCAAGTCTTGCTGAAGCGAAATCCGGCGACATTTTTCAGTTCGAAAGAAAAGGATACTTTTGCGTGGACCCGGATTCAACGGACGGCAAGCAAGTTTTCAATCGCACAGTAACTCTGCGCGACTCCTGGGCGAGAATGCAAAAAGCGCAGGCCGCCAAGAAATAAAGTCAGTTTAATTGAATGAAGCGAGAAACAAGGACGATTAAGATTCATGAGTGAAGTTCGAGTACGAATAGCGCCGTCACCTTCGGGTTTTCTGCACATTGGTACGGCAAAAATGGCACTGTTTAACTGGTTGTTTGCGCGTCAGAGTGGCGGAAAGTTCATCCTGCGCCTGGAAGACACCGACGCAGAACGTAGCGATGAAGAATTTGTGCGCGCAATGTGCGAAGGCTTCGCGTGGCTGGGTATCGATTGGGACGAGGGACCCGAATTCGGCGGCGAGCCGGAAAAAGGGGACTTCGGGCCGTACCGACAGTCCCAAAGGCGCGACCTGCACGTACGTGAAGCCCAGCGTCTGCTTGATGAAGGCAAAGCGTACAAATGCTTCCTGACCAAAGAAGAACTCGACGCTTTGCGAGACAAGTGCCGCGCGGAAAACCGGCCCTTGCGTTCGGAATGGCGCGACGCTTCCGCCGAGAAAGTCGCGCAGATGGGCGACGCGCGTTTTGTGGTGCGATTCAAAGTGCCTGAGGGCCAGACACTCGTTGACGACCTTGTGCAAGGCAAGGTGCGGGTGAACAATCACGAGATTGACGATTTCGTTATTCAGAAACCCAACGGCGACCCGATTTTTCATCTTGCGGTGGTTGT
>SDBV01001455.1_pt1 | contig 35770 bp, 63 predicted proteins | sample 2277081 | NCBI WGS metagenome assembly SDBV01 (sample SAMN10402039, study PRJNA504765) | marine sediment metagenome | isolation source: marine sediment core GS10_PC15, 223 cmbsf | place: Arctic Ocean: Southern Knipovich Ridge | collected 2010 | reverse complement strand
AAGGATTTGGAGGATGCCGTCGAGAGGGTGAAGACGGAGGGTGTTACGAGCTACGTCGCCACGCTCTGCAATTCTGCTGCGGGTAGGGCCAGGAAGATAACAGATGATTGGGAGAGAGGGCAAGATGCCTAAGCTATCCGATGCAGAGTTTGAAGAGCGAGCAGAGCACCTGCGGCTCGCACTGAGCTACAAAGAAGACATCCGCAAGGACTTCTCCACACTCTACGAGAGATGGCTTAAATTTACAAAAAGCGAAGAGGTACGGAAGCTGCCTGGGGCCGAAGACATGAACGAAATCATTGAGGTGCTGTCTTGCAGCATCGGGATGCAGGAAGTACATGAAGGGTACGCAGAGGGCAAGTGGGATGACTAAGCTAACAGCAGCAGAGCAGCGGGAGCGGCTGCACATTGCGAAGATCCTCTTAGTTGAGTTTGGTGATGTTGCGCCCAACTTCACCATGAAGGACGCAACCCAATGGGGCGCAGAGGAATGGTTAGAGTGGGGAGGGCACTTTGAACGGGTAGCCAACAAGATCCTGGCGTACCAGAAGCGGGCAGGCTTGCTCAGAGACCCCGCCAAGGAGCAGAAGATTTCAGATCAACTGTCTGCGGGATGGACGCATTTCTTAAAAGATGGGGTTATGGACATCGATCCTTTACATGAGGGACTCAGGGCAGTCTGGAAATACCTGCACCTGCGAAGCGGAAGGGGAGGCTGAAATGAGCGACAAACCCGACGAAAAGTGGTTAAGAAAAAAGGCTGACCAAGAAGATAAATTCGGGCCAGTGACCGCGGGCGATATGAGCGAAGCCATCGACCTGTTCGAGAGAGAGAACTGCGGGGAGTGTAGCGATGGCCTGCGGGAGATCCACGGCCCCATAATTATCTTCAAGCGTAGATTAGTTGCCCCCTGTAATGCCTGCCACGGCAGCGGCAAAGGCAAGTACATCGACAAGATAGCCGCTGCTGCTCTCTGGGTTGTGGAAGGCGGGGAGTGTCAGAAATGCCACGGCTACGGAATAATAATCGGTCACGGGTATGCCGATTGCCCTGCCTGTTTTCGTAAGCGCCGCTTCGAGCCGGAGCAGCTTTTAATAGAGGCAAGGACAGAAGACGGGCCAATCGACGTACCCATGTCGTTTAATCCCAAGATACTGTTTGTAGAGGTCGCGTCGGCCTTCATGCGAAATCCAACAATTCAATCCATCACTATCACCGCCCCGGACGGCAGGCAGGCAATCTGTAGGAGGGATCATTTTTGAGACAGGCAACAGTTGATATGCGCGGAACCATTAAAATTATGTGTGCGTATTGCCATCAAAACAAAGACCCCCAAGAATTTGCACCTGGACATAGCTTTCCCCTCTGCAAGGATTGTGAGCCAAGAGCGATAAGGCAGGGAATCGTAAGCAGGGAGGGCATGCCATGATCCTGCACCTGCGCAGCGGCAAGAAGTGGGAGTTTGAGTGGTTGAGAATGTACCGAAAGGTATCTATCCATCCGGGCTGGTTTTACGCAGACGGCGACGACGTGTATTCGTTGTTTTTCGACGCCGCTGGCCTAACGATTGGTGTGTTTAGCCCCAACGATCTTGAATGGTTTTTGGCCGAGATAGGCGCAGAGCGGCTGGAGATGCCCAACTGCGAGGTGAGGTTTAATAAATGAAACGGATAATCCTGAAACGACATTTGCTTGCGGCAAAAGACGCGATAGCGGAGATTGAAAGGACGGAAGAGATAGATAGCTGGCTCTTCGCTTCAAGGGCTGCGCGAGTCCAGAAAGCGCGGGAGTCTATTCACGAAGGCTTAATAGCCCTGGAAGCGATGGAATGGCGGCTGGAGTGCGAGGGCTAAAACATGAACTGCATGCATTGCGGCAAGCCTGCGATTAAGGGGATGTGTAGGGCATGCTTGAATCGTGAGACATGGGCGCTGTCTGCGCTCCGAACGGCAGTCAATGACTTAAACACCGCTATCGAGAAAGTTCAAGAGGAAGGGATAACTTCGCGGGTGGCGGCATTATGCGACAGGGCAGCCGGCAGGGCCATAAGGATTGCGAAATGAACTCACTTAGCTGGTTTGGCCTCGGCCTTATGGCCGGGCTGATATTTCCGTTCACCCTGGCCTTCCTCCTGGCCTTGCGGGACGAGAAAAGACGATACCGGAAACTGCAGAAGGAGCTGGCAGGGAGGCCGCAATGAGCAAGCCCCCCTTCTGGCATCCCGCATCCTGCCGCGCCTGCTGGCTCGAATGCCTGCTGGTATCGCTCGGCATCATTGCGCTGATGGTCTACTGCCTGGTCACAGCGCAGGCGCAGATAGTCATGCAATCACCTAACGGGCAAAAATGGAGGCTAACCATGAGCAACAACGGCGCACTGTTGCGAGAGCCTATCCTAGATAACGTACCGACCGAAGCGATAGGAATCTTCTTCTCGCGGGGCAAGGGGCGAAGAACAAAAGGGCAAATCGAAATTCAGCTACCTATGAGAGCTTTTATCGCCGACTTGCCCAAAAATGTACAGGTTCGGGTAACGGACTCTCGCGGCGCTCAAACCGTGCAGTCGGACGATGGTGGCGTGATTGCGGTCAGCGTTGCGAAGGGGGCGGTCAGCTTTGAGGTGGTGCTGTGAGGCGAGAGAAGCGTTGGCGATATTATTGTGACCACTGCAAGAAGTCCAGCGGTAGCGGCGGGCACATGTCTCGACACGAACGCGGCTGCACACTGAATCCTAAGCGGGAATGCGGCCATTGCTATCAAGCGGAGTTAGTGCAAGAGCCTATGCGTCGGCTTCTGTCGGCGCTAGGCAAGGGAGACAAAAAGGGGATGGCCGATTTACGGGAAGTGGCAGAAGGATGTCCGGCCTGTATGCTTGCGGCGATCCGGCAATCTGACATCATGGAGAACGGAGAGGAAGACAAGTGGGGCGCGATCACCCTCCATTGCGACGCCGCGTTGGGGTTTAATTTCAAGAAAGAGGCAGAGCAGTTTTGGAGCGAACTAAACAGTCTTCAGGCGGACTACGAGATGCGTTCCGTTTATTCTTAAGAAATAGAGGCCCGGACCCCGTGAAGCAACCAAGCAACAATCACCCAGGCAATAGATGCTGCGAGAGGAGGATCTTATGGAGTAGTAGTAGAAAATTCGCATGTAAAATTCCACTATATTGTGGACACAACGTATTACGCAGAGTATTCAAACAACAACCGTAATGGTCCGGGCCTCGATGGATGAGAGATGAAATTTAATAACTGGCAAAGGAAAGGCACATGATACAGACAACAACCATAAGGATTTGTGACAACCCATCCATTAATTATACCGACAAAGAGAAGCCTGTTGTCACTGGGACCTGTGATTCAGAAAGACATTTCATCTGTCACCGGGTTTGGATCTACCTAAAAAATGGCCGTCGATATTTACGGTTCGGCCCATACGACATTTGCCAAGAGTGTATTCAAATTATAGTGGAAGGCTTGTCTCCCCCCGATTATCTCAAGGTCCGTTCGGTAAATTGCAAGAAAAAAAGAGCCACCGATAGAGAGCCTCGATGAATGAGATATGACTAACCTACTCGACCGCATATGTGAAGCTGTGGGGCTCTTGCGGCCTGTGCTCGTCAATGCACACCTCCACTCCTTGACGCTGAACTGGCTGGATTTTCAGGACGCATTCGACGAGGTAGGCAGCCTCTCAAGAGAAAACGGGCTGATCCTTGAGGCAGCGCCTCGGGCCGGAAAGCATCGGCTCGGGCGTGGGGAGTTTCGGCTAGATGTGAGGTTTAGGGGATGAGCTATTCGTGATTTCAACAGGAGATAACGACCGTGGGGAACCATTTACGGCGTCTTCCTTGGGACGTGGACGACTTCGATTCAAACCGTGACGTGGTAGGGATGAGCACGTGTGAGGAGGGTGTCATGCTCTTCTTGATACGGTTACAGTGGCGTGGCGGACCGATCCCAACTCGTTTAGAGGACTTACTTAGGATCTCAGGCAAACATCGCCGTTACGTGGCGAAATATTGGGACAAGTGGATTACGCGCCTCTTTCCTCTTTGTGAGAACGGAACAGAAGGCCGTGAAAACAAAGGACTTGCCGAGACGAGAGAGAGGGCCGAGGCGGAGTATCGGGCCAAGGCCAGAGGGGGTAAAAACCGGTGGGCAAGCAAAGGAGTCCTTGAGGAGTCCTATAGGAGTCCTAAGCAGAAGCGGGTAGGTACTGAACTGAATAGAACTGAACTGAATAGAAAAGAACCAGGACTGGAAAAGGAAACCAGTCCCGCCCCGGCTTCTTTGGACCTCCTAAACCTGATCGCGGGAACGGAGGTTTCTCTGGCCTGGAAAGAATATATCAGCGAGATAGTGGCGATTGTCGAGAAGCATTCCGAAGGCCCGATGGAAGTCGAGTCGATAGTCGATGCGATTCGCAACGGCTCAATCAACGAGCCGGACCGCTTCACCGTCTCGTCCCTCCTCCGGTTTGCGAACTCTAAGAAGATCAAAGTCCCGGAATCGCCGGGAAAAACGGAACCGAAACACAAATCAGACCCGGACATTTATCGCGAGAGGTCTCCGTCGATCAACTTGACCGGGACGATTGACGAGATGATGGGAAAGCTCAAGGAAGCCCTCCCGGGTTGGACATGGAAGAGGTGGCGGGCGGCGGAGGCCCTGGCGTCGAGAGAGGACGCGATGCTGCAAGGGAAATACGTGAAAGGGTTGTTAGGATGAGAAGCATAACGAGGCTCTGGAAAACAAGAAAAGAAGCAAAGGAGGAACGGAATATGGGAGCGAAATCGACGGTTGAGGGGTTGGAGTTGTTGAAGACGGTTACGAGAGAAACGGAGGCTGATGATCCTGCCCTTACGAGCGGCATCGCTGCTCTGAAGGCGAAGGGGCTCGCAGACTACATCGAGGCGGAAAATGCCGATCATGTCTGGTTCCTCACAAAGAAGGGGGTGAAGATGGCCCTCGACCTGGATATTCTGTGAGCCTGCACGCCAGAAAAGTCATTGAGGTCACAGGAGAACTCACTGTTGGGCAAATGAGGAATATTGCGTCGCAGTTCCCAGTAATGACAATATCGAAGGATTATGAAAGAGGCGGGCATCGCTGGCGACGTACGGAGGGCTTTGACTCAGCGGGGAAGCTGGTCCGTTGGGAGGAACGCCACTTAGAGCCTATCCCGAAACCGCGCATTTCGTTACTTGCCCGCATATCAAGATGGTTCGATAAGCTGGCCTTTGGGGAGGGAAGGGAGTAAATGGAAATCTCAAACCTAGACAACGGAAATGTTGAGGTTACGCTGAAGATCGAAATGACGCCACTACATTTGCTTGCCTTCCGCCGCATCCGGGATGAACTGGCAGAGCTTGTTAGGCATACAGTGGCGTCTGTGTACGAGAAGGAGGGGAAATGAAGCCATATTGCAAAATCCAGACGGTTTTCAAACGAGACCCTGAGAATAAATTCAGGACGTTGCTTGATTGGGAGTATGCCGAGCCGGAGTTTCGGTATCTGGCCGATAACGAGTGGATCTTCACCGAGAAGGTTGATGGCACAAGCATCCGGGTCATGTTTGACGGAGTAGGGCTGTCGTTTGGCGGCAAAACGGACAATTCAGACATTCCCGCCAAATTGGTCAACAGGCTACAGGAGATATTCAATCCCCAGGTTGATAAGCTGCAGGAGGTCTTTCCTGACGGAGTTTGCCTCTACGGAGAGGGTTATGGGGCTGGAATTCAGAAAGGAGGCGGGAATTATAGCTTGACTCAGGATTTCGTCCTGTTCGACGTTATGGTGGGCGATTGGTGGTTGCAATGGCAGGACGTTGCAGATGTCGCTTATAAACTGGACTTGCGGGAGGTGCCGATTGTCGGGCAGGGGAATTTAGCCGAGATGGTGGTGCGTGTCAAAGAAGGTTTCTGGTCCAATTGGGGCGAATTTACGGCGGAGGGTATTGTCGCCCGTCCTGCTCAAGTGCTTATGACCCGAGCAGGTCGCAGGATAATCACAAAGGTCAAACATAAAGATTTCAAGCCCCCAGTAAGTTGATAACCCCGCATTCCGCGGATAGAATTGAGGGAAGATGCCCAACGCCCCAAAGACACACGCCCAACGCCTCAGAGAGGCCCAGCCGCGGCCAAAGGACGCTAGGCCGCACTCGGCTGACCGCGGCTATGGCCATTACTGGAGGAAGATACGCGCCATCCAGCTCTCCAGGGAGCCTCTATGCCGGATGTGCAAGGCGAACGGGAGAACCGAGGCTGCTACCATGGTCGATCATATCAAGCCAAAGTCTCAGGGAGGTAGTGATATGGCGGATAATCTACAGTCCTTGTGCTGGGATCACCACAATCAGAAGACGAGGAGGGAGGGGAAATGAAAAACAAATTGAATCGCGTGGTTTGGGTAGTAATGCTTTTGTGTCTGGGCTTTCTTGTAGGGTTTGTTACTTGGGTCTGGAGTGACGCCCAGGAGCCCCCCGAACAGCAGAGCGTGAGGCAATATAGCTGGGACGAAATAACGTTCGATGATGGCATCGACCACACGATTGACGTTAGTGAGGACTGGGCTGACGTGACGATTACCTCCAAGATTGAAACCATCCACTTGGAATTCGGCGACTCCTGCGGCCCTATCACCATCAACATCGAGAGAGATGGCGAACTGCTCGGCACCGTGACGATTGGAGGGGAGGAGTTGTGAGCCAAGTCCTATGGGAGCTGACCATATCCGACAAGATTGAAGCGGACACCGGGGAAGCCATGTATCGGCTCAATGGGGATCTAGACGACCGGGGGGAGACAGTGGCGGCCGTTGACATCCTGCTGACCTTCAAGGAACTCAGGGCTCTCAGGGTCGAACTGAATAAACTTCTTGGGGCTATCAAGATTGGAGTAAAGGAGTGATGAGGGAGTCTGCATGGATCGTTTATCTAAATCAAATTGACCCCAACGGGTTTCTGCCAGCTGTTTCTCTGGTTGCTATTATGGTTGCTATTGTCGTGGCCATCTTTGGACTGTTTTGGCTTGCTGTTTGGGCTGTGAGAAAGTTTTGGCGTGGACCCAATGAAGGAGGCTGGTATGGACCGTAGAGAGAGCCTGAGCTATAAGATGCACCCCCTTTCGGAAGAGGATTCGGTTGTGTGGATGAAGGTAACGGGGGTAGGCGAACCTTCTGGGACTACGGTATTTTGTTACGAGAGAAGAGATGGCACAAGGTATCGCAAGGAAATAACGCACAGCGGCAGAGACCCCGTTAAGATGCAAGTAAAGCATGTAGAGGAAGGGAAAACGAAGATGAAAAGTCAATGCTTCAATGTGTGTCTCACAGAGATTGATATTGAGAAGGAGCCTCATCTGAGGGTGCCGAGCCCAGACGGCAAGGCCCCGGTCGTCTACTGCCTAAGGTGCGCCGTCCTGTATGCCCGAGATGAGTTGTCGGAAGAGGACTGGTGGGCCATGGGGGATATGATGCTCAGAAGGGCCGGTGAACCCCCGGGAGTCTTGCAAGATTGGAGGAAGCCGGATGAACCGTAGAGAGTTTGTAGCCAGGCTGAAGGATACTGCGCTGGGGGCTGCCCTGCTGCCTCTGCTGGGCAAGCAGGCGGCTGCGGGCCCGACCCTGTTGGAGCCATCATGGGATGGAGAGGTCGAGGGTGTGTGGGATACGGTAAGCGAGGAGGAACTGCAGATCGACCAGGTCTTCCCTGATTATCTTGTGTGTCACTTCGCTGGCAACAGCAGCAGAATTCTTGTAGCTAAAGGACACGTACACCAAGTCTCCCCCTGGGATGGCAGGACTGTTAAGTACCCGACGGGTAGGGAGATCTCTTTCACGTATCACCCTGAGGATTGTAATATCCGTCTTGTGACAGACGGGATAGTGACTGAGACCCAAGTCCTTGACCCGCGGTACAGAATCGGCCAACGCATCATGGCTGTCCGGTGCGGGCCGATAGCGAAGGGTGAAGCTGGAGAGACGATAGACTGGCTGGAAGAATACCCAATTCCGTCAGAAGACCACGGTCCATTCAGGGTGTGGGTGTGTGATGGCTAAGCCCCTATGCCTATTGACTAATACGAGGTGTTTCATTGTGGTACAGCCTAAGTGGTTGAGTAGTAGGAGCTTAGAGAGGGGGGCCTAATAAGTTAGGGCATGTGTTTCATATTGACCGATAGTTAAATGAACAAAAATATATGCCAGCAAATGAGGAGGGCAGCAGATGTTTGAGTTGATGCTTTGGATCGTATGCGGTTTGACGTGCCTGTTGGCCGGGGGCTGCGCAGGGATCTTGACGGGGAGAAGGCAGGGGGCAAGAGGAAGCCCTTGGGGGAATGTACGGCCCGTCGCTGATAAACAAGAACAGAATCCTTGCGAGAACTCATCGGCGGCGGAAGATAAACCGTAACGGCGAACCGGACTGGACCGATATCTTTGCTGACGTTCCGGGGGTAGGGAGTCGCTTTCAGCTTTCCGAAAGGCATGCGCGACCACTGAATTCGTCAGGACTTTACGAAATCTCGCTGCAACTGGAACCGTGGTACGACGCAGAGCTTGAATATGACGAGGAAGGAAATCTCAAATATCCGAATATAGATTTCAGCCCGAACCTGTCAACTGAACAACCGGCGGAGGGATAGGGAAGGCGGGTTTCCTTGAGTCCTGGTCTATGTAACCCTGGGGATCGCGGAGACTCTGACAGAGTAAAGACAAGATTGTGAGGTAGCAGATGGACAGTAAATTGATTCTGTGGTTCCCAAAAGACACGGATCTTGGGGGGCTGGGGCCTGCGCTTCTAGAGGCTCGCATTGGCGAAAGGCGCAACCATTACGTGACAAGAGTTGATGTAAATCCAGAGATGGGCGGCGGGACGGAGTTGGTAATTACAGTGACGGAGCTGGACTAAATGCCGAGCGGAGGACATAACAAGCTGACGGCTGGCGAGGTGAAGCTACGGGGTACGGGCCGGAGGGACCGCCCGCGGGGCAAGCCTGACAACGGGAATGGGAAAAAGAAGCCGAAGCGGAAGACTGCGCCGATCCCCAGCCTTAAGAAGATCGAGCAGGCGGCCCGGACCGGGATCCCCGGCTATGACCCATGGAAGAATGCCGCTGGATGTAAGTTTCAGCCGGAGCGGGCGCGGAAGGGAATAGAGTTCTTTCACAAAAAGTTGGTCCTTATCAGAGGGAAATTCGCTGGCCATCCCTTCAAGTTGACCCCGTACATGATGGCGGTTGTAGCAAACGTCCATGGCTGGTATAGGCCGGACGGCACCCGTCGATACCGAAAAGCCTTTCTCTTGATTGCGAAGAAGAACGCCAAGACCTCGCTGGGTGCTGGATGGGCGATCTATTTCACCTTGGAAGACGGGGAGGAAGGAGCGGAGAACTTCGGGGCCGCTGGGAACATCGAACAGGCTGGCGAGGTCTGGAAGATAGCCTGGCCGATGGTGGAGAAATCCCCGGTGTTGTCGGCTAAGTTGAAGCTGTACAAAGGGGCCAAGTCGATAGTCCATGAGCCCTCATTCTCCTCATTCAAGGTTCTGTCTAAAGTGGCCGATACGAAACACGGCACCGACACCCACTATCTCTTTTTCGACGAACTCCACATCCAGAAAACCCGCGAACTGTTGGACACGCTCGTCGCCGGAACTATAGCCCGCGCCCAACCTTTTACCTTCATTGCCTCTACCATAGACCATGAGCGGCCCTCTGCCTGCAACGAAGAGCAGAAATATGCCGAGGCTATCCGGGATGGATTGATCAAGAACCCGTACTATCTGCCCGTGATCTTCAAGTGTGAGCCGGAAGACTGGCAGGAGTTGGTTGACTATTGGGAGAAGCACGGCGATCTGGACTGGGATATTGTCAGGAAAGCCAACCCGAACCTTGGCCTTGGACCGCAGAAGGACTTCTTTCGGGAGGAATTCCAGCGGGCGCTGGACTCTCCGACCTACCGAAACACGTTCATGCGGCTCCACTTGAACATCAAGACGGACGCCTTTGAGTGCTGGATACCCTCCGAGGCCTGGAACCGATGCAAGGGATTCGATGTGGACCTGAAGGGACGGGAGGGGAAAGGGGGGCTTGACCTTGGATCGTGGAAAGACTTCACCGCGTTTGGCCTCTGCTTCCAGATAGATGATGAGTACATCCTGAAGTCCTACTTCTGGATTCCAGAGCAGGGGATAATTGAGCGGGAGCGCCGGGACGGGAATATCAAATATTCCGCCTGGGTAGACGAGGAGCATATCCGGCTGACGCCAGGGAATGTCATTGACTTTCGGCGGGTCAGGGCCGACATTAACGAGATCTGCAAGCCTTACAAGATTGACCAGATCGCCATTGACATGAAGCTTGCCACTCAGATAGTCCAGGAGTTGGAGGATGATGGATTTGATATGGTCCCGTTCGGCCAGGGGATGGTCTCAATGAATGTTCCGACAAAGCTATTTGACTCGCTGGCAACGTCGGGGAAGCTGAGGCACGACGGGAACCCGGTCCTGTCTTGGCAGGTCGGGAATGTGGTGATTGAGACGGACGCGGCCGCTTGCTGGAAGCCGAACCGGAAGAGAAGCGCGGACAAGATTGATGGAGTAGTGGCGGGGATTATGGCGCTGGGGATATCGATAACGGCGCCGAAAAAGGAATCAGCCTATGAAACACAGAGCCTTGCCGTCTCCAAATGAAGAGACGCAGCGTCAGAAGGTCTGGGAGTATTTGGTTGTGATTGCGCATTATGCGACTTTCTTTCTCTGCCTTTGTTTGGTAATATATGGGGTAGCTCAATGGAGCCGACCCCTAGCCCTTGTAGTCGGAGGGATCTTGGGGGTCGTCATGACCTATCTCTCATGGCACGTGAGGGAACGAAAGGACGACATGAAGAGTGCTGGCGACAATTAATAAAATTGTGACCCGCGCCCTGGACTGGGAGGGGCCTCTGACTAATGCGGCGGATGCGTTTTGGTCTGCCGTTGGAGCCGAGAAGTCAACTTCAGGGGTGAGGGTCAATCGGAAAAATGCCCTAACGTATGGGCCTTATTACCGCGGTGTTTCGCTGATTTGTGGATATGGAGCGAAGACGCCGCTTCTTTTTTATAAAGAGACGAAGAAGGGGAAGCAGCGGGCAAGGGAGGACCGCCGCTATCATCTGCTCAGGTATGAGGTTTCCCGCGACCCGCCGATGGCCTCGCTTATCTGGAAGCAGCGGATGTTCCTCCATGCCCTTCAAATTGGGAATGGGTATAGCTATATCAGCCGGACAGGGCCGGGGAAAGTAGACGCGGATGAATTCATTTTACTTCCTCCGGAATCGACTTACCCAATCACCGCGAACGGAAGGCTCTGGTATGTCACTGAATTCACGGACATGGAAGGGAACTTCATTCAGCGGAAACTCCCGGCCGATGACGTGATCCATCTCAAGGGGCTCGGCTTTGACGGGCATACGGGACATAATCTGATCCAAGTCATGAGGGAATCTCTCGGGCTGGGTATGGCGTCGAAGGAATTTGCGACACAATTCTTTAAGAATATGGCCTGGCCGGGCGTTGTCCTACAAACGCCAGAGATCTTGAAGCAAGAGACAGCGACCGGGCTTGCTAATGACTTCAATAGCATGGTTCAAGGTCTCGAAAATCATCATAAAACGGCAGTTCTCCATAGCGGTATGACAGCGAACATACTTTCCCAGACGGCCCGGGACTCCCAACTCGCCGAGATATTCGGTCTTTCAGCAAAAGACATCGGTAACTTCCTGGGGATTCCGCCCCACAAGCTGGGAGATGATTCCCGGACTTCCTTCGCTTCGCTTGAGCAGGAGAGTCAATCACTTCTTGATGACACGATGGATCTGTGGTTCTGCGCCCTCGAGGAGGAGTTGCGGGACAAGATTCTGACCGAGGAGGAGAAGCAGAACGAATCTCACAAGATTGAGTTCCTGCGCCAGGCCATGATCCGGGTCGATATGTCAACCCGGTATGAGGCTTATGCGAAGGCGACGGCAGGCTTCCCCTGGATGCTACCGGATGAGGCTCGTAAGTTTGAGAGCATGCCGATGCTGCCGGGGGGGGAGGGGAGTAAGTATCGCGTCCCGGCGAATATCGCGGGCAAGGACGTGACGAACGTCAAGCTACTGAAGGACGATGAGGGTGAATCTGAATCTGAATCGGATGAGGCCGCGTCCCGGCGTAGTTTGCTGGAGGATGCTGTCGGTCGCATGGTTCGCCGGATAGGACAGCAGACACGGAAGGCGGCGGACAAGCCCAGGAAGTTTGGCGACTTCCTCCAGTTCCATGAGGCGAAGGATCGGGAGGCTGTGGAGGAGGCGCTGCGGCCTGTGCTCAGATTATGGGAGCCGGAGGACTACCACCTGAAGGCGGCAGAGCTGAGGACTCGGCTCTTCGCCATTGTGCGGCAACGGCTCTTTGAAGTTTACGAGACGGTGACGCCGGAGCAATTCGTAAAGGCGATCAACGAACGGATGGATAAGATAGAAAGCGAGCTCCCAAAAGAGCTTGCAGGAAGGGAGGTTGAGCAGCTTGAGCAAGATGGTAATTGAGCGGAGGTATATTCCCGATGCTATTTCGACAATAACACTTCGTCAGCGCGAGGATGGGGGGCAAGTGCTTTATGGGTTCGGAGCAGTTTATTATGACGGAACGCCGAGGACAGAATTCCAGCTTAGACCTGGGCTTCGGGAGCGGATCATGCCCGCAGCGTTTGAGCGGGCGATCCAAGAAGACGATATCCGCGCTCTCTTTAATCATGGAATTGACAACCTGTTAGGGCGCACAGGTGCCAAGACGATGCGAATCCGTAACGAGAGCCAAGGTCCATTTTACGAAATTGATCTTCCCGAAACGGATATCGGACAACGAGTTAAGGTCAATGTGGAACGAGGAGATATTAGCGGAGCGTCGTGGGGATTTATTGTCGGACCCGGGAACTCTGAATTTATTCAAGCAGAAGATGGGGATGGCGATGTTCGACAAGTCTACGGCTTTGCAAGGGTTTTAGATATGGGTCCAGTTACCTTCGAGGCGTATGGAGCAACAACGGTTGGTGTCCGTGCAGAGGGAAGCCTAGGAGAAATCGAAGCGGAACATGCGGCCTGGCGGGAAGGGCTTGACGCGGCAGAGCGGACGCGGCGATTCAAGATTCAGGCCAGGGCCAAGGTGGTTGAACTGGGGGTGTGATGATGTCTCGGCAGAAAATACGGCGTCTCGCAAGAGCCCAGAAGCTGATGAGGAAGCGAGAGGGAAGACACCGGGATCTTGCGATGCGACAAGCGTTTGAGTTGTTCAACAGACAGATTCAGAAAATGAACGAAAGCAACGAAAGGGTAGACAATCTTATTGGGCTCTTGGCGCCCAAGTAGCGGGTGTGATTTGCAAAAGCAGAAATAGTAGTTATACTTTGACTTGAAGGCCGGCCAGGTCCGGCAAGACATTTGAATAGTTACTGCCTCTGACCCGTCCGATCCCGGAGGTCTAAATCTCCGGGCGGGGTCATAGCGAAAGTAAGTAGGGCCAACGACTAATCCGCGGCTCGCTTATTGGTAATCAATCAACGATTGCCGATAGCGGGCCGCTTTTCTTTTGCCTCCTATCGGCCTGATGAGAGGACTAATCCATTGAGACTTAAAGCTTTACGAGAACAAAGGGTCAAGGAGAACATTGCTGTTCAAGCCCTGACCGACAAGCTTACTGCGGACGGCTACAAGGCCACCACAGAAGAGGAAGAGAACCATTCCCGGTCGGTCGATGTCGTGATCGATCTGGATGCGAAGATTGAAAAGTTGCAGACAGCCACCGAACTTCAGACCCGGGGGGAGCAATCCCAGGATCCGAAACTTCTGGCCGACCTGAAGGGCATCCCGGTTGACAACGTGGTGCGGCAGTTGGGCCGCCAGGAGCGATTCGAAGAGACCCGAAACCTGGGGATCGAGGGTTGGTTTATCAAACGGGGCGGCGGGAAGCCCGAAGATCGCCATACCGAGGCGGCCGAGAAGGTTGGGATTGACCTAGATCGAGGGGAATTCCGCATTACCTTGGCCCCACACGGTCTGCAATCTCCGGAACTTCGGGAAGCCAGGGCGACACAAAGCCAATTCCAAGGCGAATACGGGGGCTTTCTGAGGCCCGACATTCTGGTCACGGCTCTGGACAATGCGCTCTTGGCCTTTGGTGGAGTGCGCCAGGTTGCCTCGATCATAAGAACGCCGACAGCGAACCCTCTGAATTACCCCTCCAGCAACGATACGGGGAACACCGGCGAACAGCTCAACTGGGACCAAGACACCTCAGAGCAGCGGGTTTCGTATGGCCTGACCTCGCTGAATGCCTATCCATTCTCCTCGATGGCGATTCCCACCCCGATCGATTTGATTCGGGACGCCGCCATCAATATGGTCGCGGATCTGTTTGCCAAGATCGGCGAACGGATCGCACGGATTACCAATACTCGGTTCACAACCGGCCCCGGAGACGGCACCTGTTACGGGATCGTTCCAACATCGGCCTTGGGCGTGACGGCCGCAGCGTCAACTGCGTTCACGTCTGACGAGTTGCTGGATCTGATTTATTCAGTTGATGCGGACTACGAGAACATGGGCGCAAAGTTTATGTTCCACCGCAACCAACTCAAACTGATCCGGAAGTTGAAGGACGGAGAGGGCCGGTACTTATTCCAGGCCGATCCGACCGGCGGGTCTCCCCCGACGATTCACGGCAAACAATTCCAACTCAATTTCGACATGGTTTCGACAACCACGAGCACGGACAAAGTTGCGCTGTTCGGCGCGTTCCAGAAGTTTCTTATCCGGGACGTTGGGAGTATCGAGATCGTGCAGTTGGACCAAATTGAGCGGCTGAAGGGCAATGTCGTTTTCTGCGGGTTCTCTTCGCATGGCTCTAACCTGATCGATGCCGGGACCAATCCCGTGAAGCATCTAATCATGGCGTAATGGAGGTTACATGAGACGACTCAAATTACTCACGGCCCGGACCGGACCGGACATAGACGATAGGCCCCATGACGTTATCGAGGTTCAGTCTGACGAACAGGCGGACCGAATGGTCGAGGCGCAGCAGGCCGTTGACACTTCCGACCCCGTTACCAGGCCCCGACAAGGGCGCGAATTGAAGCCCACCTTCCGTGTCATGTTCGACGAGGTGGAAACCGCGATGCTCGATACGAGCGGCGAGGGCCGAAAGCCTCCGGCGAAGCGGAAGAGCGAGAAGGCAGCTCAGAAAAAAAACAATCCCAGAAGAGGGAGAAGGAGAAAAGGATAAATGGAACTACTCTCTGAACAATTCAAACTTACCCAGATCCAGGCTGGCCTCGCAGACGGGCAGTCGGATCCTAATAGCTCCCGGGTCGATATGGCGGGCTATGACGGTGTTCTGTTTCTGTGCGGTATCGGCACCATTACCGGCTCTGGAACTGTGTTAATGACGGCGAAGCAGGCAGCAACGGACATTGCTGGCGATGCGCTTTCCGGAGCAACGGCACAGGCCGACACATCAACCGACGGTGACAAGGTTCTGATGATCGACATCTTCAGGCCGAAAGATCGCTACCTCGGGGTCACGCTGACCCGTGCAGTGGCGAACAGTGTCATTGGTGGCGTCTGGGCGTTGCAGTATCGGTCCCAGGACAAACGGCCGTTGACACAGGACTCTTCGTCTCTGGCCGCATCGCTTGTCAAACTGGTTTCTCCGGCTGAAGCCTAATCAAGGAGGGATGAACGAATGAAAAAATTACAACAGTTTGGATTCGCCCTCCTCATGGTTCTGGTTGTCTCTGCGGGTCTGGTCTATGCCCAGTCAGGGATTATCCACACAGAGCAGGGTGCTCTCAGGATGGTTGTCCCGACTGGCGGATCGCTCGATATTGAGAGCGGCGGCGAGATTGACATCGAGCTTGGAGCGGACCTGACCGTTACAGGTCGGGCTGTCTACGTTCCGACCGACACGCCCCCCAGCACTACTGAAGGTGCTATTTATTGGGACGACTCCGAGAATGCGATGAAGCATTACAACGGGTCTTCCTGGACTGCCATCACGGCTGGGTCGGGGGACAATACCCTCGACAATGCGTATGACCAGGGCGGGGCCGGAAGCGGCGCCACCATAACGGCTGACGGCGGCGCGGTGACGATTACCAATACCGACGCCGACGCCGCCTTCGTCTTGAACCTTACCCCTACTCCAGGGTCAAGTGCCGCTAGCGGAGGGCTGAAAGTTGATAGCGGAGCCAACTCCACCGAGGATTCGATCCAGATCAACAACAGCGGGACCGGATCGGATATTCAGGGAACGAGTTCTACCTGGGGTGTGACTAAGGCCGGAGTTGGGACGTTCACAGATGTCCAATCCGCTACCGGAACATTCTCCGGTGCGTTGACCCTGACCAATGTTGGGTTTTCCAACGGTGGGCAAGTCAACAACGACACCAATAACGAGATCGAGTTTATCGAAAATTCAGAGGAGCTGGCTTTCGCCTTCACGTCTAACACTGTCACCCTCGCAACCGATACTTTGATGGATGCGTTTGATTTCGGCGTGGTTGACGACGTTTCCGGAGTTGGTACCCTCGCCTTTGACCAGGTAGCTTCGACGATCACCCTGGCTGCGAACGGCGCAGGTGACGATCTGACGATCCGGGTCACGGGTGCTCAGGATGCAAGCCTACACTTGAGTTCTGCGGGCCAGTCCGTTGATGCGCTTACGATTGTTACGACTGCCGGCGGAATCGATATCACCAATGGCGGGGCTGCCGGCGGAGAAGACATCGACATTGCCGGGACTCTGGCATCGGTCAGAGTCACCTCTGCCGAAAGTGCAACGGATGCCATTGTCCTGGATGCTTCTTTGGGTGGCGTTCAAATCTTGGCAAGTGGGGCCTCTGCGGGTGAGGACATTCTGCTCACAGCTACGGGTTCTAGTATTGGCCTGACTTCGACAGAGGCGTCCACGGCCGCGGCGATTAGCATCCAGGCGAGTGGTGGCGGGATCGATGTCGATGCCGTTGACGATTTAATTTTAACACTGGTGAGTAATGCCGGATCGGACGACTTCCGATTGATTCAGAGCGGAGCGAACGATTCTTCGATCAGCCTTGAAGCCGCAGGCACTGGCAACGACGCGATCCGCTTGCAGGCTTCCGCCGGAGGGCTCGACCTGGACGGTTTGGACGACGTTAATATCGCCGTTTCCAGTACCGCAGGTGGGGACGACTTGAACCTTGTCCAGACCGGCGGGAACGATTCCGGGATTATTTTGACCGCCGCGGGCACGGGTGCAGATGCTATCAGTCTCGTGGCGAGTGGTGGCGGAATCACGTTAAACGCCAACAGCAACATTACATTCGCAACGAATATCGCTAAGTCTTCTGGCGTGATCACAACGCTCAACAGCGACAACCAAACAGAGGTCCAGTCCATAGTATTTGATATCGAAGAAGCGACGATGGACGTGGATGACGGCACTGGGATTAAGGTTATTAGTATCGACTTGAACTTTAACTCGTACATTGTCCGGGCCTTCGCTAACGTCTCGCAGGGCTGCGGCGATGCCGGGGATACGATTGAGTTGATTATCAACAACACAGACGATCTGGTGTCTCCGGCTACAACGCTGGACGCTGCCCAGGACCAAAGCGCCGCTGGCCTGTTGATGTACACACCCGCGGGTTCGGCGACGGTTGAAATCGGACAATCAACGAGCACCAATCGATACATCGTAGTCGGCTACAAGGACGTGGGCGATGACGGCTCGACCTCTGCGAATCTACAGGGCACGTTGGTTGTTGAGTATATCCGGTTCTAAACAGAGAGGAACACGCTGACATGAATAGAAGATATTTCATCTGGGCGATTCCTCTCCTGATTATCGCCGTGGCGCTCCTCCCGCTTATCTATGCGGCGGGGAGCGCCGTGGTGGAAACGGGGAGCAAGAATCTTTCCCCAGGCGGTTCGGTCCAGTTCATCAAGGCGGCTTGGACCGCAGACGATGGGACGGGCTCTGTCGCTATCGCCCTGACTGGACTCTGGGACGGCAAGGTTATGTATCTTGCAACCGTGCCAGGTACGGCCGGAACGCAGCCCGATGACAATTACGATCTGACCATCACAGACGGCAACTCTCTGGACATTTTGAGTGGCGCCGGTGCGAACCGAGATGAGCTAAATACAGAGTACGTGCTCGGGACAAGCCTCGGGGCGGTGGCGATGCAAACCTTGACGCTCAATGTTTCCAATGCAGGGAACTCAAATACCGGCACTGTCTATGTCTGGATAAAGTGAATGTCTATCTACGTTGGAAATCCGAAGCTGAAGACGGCGGCAACGGAGCGGCCTGTCTCCTATGGTGAAGCGAAGGAGCATCTTCGGATCTTTCATGATGACGAGAAGACGCTAATCGAATCGCTTATCAAGGCGGCAACCAACTACTGTCAGGACATTCAGAACCGGGCCTATGTCACGCAGACCTGGGAGTTGACGTTTGATCGGTTCCCTGCCGATGACACCCCGATCTATTTGCCGAGGGCTCCGCTGAAGACCCTCAACTCGATCAAGTACAACGACACTGCAGACGGGACACAGCAGACGTGGGGCAGTGCCCTCTGGGACTCCGTGACGCGGGCTGTGCCGGGTTATATCGTCCCGGCCTACGGAGAGAGCTACCCGAGCGCAAGGCTGCACCCTGAGTCAATCGTCGTGGATTATGACGCCGGGTTCGGTGCGGCAAGCGCCGTGCCGGAAGAGGTCAAGTCGATGATCAAGCTTCTGCTGACTCACCTCTACCGGAATCGGGAAATGGCTGTCGAGAAACAACTGAAGCAGGTTCCGCAGTCTTTTAATGCGCTGCTCTGGCATGACAGAGTTTTCTAACAAGGAGGAACAATGAAGAACAAAATGAAATGGTTGAAGTGGGCGGCCCTATCGGTGCTGATTGTGTATGCCGTGGTGTCGGTCCCGTATCTGTATGCGACTTCGCTCGCGACGAAGTACGATCTCAAGTTCTCGCATACCTACACGGACTCGCTGGACCTGTCCACGATCACGGACAGCTTCTCCAGGACGTACACCGATACCCTGGCGAACGGAACGTCTGCGAATCAGGCGGATCTAATCTTCCATGACTCGCGGACCCTTACGGCCACCAGCGAGGATCTGGATCTGGCAGGAGTGTTGTCGGATGCTTTCGGGAATACCCTGACATATGTCGAGGTCGTTGGTTTTGCGATCAAGAATACATCGACCACAACGACCGAGAATTTGGCAGTTGGCGGTGCCGCCTCGGCTCAGTTCATCAACTGGGTAGGCGATGCCACAGACATTGTGAATATCGGGCCGGACGGAATTTTCTTCCTCTGGAATCCCGACAACTCGGCCTATACCGTGACCGCCACGACAGGCGATCTTTTGAGGATCGACAGCGGAGCCGATAATATCACATACGAGATCATTATCTGGGGACGCTCTGCCTAATACGCCGGAGGCGCACAAGTGAGCATCGGTGATCGAAACCATAAAGTTGAGATCCAGGAACCGATTATCAATGAGGCGGGAGAGGTTACGGATGTATGGATCGCTGTTGCAAAATGGTGGTGCGATATCCAGCCAATACGGGGCAGGGAAAGGATGCAGGCGGATCAGGTTGTGGCCGATGTGTCACACATCCTGGAGGGATGCTGGATTGAAGGGGTTACGCCCGACATGAGAATCAAGTATGGCAAGCGGGTTTTCTATTTCGATTCAGTCATCAACGTGAAAGAACTCAATAGAGATATGGAGATATCGGCCAGGGAAGAGATTCCCAGTCCAGAGGAGCAGGAAGAATAGATGGGCCTTCTTAAAAACTTAGCAATCTCTTCGCGCACTCGTGGGCGCAGATCTAGCGGTGTCGGCGTTAGCCTTCTCATGGAAGGCTTCGAGGAATTCGACCGCCTTATGAAGACTGCCCCTGCCGACATATCCCGCAAGTCTATGGGCACCGCGACGGCCAAGGCCACAACTCCGCTTGCTGGAGAAATGCGGAAGAGAGTCAAGGCCATCGACCCTAAACTCGGAAAGCAGATAGGAAAGAAAACCAAGAAGTACCACAAAGGCACGGTTGCCGTGTCCGTTGTTGGACCAAAGAAAAACTATAAAGGGGATGATCGAGGGATCATTCTCAAGAATATATGGCACTTCCTTGAACTGGGCTTCGGTCCATTCACAAATGTCCCCCCGCTCGAATCACCCACCCCCTTCGCGCCGTTCGCAAGGCGCTCCTTTAAGCATCACCCCGCCGCTCCGGACTTCCGTTTTGTAGGAGGAACACACCCAGGGATGGAACCTCTCGCAATTGGGAGAAAGAGCTTTAACAAAACGAAGGGAACGCAGGAAAGAGTATTTGGACAGGTCATAGGTTCAGAAATTAAGAAACGTATGGCAAAAAGAAAATGAGCACTGAAATAGCAACCCGTTCCGGCGCGATCCGGAAACTCTTACTGAGGGATACTGCTGTCAATTCAGATGTGAATGGGCGTGTCTACATCAATCAGGCTCCGCAGAAGAAGCGGCTGCCCTTCCTCATCGTTACGGGGATTGACGCTTCGCATGAACATCACATGGAAGGGGCAAGCGGGTATGCCATTGGGACAGTCCAGGTGGATGGCTATTCGAAAGACCTTACCCAGATGCAGAGCCTTGCGGACAATGTGCGGCTGGCACTGGACGGGCGGAGCAAGGAGACCGTATCGGTAGGAGCGGAATCAATCACGCTGAAATATATCCATCTTGATGGTGATAACACATCGGCAATCCCGCCCTCGGATGCCAGCGGGAGAGGCATTCATCGATTCAGTCATGACTATGGAATGGGACACACGGAGGCAGTAGGAACATTTACCTAATTAAATAAGCAAAGAAAACGGGGCGGCCGCCTCGAACTCAACCCCTGGACCTGTTAACAGGGCGGGTCCAGGGGTTTTTCTTTGTCTTGAAAAGGAGGTGAAGCGAATGGCAGCACCGGATTCAGGAGACGGAACAACAGTTGTATTCGGGACACAAGGGTTTTCCGCCAATCTTTTAAATGTTGGCCCACCCAACCAAACCGTCGAGGATCTCGAAACCTCGCATATGGGAACGACTGGGCATAAAACCTATATCCCGGCCGACCTGATAGAGGGCGGGGAGATGTCGATGTTGATCCAGTTTGCAGGATCGCTGGCTCCAACAATCGGCGCAGCGCCTGAGCTAATCACTGTTGATTATGGCGGCGTGGGAGCGGGCGACAAACACACGTTCCAGGGTTACATCAACAGTTATGCGCCCGAGTCTGTAGAAGTGGGCGCGATCATGAAGGCCGCCATTGGAGTTAAGGTGGCCGACGATCTCTCTATGGCGCAGTAAACAAAGAAGCCGGTCCCGTAAACGGACGGGGCCGGAGAGGAGGTGTAAGGCATGGCGAAGGTAACAATCGTTCGGTGTGACGGCGTACAGAGCACGGAGAAGAAGATTCCCTGCACAGCAGAAGCCGTCCGGACCGGAAAGTTCAAAGGGAACCCAGTGGATCTTTGCCTGGACTGCGGAATTGCTCTTTTCAGGGCGCTTGCTCCAGGCGAAGAGCTTGTCCTGAGATCGTTGAAAGAAGTTCCGGTCAAGGAAACAAAGAAAACGTAGGAGGTCTTGATGTCTGAAGGAATGCCAGCATGTGCAATGCCCAAGATGAGCGATGAGGAAATGGAGCGAGAGGAGATTGAGAAGGAACGGCAGCGGCGGGACGAAGCCCCGGCCCTTGGCCGGAACGACCTGCTCAGTCTTGAGGACTCGGAAGTTATCAAGGTCTATATCGACGACTGGGATCGGAACGTCTATATCCGGACCGTATCGGGAGAGGAGCGGGATCGGTTTACCCAGGAGACACAGAACCGGCAACGAACCTCCACGGACCTGCTTAACTTCCGAGCCCGGTTCGCGGTGATGGTTCTTTGCGATGCGGACGGGAAGCGTCTCTTCACGGATCAGGATGTTCAACTGTTGGGCGAGAAATCGGCGGCGGCATTGGAGCAGATATTTGATGCGGGCCTTACCCTCAACAAGATGGGGAACACTGCAGTCGAGGAGATGGCGGGAAACTCCGACAGCGGCCGGAACGGAGATTCTGGCTCCGACTAGCTATCAAGCTGGGATACGCGAAGGTCGCTGAATTACAGAAAGAAATCGACAGCCCTGATTTCACGGAATGGATGGCTTACTACAGCATCGAGCCGTGGGATGTGTCGCGGGAGTTCTGGCCGGAAGAGCCGAAACCTCCCCAGTCAGCCGAGGAGAAGAGAGCGATTATCGGACAGGTTATAGGGCAAGCGGCGAAGGCAAAGAAAGAGACCGGAGGATTGAGGATGCAGTGAACCAACCAATGGGATTACTCGAAAAGGGCACCGACGAGATCAGAAAAGGTCGTATATTTCCACTCGGTGAGGGTGGTTTGGAATTTATGTTGAATCTGGTTGCCAGAGTTATCGATAACCAGGTGGCTCCAGATTTGAGTGTAAGCGACGTCCGGGATTGGTGCTACGGGAATGGCAACACTTACCATTTTCGATTCCCCGGGACCTACATCGGTTGCGCCTCCGAACCCGTAACCTAGATATGTGCCGTTTGCGTCATAGCAACGGATCGTGATGGCCCAGGTTTTGAAATAAATCTTGGAGGTATTTTTGAACCGGCAGCGAATCCCGGTTTTCGAATATTCGGGGTAATTATCATACGCAGCATAGGGGCCGTACTCGGCCCGGAGACATTCAACGATGAGTATAGCAAGAGGAGCGGGTCTGGCAAATGGGTTTTCTCTAGCTTTGGCTGGAGAGGTTTGCGCTGGGAGGCTTTTGGCTGGGACAGCCTGTGCTTTGGGCTGGAAAGGACTGCGTTGGGCCGGAGGGCTCTTTGCTTTGGGTTTCTGGATTTGTGCGATCGGCTTAGCGAAAGCCGCCGCTGGCTTGGGGCTCGTTGTCGGCGTTCCGTCGTGGCTGAACAAACCGACAATTATGGCCAGCACAAAAAAGACGCCGAGAAGCCCCCACATTACATGGCCGTCAATGCGGATTTGCAGATTCCCGCAGTTGGGGCATTCCTTTGTACTTCGGGAAATGGGGTGTTCGCAGTTGGGGCAGTTTCGGAGACCCATGGCTCATATCTCCTTTGCTTTGGAAGGCATAGAACCATGACATATATCAGGGAGCCTGTCAAGTGGCCACAAATATAGCAACCCTATCCGTGGCGCTAGTCGCCAAATCTGAGGCTTTTGTGCGGGGTATGAATAAGGCTACCCGTCCAGTAGAAAGCTTCACTCGCAAGATAGCCGGGTTAGGTAAGAGCCTTGTCAAGTTCGGGGCTGCGACTGCCCTGGCTGGCGGGACCGCCGCCGTGGGGCTCGGGGCCGTCATGGGCAAGCTGGGGTCCGATGCGACAGAAAGCGAATCCCTATTCAAGACCGTGTTCGGCAATATCGCAGATGTTGTTCATGGCTGGTCAGAGAAAGTCGGCCATGACCTTCGTATAAATTCCTTCCGGTTGCGAGAATCTAGCGCCCTCCTATTCACCATGTTTGAGTCGATGGGCTTGAGTCGGCGTTACGCGCTCGACATGGCAAAGTCCATTACCATCCTCGCCAAGGACATAGAGTCTTTCTATAACCTCGCCTCTGGCGAGGGTTTGGAAAAACTTCGAGCTGGTTTGACGGGCGAAGCGGAACCGCTCAAGCGGTTGGGTATTCTTGTTTCAGAGACCGCGGTGAAGCAATTTCTTTTAGAAAACAGGTTCAAGGGCAACATTGCAGCTCTGACTGAATCCCAAAAAGTGTACGCCCGCTACCTCAAGATTGTGGATTCAACGCGGGTAGCGTCGGGAGATCTTGCTAGGACGATGCTTAGCACGTCGAACCTTTTCAAGTCGATCAAAGCAAACATGCTGGAGATTCTAGCGATAGGCGGGCTCAAGCTTATCGTTCCGGGAACGGAAGTTGTGCTGAAGGATGTGTCGGATTTCGTGCAGAGGGTGGAGGACTTCGTCAAGGGACCAGACTTTGATGAGTGGGCCGAGAAGGTGAGGGAGTGGGGGCGCGAGTTTTATAAAACTTTCCAAAATATTGTCGGTGGCATATCGCTATCGTTCAAACATGCTATCGAGAACATGGACAATATCAAAGATTCTGTTAGTGGCATGTCGGGATCGCTCTCCGATGTCGCTGGGAGCGTGTCTAGTGTCAATGATTCTCTTGGCAGTGCAGAGGCAGTGTTTGATTCAATCCTGCAAGTTTCGAATGACATTGCTAACGCGTGGAGTAATGTTGTGGAGTCGATCTCCCGCGTTCAGGAATTGTACTTCCGGGGAGGCCAATACTCCTTTGCTGTTCTCTCTGCTGTGGCGACTGCGCCGGTCAAGGGATTCGCCAAACTCATGGGGGACCAGGATCTAGTTGACTCAATTGATAACTGGCGCTCTCAGGGAATAGCGGGGCAACGCGACCGGGCTGATTTTAGTAGAGATCGCAAGCTGGCGGCACAAGCCAGCCAGACAAATCGGGCCGCTGGCATATCGGACTCTGAGAGAGACTCCTTAATAAGAAGAGCAGGGGCGCTGGGAGGGAGACACGGACGCGCCCAAGGGCGAATAGCTTCCCTAGAAGTCCCAGCTCGGGGCACTGGAGCGGAGTCCCACTATGTAGCCTCCTTTAAGAGGCAAGCCGCAATGACCGCAGGCATCGCTCCCCGCCAGACAGAGACCCGTATCGGTTTCGTTGAATCCCAAATCGCCAGCCTGCGGACGCGGGGCCGGGAGTGGGACTCACCACAAATACAGAAATTGATCCAGGTGCTCAATGATTTGAATGCAACCCTACAGGCGCAGGGGCCGAACGCCAGAGAACTTGGACAGGAGCTGTAATGGCAGTTGAAATCCAAATGGATTACCTACAGGGACCGATTGAGGGCGATGAGTCCCAGGGGTCGATCCAACGCTTTACACATACAGGATTGGCTCAGGGGATCACCAAGAAAGACTTCGCAGCGGTGATGCAAGTCTTGGACTCTCCGAACGCTCCCCAATACGGAGACGTGCTGACCAGCGGGGTTAAAACTTATCCCAACCTGGTGGTCCTGGATCGCCACGTCAAGATCCTCGGGCCGAACAATTTCTCCAAAGGAATCATAACCGTCACTTATGGCAAGCGATCCCTCCTCGACAATCTTCAGGTTGTGAATATTGAAAGCCGGATGAATTCCGAGACGACGATCCAGAGCGGGACGGGTCAGATCATAGTCGGATCATCTGTATTTAATAATTCACATCCGCTGTTCCCTGGCGTGACGATAACCCAGGCGATCCCGGTCCAGGTCGATAGGCCGCTGACTACGCTGACCATCACGGGCAAAGTCCCTACAGACTACCCGCTGTCCTTTCTTGTTAAGGATTGGCAAGCACACATCAATGCTGCGCCATGGGCGGGGGAGGAAGCCGGGCAATGGCTTGTTACCAGGGTAGCGGTCGAAGAGAAAGATATAGGCAAATCCCCGAAGGAATGGCGCGTGACGTTTGAGATTCAGCACCGGATCGGTGGTTGGGCCTTGGTCGGATATCCGCGGGATCCGCTTGGGTTTATTGCGAGCGATATCTCGGTAGTAACGTCTAGCTGGTATCCGCAAGGCGATTTCGGCAGGCTACTTTTGTTGGGATATTGATATGTCGGCTATAGCCTCATTCCCGCGTTTAGCAACGAAGCTGGGGAAGGCTGCGTATGCAGAGCTGGGCCGCTGGATGCAGGATAATGTTGTTGCGGGGAACGGGATCGCTATAGGCCGGGTCGGGGGAAGGAATACTATCGGGCTGGACTATTTCAATCTGCCACCCAGCAATATCTATGGGGCGGGGATTGTGCGTGTCCAGGTGACAGCCATTGGAGAGGATTACATGGAATGCGTTCATTACGATTCCATAAATGGCGGGACGGGCGCAGCGGTCAATGTGGCGAAGCCGTATCTACTTCAGAAGGCACCGTTCCATGCCGTGCAGGTTTCCTATCCGATAGCAGGTGGAACGCAGGACATTACCTATACCTACGACGCGACCTATCCGGAATGGAAGCGCCTTGCTGACGACGGTGCGGACTCGGAGACACAGGTTATCACCCCGGCATATTGGACCGAGACAGCCCCGCCATGTTTGCTTCATGCCGTCTGGTGGAACATGGGGCAGGACGACAGTTCGGGTAATCGCATCCGGTTTCAGGACATAAACTCCGATGCGAGAGTTTGGGCACAGGAATAATCATGGCTCTTCAGGCGATAGTAAAAAAGGATCTGGCAGGAACCGAAGACGGGTTACAGGTTCCGAGCAAATTGATGGATGGCCAAGGAACATTGCAGGCTCCATTCAGGAAGGAGCCTTTCATGGTAGGCCATTATGAACAGGACATACTAAACGACCCCCCTCATAAGATAATAGATTGGGATTGCCGCGACAGAAGAACGCGATTTGTAATAGATAAGGCAGCCGAAACAAATACACGGTGGTTTACAAGTGGCAACTTCCATGAGTCTTTGCGCTATTTCGGTATGGACATTTACGATCACGAAATTTTTCTCGGAAGATCTTCGCGGACGGCAAACGGAACCCCGCCCGCTGACTGGAATTCAAATAAGATCAAAGTCTATGACCTTGATGGGACATTCAAGCGGAACATATCGCTCCCTAACGTAGCCGAGAACATGACACGTTGGCCCTATCATGGGGTCCAGGTTTATAACGATGAGGTTTATACAATTGGCCGTGCTACGGATCCTCCAACGCTTTATGTTTACAACTTGGCCGGAAGCTTGCAACGATCCTGGGCGGTTGGGGCACCTTCAGTTAGCCTATTCTCTAGCTCAAAAGTTTTATATGTAAACGACGGCAGAGTATTAGTTCTCATTAGCCAAAATTTCGACCCTGGGTTCGATAGGGACGAGGTAGAGATTTATAATACAAGCGGCGGCTTGGAGCAAACCATTGTGCATCCCGGCTTTCTTGTCAGGTCTTGGGGCGACGGGGTTATTGTAGATAGCGGGAATCCCACCATTTATCTTTCTACTCCCAACGGCAATGTGTATCGGTACGAATTTTCCGGAGGTGCTTGGTCTGTCGTAACGGGCATTGCCCTTGATGCTGGCGTGATGGATTGGACCTACCGACATGACTGGGATCCACAGGGCGGAGGCGTTTATTGGTTGTGGATAAAGGACTCCGCTAGTGGCAATTTAAAAGTGTACAACAACACCAAGAGTGGTGGGGATGCGCCCGATTTTGAAATTGCCAATATATCAGGATTTACCTTTGCCGACATGGCATTTCACCATGAGGTGATGTAAATGGCCGCAGTAATCACAAATATTCAGAAGGTAGGCGCCAAGGTCTGGCGATACGACTATAGCGGCACAGCACCTTTCCGGGTCTACATCGACGGCCAGCTCTGGGGCGGGATGAGCAGGACAGAGACATTCATCATTGTCCAGGGCGATAGCGATAACGAGCCTGTCCCGATAGAGGTCATCGATTCGACAGAGAACGAATCAGATGTGCAGCAGGTCAAGTATCCACAGCGAGCGATCCTGCAATGGCGCAGCGCAGAGGATACAGACTTTTACCTGGTGGAGAGATTCGTTAGCGGGGAGTGGGTAGTCCAGAGGACGATTCATTCTCATCCCGATGCGACATACCACAGATACGAATCGGATCAACTGGCCGATGTGACTACTCATCAATTCAGGATCACAGCAGTCAACTCGTCTGGAGACCAGGGAGAGCCGATACCGTTTGATGTTTTGACGGTACGGAATCCACCACCGCCTGAGATAGCGGTGGCTCTGGCCGGCGGAACCATAACGGTGAGCGCAGCCTAATGAAAGGAACCTGAAATGGCAAAAGGGCATTTGAAGATTACACAGGTTGGAAAATCTTTCGGCTTTGAGGTCACGCTGGACGGGGAGCTGATTCCGTATGTGAGACATTACGAAATCAAACATCACTATGGCGAATTGCCGAAAGTGAAGATTGTCACGTTGACGGACCCACATAAAGTTAAGTCGGACGGGACGATGAAAGAGATTAGGTGTCGGAAATCAGTAGGTAGCGTTGAGATGGACAGCGAGGCAGAGGTCGAGGTAGTGAGCGCAGCGTAATGGCAAGCGCAACAGTATATTTGTTTTTTGACAGTCAGCGGTTCAATGCTCGGATCGAAAACATCATTGACGATTATGTGATGACGGAGGAAGAGAAGGAGGCCGAAATCCAGCATGTGGTACAGCACGAAACAATGGACTTCATGCAGGTTAAACAGCACTTGGAAATAGGGAATGGCAACGAATAAAGAAAATCAGGATGCACTGGCGATCTTCCACTCCGGAGCTTTGGTCCGGGCCTATGCCCAGCAGTCTGAGATAGCCTGCTTGGGTGGGGAGCGGTCCTCGACAGAGATGCTGCGCCTGGCCGCCTTGATTGAGTTTCCCATCCCGGACCTCTGGATAGAACATATCTTCGGTGAGAACGGAGAGGGCGAAGCCTTTATCGAGGTAAAGGATTCCAACGAGCTTTACTACACAGCCCCCGGCGGGACGAAGGGGGCGGCTGTAACGCTTGCCGATGGAGACACCAAAGTCCTTGAGGACAACGATGATGACATGGCGATCCGTGTATCCAGGTCCGGTGCAGACGGATTCGCCGCCTATCTGAATAAGCATATGTCGCTGCTGCTGCGTAAGCCGTTCGGCACTCCGTTAGGCCATGACAATGTGACCGATGCAGAGAGAGAGGTAGGGCATAGCTCTTACCGGGCCATCTTCCTAAAGAACCACGGGACGTTACAGATGACCCTCCTGAAGGTCTGGAGAAAGACTTTAGGCACCCAGCAGGTGACGGACGGGGGGCAACTTGGAGGGGCCGGGGCTGGAACGATCACAACTACCGGGAGCTTTGCCGACTGGCCGGCTTCGGGTAATGCCTATATCAAAACGACTGGAGGCGCGGAGCAAGAAGAGATTGCCTATACGAGCAGAACGGCCACGGTCCTCACCGTTCCGGCAGCGGGACGGGCACAACTGGGAACATCGGCAACCGCAGGGAACGCAGACGATACCATCGACGCCACCCCAGCGATCCGTATCGCTCCGGAAACACCGGGTGGCAGCGATACGATTCAGACGATTGCTAATGAAACAACGGCTCCCACTGGCCGGACCTGGGATCTGGGTATCACAGCCGCGACCGGAGTCAGTATCGGAACCCTTGCCACCGGAGTGGAGCGGGGACTGTGGATTCACAGACAGATCGCTGCGGACACGACCGGCGCAGGCTACATCGAAAACGCCCTCAACTTCTCATTCACCTATAACGGATCTGCCTATACCGAGACGATCTCCGGCCTGTTTCACATGGCGGAGGATGCGCTGAAGCTATATCAGCTTTGGGTTGGAGAGGATGCGGATCCGGATTTCACAACAACGCCCGAAGCGACAAGCGCAACCCTGCCATTTACGTTCGCTATCTCGGCTCCCGGGGGCGGGACCGAGGAGCAGCGATGCACAGTTCTCTATCAGAATGAATACGGGATCCAATCTTTGAACCGAAAGATCCGGACTCTAGTTTCCGATACGGGCGGGGATGAGGTAGTACAGACTCCCAACGCTCCGATTGAGTTCTCTGTAGTGGATACCTACGGAGGCAAGATAGCTGTTCGGGCTTCATACAACCACGCAGAGCAGGGCGCGAATGCAGCGGATATGTTTGAGGTCTGGATCGAAGCGGACGGAACGAGCCCGGACCCGACAACTGACACGGTAGTTTATACAGAGTCTATGTCCTCACCTTCTGCGCTTTTCCCGACTCGGCGGCTCTGGGAAGAGCTTGGCCCCTATCCATCGGGCTTGGCCCTGAAGGTACTGGTGACATGTAAGCGGACAGGTGACGCCTCGCGGTCCTCGAATACGACCGCGGTCTCCCACACAGTAGGAACGGTGAAGCCTGGGGCGCCACGGCAGCCGGTAGGGTTCGTGAACATTGTCTAACGCGATCTACATACCTTCCCCGTCCATTGCGGCCACAACTGTTTATGACGCCGGGAACAATATCTATGCGAAGCAGAACTTCGGGTATCTGGATTTCTACTTTGATACGGAGCTTGCCTTCCGGCTCAGGTATGACAGCGGGGAAGAGTTCGAGAAAGGGAACGGGCTCTGGACTACCTATTCATTTAAGCAGGATGCGATCTCCGGGGCAGGCGTGGGGCCGGTAGAAGTTATATCCGCCACCGAGGTCAATATCATAGTGAATGGTATCCGTCGTATGAACATCGACAAGACGGCGAATCAGATTAGCTTTGCGACTAGAAGTCATATTCCTGGGAACATCCTTTCCCAACATGAAGACACGCCCATAGCAGACTACAAATGGAGAACTTTGTTCAGCGTATTTGACGCGGCACTTTGGCAATACACGGTGGCCTTGCAATTAGACGAGGCCGGAAAGGGGACCTTTCTGGTTCCATGGAGGTTTAGAGACAATGTTGCAGAGATTCCTTGATAGGGCGATTAATTGGAAGATAGTCGGCTTGACCTTTATAGCGGTCATCCTGATCGGTGCGTTGGGTGCTGAATACGATGACGACGGAGAGGTCCGCTTCGGTATCGGTGACGACTACTCGATCAAGTTTGATTCCGTATCCGGCGATCTGGAGATCGTTGATGCAGCAAATAACATCCTCTGGACCCTGACCGATGACGGAACGACCGGAGATGTGAATGCTACCGGGGCGATTAACGCGGGGTCTGCCGCAGGGTCAGGCACGGGGGACATAGGCTTCTCAGGGGAGCTGCTAGGAACCGGAACCGGCATTTCTTATCTGGGTTCGACGGATGGGTTTATCGTTGGTGGGACCGACCCTGACGAAGCCTTTGGGGCGATTGAGAATGTAATCACCGTTAAGGCGGCAGCACAAGGAAATCAGACGGGGTTCATTATTCACGGCAACGCGACGGGGGCGGCCTCTACCGTCGGCAGATATATCGTTTACAACGAGACGGGCACGACGCGGCTCTTGCAGTTAGTGGCGGCGATTGATGCCGATGGCGACGATTCAGGGCTTATGAATGTTATGCTCGCGGATGCCGACGGTGCGCTGCAAACCGTTACGGTATTTGACGATGATGAGGTGCGGGTCGGTGGGGGGTATGGCGCTACAGGCGTAACAATAAGCGACGCTGGAGTTATCCAGGCGAACGGAAATATTACCGTAGACGGAACCATCGGCGGGTTCCGGCAGTACATCGGCCCGTTCCTCGATGACACGACGCTCGCGGAAGCGACCCCGGTTTATGTGAAGGTCGGGAGCGGTGTCGCAGGGGCCGCGGCGAACGGAATCGCCCTTCCAAGGGCGGGAGATATCACAGGAATATCAGTCAAGCTTGATATCACCGCCGCGGGGAACAGCGATGGAAATATTTCGTTTGAGGTTTACAAGAACGGGGGCGCGACCGGATTGATTTGCACAGAGCCGACTTCGGGCGGCGTTGCGACCGGACTCACGGCAACGGCAACGCAGGCGAAGGGCACGGACACATTTGCCGCTGGCGACAAATTACAGGTGGTTGCTTACGAGGACGATTCAGGAACGGCAACGATTGACGACGTAATAGCGATGATCGAAATTCACACAGATTAAGGAGGATGAGAAGATGCATTACGTGGTGGACGCGTGTAAAGAGGAAGAAAGAAGTTCGTCCCGGCGTGACCTGAAATGGATTCTCGGGACGATAGTTATTGCGGGTCTTCTTGGGGTGGGCGGGACGATCTTCGCCCAATCCCTTGGCCCGGCAGATGCAGAATTTGTTCGGGTGCTTGCACATGAGGAACCGGACAAAGTTGTTGCGGTAATTCAGAATGCGCTTTCGCGCCCACCCGACCAGCCGATCGGTAAGTTCCAGAATTGGATTCGCGCACGGCTCCAGAAGGCGCAGCAGAAGCAGCTTGAGGATCGGATGAGGGCGGAGATACCCGCCATAGTCCGGAACGCTGCCGACCTGGGAGCGGCGAAGACGGCAGCGAAGGCGTGGATCGATGCGTTCACTTATGAGGAGGAATCGCCCTGATGGATGGCAGCCATATAACGGTCCTTCTAGTCTCTGTTGCGGTAACTCTTGTAGGGCGGATCCTTTTCGACTGGCTCAAGAACGGGCGGAACGGCAAGAAGGCGCCCGTGAAAAACAACCCTTCCGGCTCGCACAATCCGGGGCTGACGGCAGATAGAGTCAAGGGGATCGTGACGGACAATACGGTATCGAAGGATATGGGACGGGTGATAATCCAAAAGCTCGACGGGATGAACAACATCTTGATCGAGATCAAGACGATCCTGGATCGATGATGGGCAATGTGGGAACAAATAGGTTGGGATAAAGTGGTTTATCTACCTTCCATAACAGCCATCGTTAATATCTATCTCATGGCCCTGGTCGTCTTCCTGGAGGCCCGGGGAGAACCATATGAAGGCAAGGTGGCCGTGGCCTGGGTTGTGAAGAACCGGGTGGAGATATCCCGCCGATACGCCACCACCTACCCCGAAGTGGTTTTCCAAGATAGGCAATTCTCTGCCCTGAATGATGACGATGTGAATTATCCCAAGGCATTGAAGCCGATGCTCCATGACGGTGAGGCATTCGAGGTCTGCCTCGGAATAGCCTATCGAGTCTATACGGGCCAGCTCAAAGACCCGACGAACGGGGCCGACCATTACTGCCGAGAGGATTGCGCGGCGCCCTGGAAGATGGAGCAGGGAATGATCCAGACGTTGCATGTGGGGGCTCATGTATTTTATAGGTCATGTGCGGTTAGGAGGTGAGTTTGGAGCCGTATTACCAAGAGCAAGGCATCACGATCTACCACGGGGACTGCTTAGAGATTATGGCGGGGTTGCCGCCGGTGGACCTGGTACTGGCCGATCCGCCTTATGGGGTAAGAAGGAACCCCAACAGTGGACAGCGGGCCAACAGGAAAAAGCCCGTAAATCCAGGGGGGTATGGTGCGGTGCGAGGGGATGACAGCAAGTTTAACCCGGCGACGCTTTTGTTAATGAACATCCCATCTATCTTATGGGGAGCCAATCACTACGCGGCCCGACTACCTTCGACGCCAGGATGGCTGATATGGGACAAAATGCGCTCGGCTGGACTTGACCAAGCGGACGGAGAAGCGGCGTGGACAAACTGTGTCACTCAGATTCGTATATTCCGACATCTCTGGGATGGGTTCTGGCGCACAACTGAGCGTGGGGAACATTATCACCCAACCCAAAAGCCCGTCGCTTTAATGAAGTGGTGCCTGGCCCTAAAGGGCGTACCTCAAGAGGGGTTGGTCCTTGACCCGTATATGGGGGCCGGGCCGGTTCTTCGGGCGGCGAAAGACTTAGGCCGTGAGGCCATAGGCATCGAGATCGAGGAGCGGTACTGCGAGATAGCAGCCAAGCGATTACAGCAGGAGGTTCTGCAATTTGCTGAGGCAGGGAGATGAGCGTTCGAAGACTGTCGACCACATCCGGCTATTTATTGTGTATATGCGGCTGACGTCAAGGCCCCCGAGCTATTTCACGGAGCGGGGCACTATAAGCGCGCGTCGACAAGGAGGTGACTGACATGGAATTTTTCAAGGGCAAGAAGACATTTATTGTGGCTATTCTCTTCGGCGTGACGGGCATCCTTCACGCCTTCGGAGTAGTTGACCAGGAAGTTCTGCTCAAGATAGACGCGGTTCTTGCCGCCTTCGGGTTCGGCTTCTTGAGGGCTGGGATAAAGAACTCATGACCAGACTTCGCAAATGGCTCCGGCTGCTCTCTGAGATATGGGATGTGATCCGGGCATGGTGGGATCTGCAGAAGCCCATCGAGAGATCCCTGCCCGAATCCGCCCTCATTCAGGTGGACAAGGATCTTGCTAAGTGGGCGAAGCACCACCAGGCGGAATACCGGGGCGATGATGTGGGGTTCAAGAATGCCCGGATCCTGGTCAAGAAGCAGTTATTGAGAAAGGCCAGGAGGAAATTGAAGGAGTGACCGGCGCGGCTAGTCACTTTAATCATGGAAGGAGGTTGAGAAATGCGAATCTTGAATTCAATGTTGCTCGGAGGTTTGGAAAAAACGTACCTGTTGGCCGCGCTGGTCCTTATTTTGGGGGGCTGCGCCTTTGCCGGCAAGCAGGTTAGCAACCCTCAGCAGACGCTCCTGAGCGGCAAACAGTCCGTCTCGCTGCTGATATCTGAGAATCCCAATGCGATAATCATTCGGCAGAATGCCACGGTGGATGACAGAATGACAGGGACCTGGATAGACGCTTTGAAGATTATGCCTCAGATGACAGACGATGCGGCCATGGTGGTCCTGACCATGCTGTCGCCTGCCACGGCCCTATTCTCTGCCATCGGGCGGGGGATCGGAGTGGCGATACCGATAAAGGTAGACAGTGACGAAGTCGATTCTCAGAGCTTGATTGTGATTCCACTTGAGGAAGGGAGCGACGTATCCATCTCCCTTGAATCCGTAGGGTCCTCGCTGGGAAATCCTGCACAGGAAGAGGCCAAGATCGGCAAGGTGGAGATCGATATCACGCAACCAAAGGCTATCCCTCCCGGCTGACTTCCCCACCATTCACCCGGGATAAGGGCGCGGCTCCGAAAGGGGTTGCGCCCTTGCTTTTGCCTGTCCTAAGCCCAACGTGCCCCCAGGAAGAAGGAAAAAGCTTGACAAGGCCCAATCTTTGTGTTATACTTTAGGTGAAATGAGAAACGAAGCCAACAACCTGGAGGGCAAGGAGATGGTAAACCAACTATCGTTCGTGCAGGCAGGTATTGAGCAAGGCGTGAAGCGGCCATTTCGCGTGATAAGAGTTGTTGGAAAAACGCCAAAGGGTGATCCAATTTGGGGCGGGCGCCGATACTTCAAGGTCGCGGAAAATGCGGTCGCATACGCGAAAAGAATCAATGGGCAGCTTCAAGTTTGCGTCGGACCTGACAGATACGATAATGTTAAAGGTCCCCAGATTTGACCCTCAACGCGGCCTCTTGCGGGCCTCTGCGCAGAGGTTCAAAACAAAAGACTTGACAGAAAAGGCCCCTTGGGATACAATGAGGCAAGTTAGGAGGATGTCAGGTTGAGTGAAAATGAAGTAAATCCTACAGCCGACAAGCTTTTGACCGTCTCTGAAGTAGCCGAAACTCTTCGGCTCGTACCACAAACAATCTACCGGATGGCCAGGCGCGGGGAACTTCCCTCGCTGAAGTTCGGCCGGACGATCCGCTTCGACCGCCAAGACATTGAGGAATTCCTGAAGGGGAATAATCGATGACAAAAGAACTTTGCTCCAAAATGGAATGGTTTGCCATTGGTTGGTGTCTTGCTGTATTTCTCTTTGTGATCCTTCCAGTCATACTCGAAGGTAAATAGCATGAGAACCTTCCTCCGGTCTGGCATGAAAACAAAAGGCTATGTCCATCACCGCGACGGCGACCTGCACAATCATAATCTCGACAACCTAGAGATTCGATTCGACGAGCCTGTAAATATCATCGACCCTGAATTGACGAAACGATTAGCAGCCAACAAAGCAAACCGCCCCAAACCCACCAAGGAATAACATGTCCCCCAGAATGCCCCACAACGGACGATCCCCTTCCCGCCTATCCCAGGGCAGAAATTATCCACTTTT